>ENA-OUPA01000433-OUPA01000433.1-human-gut-metagenome-genome-assembly--contig:-NODE-433-length-28426-cov-11.9986_pt1 | contig 28426 bp, 35 predicted proteins | sample MGYA00237939_ERZ548770 | MGnify/ENA primary metagenome ERZ548770 (study PRJEB26490, sample SAMN05356877) | human gut metagenome | biome: terrestrial biome; feature: human-associated habitat; material...
TTCTCCCATCCCGGAGCAGCAGCTCCACGCAGCCGGTGTCCATGTTGAATTTGCAAGCTCTTGCATCGTACTTCATACTCGTATCCTCCTGAAATCATGTTGTGGCTTATGTCGGTCAATCTATGATTTCGGATTTCATCTTCCACGGACACCCATATTGAATTTTCCGAAGAAAACAAATAATCCGAACCCATCTCCTATCGGAAACAAGTTCGGATTATTTTTGTTTGGTCCGAGTGGCGAGAATCGAACTCACGGCCTCTTGAACCCCATTCAAGCGCGCTACCAAAACTGCGCTACACCCGGTCATCATCCGTTGCCTCCCTACCGAAGCACCGGCGACATGAGATATTATACTCGGATAAGGCGGTCTTGTCAACAGATTTTTGCAATTTTTTTGGATTTTTTTGAAGAAAGTATGATTTTGACGGTGATGCGCTGCTTTGCATCGTACTAATTCCTCCCGCCGTCGCATAAATTTCTTCCAAATGGCTTTCAAATGGGAAGAGAGGGGAGAGCATTTTGGCAAAGCAGGAACGAATCGAGCAGGCGGCAGTCTGCCGCGAGATCGGAGCCCGCACCGGCGGCGACATCCTCATTGGCGTGGTGGGGCCGGTGCGCACGGGCAAGAGCACCCTCATCAAGCAGTTTATGGAAAAGCTGGTGCTGCCCGCCATCGGCCCGGAGGACGCGAAGCTCCGCGCCCGCGATGAGCTGCCCCAGTCGGCGGCGGGGCGCACCATCATGACCACAGAGCCCAAGTTCATCCCGGAGTCGGCGGTGCCGCTGGCGCTGGAGGGCGGGGGAGAGTGCAGCATCCGGCTCATCGACTGCGTAGGCTACATGGTGGAGGGGGCCATGGGCCACGAGGAGAATGACAAGCCCCGGATGGTCAAAAGCCCCTGGTTCGACGAGGAGATCCCCTTCGACCTCGCTGCCGAGACCGGCACCCGCAAGGTCATCCGGGACCACTCCACCATCGGCATCGTCGTCACCACCGACGGAACCATCAGCGAGATATCCCGCGAAAACTACATCCCGGCAGAAAAGCGGGTCATCGACGAGCTGGAAGCGCTGGGCAAGCCCTTCGTCATCCTGCTCAACAGCACCCACCCCGACGCCCCCGAGACAAGAGCGATGGCGGCGGAAATGGAAAAGAGCTATGGCCGGACCGTTCTGCCTGTGAGCTGCCTCGACCTCGACGAGGCGCAGCTGGGCGAGATTTTGCAAAAAGTGCTCTACGAGTTTCCGGTGCGGGAGCTGGATTTCGCCCTGCCCCGCTGGGTGACGATGCTGGACAAAGGCCACTGGCTCCAGACCGAGGTATACACAGCGGCCATGCAGCTCTCCGAGAAAATTTCCCGGATGAAGGACGTCTCCGACTCCGGCCGGGCGGCGCTGGACTGCGAGGCCGTGGAAAACGCCGCTCTCAGCGGGATGAACCTCGCCGACGGTGTGGTCCGCATCACGGTGCTGCTCAAGCCCGAGGTGTTTTATAAGGTGCTCAGCGAGCAGACGGGCCTGGAAATCGGCGACGAAGCAGGGTTGATGCCCTGCATCATCGAGCTGGCCAAAGCCAAGCGTGCCTACGAGAAGATACGCAGTGCGATGGAGCAGGTGGAGGCCACCGGCTACGGCATCGTGATGCCGTCCATCGACGAGCTTTCGCTGGAACAGCCCGAGATCGTCCGGCAGGGCGGGCGGTACGGCGTCCGTCTCGAGGCCAGCGCGCCGTCCATCCACATGATGAAGGCGGTCATCCACACCGAGCTGAGTCCCATCGTGGGGACGGAGAAGCAGAGCGAAGACCTCGTGCAGAGCCTTTTGAAGGATTTCGAGGACGACCCCGTCCGCCTGTGGGAGTCGAACATCTTCGGCAAGAGCCTCCACGAGCTGGTCAACGACGGCCTGCAGAACAAGCTGCTCCATATGCCGCAGGAGGCCCGGGGCCGTTTGCAGGAGACGCTGGAACGGGTCATCAACGAGGGCTGTACCGGACTCATCTGTATCTTGATCTAACAAAAAGCCCGCTGCACGAAACCAACGTGCAGCGGACTTTTATGCTATTTCTCTTCTTCGGTCAATTTGGTAATGAGCATCTGGTAAATTTCATTGCCCTTCAAAATGAACTGCTTTTTTACCATCTCAGCGCTCAGCCGGTCAGGAGTGCCGATGTCCAGACAGAACAGCTCGCTGTCCAGAGCCTTCACCTGACAGCGCACGGAGCAATGGCCGTCGGCCTTTTCGCTGATGCGGGCGCTGTACTCGGCTTCCTTGCGCGCCCAGGTCTGGCTGCGCAGCACGGCGGCGACCGCCTTTTCCCGCACACTGCGGGGCAGGTCGTAGGCCAGCTCCTGCGCCACTTTCCGGCCCTTGTCGGTGATGGTGTACCGGTCGCCCTCCGCCGTCACGAGCTGCTGCCGGGCGATGTCGTCCAGGCAGGAGCCGATCTCAAAATAATTTACCAAAGCCTCTTCCATCAGGGCGTTTTCGATCTCCGTCCGTGTGATAGGCCCGGCGTTCTTGACAAGATAACACAGCAGCAATCGTATCTCGGTGCTGTTGGTCAGCCCACCGGGACGCACACCGGCGGTAAAAGCATCGTTGGCGGCCATTGTTACTCCCATCTCCCGTGTTCTATAGTATTAACTATAGTATAAAGGGTTTCACGCCGGATTGCAAGCCATGACCGAAAAATCCGTCTCGATGCGCTTGTGGCTCTCGGGGGTGGAGTAGAGCCAGTGGTCGAGGTGGCCCTCGGTGATGAAGTACCGCAGCTCGAAGCGGTGGCTCTGGCTGAGGGCGTGGTTGACGATGACGAGCTTTATCTTCATCTTCTCGGGCAGGATGTTCTTGATGTAGACGCTCACGGCCTGCCCGGGCCGCAGGTCGGGGCAGCTCTCGGCGAGGCCCGCGAGGTTGGGCGCGATCTCGATGAAGGTGCCGTACTCTTCCACGCTCCGCACGATGCCCACCACCGTTTCGCCCACCGTAAATGCGGCAGCGTTCTCGGCCCAGGTACCCAGCAGCTCCCGGATGGTCAGCACGAACCGCCCCTGTGCGTCCCGGCTCTTGATGGCGCAGAGGATCTGCTGCCCTACGCTGACCCGGTCGGCAGGGGAGGAGATACGGCTCACCGACATGCAGTCGATGGGCAGCAGGGCACTGATGCCGCAGCCTACGTCGCAGAACGCACCGAAGGGCTCGATGTGAGTCACGATGCAGGGCAGGATGTCGCCGGGCTGGAGCTGGTCGAGGTATTCGGCCTTGCACATCCGCTGGGCTTCAGCGCGGGAGAGGCGGTAGACAGTCTGTCCGTTTTCGTCGGTGTCGATGCCCTCGATGACAAAGCAGGTGGGCCGTCCTACCCGCGTCAGTACGGCGATGTCCCGTACGCTGCCGGTGTCGGCCCCATCGGCGCACTGCCCGAAGGGCATTACAGCCCGGCAGCCGCCCAGCTCGAACCGGAGCTGACGCTGGGTGTCGAAGGCCAGCGCCGTGCTCTGCAAGATCTCGCGACTGGCCATCGCGGCCCGCAGTTCGGCGGCGCTCAGGCGGGAAGCATTGCGGTAGTTGTTTTCGGTACGAAACGCTTGCATCATCTTTCATTCCTCTTTCTCTGTTTTTTTGGGTAGCATTGCAGCTATAAAACCATATGCAGCTGCATTTGCATTTTATACGAGTTTGGATTATACTATAGATGTGTGTCTCTCTTTTGGACACACGGCCTGTACTATAAATGTGCAGACAGGAGGGATTCAATATGGATATTGCAGTCGGCGATACCATCCTCACCCGCAAACAGCACCCCTGCGGAGCAGCAAGCTTCGAGGTGCTGCGGGTGGGCATGGATTTCAAGATCCGCTGCACGGGCTGTGGCCGCGAGGTCATGCTGCCCCGGGCGAAGATCGAGAAGAACATCAAAAAGGTCATCAAACCGGGCCAGGAATAGCCCGGCGGCACAGCACATTCAGAAACTGTTTTGTAAGGAGAACTGCCTGATATGCCGAATCTGACTTCCCAAATGGAGGCCGTCTGCCGCCGGTTCGAAGAACTTTCTATCCGTCTCAATCAGCCCGAAACTGCCGCCGACCCGGCGCAGTTCCGCCGCCTGATGCAGGAGTACCATGAAGCACAGCCGGTGGTGGACGCTTACCACGCCCTCACCACTGCGCAGGACCACCTGGCACAGGCGAAAGCCCTGCTGGAAGGGGACGAGCCCCTCGACGCGGACTTTAAGGCTATGGTACAGCAGGAACTGAGCGAAAAAAGTCAGGATGTGGCAGAGCTGGAAAATAATCTCAAAATTTTGCTGCTGCCGAAGGACGCAAACGACGAGAAAAGCGTCATCATGGAGATACGCGCCGGTGCCGGCGGCGAGGAAGCTGCGCTGTTCGCCCACAGCCTCGTGCGGATGTACACCATGTACGTCCAGAGCCGGGGCTGGGAGATGGAGCTGCTGAACCTCAACGAGACGGAACTCGGCGGAACCAAGGAAGCTGTCTTTGCGGTCAATGGCCGGGGCGCCTACAACCGCCTCAAGTACGAGAGCGGCGTCCACCGGGTGCAGCGTGTGCCCGAGACGGAGACGCAGGGCCGCATCCACACCTCGACGGCCACCGTGGCCGTGATGCCGCAGGCCGAAGAGGTGGACTTTGCGCTGGACATGAAGGACCTGCGCATCGACACCTTCCGCTCTTCGGGTGCGGGCGGCCAGCACATCAACAAGACGTCCAGCGCCATCCGCGTCACCCACATCCCCACCGGAACCGTGGTCGAGTGCCAGAACGAGCGCAGCCAGTTCCAGAACAAGGACAAGGCTCTGGAGATCCTGCGCAGCCGCCTGTTGGCCCAGAAGCAGAAGGAGCAGCAGGACGCCATCAACGCCGACCGCGCCGGTCAGGTGGGAACAGGGGACCGCAGCGAGAAGATACGCACCTATAACTTCCCGCAGGACCGCTGCACCGACCACCGGATCGGCCTGACGGTACACAACCTCGACAAGATCATGGACGGTGATCTGGACGACATCATCGACGCCCTCGCCACCCGTGAGCAGGCCGAGAGACTACAAAAGCTAAACGCATAAACTTGCGCAGAATGCGCACGAAAAGCCGTAAAGGATAATTGCTTTACAGAAGAAAAGAGCGATGATTCGTATGAGTATCAATACTGAAGTCCGCCCGGCTGACGCAGAGGGCATTGCCCGCGCAGCCGAGCTTCTGCGGCAGGGCGAGCTGGTAGCCCTGCCCACCGAGACAGTCTACGGCATCGCGGCCGACGCCCGCAACGGCGAGGCCGTGAGCAAGATCTTTGTGGCGAAGGGACGTCCGCAGGACAATCCCCTCATCGTCCACGTCACCGGCCCTGAGATGCTGCACGGCCTCGTCAGCGAAGTGCCGGAACGCGCCCAGCTGCTGATGGCGGCGTTCTGTCCCGGCCCGCTGACCATCATCATGCCCCGCGGCCCCGAGGTGGCAGCGGAGTGCTGTGCCGGTCTGGACACCGTGGGCATCCGGATGCCCAGCCACCCGGTGGCACGGGCCGTCATCGAGGCCAGCGGCTGCGCCTTTGCGGCTCCGTCGGCCAACCTCTCCGGCAAGCCCAGCCCCACCAACGCACAGGATGTCTTTACCGATATGGATGGCCGCCTGCCCCTCATTCTGGACGGCGGCGAGTGCGACTGGGGCGTGGAGTCCACCGTCGTGTCGGTGGTGGGCGAGAAACCCACTCTGTTCCGCCCCGGCCACATCACGCTGGAAGACCTCGAGCGTGCGCTGGGCGAGGAAGTGGAAGTTTCCAAGGCCATCCTCGAGAAGCTGCCGGAGGGTGCGGTCGTCCGCAGCCCCGGCATGAAGTATAAGCACTACGCCCCCAAGGCGGATGTGACCCTTCTGGATGGCACCTTCGAGCAGTTCAAAGCCTATGTGGATGCCCACGCCGCCGAGAACCCCAGCTGCCTCTGCTTTACCGGCGAGGCCGAAAAGCTGGGCGTACCCTGCGTGGAGTATGGCCGGGAGGGGGACGGAGCCGACCAGGCAAAGCACATCTTCCGCTCCCTGCGTGCGCTGGATGAGCAGAGCGATGCGGTGGTCTACGCCCGCTGCCCCCAGAAAGACGGCCTGTCCATGGCTGTCTATAACCGCCTCATCCGCGCAGCTGCGTTCCGGGTGATAAAGCTATGATGACGCTGGGTATCACCGGACGCAGCGGCTGCGGCAAATCGACGGTCACGGCAGTGTTCGCGGCCCGGGGCATCCCGCTGGCCGACGCCGACCAGCTCTCCCGCGAGATCCTGCTTCCGGGTTCGCCGCTGCTGCCCCGGCTGGCGGAGCGCTTCGGGGCAGATATTATAAAGGAAGATGGCACCCTTGACCGCCGCCTGCTGGCCGACCGCGCCTTTGCAACGCCCGAGGGGAAAGCTGCGCTCGACGCGCTGACCCACCCGGAGATCGTCCGACGCATCCGCGCCGCCAAACAGGCCGCGCAGCAGGCGGGGGCGAAGCTCTTTGTGCTGGATGGTGCGGTCATCATCGGCACGGCGGCAGAGGCCGAGTGCGACAAGCTCTGCGTGGTCACGGCACCGTTTAAAGTCAGCGTGGAGCGCATCGCGGCCCGGGACGGCATCTCGCCTGAGATGGCCGCCCGCCGCCTCAACGCCCAGACGCCGGAGGCTGTGCTGACCGCCAGGGCAGACTACATCCTGCCCAACACCTCCACCCGTGAGGCGCTGGCGAAGGCAGCAAACGAGCTCTGTGACGCTCTCATCGGGGAGGGATGCTGCGCTTGAAAACGCTGTTCCGACTGCTGCGCAGACTGGTGGTGCTGGTCTGCATCGCGGCAGTGCTCCTGATGGCTCTGCCGCCCCTCGCCCGGGAGGCCGACCGGCTGCTCTATCCCCGCAAATACAGCCGGCAGGTGGAGCAGTGGGCCGCAGAATACGAGCTCGACCCGCTGCTGGTCTATGCGTTCATCCGCACGGAGAGCGGCTTCGACCCCGCCGCCACTTCCAGCGTGGAGGCCCGGGGGCTGATGCAGATGACCGAGGAGACCTTTATCTGGCTGCGCAGCAAGATTGCGCCGGATGAGGGCCTGACCTTTGATGAACTCTACGACCCTGACGTCAGCATCCGCTTCGGCTGCTACTACATCCATCTCTGCATGGAGCGGTACGGCGGCGATGTGGCTACCGTCGCCGCCGCCTACCACAGCGGATGGGGGACAGTAGATAATCTGCTGCGGATGGAAGAGCATTCCTCCGACGGGCAGACCCTGAAAGGCTTCCCCTATAACCAGATGCACCATTACGTCGAAAAGATAACCGCCAGCTACGCCGTCTACACCCGGCTCTACGGCGGCTGAATCTCAACCAATGAAGAAGAACCGACAGGCCAAAAACCTGCGGGTCTTTGATAGATGAAGCTGTTTTCATGGCCAGAGTGTGCCGGATGAACGAGGATTTTTGCTTGCAGGCAAGGCGATTTTTCGCAGCGATCCTGACGGATCGCAAGAGAAAGCAACGCAGTCTGCGGGCAAAAAGGCCGTTCAGACGGTGTGCAATGGCTGTGAAAACAGCTTCCAACAAATATAAGAAAACAGAAAGGCAGGAGAGATCCTATGGCAGAAAAAACTCCGAACCAGCAGCTGGCTGAAAAGCTGCTGTTTAAGCCCGCTTACGTCGGCGACAAGTCCGCCGCCGTCAAGCAGGAGGCCCATGCATTCGCTGAGGGCTACAAGAAATTCCTCGACGCGGGCAAGACCGAGCGCGAGGTGGCTGCTGAGAGCGAGCAGATGCTCAAGGATGCAGGCTACCAGCAGTTCGACCCGAAGAAGACCTACGCCCCCGGCGACAAGGTCTATTTCAGCCAGCTGGGCAAGGCCGTCGTGGCTTCCACCATCGGAACCCGCAGCTTTGAGGACGGCTTCCATCTGGTCATCGCTCATACCGACAGCCCCCGTCTGGACCTGCGCCCGACCCCGCTGTACGAGTCCGACCACCTCAGCTACTTTAAGACCCACTACTACGGCGGCATCCGCAAGTACCAGTGGGGTACCATGCCGCTGGCCATCCACGGCGTGTTCTCTCGCGCTGACGGCACCACCGTCTCTGTGAACGTGGGTGAGGATGAGAACGACCCCGTCTTCTGCATCACCGACCTGCTGCCCCATCTGAGCGCTGAGCAGAGCGAGCGCAAGCTGAGCGACGGCATCCGCGCCGAGGAGCTGAACATCCTCATCGGCTCCGACGCTGTGGACGACGAGGAAGTGAAGGAAGCTGTCAAGCTGAACACCATGATCCTGCTCAACGAGAAGTACGGCATCACCGAGAAGGATTTTGCCCGCGCTGAAATCGAGATCGTCCCCGCTTATAAGTCCCGCGACGTCGGCTTCGACCGCTCCATGATCGGCGGCTACGGCCACGATGACCGCGTCGATGCATATCCCGCTCTGATGGCCGAGATCGCCACCAAGAATCCCGCCTTCACCACCGTCTGCGTCCTGACCGATAAGGAAGAGATCGGCTCCGACGGCGTCACCGGTATGCAGAGCATGTACGTCTTCCACTTCATGCAGGAGCTCTGCCGCACCGCCGGTCAGGACGACATCATTGCTTTCCGCAACAGTGTCTGCCTGTCCGCCGACGTCACCGCTGCTTACGACCCGAGCTGGGCCAGCGCTTTCGAGCCGATGAACGGCACCTACGCAGGCCGCGGCATCGCGCTGTTCAAGTACACCGGCAGCCGCGGCAAGAGCGCTGCAAATGACGCTTCTGCCGAGCTGGTGGGCTATGTCACCCGCATGATGGACGCCGACGACGTTGCATGGCAGATCGGTGAGCTGGGCCGCCTCGACCTGGGCGGCGGCGGCACCATCGCAAAGTATGTTGCCAACCGCGGCATCCCCGTCATCGACATCGGTGTGCCTGTGCTGTCCATGCACTCTCCCTTCGAGGTCATCCACAAGACCGACCTGTACATGGCTTATCGTGCCTTCGTCCTGTTCAATCAGGCCGCTGAGTAAGCTGCTCCTACGCACCAAAGCCCCGGAAAGTCTGCCGTCTGGCAGGCCCTCCGGGGCTTTTTGCTATGTCGTGGGCAGGGGGACGGCCTGCTCTACCGTGAGGAAGGTGAAGCCGTTGTCCTTGTACCACTGGATGATGTCGGGCAGGGCTTCGGCAGTGGTGCGGGTGGTGGCCGAGTCGTGCATCAGCACGATGCACTGGGTCTGCTCGCCGGTCTCCCGCACGATGTTGCGGAAGATGGTGCCTGCACTGGGCTTGCCGCCCACGGCGTCCTCGGCGCAGACGTTCCAGTCTACATAGGCGTAGCCTTTTGCAGTGACTTCTTCTTTGAGCTGCTGCATCAGCCCGCGCCCGCCGTAGCGGCGGCTCACGGTGTTGGTACTGCCGCCCGGGAAGCGCAGATACCGCAGGCCGTCGGCCCGGACGTAAGGGGAGAGACGCTCCTTTAACAGGTCGATGTCCTTCCAGTAAGCGTCCGAACTTTGGTAGATGTCGCTGTACTCGTGGGAGGCGGAGTGGAGCGCGATCTGATGCCCGGCGGCAGCAGCTTCAGAGATGAGGGGAAGATATTTGTCGTTGTTGCCGGTGGCGACTACAAAGAAGGTCGCCTTTACCCCGGCACGGTTCAGCGCGGACAGAACGTCCGGCGTCGTCTTGCTGGGGCCGTCGTCGAAGGTCAGACAGACCCACTTCTCGGGCATCGGTTCCGGCTCCGGGGACGTTTCTACGGAGGACGCCGAGGCAGGGGAGACGAAGCTTTCGTCCGGCACCGGGGTCAGGTCGCTTTCCCGGCAGCCTACGGGCGGCTCTGCGCCGCAGAATATCCCCAGTCCGAACCCCGCCGCCGCCCCGACAGAAAGCAGCAAAAGGCTCCACAACAATCTTTGATGTTTGCTGGATCTGAAAAAAGTCATTTCCAAAAACCTCCTTCTTAAGTCATTTCTGCACGGAAACTCCATTTACAAGATATGAATGGCAAAAAAATCTATGAAAACGCTTGACATCGCCGGGGGAGTATGGTATTATACTTGAGCAGTCAGCGATACGGCTTAGACCTCAAGGCCGAGAGAAATCAAGATTGCGTCAAAACTTCATATGCGAGGGTGGCGGAACTGGCAGACGCGCACGTTTGAGGTGCGTGTGGTTTATCCTTGGGGGTTCAAATCCCCTCCCTCGCACCAAAGTCAAAACCCGCGTGAATGCTGGAAAATCCAGCGCTCATGCGGGTTTTTCGTTATATTTGGCTTTGCAGGTAATGGCAAATACCAGTAGATAAATACGAGTATTACAGTATACAAAGTAGTGGTAAAGTAGTGGTAGAAAAGTCCATGAAACAAAAGCGCCCCCGCCTCGGAGATCATCCGGAGCGGGGGCGTTGTCATGCTATGCAGTTAGGGGCGACAGCTTAATGTACGCTCTTCTTCATCCTCGCCATGAATGCATCTGCCTCGATGGCCTCAGATGTGAAGCTGTTGTTCTTCCACCATGCGGCCAGCGCAGCGCCGACGGTAAACCCGGTGGAAATCATCTGTTCGAGCTGGGCATTGTCGATGGGAAGCAAAGGCTTACCCGCTGCGCTGAGCAGCTGATTTGCCAGGGCGAGGCCCAGCACAGCAGTGCGGGTCAGGGTGCCGGCGGAGATCTTCTTTTTCATATCAGTCCTTGCCTTTCTCGGGCGTCTCGGCCCGCTGCTTGAGGATGTCGATGGCCTTGGTGATGGCTGCGGGGATGGGCAGACCCATCAGGCCGGCATTCTCGACGATGGAGATGGCCTCGTTGGCCGAAAAGCCGATGATCGCTGCGTCGCGGACGAAGCTGCCGCCGATGACGGCATCCAGCTGGCAGGCCACCAGAACGATGAGCAGAGTCTCACCTTTGCGGATGAGGCCCTTCCAGCCAGCCTTGCTTTCCAGCGCGCCGGTCTTGGTCTTGGGGCTGGCGTGGAACACGCCCGCCACCACCAGACCGGTGATGTAGTCGATGGCCATAAAGATGACCAGCGTCTGCAAGGCGGTGTCCCAGCCACCGAACAAGGCGGCAATGGCCCCGCCGATGAGGCCGATGACGGTGCAAATGGTATCCTTCATTTTCTTCACTCCTTTACATACTCCACCGGCTCTTATTCGCCCGGGTATCGATATGCACCCAGCCGGTGCTGCGCTTGGGATGCTTTGCGTCCTTCGGGTAGCGCCCGATGCCGCCCCGGGCTGGCAGCAGGGTCTCGGCGTAGGCGGCCACAACGGCCACATCTACACCTTCGACGTAGAAGTCCGCCGCCCGGCCCAGCAGGTGCTGGCTGGACTTGCTGCCGCCGACGGCGGCGTTGTGGGCGGCGGTGCGGTAGCCGCTGGTGATATGCACCGGCTTTCCGAAGTGCTCCCGGATGCACTGGAGCAGCACCACAAGCTCGTCGTCGAGGAGCACGACGTCGCTGCCCTTGCAGGCAAACTCCCGCACCCGGAAGCTGGGTGAGAGCTGCCGGGTGGAGTCCCGGGACATGGAATATTCTTTGATAGCGATAGAGAACACGACCTTTCTTTTTTCTATCCGTTGACATTGTATTGCAAATGTGCTACATTGTATTCAGAAGGAGTGTGATACCATGGCACAGACCACTGTAAGCATCCGGATGGATAACGACCTGAAGAACAGCTTTGACCACATCTGCAACGAGCTGGGGATGTCCATGTCCACCGCCGTGACTATGCTGGCCAAGAAGATGACCCGGGAGCAGCGCCTGCCTTTCGAGCTTTCAGTAGACCCGTTCTATTCGGAACAGAATCAGGCCCGGCTGCGTAAGTCCATCGCTGAGATGGAGGCCACCGGCGGCACCATCCACGAGGTCAAGTTCGATGATTAAGGCATGGACAGAAGAAGCGTGGGAAGATTTTGAATACTGGACCACCCAGGACCGCAGGATGCTCAAGCGGATCCTACAGCTTCTGAAGGACATCGACCGCAACGGCTATGAGGGCATCGGCAAGCCCGAGCGCCTCAGCGGCGATCTGGCCAGCTATTGGAGCCGCCGCATCGACGATGCAAACCGGATCGTCTACCGCATTGATGGCAGCGTGGTCAAGATCGTCCAGTGCGGCTCCCACTACAGGGACAAATAACCCCTCCCGCAGCCCCCGCCCGGGGGCTGCTTTTTGTTGCGGCAGGCTCGTTCGGTTCGGAGCGCTCAACAGAGGCCGGGGCAGGTTCCGGTTCCTTCCTGCCCATGAGCTGCTTCAGATATTCCAGTAAGGTCATTTTGATTTTCCTTTCGCATTGCACCTTGGAATTATACAAATTCAATGGAATCGATATAAGTTGTAGATGCTGATAAAGCTCCATATTGTGGACTGTACGTCGATACATAACCATACTTCATAGTTATTTGTACTCGCACGGTCGGACCATCCGCGCTTTGCACGGTCAGGATTGCTTGCCCCGAGCTGCCGGGGCTTACGCTATACTCCGTATTATTTATTTTGGTTCCGGTGCAATTACCCGACAGGCTCCACTTGAGAGTTTTATCTGTGGCATTCTCCGGAGTGATGGTTGCCGTAAATTTTGTGGGTTTCTGCCATACGTATTTCTCATCGTGAGCTTTCTCTCCATCAAAGTCTCCAATTATCCACGTCAATTTGATCCCCGTCACAGGGATATAGCTCGTGTACGCCAGCCTTGCCTTACCGTCCACGCCGACGTACACTTTTTTGACTTTGTGGGCTTTCCCGTCTACTCCGATATACATCTTCTTGGCCAGGCGGGCCTTGCCGTCCACGCCGATATAAAAAGCCTTTGCCATATCTCACTCCTCATACACGACCAGAATTTTGCCGGTGTCCAGCTCACTGCCCTCGCCGGGGTCGGTGGTCGTAGAGGTTATGGGGCGGTCCTTGACGCCTGTAGTGCCTAAAGCCATCTCACTCCACCTCCTCGCTCACGCCCCACTCCTCCCGCAGGGCAGCGAGGGAGGCGTCCCTATCGAGGGCCGTGCCGGCCAACAGGGAGAGCAGCAGGGCCTTGGCGTTGTCACTCAGGCCCTCGCCGGGGTCGCCCTGCGGGCCGGGTTCACCGCGCGGCAGAGTCAGGCAGAGCTTGCCGTCCCGGATGTCGGCGGCGGGTGTATCGCCGGTGATCACGCTGCCGATGCCCTCCACCGCCGCGCCGCAGGCGGCTGCGATGCCGTCCTCCATCCGGTTGAGCACGTCGGGCAGGCTGACTTTCATGCCGGTGACGAAATGCTGTTTCACATACTTCATGGTGTACCTCCGTTACAAAGTCGTGTCATCCAAAACGGTGTCGCCCAGGGTGTCCTCTCCGGTGTCAGCGGTCGAGGCCGAGGGTCCCAGCAGCTCCACCTGCATCTGGATACCGCCCTCGGGGACGTTCTCGGCCCAGAAGGTGATGCTGCCGTCCTTGGTCTCGCAGACGCCCGCAAGCCCCGCCGCCACCGCCACGGTGAAGGTCTCCGGGGTGGGTACGGCGGAGGGGACGGTGGCCGCCCTCGCGGCCCGCAGCTCTGCCGTCTGCTTGTAGGCGTAGCCGGGCACGTCGGTGCATTCGGCCCAGCCGTCCGCCGGGAGGGTCACGGGCCAGATGCCGAGATAGCCGCCGCTGTAGCTGGCCAGCAGCTTGTCGCAGAGCGCCGCCGTCTCTTTGGCTTTTGCCAGCGCCTGCCGGCCCAGCTCCTCCATCGGGATGCCGGTGACGCCGTCCCGCATGAGGCCGCAGAGGGCGGCGTCGGTGCGGGTGTCGGTGATGGATGCGGCAGTGATCTCTGCACTGCCGGCCGGAACGGAGATCTCACACAGACACAGCTCATAGATGAAGTGCGTCCGGATCAGCTCTGGTGCAGTGGGTTCGGCCTTCGGAGTGCCGGGCTTGAGCTTCAGAGCCGTCAGATTGGCATTGGCATCAAACTGGAGCACTACCCGGTCGATGCGGGGCAGCATATCGTCTGCGTCGGGTACCGTCAGCGTGCTGCGCTCCCGGGCGCAGACAGAGATGCCCTTGAAGTCGTCGTAGTTGATCCACGCGAGACCGGGGGAGACGGTGATCTCCCGGGGGCCGCTGACGGTCACAGCAAAGTTTGAATCGCGAGAGTAGACGCCGGAGGTGCGGGTGCATAGATAAGCGGCCACATCTTCGGCACTGTAAGTCACCCCGTCGAGGGGGTATGTCACAAGCTTCATGTTCTTCTCCTGATGATAGGTGTTCCAATCTCGGTGGAGACGCTGTTCTCGCCCTTCTGGGATGTCAGGGTGATGGACGTAATGCGGGCGGCAGCCTGAATGTCGGTACCCGGCAGGCTCGCGGCGACGACTTTGCCCACCATGACCTCATCCGTAGGGGTAAAGCGGAAATTCTCAAGCCGAGTGTGCTTGGCCAGCTCCTGCGTGCCGAGGGCTTTCAGGCTTTCGAGGTAGTCGCTCTGGGTCTGGCTGCTGCTTCTGGTGCGGCTGGCGGCATCCACCACCAGCTCACGCCGGGCGATTCCTGCTGCACTCTCTGCGCCCACCGTGACGGTGGCGTCGCCGCCTACCACGATCACCACATTCTTATAATCGGCCGTGCTCTCGGTGTAGGTCAGGTTGGTAAGGTTGCCGTACTGGGGCGCATAGCGGGCGTTCCGGTCCAGCAGAGGGCGGTACAGCTCGAACAGCAGCTTTTTCTCTGCCGGGTCGAACCGGAGCCGGAAGCCGATGTCCAGCTCCTGACATACCTGCTCGGCCACATCCAGCAGACTGCCGGGTGCGGCCTCGCCGGTGTAGGTGTCGGTGATCTCGGCCAGGTCGCCGAGCTCGACGCCGGGCCACGGCTCCATGGCCGTGACCAGCTGGCGGAGCGTCGTCTCTGCCGAAAAATTCTTCAGGGTCTGGAGGCTGCTGCGCTCGTCGAGGATGTAGGCTGCGTCGCGGGCAGAGACCACAAGGCGGTGGTCGGAGGTCTGGGCGGAGCATATCCGCATGAGGTGCTCGCTGCCTACCAGCCAGAGATACCGGTCGGGGCGGCAGAGGGCCTGCAGGCTGGTAGATTCATGAAGCTCCAGCTGCGCCCCCTGCACATTCTTGTAGGTGTTGTACCGCTCCGGCCAGACCAGCGACACCCAGCTCTCGATTCGCCCCAGAAGCTTCAGCTCGGGGCCATAGACAAAGATCGTCTTTGTACCGCTGGCAGTCAGGGCAGATGCTTTTTCGCCGCTCATGAGTTTTCCTCCACTACAAGAGATGCATACGCTACGCTGAAGCTCAGGGTCAGATAGAGCGCCGTCATGCCGCTGTCGGCAGTGCGTATCCATGCCCGTGTGCCGTGACGCAGCGTCCAGAGGGTGCTGCTCTCATCCAACAGCTCGAAGGCATTGAAGGTCTCGCCGTCGATGATCTGCTCGATGCGCAGCCGCCCGTCCTCCCGCCAGAGCCGAATGACGTCGCCGTCCTGCATCTCGGTGAGAAAACGAAGATACTCTCCGGTAGCAAGATCCCGCACGCCGGGGTTTCGTACGACGCCCTGCGCAGTCAGCGTCAGCACAAAATCCTGCGTGTCCGGGCCGGGGTTGCTGAGCTTGAGAAAATCCGACTGGATGCGCAGGCCGAACTGGTGGGTGCTATAGCAGACGGGCAGCCGGAACGCAGGCTGCGTATAGAACAGCGAAATGCTGGTCTCGGAAACACTGCGCCAGTAGGGATTCGGGCAGTAAAGCTGAAAGCTGAAGGTGGGCCAGAGGTTTGCGGCACTGATGGCGGGGCAGCGCTGCACTTCGGCGTCGCAGTAGTATTTTCCGGCCACGGTCAGCCGCCCGGTGGCCCCGGGGGTGAAAATATCCCGCAGCTGACGCTTGAGATAGGCAGTATTCCGCAGGATGCGCCCGGTAATGGTGCGGGTCACGCCGGAGATGCTGCGGCTCTCCACGGTGGCACCCACCTGCTGGTAGCCCTGACTGGTCTCCAGCTCCACCGGCAGATCGCCGATGGGGTCGATGCTGTAGAGCACGCCTGCCTTGTAGCCGAAGCTGAAGCTCTGGCCGCTGCTGGCGGTAAAGATGGCATCAAACACCGGCAAGCACCGCCCTTTCCTGTTCGTATCGTGCTTCGCGCATCAGGTCAGCCGCTGTCTGCGCTTTGGAGTAAATATACTGGTTGATCTCATACGAGGGCCGGGGCTTGCGCTCAGGCCGAGCGGTTTCTTTCTCGTAGTCCCACAGCGAGTAGCTGGGGGCGGTGACGGCGCTGCCGGAGCCGGAGCTGCTGTTGGGCGTCTTCACGGAAGATCTGCTGCTGCTCCCCAGCTTCATGGCAATGGCCGCGATGGCCACAGCCAGAGCGACGCCTGCAGCGATGACCATAGCACCCACAGGCAGGCCGATGCCGGTAGCCGAGATGGCCGCACCGATGGACTCCAGCATGGCGACAAAGGCAGAGCCGACCGTGGTGACGAGGGTACCCATCGCGGCGAAGATGGTGGGGAAGGCCGAGAGCAGGTTGCCCGAGAGGGCTGTGCTGATGGCCTTGGCCGCTGTGCCGAGGGGGCCTTTAAGAGCCGCGAAGGTGTCCTGCAGGGTGCCACTCAGCTGCCCGGCCAGAGAGGCAACGTCGCCAAAGCGGCCGGTAATGCCCTCGAAGAGCTGCTGTCCCAGAGAAGCCGCGCCCTGCGCCAGCCCCTGTGCGCCCTGTCCGAGAACGCCGTTCAGGCCGTCCACCAGCGAGAGGGCGTAGTCGGTGAGCTGCTGCTTCTGGTCGGCGGTCAGGCCCGAGTAGAGGGCGGATGCCGCCCACTTGCCGATGCCCACCCAGTCGCCGCTCTTCACGGCTTCCCACAGTGTGCCGAGGATGCCCTCGTTGGCGCGGTCTTTGAGGGTAGACCAGAGGCCGTCCAGTGTCTTGGCGGCGCTGTCCTTGATGCTCTCGGCCACCTGCTCGGTGCCGTCGGCGGCAATGGTCTTGACGGTCTCCACCGTGCGGAGCGCTCCGTCGATGACCTTGTCCTGCGTCTGGGTGATGACCTGCTGCTGTTCGGTGGTGCCGTCCGCGAGAGTTTTGGTCACGGTCTGGGTGGTGGTCTTGACCCCGTCCGCGAGGGCCGTGGTGGTGGCCGTCACGGTGTTCACCACGTCTCGCACGGTCTCCATGGTCTGGTTGACCGTCCGCTTGCCGTCCGCCGCGATGGTCTCGACGGTCTTGACGTCCTTGAGGACACCGTCCACCATCTCGCGGCTGGTGGAGGTGATGGTCTGCTTCTGCTGGGCGGTGCCGTTGGACAGCTCCTCGTTGATGGTCTGGATGGTGCGCTTGGTGTTCCCGACGACCTCATAGGCCGTGTCGCTGTAGGAGTTCACCACCGAGGCGGCAGTCTTTGCGGCAGAGCCGGCCTTTTGGGCGGCAGCAGCCGCAGCGTCGCCGGACTTGGTGTAGGCCGGGATGGTGTCCTCGACCTGCTTTGCGAGGTTCTGCATCCTGAATGCATTGGCCTCGGCCTTATCCACCACGTCGTCGCTGAGGGACCAGTCGGTGTCAGGCTGTGCAGCAGTCTTAGCGACCTGAATGCCTGCAGTGGCGATGGTCGCCGCCGTGCCGGTGCCGTTCAGGCCGCTGATAAAGCTCTGAATGAGATTCTTGCCCCACTGCACAGCCTGCCCGGGCAGGGATTTTATCCAGCTGATCGCGCCGGAGATGCCCTGCTGCATGGCCTGTGTCACAGACGACGCCATGCTTTTGATGCCGCTGGCCAGCCCCTTCAGGATGTTTGCCCCGAGATTCAGCCAGTTGAAGGCGGAGATCACCGAGACGATGGCCTCCACGATCTTGCCCATATTCTGGATGATGAGAGGGATGCTGTCGATAAGGCCTTTGCCCAGCTGCACCATGAGGCCGACCGCACCGGCTAAAATTTTCGGTGCATTGTCGTTGATGAGGCCCGCGATATTGATGACAATATCGGGAATGTAGGCGAAGAGCTGCGGCAGGCCCTCCACCAGCCCGTTTGCAAGGCTGAGGATGAGGTCGATGCCTGCCGAGACAAAATCACCGAAATTCGCCCGCAGCTCTTCGGTGAAGGAGAGGACGGCGGGCAGCGCCTGCGACAAAAAATCCGGGATGCCTGCGGCAAACCCGGATGTGAGATTCTGCAGCAGCTGGGTGCCGGTCTGAAGGATGGCCGGGGCCAGCGCAGCGATGGCCTCCGGGATGCCGCCGACCGCATTGACGACCAGCGGGAGGAGGTTGTCCACCAGATAGGTGCAGGCCGTCTTAACAAGGGCCTCCAGCGAGGGCTGAAGGTCCTCACCCAGCGCCATCTGTCCCAGAACATTCTGGGCTGCGGCCTTCATGGAGGCAAAGGAGCCGGTCAGGGTGGTGGTGGCTTCCCTGGCCGTGGTGCCGGTGATGTCCAGCTCTGTCTGGATGATGTGGATGGCACTGTACATATCCGCCAGATTGCCGAGGTCGTAGTGGACACCGGAGATCTTCTCGGCGTCCTTCAGCAGGCGCTGCATCTCAGCCTGCGTACCGCCGTAGCCCAGCTTGAGGTTGTCGAGCATGGTGTAGTTCTGCTTCGCAAAGCCCTGATAGGCGTTCTGGATGTCCTGCATCGAGGTACCCATCTTGTTTGCGTTGTCAGACATATCCACCATCGCCATGTTGGCCAGCTGCGCCGCCGCGTCGGTGTCCTGGCTGACGCTGGAAAGCAGGCTGGCCGCGAAGCTGGTTGTGGACTCCATGTAGTCGTTGGCCGAAAGTCCGGCGGTCTTGTAGGCCTGTGCGGCATAGGTCTTGACCTTGTCGGCGCTGTCCTTGAACAGCGTTTCGATGCCGCCGAGGCTCTGCTGGAGAGCGCCGCCCGCGTTGACCGAGTCGGAGATCATCTTCCCAATGGCGGCAGTACCCAGCACCGTTTTGATGGTGCCGACCAGCTTGCCGGTGAAGAGCTGTCCGGCAGACTCACCGGCGCGGGCGCTTTCGCCGCCCAGCTCTTCGACGATGCTGTCCTTGATGCCCTTGGCCGAGGGTACGATCTGGACATAAGCTTTGCCGAGTTCAATGCCGTCTGCCATGTTCAACCTCCTTTCATGGCGGCAAGTGCCGCCTCAAAATCTTCCGGGCTGTCGAAGCTCTGCACATTGCCGGTGCCGCCTGTATCGGGATCGGTGAGGGCGGCAAGGATGGAGTCGGGCGGGCGGCTGCCGGGGCAGCCGATGAGCCGCCATTCGATGCGGTGCAGAGCATCCACCGCGGCGGCATCCATCAGAGTCTTTTCCGGCAGCTTCTGCCCGGCCAGATGCATCATGCATCGGCTGTCCGGCGGCAGACCGGCGGCCAGCGTGGCCGCCAGCCGCACCGGCAGGCTGCGCCAGTCCAGCACATGGTAATACTGGGCAAAATCGCAGATAAGCTTGTCTTTCCCCTCGTCCGATGCGATCAGGCCGGAGAGGAAGAAGAGTTTTTTCCGGCGCGGAAGGATTCCATCAGCTCGCCGAGAGCGTTGCTCAGGGCAACGACCGGTACACGGCCGTCTTCGGTGCGCAGGTGGTCATAAAGCTTCTTGGTCTGCTCCTTGCCCATCAGCAAGCGGATGGTGCGGCCCAGAGACAGGACGTCGGAGTCCTGCACCGCGGCCAGCGCGTCCAGAAGCTCCACGTTGTCCAGCGCTTCTTCGCTGAGCTCGACAGCAAAGCCGTCCTTGGTTTTAGCAGTGATCATGCCTTGACCTCCTTAGCTTCTTTGGCAGTCTGCGTCTCTGCGCCGGCTGCGACGATGTACTCATAGTGGGTGTTGCCATGATCATCAGGTACAGCGGTCAGAGTGGTGTTGTAGCCCACCGCGCCGTTGGAGTAGGTGATGTCGCCCACGGCAGAAACGGCAGCGTCCGGGATGACGATGCGCTTGGCTGCATTGTTTTTCATCACCATGTCGATGACCCAGCAGCAGTCCTGCTGTTCATCGCTGTTGGCCTTGACGGTGATGCCGGTCTCCAGTGTGCCGGTGACGTTCTTGTCGCCATACACCGACTTGAGCACGGCCGGGTTCAGCGCCTCCAGCAGGGTATAGGCGAAGGTGTCCGGCTTCTCGGTCTGCTGGGTCAGCACGGTGTCGCCGCCCCATGCGGTGGTGTTCTCGCTGGAGGGCGAGTTGGAGTTGGTCAGGCCGTCGCTGGAGATGTAGCCCAGAGACTCAAAAGCCTTGTCCAGCTCACTCTTGGCGTCGGTGGGCAGAGGTGTACCCAGCGGGGCGCGGTGGACCGCGCCGCCGACCTTGGGCTTTGCGGCGGTGACGTTCTTTGCGTTTGCCATAAAGAAATGCTCCTTTCAGAGAGTCAGTAATGCACCAGCTCGAAAACCGCCTGATAGCGGGGCAGCTTCCGGGTGGTGTCGGGAAAATCGTAGTCGGTGACCAGCTTGCAGCTGACCACCTCGGGCAGGGTGTCGGCGTCCAGCATGGCCTGCACGACATGGTGGCTGAGCTGGGCCGCGCTGAACTTGCTCTTTCCGTAGGACTGCACGGCCAGCGTGGCATGGAAAAGCCCCTCGTCGTGGCCGGAGCCGGTCTTGTCCAGTACAACAAAATTGCCGGAGGGCTCCTCCGGCACGGACAGATAGCAGGGAAAACCGCTTTCCAGCAGATAATTGAGGATGATTTCTTCGATCATAGTCACTTCAGCGCTTTCAGGATGGAGTTGGTGTCGGCGTTCTCTTTCCGGGCGGAGAGCGAATCGGCGCTTATCTCAGCCACTGCGCGGGTGTCCGCCGTGTAGTAACTGGCCGTATATCCATCGCCCAGACGGCTTTGCGCCGCAAAAGCGATGGAGGACAGGCCGTTTTGCATCTCTTTGCTCTTCAGCAGTTTCCGGACACCGGAGCGGCTCAGCTCAAAGTGAAAATCATTCATACCGCTCCACCTGTACTTTCTTATCCCAGTCCAGAGGCGTGAGCTGGGTGATGTATTGCTGCACGCCGTTCAGGACGCGCCATCTCTTCCCGAAAAACTCCACAGCGCAGCCCTCCCATTTGTGAGTGTCGGCCTTGGGGATGCAAAGCTCATAAACCAGATGACGCCCGGAAAGCTGCAACTCTGTGGGCGATGCCGCAGAGTCAACAGGCGTAATAAGCACATTTTCGACTGTGACCGGCGTTTCGGCGTAGACGGGTTCGTGAAATGCATCCTCACCGGTCTTGGTGCGTTCGTAAAGCGTGACCGGGATGCCCTTAATCAGAGCTGCCATACAGCTCGATCACCCCCATCCGCTGGCGGCGCAGCCCCAGCCGGGCCAGCTCAGACTTCTTGATGAACAGGCCGCCGCCGGGAACGAGAAAGGAGCCGGAGGCGGAGTAGCCGCCTGCGGCCTGCGTCAGCTGGGTCATCGGCTCCTGATCGGTGCTGGTCATCAGCGCCCGAGCAGCCACATCGACCGCGACGCTCTTGGCCACCAGAGCCAGTGCAGAGTCCGAAGCGACCAGTGCGGGCAGGTCCTTGCCCACCTTGCGGGCCTCAACATCAAGGCTGGCTGAGATGACCTCCAGCAGAGGGCCGGCGCGGGCTTGCTCTGCCTCCGTCATGGGCCTCCAGAGGGTGGTCATGTCGTCCACGGTGGCGTAGGTCATACCGTTGCCCTGCCTTTCCGCTTGGACTTGGCAGCGGGAGGGTCAGCCTCGGTGTCGGCCTCGGAGGTGGCGTCCGGCGCGGCATCTGCCCTGTCAGGTTCCCAGTCGCCGCCGGAGATGAGGCAGTCCGTTTCGATAACAGCGCCGGTCTTTTTGTTGCGGTACAGCATGGTCATGTCCTCCTTACTCGCCGGCCTTGATGTGGGCGAAGGCAGACGGGTCGAGGATTCCCCAGCCGATGTAGGCCTCACCGCGCAGATAGACCTGATTGTGGCCCTTCAGGTCGCCCAGCTGAGTATCATTGTCGGGGTTGCCGTAGCGGATGACCTCGATGGGGATCTCCTTGGCATAGCCCCACTTGAAGCAGTTGACGAAATCGCCCACAAGGGCGCGGTCGAGGCTGGAGCCGGAGGACAGGTTGGAGGTGGACTCCACCCGCAGACCGTTCACCTCGCCGGGATTTGCGCCCCATGCCAGCTGGGGGTAAAGCTTTGCGCCGTCGGCGGTGGTCTGCTTGGCCAGAGTGGACTTGAAGGCCGGGGCCAGCACCATGCCGGTGACGTCCCGGTCTGCGCCCTGCACCAGCGCGATGGCGGCCTCAATGTTCTCATCGGGCTTGTCGCCGGAGGCGATGGTCACAGCCTGCGTCACCTTGGAGTCGAAGTGATTGGTGCCGATGACGGAAGAGGCCGTGCCGGTGCGGGGATTGACGCCGTGGAAGGCCATCAGGTCGAGGCCCTTGGCGACCTTCTTGGCGAAGCCGTCGGCAAAGGCGCTCATGTAGTCCAGCTGCGCGTCCTCGGAGGCGTACAGAAATTCGTCCGAGATGCGGGCACCGTACTCGATCTTGATGGGGACGATGGTGATGGGGTCGACGGTCAGGCCGCCCTTGGTCTTGGCACCGTTCTCTGCCACGATGTCCACCTCCTTGTCGAGGGAGAAGGTGAACTCCTTGACGCCGTTGAAGGGGATGGGGGTGGCGCTGCACAGCTTGGCCAGCGCAGAGGCACCGGTGGTCTTCTTGATAAAGTCGGGGATCAGCTCCTCGGGGAACAGGGAGCCTTTGCTCAGAATGTCTGCCATGTGTTATTCTCCTTTGCTCATCAGGTTGTTGGTGAAGGCGCGCAGGGCGTCGCGGCGGCTGCTGCCGCCTGCGGGCTCGGTGCTGCGCGGGGGCGATTTGGGAGTCTGGGGCTTGAGCAGCTTGGTGAGAGACTGGGCATCCTTGCGGATGGCGTCCTCGTTCTCACCGGTAAGCCGCTGGGAGAGGTCGAAGGGGATGCCGACCTCGTGGGCGATGCGGGTCTTGAGCTCCGACATCTCAAAGGCATGGATGCGGGAGGCATAGTCGGCATTCTGCGCCTTGAGGTCGTCGTAGTCGGCGAAGGGAGCCAGACGGTCGGCAACGGCGGCGTCGAATGCCTCCTGCGTGGTGATGGGTTCAAATTCTGCCATGAGAAAACCTCCATTCTGACAGATGCATATAAAAAACAGGGCGGAGGCCCTGCTTCGGCGTAGTTAATAGCTGGTGCGCTGGCGGCGTTTCTCCTTGCCCTCGGAGCATTGCCAGCAGGCGAGGATGATGCTGTCCAGCAGCTCGATATGGCCTCCCTCGGTCAAGGAACGGTAGCCGAAGCCGCCGTTGGTGCCGATGGCCCGCTTTTCGCAGTTGGAAGCCACCTGCACAAGGCTTGGCTGTCCGGCGTGGCAGAGCGATTTCGCGAACAGTGCCTGCTCAAAGGCGGCGTTGGCAGTGATGATCTGCTTGACGGTAGGAAGGACGGGCGCTTTGAGATGGGCGGCTTTCATGGCGTCGGCCAGGAGCTGCTGCCCGCTGGCACCGTCCACCGCCACGGCGGCGAACTGGGCCTTGCTCAGAAAATCCAAAAGCCACCCACTGCCTGCCCGGGTGGGGCGGCAGTCGATGGCTTCCACGAAGATTTTGCTGTCGGCAGTCCGGACGGCGATGGAGAGCGCTGCACTGGCCCCGTCCGGGCTGAACTTGATGCCCGCATAAAGCCTGCCCTTCAGCTCGGGCAGGGCGGCGACCTTCAGCTCCTCCCATTCGGCTTTGCTGATAGCCGATTTCTGGTTATACCGCAGCCAGAGGCCGAGGCGCTGGATGTTGAAGTCAATGGGGTCGGAGCCGATCTCGTCGGTGATGCTGCGCTCGGTAAAGATGGTACCCAAACTGGGATTCGTCTCGTACCATGCAGCCACATCGTGGGGGTTGGTCTGCTGCTCCACGCTCCATTCGGCCCAGCCGGTGTTCTGCGTTTCGCCCTGCAGGGCCGCGTTTCGCAGTTTGAGGAACACCGTGCCGGAGGAGACCGGCGTGGGCGGTGTGCCGCAGAAGAGTGTCTGCGGGTCGCGGCTGTCCGTGACCACATATTTGAGGGCGCTTTCCTGATCGTCGGTGTACTCCTGCGCCTCGTCGATGATGAGCAGGTCGAAGCCCTCGCCCAGACCGCCCTTGGAGGAACGGGTGCGGAACTCGATGCGGCCCTCACCGCTTTTCAACCGGATGCTCTCCCGGCCAGAGGCACGAATGGATTTGTATTCTATCTTGGCCTTGTCCAGCAGGCTGCACAGGCGCTCCCACGCGGCATGACTGGTGGTCGTGCGGTGGGCTGTGTGCAGGATGTTCTCGCCCCGCTGGAGACCGTACAGCTCCCGCATGGCGGCGATCTCATTCTTGCCGTTGCGGCGGGGGACGCTGTAGCCGAATTTGGTATGTACCCACAGGCCGTCCTCGTTTTCGGCGAGGATGTCGTAGAGCAGGAGCTGCTGCCACTGTTGGGCGGTACGCCCGGTGGTGTTGTAGAGGTCGATGGCCTCCTGCCCGTGGGTCGTGGTGTAGGGCAGCACCACCGCCGCCGTGGGCGTCTGGCGGCCCAGCTTTTCCGGGACGGCCTTTTCTGACGCTCGGGGCATGACGGCGGGGCCTCCTTTATGAGAATGAAAATGTAATATTGACGAAAAGACGAAAATGTGCTATATAATAGCTATGAGGTGCGCCTCCGCTATATGGTGGGGGCTCGACACCTCTATTTTTTTGCAGTGAATCGCTGAACAGTGAATAATTTCTCTTTGCAGATGACGAGGATGTCTACATCCTGCGTCGCACTGGCAGTCAATCTTTTCCGTAGGACATCTTTCAGCGTTTCCAGAGAAATCGTATTCTGCTCATAGTTCAGGATGATTCCGCCGGGATTCTCTTGGATCTGCTTCAAACCATGCCGAACAGCGCTGTTTGCGGACTTTTCTGTAGAAACCGTTTTCAAATCCCAGAGCTTGTCGTTCCAGATGTAGTCTGGAGTCATCGCTTTATAATTATTTGCTTCGTTCAACAGCACGATGTCGCCGCCCAAATGGGCGTGCAGCCATTGTGCTGTTTTTACTTCGTCTGCATGGCGGACCATATCGTAACCAGCATCGTATGAGATGGAACCGACTCCCGGAGCAGCCGTCCGCAGATATTCCGGGAGGACGTTCTGCAGAGAGGACTCTTTCGGAAAGCGGATTTTAGTGACAAGTGGAGACTCCGCAAATTCTTTGCGAGCCTGAAGGGTTTCGGGATCCTCCGTCCACTTCTTATCCCACACATTCTGCCTGCGGCCATCGCCCGGGTCATACTCGACCTTGCAGCGGCAGCGCTCATGGCGGCGGTAGACGTCGGCAGGCACATGGGGATAGTCGTAGCTTCCGGCAAGCCTGCCGCACCATTCGCAGCAGCTCCCGGTGGTGCGCCGCACGACGCGGGGACGCAGCCCGGCCCGGCCCTGAAACTGCACGTTGGCTTTCAGGGTATCGTCTACTGCCATCCGGGAGAAAGTCCGTACCGGCTCATCCAGCATGTGGGCCACATCCTCGTAGTGCTCGGCAGCGCAGACCTTGTTCAGGATGCCGTCGATGCGGTCCTCGTCCACCGGGACGCGCTGGGCCAGCAGACGGAGACCGGCCGCCTCGTTGAGCTGCTGCTGTACGGCAGCAGCAGCGTCAGCTACCAGTGAATGGTCCTCCTCCAGCAGGGGGCGGAGGACGCGGTCGGCGATGTTCCAGTACATCCGTCCATCCGGAAGCGTGTCGGCGCTGAGATGGAGACGGAACGCCTCGGCCAGAGCGCCGCCGACAAGGTCAGCGTAGTCCAGAGCCGCAGGGTAAGTGGCCGCCGAAGGAGCAGCGTTCCTCAGCAGGCGGAGAAAGTCGGCCCGGATGCGCCCCAGCAGCGCGGGGGCAATATCCTGCTTGTCCATCTGCTCATCCCTCGGCCTGCACGCCGGTCAGGTCGCGCAGGTTCTCTTTTCCGAAATAGCCGGGGATGACAGCGTTGACCTTGCCCACGGCATCGCCGATACCGGAGAGGGTGGCGGCGTCCGGCTCAAAGACCGGCTCCCAGACGGGGCGGGTCAGATAGAGCTGGCGGCGCTGATAGGCAAAATCATCCCGCAGGCAGGCGGCGAGATAACCGGCATTGAGAAAGCCGCTGCCGAAGGTCCGCTGTGCCTTGCGGGCGGCCAGACGCAGCGTCTCGTGGCTGGACTTGATGGCCTCTGCGCTGGAAGGATTGTCGGTGACAAACCCCAGATCGTCCAGCGTCAGGCCGGTCTCTCCCGCGAACAGTGCCGCGAAGGTGCGCAGCTGCTCGGTATAGGGGCTCATGCTCTGCTGAGTAAACTGCCCGACCACCGGATGGTCGCCGTCCTCGTCCTTGGAGATCTCCAGCAGGGAGGAAATGGTGGCTTTCCACTTGTCCATCGGGTCGGCGTCGCCGGAGGTCCCCAGAACGTACTTTTGCGGAAAAGAGTAGAACTCGGCGCTGATCTCGCTGCGCTTGAGAGTGCGCAGTGCGCCCTGCTGCAGGCCCATGCAGGCCCGGGAGATGCGGCTGTGGCCAAAGGGCCGGGCAGCATCCGGGCGGTAGCAGATGGGTACCAGCAGCGGCGCGGGGGCGGGGTTGGTCACAAGGTAAGGATTTTCGCCCTTGGGGTAGTACCATGTGCTGCCAGCCGTGAAGTAGGCCTCCAGCGTGGGCGTGCCGTTGTCGGCGTTCCGCTCCAGAACGGCGTAGCCCTCGGTCAGCAGACCGGTCACATCGTCGATGATCCCGGTGGCATTGCCGCCGTCCAGCACCGACATGCGGGGAAAGCCGTCTTCACCGGCGCAGATGTACAGGAACGAACAGCTCGAGATAAGGGCCGAAAGGACAGCGCTGTCGAAAAGGATGTCGGCATTGTTCTGGAGATAGATGCTGTTCAGGTCGAAGTTGTCCTGCCGGAACTCCCGGAAAATGAGCCGATCGGCCAGCGAATCCACAGCCTTGCCGCACCAGCCCAGCACCTCGCTGAAGGTGCGGAACTCGGGCGGCGTGACCATGCCGAAGTCCTTCACGGCATTCTTCATCTCATAGTATTTATAGCGGGTAAGCACCCGGCTGCGCTTCAGCTCCAGCTTGCGGCGGAGATAGGCCATGCCGCGGGTCTGGCTCATGGGGGATTCCTCCTTTTCGTGAGAAAATATTCCCAGTGACGGCTGGGGAGTCCGGCGAGGGCAGGGGGAGGGGGTCATCCCCCCTATCGGCTGCGGTAGGTCGTCCAGTCACGGGACAGGGGCAGGACGCGCGGCGAATCCACAGCCTGCTCCTGAGCCTTTCCGCTGCGGGCCACCAGCTTGTCGCTCTTGGCCCGGTTGCAGCAGAAATGTGCGAGCTGAAGATTGTCAAGGTCGCTGGGGTGTCCGCCTTTGACGACGGGGATGATGTGGTCGATGCAGGGCGAGAGCGGATGCGGAAACTTATAGCTGAAATCGACCGGCTTGCCGCAGATGCCGCAAACGGTCTGCGTCGCATAGATCTTCTTTTTGTTCCGCTCAAAGGCCAGACGGTGTGTGCCGTCGTGGTCTGGCCGCTCGTTGCGGCGCGGTGTCCTGCCTGCCATTAGGATGCGGCCTCCTTTTGCTGATGTGCTGTGCGGTGGTCCTCGAAGCTTCGGCTTCCTTTGCCCCGCCGGGTCATGCCCGGAGGGGGAGGTCTTTTTGAGGGAGGGGGTACTTTTGCAGACCCCGGGGGTATGAAAAAGCCGTCCGGGGTTTCCGAACGGCAGAAGAAAAAGGTGTCCACTGTGGACACCTCAAAACTATGATATGCGCCGCTGGGGCTTGAAGCGGACGGCGCAGATGACCCATTGAGCACAGGTAGCAAGAAACCTGTGCTATGATTCCCGCCGATGGAAAACTCACAATGCGGATTGCTGATGCCCGCAGTATGATAATAGCATGGTTTTTTCGGACAATCCGGACAAATCGACCATTCTCGGACAATCCGGACATTTCGGACAAATCGACCATTTCCGGACAATCCGGACAAATCAGAAAATCTCGGACAAATCGGACATTTTGGATAAAATAAAAGCGGCTGACCCCGATTTGGAATCAGCCGTCTTATGCATCACGTCACATTCTGCTCGACCCACCGGTCAACCCTCCGCCGAATGGTATCGGCATCCAGATCGCAGCCGAACTCCATCAGTTCTACAGCTACCTCCTGCGGTTTCTTGCCCAGAATGCAGATGTCAGAGATAGCTGCCCGCAGCATGATGTCGTCGCAGGTCTCTACGATGCGCTGGCCCTCGATATACAGGGCATCCAGCTCGGCATTGCGTGCCTTGAGCTTCTTTATCTCACTCTCCCGCCGGGCGTATACGCTGTCAGCTGTCCCACGCACAGTGGCATGGCCGAGGATACAGGCATTTCCGTCACCGCAAGAGGATTTCACTACATCGGCCACAAGCTCAGGCCCCTCGGCCTGCTTCGCTTCCAGCTGCTGG
>ENA-OUPA01000446-OUPA01000446.1-human-gut-metagenome-genome-assembly--contig:-NODE-446-length-27773-cov-29.1421_pt1 | contig 27773 bp, 24 predicted proteins | sample MGYA00237939_ERZ548770 | MGnify/ENA primary metagenome ERZ548770 (study PRJEB26490, sample SAMN05356877) | human gut metagenome | biome: terrestrial biome; feature: human-associated habitat; material...
GCCGTGCCGCAGCCGCCGGAGCGGTGCTTAAGCCGTAAGGCGGGAATTGTGCGGTATTGCTTAAAGATAGTATTGTGTTACAGGAGAATCCATCATGGCAAAGATTCACCGCAGCGATGCACCGCTGCCGCAGACCCCTTCCGTTCAGGTAAAGGCATCCTATACAGTCACCGAGCTGCCGAAGGTTTCTCCGCAGGAACCTGCGGCCTTCTACGACCAGGACAACGACGAGGACTATCGCCGGCGCGAGACCGCGAAGTGCAAAAAAAAGCGCGGTAATCTGTTGTACACCCTCGCGATGATCGTTTTCGCCGCGATCTTCCTCATCAGCGGCGGCCTGCTGGTCAAGCGGTTCCTCGATGACCGCAGGACCGAGAGCGAGTTTGCCGACCTGCAGTCGATGATCGATACCGCGGCGACCCCGGCCCCTGCAGGGGAGAATGTCAACCCCAACGGTGCCAGGTTTGCTGCCCTGCGCGACAAGAACAGCGACTTTATCGGCTGGATCTCCATCGACGGCACTAATCTGGATTTTCCGGTTATGTACGCGCCGGACAACAAGGACTTCTATCTGCGTCATGACTTCAACAAAGCCTACAGCGTCTACGGCGTACCGTACCTGGACGAGCAAACGACGCTCGGGGTCAACGCCGAGAGCGACAACCTGATCATCTACGGCCACAATATGAAAACCGGCACGATCTTCGGCTGCCTGACCGAGTACCGCAGGGCCGACTACTATCAGGAGCACCCCTTCATTGAGTTTGACACCGTCTATGGGGACGCCAAGTATGAGGTGTTCGGTGCGTTCACCATTGATGTCGTCAATGACACCTCGTTTATCTACAACCAGTACATCGACATGGACGAGGACGCCTACAACCGCTATGTGGACCAGGTCATCTCCCGCAGCGACGTGGACAGCGGCATCCGCCCTGCCTACGGTGAGCAGCTGCTGACCCTCTCTACCTGCGAGTATTCGTCCGCCAACGGGCGCTATGTCGTCGTAGCGCGTCGGGTCAGTGACTAATTTCCGAAAGTAATTGCATCATGCACTTTAGATTCTTTTGCAAAGTGTGCAAAATGTTCTCTTGCCTGCAGATTGCACTTGCTATTCTTCCGGGAATGTGCTATGCTAACAAATGCGCGATAACTTTTGATTCGTTCTTATATGGTGTAAGAAACTGGAAAGGGAGAATGCGCGCAGCGGGCAGCCGTAGCCCTTGACGGCTGCCCGCTTTGTCTTTATACCGCGCACATCTGTACAAAGTCTGCGTAAAGCTATAGACATTTGTACCCAAATGGCATATACTGTAAAAGTATTTTGCTCTAATCCAATAAAATGGAAAGTATAGTTTCAACGCTGTAACAAAGGGAGGATACCTGTTATGTGTGGAATCGTAGGCTTTACCGGCGCGGCACAGGCCGCCCCCATTCTGCTGGACGGCCTGGCCAAGCTGGAATACCGCGGCTATGACTCTGCCGGTATGGCGGTGCAGAACGCCGCCGGCAAGATCGAGGTCGTCAAGGCCAAGGGCCGCCTAAAGGTCCTGAGCGAGATGACCGACGGCGGCAGCGCCGTGCCCGGCAGCTGCGGCATCGGTCATACCCGCTGGGCGACCCATGGCGAGCCGTCCGTCGTCAACGCACACCCGCATTATTCCCGTGACCAGAAGATTGCCGTCGTACACAACGGAATCATTGAAAACTATCAGGAGATCAAGGAGCGTCTGCTCAACAAGGGCTTCAGCTTCGTCTCCCAGACCGACACCGAGGTCGTTGCCCAGCTGCTTGACTACTATTACATGGGCGAGTCCGCAGGCAACGCACTGGACGCCATCACCCGCATGATGCTGCATGTCCGCGGCTCCTACGCACTGGGCGTGCTCTTTGCCGACGAGCCCGGCGTCATCTACGCAGTGCGCAAGGACAGCCCGCTCATCGTCGGCAAGTGCGCGGACGGTGCCATCATCGCCTCCGACGTTCCTGCGCTGCTCAAGTACACCCGCACGGTCTACTACATTGACAATCTCGAGATTGCCCGCCTGACCCCCGACTCCATCGAGTTCTTCAACATCGACAAGGAACCCATCACCCGCGAGTCCACCACCATTGAGTGGGACGCCGAGGCCGCGGAGAAGGGCGGCTACGAGCACTTCATGATGAAGGAGATCTACGAGCAGCCCGCCGCTGTCCGCGATACGATCTCCCCGCGCCTCAAGGACGGACAGATCGACCTGTCCGAGCTGGCCCTTGACGAGGAGGCCATCAGGAATGTCCATCGTCTCTACATCATCGGCTGCGGCTCCGCCTACCATGTCGGCATGGCCGCGCGCTATGTGTTTGAGAGCCTGGCCCGCATCCCCGTCGAGGTCGATGTCGCCAGCGAGTTCCGTTACCGCAATCCCGTGCTCGAAAAGGACGCACTCGCTATGGTCATCAGCCAGAGCGGTGAGACCGCCGACACGCTGGCCGCCCTGCGCCTGTGCAAGGAGCGCGGTGTGCGCACCATCGGCATTGTGAACGTCGTCGGCTCCAGCATTGCCCGTGAGGCCGACGCCACAATGTACACCTGGGCCGGCCCGGAAATCTCCGTCGCTACCACCAAAGCCTACAGCACCCAGCTGGCGGCCTGCTACCTGCTGGCTACCGAGTTTGCCCGTGTGCGCGGCACGCTGGCGGACGGCCGGTATGAGCACCTTGTCACCGAGCTGGAGGCTCTGCCCGAGAAGATCGAAAAGACCCTGGCCGACAAGGAGCGTATCCAGTGGTTTGCCAGCAAGTACGCAAACGCCAAGGACGCCTTCTTCATTGGCCGCGGCCTCGACTACGCCGTCGCGCTCGAGGGCAGTTTGAAATTTAAGGAGATCAGCTACATCCACTCCGAGGCGTTCGCCGCGGGCGAGATGAAGCACGGCCCGATTTCTCTGGTCGAGAAGGGAACGCTGGTCGTCGGCATCCTGACCCAGCCGGACCTGTTTGAAAAGAGCGTTTCCAACATGGTCGAGGTCAAGAGCCGCGGTGCCTTCCTGATGGGCCTGACCACCTACGGAAATTACAGCATCGAGGACACTGCGGGCTTCACGGTCTACGTGCCCAAGACCGACCCGCACTTTGCCACGAGCCTGTCGGTCATTCCGCTGCAGCTGCTGGCCTACTACGTCAGCTGCGCCAAGGGATTGGATGTCGATAAGCCGCGCAATCTGGCCAAGAGCGTGACCGTCGAGTAAATCGCTTTCGTCCGTTTCACCAAAAATTTACCACGATTTTTATACAACATTAGCCCCATTTGTCTGCCCAAAAGTAGGACAAATGGGGCATTTTTGTGTTATAATAGCATATATGACAATTTTGCCGGGCCGTATTGTGCCCGTTTTCAGATAGAAGAACGTATAGTAAGGATGGAATCGATGCAACAGGTCTCAAAACAACTGATAAACGGGCTTCCGCGCCGCATCGCACTGATGCTGCTGGACTGCGGGCTCATTGTACTTTGCTACTGGCTGGCCGTCATGCTGCGCTTTGACAGCGGCGATGCCTACCGCCGCGTGGAGATACTGCGCGCCATGGCCCCGATGCTCTTATACGTCCTGCCCATTTATATGATCGTGTTCTGGTTCGGCGGACTGTATGAGATCATGTGGGAGTACGCCGGTATGCGCGACCTTGCACGCCTGACCTGTCTTTCCGGTCTGGCGACGGGCATCATCATGCTGTTCGATCTGATCTACCACAGCCGCCCGATCTCCGGCGCGGTGCTGATCTTCGGCGCGGTATTCAACACGGCGGCCATAGCGGGCGTGCGCTTCCTGTGGCGGCTGGTCCTGACGATGCGCAACGCCAAGGCCAACAAGCCGGAGGACAACACGCCATTGCTCATTGTCGGCGCCGGCAACGCCGGTGCGTGGGCCGTCAACCTCTGCAAGACGAAAAATCAGAGCTTCGGCAACCCGGTCTGCATCGTTGACGACGACCTGACCAAAAAGGGCCTGCGCGTGCAGGGCGTACCGGTGCGCGGCACGATCTCCGACATACCGGAACTGGTGCGCAAATATCATATTCTCGAGATCGTCATCGCCATCACGACGGTCAAGGGTGACCGTTTGAGCGAGATCATCAACCTCTGCAACTCCACCCACTGCCGCGTGCGGATGATCAGTGACCCGCAGGCTGTTGACGAGAACGGCAATCCTGTGGCGGCGGGCTTCCGTGAGCTGAACACGGCGGACTTCCTCTCCCGCGACGAGATCCAGCTGAACAATGCCCAGATTTCTGAGTACCTGCATGACAAGATCGTTCTCGTCACGGGCGGCGGAGGCTCCATCGGCAGCGAACTCTGCCGTCAGATCATGCGCTACCAGCCCCGCCGTCTTCTGATTTTTGACATCTACGAGAACTGCGCCTATGAGCTGGAAACCGAGCTGAAAAACAAGTACGGCCCCGAGGCTCCTGTTATCACCCTCATCGGCTCCATCCGCGATAAAGCACGTCTGGATGAGGTGTTCAACACCTATCAACCGTCCGTCGTCTTTCACGCGGCGGCGCACAAGCATGTGCCGCTGATGGAGATCAGCCCCGCCGAGGCCGTCAAGAACAACGTCTTTGGCACCAAGAACCTGCTGACCTCCGCCGCCGAGCACGGCGTGGAGCGGTTCGTCCAGCTCTCTACAGACAAGGCTGTCAACCCGACGAATGTCATGGGCTGCACCAAGCGTCTGTGCGAGATGCTGATCCAGACCTTCTCCCAGGCCACGTCGATGACCTGCGTTGCGGTGCGCTTCGGCAACGTGCTGGGCAGCCACGGCAGCGTCATCCCGCTGTTTGAGGAGCAGATCAAGCGCGGCGGCCCTGTGACCATCACGCATCCCGATATTGTCCGCTACTTTATGACCATCACCGAGGCTGCGCAGCTCGTTCTGCAGGCCGGTGGTCTGGCGAAGGGCGGCAGCATCTACGTGCTGGACATGGGCGAGCCGGTCAAGATCATGGATCTGGCCAACCGCCTGATACGCTTCTACGGTTACGAGCCGGGCGTAAATATGCAGGTCAAGGTCACCGGTCTGCGCCCCGGCGAAAAGCTGTACGAGGAACTGCTCATGGACTCAGAGCAGGACAAGATGGCCAAAACCGCCCACAACAAAATCTTCATCGCGCCGCCCATGCAGATCGATCTGGAAAAATTCTACACCGACCTGCAGCGGCTCAAGGACTCTGCCCTGCACAACAGCGACGAGGTCGTCGACGTTCTGCAGGAGATGGTCCCGACCTACCACCCCAACCGCCGCGTGCGCGCCGACCACACCGTTGTGGCCGCCACCGGCAACACCGCGCTTTTCTCCCGGGAGGAGATTGCGCAGAAGCTCCGGGAGACAGAGCATCCCGCCGAGGAGGGCTGATTTATGTACGAGCGTTACGGCAAGCGCCTGCTGGACATTATCCTTTCGCTGGCAGCCACGATCATTCTTGCAATTCCGATGGGGCTGGTCGCGCTGTGGATCAAGCTCGACTCCCCTGGGCCGGTCTTTTTCAAGCAGCGCCGCGTCGGCAAGGGCAAAACGCACTTTAACATCCTGAAATTCCGCACGATGCGCGGCGACACCCCGCACGACGTTCCCACGCACCTTTTGAAAGATGCGGACAGCTACATTACCGGGAGCGGTGCCTTTCTGCGCAAGACGAGCCTGGACGAGCTGCCGCAGATCTACAACATACTGGCAGGGCAGATGAGCGTCATCGGCCCGCGCCCTGCACTGTACAACCAGTACGACCTGATCGAGGCGCGCGACAAGGTCCGCGCCAACGACATCCGCCCGGGCCTGACCGGCTTAGCGCAGGTCAACGGGCGCGACGAGCTGCCGATTGACGTCAAAGCCCGCTACGACGGTGAGTACGCCGCCCATGTGACGTTCTGGAATGATGTAAAGATTTTCTTCCGCAGCATCACCTATGTATTCCAGCGCCGCGGCGTCGTCGAGGGCGGCACCGGTGCCATGAACCATACAAAAGAGGAAAAATCGTCAAAATGACGGACGTTGTACCTGCCGGGAAAACACCGGCAGGTACATTTTTTGTGCTGATTTAAAAAATGTACAAGAAAATCTTTCGATTTTCGTGAAAATATGTTGCAAAAGCCAAGCGGATTGTGTAAAATATACATTATGATGTTTTGGTTTTCGGGCAGATTACCAAACGGCAATTTTGCCAAACACGCATAGCCCGCACTGCACACCGGTGCAGACTGTCTAAATAACAGCTAAAAGGGGAGTCACATATTATGGCAAACAGGGTATTCCAGAACGTGGTCTACCAGATGAAGGACGCAGTGGATCGTGTCGTCGGCGTGATTGATGAGACCGGCACCGTCATTTCCTGCTCTGAGCTGGGGCAGATCGGTGAGGTGCGCGAGGGCGTGGCCGCTGTCCGCCAGACGGCCGGGGATGCTTTCGTGCGCGATGGGTATGCCTACCATCAATTCTCCAACGCCAAGCACAATGACTACGCCGTCTTTGTCGAGGGCACTGACACTACCGCCGAGCAGTTCGCCGCCATGCTCTCCATCAGCCTGCAGAGCATCAAGCAGTACCACGACGAAAAATTCGACAAGACGAACTTCATCAAGAACGTCGTGCTCGACAACATCCTGCCCGGCGACATCTACGCCAAGGCGCGGGAGCTGCACTTTGTCTCCGACGTGCAGCGCGTCGTACTGCTGATCCGCGTGACCTCCGGCAATGATATTTCCGCCTACGACGTCGTCAGCGGTCTTTTCCCGGACAAACAGAAGGACTTCGTCTTTAACATCAGCGAGACCGACACCGTCCTGGTCAAGGAGATCAAGCCCGACAACAACACCCGCGATATGGAAAAGCTGGCTGCCTCCATCGTCGATACGCTGCAGGGCGACCATTACATCAAGGCCGTCGTCGGCATCGGTACGCCCATCGGCAACATCAAGGACCTGGCCTCCAGCTTTAAGGAAGCCCAGATTGCCATGGAGGTCGGCAAGGTGTTTGACACCGAGCGTCAGGTCATCAGCTATGACCATCTGGGCATTGCGCGCCTGATCTACCAGCTGCCTACGACGCTCTGCGAGGCATTCCTGCGCGAGGTGTTCAAGCAGGAGAGCATCGACTCCCTCGATGCCGAGACGCTGTTCACGATCCAGCGCTTCTTTGAGAACAACCTGAACGTCTCCGAGACGAGCCGCGGTCTGTTCGTTCACCGCAACACGCTGGTCTACCGCCTTGAGAAGATCCGCAAGCTGACCGGCCTTGACCTGCGCAACTTCGATGATGCCATCGTCTTTAAGGTGGCGCTGATGGTCAAAAAATATCTGTCCGCCAACCCGGCCAAATATTGATTTTAAAAAAACTTTCACAAATGGCGCTGCACCGCAAGGCAGCGCCATTTTCCTGCTTTTTGCAGCCGCAAAGCACCTTGACCGCAGAGGTCTGACATGGTATTCTATTATATGTATGACTGTAACCATAACAGCAAAGCCACACCACGGCAGGAGAATCCCGAATGATCGATTTTGAACATGTATATAAAACCTACGAGACCCACAACGATGAGAACGTCGCGCTGGAGGACATCAACATCCATATTGACGAGGGCGAGTTCGTCTTTATCCTCGGCCATTCCGGCGCGGGCAAATCCACGTTTTTAAAGCTCATCCAGATGGAGGAGAAGCCCACCGAGGGCAAGGTCTTTATCAATGGGCAGGATTTAACGCGCATCAAGCGCCGCAAGGTGCCCTACCTGCGCCGCCAGATGGGCGTTGTGTTCCAGGATTTCCGCCTGATCCCCACCATGACCGTCTATGAGAATGTCGCCTTCGCCATGCGCGTGACGAACATCTCGACCAAAAAGATCAAGGACCGCGTTCCGTTTGCACTCTCCCTTGTCGGTCTGGAGGACAAAATGGACCGCCTGCCGGATGAACTCTCCGGCGGCGAGCAGCAGCGTGTGGCTGTTGCCCGCGCGCTGGCCCATGGCCCCAAGCTCATCATTGCGGACGAGCCCACCGGCAACATCGACCCCGAAATGTCGATGGACATCATGCAGCTGTTTGAGGCCATCAACAAGGTCAACATCACCGTCGTCGTCGTCACCCATGAGCACGAGCTTGTCCACAAGCTGGCCCGCAAGTACGGCAACCGCGTCATCACGCTGGCCAACGGCATGGTAGCCTCCGACACCGCTGACCCTGCTGCCGCGCGCCGCTACGCTGCCGCCATGGCCGAGCGCGAAGAGGATGACTACGAGTACGACGAGGACTGATTTGTAAGTAAGAGGGGACACCATGCGTTTTTCCAGTTTTATCTACTTAGTCGGCCAGGGCCTGCACAATCTGCGCGCCAACCGGCTGATGACCTTTGCCTCCATGGGCGTGCTGACCGTCTGCATGCTGCTGATCGGCGCAGCCTCGCTGCTGGGCATCAACATTGACCACATGGTCGAATACATCGGCAACCAGAACGAGACCGTCGTCTACATGGGCGGCACCGGCGAGAGCGAGGTCGCCACCGACGAGCAGATTGCCGCCGCCGACGCGGCCATCCGCAGCACGCCCCACGTTGTGAGCGTGACCTATATGTCGCCGGAGGACGTTCTGGCGACCTACAGCGATATGCTGAAGGATTACACAAACCTGCAGCAGGTCTTTGCCAATGACAACCCGTTCACTCCCAACTACCGCGTGACTGTGGACGACCCCGACAACATTGAGGAAGTCTCCGCCCAGCTCATGCAGATCGACGGCGTTTACAGTGTCAAAGCCCCGCTGGCTATGGCGGATACCTTCACGTCCCTGCAGAAGGTCATCAACTACGCCTGCTACGGCCTGGTCGCGGTGCTGGCCATCGTCTCCATCGTCGTCATCAACAACACGATCAAAATCACCGTCTTTAACCGCCGCAAGGAGATCGGCATTATGAAGCTCGTCGGCGCGACCAACGGCTTCATCCGCTTTCCTTTCTTTGTCGAGGGCGTCACCTCCGGCCTGATTTCGGCTGGCATTGCGTCCGGCATCGTCTGCGGCGCGTACTATGCACTCTGCCGCTGGTATGCCGAGAATCCGTCCAACCTTTCGCAGATGTTCGGCGGCACGCTTGTCCCGCTGGAAAGCGTCTGGTACTACATCGTCGGCGGCTTTGTGCTGCTGGGCTTCGTGCTCTGCGGCCTCGGCACCGCCACCAGCATCCGCAAGCATCTGAATGTATAACAGGGGATAAAGGGAACGTATAAGACCATGAAGCATGTAAAACACGGCAAAAAGCTGATTTCGCTTCTGCTGAGCGCGGCTGTCGCCATGAGCATGACGCTTTCCACCGTCATGACGCCGCTGGCCGCCTCCTCCAGCGTCAGCGACCTGCGCCAGAGGCTGCAGGAACTGCAGACTGAGCAGGAAAAGGTCAACCAGCAGCTCAAGGACGCGCAGAGCAACAAGGCCGACGCTGAGGCTCTCAAAACGCAGCTTGAGCAGCAGAAGGCACTGATTTTAAGCCAGATCAGCAACCTGTCCGAGCAGATCGGCTCTTTGGATGAGGAAATCGTCAACAAGCAGGACGAGATTGACCGGAAGCAGCAGGAGGTCGACCAGAAGCAGGCCGAATACGACCAGCGCTGGGCGGACTTTAAAGATCGTATGCGTGCGATGCAGCGTCTGAATGACGGCGGCTCCATCGCACTGTTGTCCAGTGCCACCAACCTGTACCAGCTGCTGACCTTTGCCACCACATTGGATCAGATCGTTAATAAGGACGAGGACACCTGCCAACAGCTTGAAAATGAGCACGCCGAGCTGGAGCAGCAGCGCGCCGAGCTGGAGCAGGCCAAGGCGGACCTGGAGGCAACGCAGGCTGATTTGGAGACCCAAAGGACCGCGCTGGACGGCAAGACGAATGAGCTTGCCCAGAATATCTCCCAGACCGACGCCAACATTTCCGCAGCGGATGCCGAAATCGAGGCCAACAAAGCTGCCCTGATCGAAGCCAACAAGGCCGTGGATAAGGCCGCTGCCGAGCTGGACGCCGCGCTGAACGCCGCCAACCAGGCTTACGGCAATGCGTCCATCCAGTGCTCGCTGGACTTTGGCCGCCCGCTGGCCACCTATAAGTACGTCTCCTGCTACTTCGGCGGCAACGGCCACCGCGGCACCGATTACGCCGCACCGGGCGGCACCGAAATCTACGCCGTTTCCGGCGGTGTCGTCACCGCTGCGGCCTACCACTGGAGCTGGGGCTACTACGTGCAGGTCTACCACGGCAAGGATGACAACGGCAATACTTATTCGACGCTGTACGCCCACATGAACAGCGCGCCCGTTGTCAGCGTGGGCCAGCCCGTGGAAAAGGGCAAGGTCCTTGGTTATGTCGGCTCCACCGGCAACTCCACAGGCAACCATCTGCACCTTGAAATGAAGGTCAACAACGTCCTGGTCAATGTCATGAACTACCTCTCATAACGAAAGGGGAATCTGTATGAAGCCGCAGAAGCACAAAACCTCCGTGCGTATTTTCTGCCTTGTAGTCGCCGTTCTGATGATACTCAGCCTTTTCTCTACGGTATTTTTCTCACTAGCCTACGGGGCATAACGCAAACACAGTAAGGAGCCATCAGACCCATGAGCAAAAAAATCAGTCTTGGCGTGGCGGCCACCATTGCCATCATTGCAATGGCCGTCACCTTCTCGCTGACCATGGTCGTGTCCATGAAGATGTTCAACACCACAGTGTCCAGCGTCAAAAACAAGGAGCGCCAGTACAACAAGCTGTCCGAAATTGATCGTTTTGTCCGCGCAGGGGAGTATTTCACCATCGACGAGGACACCCTGAATGACCGCTTGGCTGCGGGCTACATGAACGGCATCAACGACAAGTACGCCGTCTACTACACCGCCAAGGAATACAGCGAGAAGCAGTCTGTGGAGAAGGGCACACTGACCGGCATCGGCGTCGCTGTCGTCAATGACACATCCTCCGGCTACGCCCGCATCATCCGCCTGTATGACAACTCGCCTGCCGCAGAGGCCGGGATGCAGGTCGGCGGCTTCATCACCGCTATCAACGATGAGTCGACGCGCAACATCACCTCCACCGCGCGCCTGACCTCCAAACTGCTGGGTGAGGAGGGTACGACCACCACGATCACCTACCTGACGCCGGACCGCCAGGAGCAGCAGCTGAATCTTGTCCACTCCAACTACAAAACACCCTCCATCTACACCCGTCAGATGGTCGCGGACACCTGCGGGTACATCCGCATTGACGCTTTCACCTCCGGCACGGCCAGCGAGTTCAAGGCTGCTGTGGATGAGCTGCTGCAGCAGGGAGCGAACAGCCTTGTTTTTGACCTGCGCGACAATAACGGCGAGAACCTGAACGCCGCTCTTGTGGCCGCGGATTACTGTGTGCCCTCCGGTGAGATCGCCAAGCAGCAGGACAGGGACGGCAATGTGACCGTGCTGCGCATGTCCGATGAGACCGAGATCAACGTTCCGATTGTCTGCCTTGTCAACGGCTCCACCGCGGGCAGCGCCGAACTGTTCGCCAATGCCCTGCGCAAGATGGCCGGTGCGACGCTCGTCGGCACCAAAACTGCGGGTAAGGGCGTCGTTCTGAGCGACGCCCAAAGCTTCTCCGACGGCTCCGCCGCTTACATCACGGTGGGCCTGCTGCTCGATAACGAGGATCAGACTTGGAATGAGGAGGGCCTGCGCCCCGACATTGACGCCGCGCTCTCCGTCGACGAGCAGAACGCCTACTACGATTACACACTTGATACTGACCCGCAGATCAGCAAGGCCGTCAACGCGGCCACGGCACTGGCCGGGCAGAACTGATTTTTATTGACTCGGAAAGGACGTCCGCCGTGCCCACATTGACTGACCTGTCCACCATCCGTGACCTCTGCGCACGGTATGACTTTGCCCTGTCCAAGGGCTTCGGCCAGAATTTCATCATCAACCCCGGTATCTGCCCCCGCATTGCGGAGGCCGCCGGTATCGGCCCCGGCTGGGGTGCACTTGAGGTCGGCCCCGGCATCGGCGTGCTGACCGAGCAGCTTTGCAAGCGTGCGGACAATGTCGTCTCCATCGAGGTCGACAAGCGTCTGCCGCCACTGCTGGAAGAGACGATGGCCGACTACGACAACTTCAAGCTCATCCTGAACGACGTGCTGAAGGTCGATCTGAAGGCTCTGCTGGCCGAGGAGTTCGGCGGCAAGCCCGTCGCCGTCTGTGCCAACCTGCCGTACTACATCACCAGCCCGATTCTGATGCGCCTGCTGGAGGAAAAGCTGCCTATCCGGAACATTACCGTAATGGTGCAGAAGGAGGCCGCACAGCGCCTCTGCGCTGCCCCCGGCACGCGGGATGCGGGTGCAATCAGCTACGCCGTGGCCTATTACGCTGAGCCGAAGCTGTTGTTCAGCGTCCAGCCCGGCAGCTTTTACCCCGCCCCCAAGGTGACAAGCGCCGTCATCCGCCTGGATGTGAGGGAGAAGCCCTCCGTAACCGTGCCGAACGGCGACGAAGCCGCCTTCTTCGCGCTGATCCGCGCCGCCTTCTCCCAGCGCCGCAAGACCGCCGCCAACGCCATCGCCAATGGCCTGCACCTGCCCAAGGCGCAGGTCATCTCCGCCCTGCAGGCCGCCGGTCTTGATGAGCGTTCCCGCCCCGAGCAGCTGACACTGGAGAATTACTGCGCTCTGCAGACGGCACTGGCAAACACTTAAAACAGCAAAGCAAAACGCCCGGTAAGCATCACGCCTACCGGGCGTTTTTTAGGAGTATATAGAGTAGGGTGCAATAGGGAAAAGCTTCTCTAAATATTCCTCAAGAACAATCCATCAGCTTTATGTACAGCAGCATCTGTTACAATATCCTGAGTTCAACCCTGACTCCGCGTTATGCGATTCTACTGTGTTTACGACTTGTTTACGACCTGTTTTTTTACTGTTTAGGACGCAAAAAGACATACAAAAGCAAGAAAAAAGCGCGTTGCAAAGTAGATTTACTTTGCAACGCGCTTTTTTAAGTGGAGCTAGTAACAGGAATCGAACCTGCAACCTGCTGATTACAAATCAGCTGCACTGCCAATTGTGCTATACTAGCGGGAACTCTAATATAATATCACAATCGGCAGGGGTTTGTCAAGGGTTACAGCAGCTCCACGCCCGAATTCCTGCATGCCTGTACCGTAGCGTCATCCCACAGGCTGACCTGAACCTCGCCGACATGGGCCTTGCCCAGCAGCAGCATGCACAGGCGGCTCTGGCCAATGCCGCCGCCTATTGTCAGGGGCAGGGTGCCATCCAGCAGCAGTTTGTGGAAGGGCAGCTCCGCGCGCTGCGGGCAGCCTGCGGCGTCCAGCTGGCGGCGCAGGGCGTCGGCATCAACGCGGATACCCATACTGGACAGCTCCAGTGCGCAGTCCAGCGGCTTGTGCCAGAACAGGATGTCGCAGTTCAGCGTCCAGTCATCATAGTCGGGCGCGCGCCCGTCGTGGGGCTGGCCGCTCTTGAGCCTGCCGCCGATCTGCATGATGCAGACGGTTCCATGCTCTTTGGCAAAGGCATTCTCGCGCTGCTTCGGCGTGAAGTCCGGGTATCTGTCCTCGAGCTCCTGCGTCGTGATAAATGCCACCTCGCGGTCCAGGTGGATGTTGTTTTTCAGCTCGGGGAACTTCCAGCGCAGTTCGTCAGACGTTGCGCAGACAGCGTCCACGATGTCCCACACGGTCTCCTGCAGAAATTCCAGCGTGCGCTGGTCGGCAGTGATAACGCGCTCCCAGTCCCACTGGTCCACGTAGATGCTGTGCAGGTTGTCCAGCTCCTCGTCGCGGCGGACGGCGTTCATATCGGTCACAATGCCCTGACCGGGGCGGAAGCCGTACTTGTACAGGGCGTAGCGCTTCCACTTAGCCAGACTGTGGACGACCTCTGCCTGCTCGTTCAGACTGGGCACATCGAACGCAACAGGGCGCTCGACGCCGTTCAGGTCGTCGTTCAGGCCGCTGCCCTGCATGACAAACAGGGGAGCCGTGACGCGCTTGAGGTGCAGCGCCATGCAGAGCTTCTCCTGAAAGATCGTCTTGATGAGGCCGATGGCCTTCTGGGTGTCATACAAACCCAAAAGGCTTTGGTATCCTTCCGGAATGGTAATGTGACTCATAATACATCCTCCTATTTCTTTCCCGGTGTATGGTTTTATGCCTTGGCGAACTGGCTCTCGTACAGCTGCTTGTAGAAGCCGCCCTGCGCCAGCAGTTCTTCGTGGGTTCCGCGCTCAATGATGTTGCCGGTCTTCATGACCAGGATCTGGTCAGCGTTCTTGATGGTAGACAGGCGATGGGCCACGATAAAGCTCGTGCGGCCCTTCATCAGCTCCTCAAAGGCATCCTGCACCAGCACCTCGGTACGGGTGTCGATGCTGGACGTTGCCTCATCCAGAATCAAAATCGGCGGGCGTCGCAGCATGACACGGGCAATGCAGAGCAACTGCCGCTGACCCTGGCTGATGTTGCCGCCGTCCTCGGCTACCTGCGTGTCGTACCCGTTGGGCAGGCGGCAGATAAAGCTATGGGCGTGCGCTTTCTTGGCCGCGGCGATGATCTCCTCGCGGGTCGCATCCGGCTTTCCGTAGGCGATATTCTCCGCAATCGTACCGGCCTTCAACCAGGTCTCCTGCAGCACCATGCCCAGGTTGCCGCGCAGGCTGTCGCGGGTCACATTGTCGATGGAATGCCCGTCGACGCGCAGCGTACCGCCGTTGATCTCATAAAACCGCATCAGCAGATTGACCAGTGTCGTCTTGCCGCAGCCCGTGGGGCCGACCAGTGCAATGCGCTGACCCGGCGCAACCTTCAGGTTCATATCCTCGATCAGCGGCACATCGTCCACATAGCGGAACCTGACGTGGTCAAACTCCACGCTGCCCGCGCCGTGGGGCAGGGCAACAGCATCCGGGCCATCGGGCACGATGGGTGTCTCGTCAATCAGGTCAAACACGCGCTGCGCACAAGCCAGCGCGTTCTGCAGTTCGGTCATAACGTCCGAAATGTCATTGAACGGCTTCGTGTACTGGTTGGCGTAGTTCAGAAAGACCGACAGCTGGCCCACCGTGATGCCGCCGGCAATGGCGACGAACGCACCCAGCACGCCGACGGCGGCGTAGACCAGCGCATTCACAAAGCGGGAGCAGGGGTACGTGGTAGAGGAGAAGAACGTCGCCTTGACGCCGCACTTCTGCAAATCGAGGTTGATCTTATCGAAGCGTTCCTCGGCGCGGCGCTCATAGCCGAACGCGCGGACAAGATGCTCGTTGCCGACCAGTTCTTCGACCAGACTCGTCATTTCGGCGCGGGTCTCGCTCTGCACCTTGAACATAGAATAGGTGTGGGTGGCAATGAACCGCGCGACGAAAATCGACAGCGGCGTCAGCGCCACAACGACCAGCGCAATGCGCCAGTCGATGAACAGCATGACTCCCAGCGTGCCCAAAATCGTCAGCAAACCGGTGAACAGCTGGGTAAAGCCCATCAGCAGACCGTCGCTGAACTGCTCCACGTCGGTGGTAATGCGGCTGATAGCATCGCCGGGGCGGTGGGCGTCCATATATTTGAGCGGCAGAATCTCCAGCTGCTCAAACGCACGGACACGCATATCACGCACGACCTGAAAGGTAATGCGGTTATTGACGACATTCATCAGCCACTGGGCCAGCGCTGTGCAGGCAATCGTGGCAGCCATCGCTATCGCAATTTTGCCAAGGCCTGCAAAATCAACCTGACCGGGTCCCAGGATCATATCCACGGCCTTACCGGACAGTACCGGGGCCAGCAGAGTCGTGACCACTGTGATCAATGCAAAGGTCAGCGTCAGGATGACCATGCCGGTGTAGGGGCGGATCAGCTTCAGGACGCGATGAATCGTATTCTGGTCCAGCTTTTGCTTTGTCTTGCTCATAGCGTCTTTGCCACCTCCTCCTTGCTCAACTGGCTCAGGCAGATTTCCTTATAGACCTCGCAGCTGCGCAGCAGCTCGGCATGGGGCGCGTCGTCAACCAGCTTGCCGTCATCCAGCACCAGAATGTGGTCGGCGCGCTGCACGCTGGCCGCGCGCTGGGAGACGATAAACACGGTCATGCCGTGCGTTTCCGCTTTGATTGCCTTGCGCAAGGCTGCGTCCGTTGCAAAATCCAGCGCCGAGGCACTGTCATCCAGAATCAGGATCTTCGGCTTTGGTACCAGTGCGCGGGCAATCGTCAGGCGCTGGCGCTGGCCGCCGGAGAAGTTGCGGCCCGCGGTCTCCACCGGCGCATCCAGCATGCCGGGTTTGCCGCGGACAAACTCCGCCGCCTGGGCTATCTCCAGCGCCTGCCAGATTTCCTCGTCGGAAGCTCCGGGGGCGGCCCACTGCATATTGTCGCGGATCGTACCTGTAAACAGCACGGCCTGCTGGGGCACGACGCCCACCAGCCTGCGCAGCTGTGCAAAGCTGTACTGCTTTACATCATGGCCGAACAGCGCAACGCTGCCGTTGTCGGCATCGTAGAAGCGGCAGACCAGATTGATCAGCGTTGATTTGCCGCTGCCCGTACCGCCGATGACGCCGATGGTCTCACCGGGCCTGGCCGTGAACGTGATGTCCGTCAGGCTCGGTGCGCCGGCATCCTTGTAGGTGAAGGTGACGTGCTCAAACTTAGCCGCCTCGGCAGCGTCGTTCACAGCCAGCTCTGCCGTGCCGGGATCCTGCATCGTCGTGTGGGTGTTCAGAATCTCATTGACGCGCATGCCGCTGGCCAGTGCGCGGGTGACCGAAACGACCAGATTCGCCAGACGCAGCAGGCTCAGCAGAATCTGGCTCATATAGTTGATAAGGGCAATGACCTCGCCCTGCGTCAGCTTACCGGCATCGACCTCCACACCGCCGCGCAGCAGCAGCGCCACAACGGCCAGGTTGACGACGAGATAGGTCAGCGGGTTCATCAGCGCCGAAATACGGCCTGCCGCAAATTGCAGCTTTTTCAGGTGGTCATTTGTCTCCACAAAAGCGGCCAGCTCGTCCGCCTGGCGGGCAAAGGCACGCACCACGCGCGCGCCGACGTAGTTTTCGCGCGTCAGCAGCGTCACACGGTCCAAGCCGTTCTGGGCCTCATGGTAGATGGGCACGGTCACGCGCATGATGGCCCATATAATAAGCGACACCATGATCGTAACACCGATGAAAAGCAGCGTCAGCTTCGGGCTGATGGAGAACGCCATAATAAGCGCGCCGATCACGATGAACGGCGAGCGCAGCAGCAGACGCAGCGTCAGGTTGACGCCGTTCTGTACCTGGTTGATGTCGCTTGTCATGCGGGTGACAAGCGTCGGGGTGCCGATGCCGTCCAGCTCGCTGTAGCTCAGCGTGCCAATATGGCGGAACAGGTCCTTGCGCAATGCCGTGCCAAAGCCCAGCGCCGCCTTTGCGGAGAACCACTGTGCCGTCAGGCTGCTGGCCAAGCCGATAGCAGCCAGCAGGACCAGCAGGCCGCAGCGCGTCCAGATGAAGGCTGCATCCTCGTTTTTGATGCCCGTGTCGATGATGCTGGCAATGACCAGCGGCACAAACAATTCAAAACAGGCTTCCAGCATCTTGAAAAGCGGCGCTAACAGGGCTTGCTTCTCATAGCCCTTGATGTAGCGCATCAATTTGTGCATTGAAAACCACCTCATACGTAAAAATAAAAATAATCAGTTTATTATACCACGGTTTTCTCAATTTGTCTTGCAGAATCCCCCAGATTTCGATGATTATTTATTGGCCCGGCGTCTATACTTTCAATGGGTACTTTTCAGAGGAGGATTTGCAGATGTTCTGGGTCTACAGATATAAAGGTTTTTCCTTCACGGCGGCACGCACCGTGCACACGGCGCTGGTGCTGGCGGGGCAGCAGGGGTGCAGCCAGGCGGATACCGGCCATTTGCTGCTGGCGCTGGTGCAGACAGCACAGGGGACAGCGGCGGATTTTCTGCGCCGCAAGCGGGTGACATCCACCGCCCTGGCCGAGCATACCGCCGCCCACGCGGCGGGCCGTCCGCGCCGCCTGCACAGCCGGGACCTTGCCCCCGAGCTGAGCAAGGCCATGGAGTTTGCCGTGCTGGGTGCGCACGCGGCCAGTGCCGCCAGGGCGGAGAACGAGCACCTGCTCTGCGCCATCCTCGAGGATTCGTCCTGCACGGCCAGCCGGTGGCTGGCGGCTCTGGGCATCGAGCTGCCGCAAGCCGCGCGGGAATGCCGCCAGCTTTCCGGTCAGCTTGTGCTGCCCGCCCAGCCGCGGATGGCTGCCTCCCGCACGGGCCGCCCCAGCGATAAATACGGCCGCGACCTGACGCGCCTCGCACAGGAGGGGCGGCTCGACCCGGTGCTCTGCCGTGATGCCGAGCTGGATCGCATGATTGAAATTCTCTGCCGCCGCCAGAAAAACAATCCCTGCCTCCTGGGTGAGCCGGGTGTCGGCAAGTCTGCGCTGGCGGAGGCACTGGCGCAGCGGATCGCCGCGGGGCAGATCACCCCGGCACTGCGCGGCAAGCGGGTGCTGGCGCTGGACATGGCGTCGATGGTCGCGGGCACCAAATACCGCGGCGACTTTGAGGAGCGGTTCAAGAACCTGTTGGAAGAACTGTACCGTGACCGCTCAACGATTTTGTTTATCGATGAAATCCACATCATTGCCGGGGCCGGGGCGGCGGAGGGAGCCATTGACGCCGCCAGCATCTTAAAGCCGATGCTGGCACGCGGCGAAATTCAGCTTATCGGCGCGACCACGCCCGAGGAATACCGCAAAACCATCCAGAAGGATTCCGCGCTCGAGCGCCGCTTTGGAAGGGTCATGGTCGAGGAGCCTACCCCTGCTGCCGCTGAAACGATTCTGGCCGGACTGATGCCGCGGTATGAGCGCTACCACGGTGTCAGCATCCCGCCCGAGGCCATCCACGCCGCGGTGGAGCTGAGCGTGCGTTACCTGCCCGGGCGGTATCTGCCCGACAAGGCCATTGACCTGCTGGACGAAGCTGCCGCGGCCCGCCGCATTGCCGATGCCAGCGGGAACCGCCGGGCACTGACCCCCGCCGATATTGCAAGGGTCGTCAGCAAGGCCAGCGGCGTGCCCGCAGAGCGCGTGGGCGAAGCCGAGAGGGAGCGGCTTGCTAATTTGGAACAGCGCCTTGCCGCCGAGGTCATCGGCCAGCCGCAGGCCGTGGCCGCCGTGGCATCCGCCATCCGACGCAGCCGCACCGGCCTGCGGGAGAGCGGGCGGCCCATAGGAGCTATGCTGTTCCTCGGGCCGACTGGCGTCGGCAAGACCCAGCTGGCACGCACGCTGGCAAAATGCTGGTTCGGCAGCGAAAAAGCCCTGCTGCGCTTTGACATGTCGGAGTATATGGAGCGGCATACCGTCGCGCGGCTGCTCGGCGCGCCGCCGGGCTATGTCGGCCACGACGAGGGCGGCCAGCTGACCGAGGCCGTGCGCCGCCGCCCGTACAGTGTTGTCTTATTTGATGAAATCGAAAAGGCGCACAGCGACATCCAGAACCTGCTGCTGCAGATCTTGGAGGACGGCAATCTGACCGACTCCCAGGGACGCCGGGCGGATTTTTCCAACACGATTATTTTGCTCACCTCTAATCTGGGTGCGCGGTGTCTGTCCGGGCAGACGTCGCCGCTTGGCTTTGGGGCCGCCGCTGCCGAGACCCAGCGCCGCGGCCAGCAGGCCATTCAGGAGGCTAAGGAGTTTTTCCGCCCCGAGCTGATGGGGCGCCTGGATGAGACTGTCCTCTTTGACCCGCTCGGCCCGGAGCAGCTGGCCGGGATCGCAGACCGGCTGCTTGTCGAGCTTGAGCAGCGCGCAGCCCGGCAGGGCTACACGCTGCACCACACGCCCGCCGCAGCCAAGGTGCTGGCCGGGGACAAGGTGCCGCCCTACGGTGCGCGGGAGCTGCGCCGCACCGTCAGTCGTGCCGTGGAGCAGGCCCTTGCGGACCGCATCGCTGCCGGTACAGCCCACCCCGGCACCGTTTACACCGCCGATGTGGACGCCGACGGGCACATTATCCTGACCGAGGATACACTGGCGGCGTGCGTGTAGCATAAGCAAAACGAGGTACCTGCTTTCCTTGGCAGATACCTCGTTTTGCTTATTATAATTGTTGTAAAAGGGAAAAATCCTCAATCCTTCACATACAGCCCGCAATGGCACGCCCCGTGGTAGTCCGGGTCGGCCAGCTGCTCCTTGAACTCCTTGCAGATGCAGATATTCTCCGGAATGTGCTGCAAGCGGCAGGGGCAATAGCCGCCCGTGCGCTTGAGGCCCTCGCGGATGGTTTTGACGATTTCCTCATTAGGGTTCAGGTGAAATTTCGGCTTTTCCATAGTGTTACCTCATTTACGGTTTTACGCGAAACTCCTGCTCGCAGTAGATGCAGCGATAGCGTCCGCTCGGCGTCAGGGCAAAGATGTGGTCACAGCCCTCCTCGATGGAAGTGATGCAGCGCGGGTTCGTGCATTTGATGACGTTGACCAGCCGCTTGGGCTGCTCGGGGTGTTTCTTCTCCGTCACCCTGCCGTCCCGGATAAAGGTGATGGAGATTTTCGGGTCGACATAGGCGAGAACGTCAAAGCTCATCTCGCTGACATCGCCCTCGATCTTTATTATGTCCTTTTTTCCGTCCTTTTGGCTGCGGACGTTCTGCAAAAGTGCCACGCTGGCATTGTTCAGCTTTTCCAGCTCCATCATGTGGTAGAGCGCCAGACCCGTGCCTGCGGTAATGTGGTCAATAACCACGCCGTTCTGGATTTCATCAACCTTCAACATTGAACGCTACCTCCCCGGTCTTGGGGTCTTTGAGACCCAGCAAAGTCATGATCAGCGCCATGCGCATATAGACACCGTTCTGCACCTGGTCGAAGTACGCTGCGCGCGGGTCGTCATCCACGTCCAGCGTGATCTCATTCACACGGGGCAGGGGATGCAGCACCGGCATATCCGCGGGGGCCAGAGCCAGCTTTTCCTTTGTCAGGACATAGCTGTTTTTCAGACGGATGTAATCTTCTTCATTAAAGAACCGCTCTTGCTGGACGCGGGTCATGTAGAGGACGTCCAAATCGGGCAGAGCCTCCTCCATGCTGCGTGTCTCAACATAGGGGATGTTGTTAGGCTCGAGGATCTCGCTGATGATGTAATCCGGCACGCGCAGCTCCTCGGGTGAGATGAGCACAAACTTCATGCCCGGCAGACGGGACAGGCTCTTGATCAGGCTGTGCACCGTGCGGCCAAACTTGAGGTCGCCGCAGAAGCCGATGGTCAGATGATCCAGGTGTCCCTTGCGCTGGCGGATCGTCATCATGTCCAGCAGCGTCTGGGTGGGGTGGCTGTGGCCGCCGTCACCGGCGTTGATGACCGGAATGCGGCTGTAGCGGGACGCGCGCAGCGGTGCGCCCTCCTTGGGGTGGCGCATGGCGGCAATGTCTGCCACACAGCTGATCACGCGGATGGTATCGGCTACGGTCTCGCCCTTGGAGGCGCTGGAAACACCGGCATCGGGGAAGCCCAGTACCTGACCGCCCAGGTTCAGCATGGCCGCCTCAAACGAAAGACGGGTACGGGTGCTCGGTTCGTAGAACAGTGTTGCCAGCCGCTTACGGGCAGCTACATCTTTATAGGCAGCCGGGTCATCATGGATACGGTCTGCAAGGTCCATCAGGCTGAGCGTTTCTTCCAGCGTGAAATCCGCCGGGTCGATCAAATGTCTCATACACAATCCCCTTTGTTTACTCTATTTATTCCAAACGGCGCTGTGCCGTTCAAAATCAAATCAGCTTGCGCACCATCGCAAAGTCAAAGAAATCCGTATAGCAGGTCTGGCAGCAAAGCACCGGCTTGCAGGTGCGGGAATAGCAGATCTCATCCAGCTGCAAAAGCGCCTGCTCCGGGCGCAGCCCCAGCTGGCGGCGGATGCCGGGCACCCCCTGCACGGCGTGCAGCGTCGTCAGCGTCTCGGTGACCTCCACATGGCAGTGCTGCTCCACGATCTCAAAGATCGGGCGGCTGAAATCGATCGTATCCAGCCGCTTGCCGCCAAACAGCGCCAGCGGCAGAATATCGGTAGAGTAGAGCACCGGCGTTTCATCGGCCAGTACCCGGCGGCGCACAAACACAAGTGTGTGCTCGCGCTCCGGGTCAAGGCCGAGCTTTGCGGCCAGCTCCGGCATGGCAGTCTCCCGCGTGACCATCAGGTTGTCGCTGTGGGGCACGCGGCCAATTGAGCGGATCATGCGGTTGAATTCCAGCTTCTGGTCCATGCGGTTCTCGACCCGGACCACATCGCGGTTGACAAGGGTGCCGATGCCGCGCACACGCTCCAGATAGCCGTCGCGCTCCAGATCGCTCAGGGCATCGCGCACCACGGTGCGGCTCACGCCCAGAACATCGGCCAGCTCCAACTCGCTGGGCAGCTGGGCGGCGTCTGCATAGCGTCCGCGGCGCAGCTCCTCCAGCAGGCGCCGGGCTGCCTGATGGCTGCGCAGCTCACCGCCCAGGCGGTTTTCCGTCGTTTTATTCATGCAAAAATTCCTTTCGTGCCCGGCATACGTCCGCCAGGCAGCATTTGTCGCAGTAGGGCTTGGTGCGGGCTGTGCACACGGCGCGGCCATGGTCCACCAGCCGGTGGCAGAAGCCGTTGCCCTCCGCAGGCGGGATGATCTTCCACAACTCCCGCTCGACCTTGGCCGGCTCCTTGACGTTGTCCACCAGCCCGATGCGGTTGCACAGCCGGATGCAGTGGGTGTCCGTCACGATGGCAGGCTTGCCGAATACGTCCCCCATGATCAGATTCGCACTCTTGCGGCCCACGCCGGGCAGGGCAAGCAGCGCGTTGAAATCATCCGGTACATGGCAGTCGTACCTGTCGTGCAGCATCCGCATACAGGCTGAAATATCCCGTGCCTTGCTGTGGCCCAGCCCGCAGGGCTTAACGATGGCCTCAATATCCGCAGGATCCGCTGCAGCCAGTTCTTTTACGCCGGGGTACTTGGCAAACAGCTCCTGCACCACCACGTTTACGCGGGCATCGGTGCACTGGGCCGCCAGCCGCACCGACACAAGCAGCTGCCACGCATGGTCATAATCCAGCGTGCAGTCGGAATCGGGATATTCTGCCTTCAGGCGCGCAATACAGATCGCAGCCAGCTCTTGTTTGGTCACAGCATTTTCTCCGTTTCAATCCTTTTCTCTTGATTCTACCACGCCGAGCCGTTATAATCAAGTATAGAAGTATGATGTTTTGGTACACTATCTCAAACTTATCTTAAAAAAGGAACGCAAAATGGAACCATTGGCACAGCGTCTGCGCCCGCGCACCCTGGATGAGGTCTGCGGCCAGCAGCATCTACTCGGCAAAAATCAGGTTTTCCGCCGCACTGTCGAGAGCGGCAAGATTCCCAACATGATCTTCTACGGCCCGTCCGGCGTCGGCAAAACCACCATTGCCAGCATCATTGCAGCGGGCAGCGGTATGCAGCTGCACAAGCTCAACGGCACGACGGCCTCGACGAGCGACATCAAATCGGTGCTCGCGGACATCGGCACACTCGGCGCGTCGGGCGGCATTCTTTTATATCTTGACGAGATACAATATTTTAACAAGCGCCAGCAGCAGAGCCTTCTGGAATGTGTGGAGCAGGGTACCGTCACCCTGATTGCCTCCACCACCGAGAATCCCTACTTTTATGTATATAACGCGCTTCTGTCCCGCTGCACGGTATTTGAGTTCAAATCCCTGACCACCGACGACATCCGCGCCGGCCTGCGCAGCGCCGCTGCGCGCCTCGGGGCCGAGGACAAGTCTCCCGTGCTCATTCCCGACGATGCGCTGGAATACCTGGCCCAGAGTGCGGGCGGCGATATGCGCAAGGCGCTGGGCAATCTGGAATTTGCCGTCACCGCTGCACCCGTAGAAAACGGCAGCCGCACGATCACACTGGACATGGTGCAGCAGGTCGCCGTGCGCACGGCCATGCGGTATGATAAGCTCGGCGACGACCACTATGACATCGTCTCGGCCTACCAGAAGTCGATGCGCGGCTCCGACCCCGACGCGGCGCTGCACTATCTGGGCCGTCTGCTGGAAGCGGGTGACCTGCCCAGCGCCTGCCGCCGTTTGATGGTCTGCGCGTGCGAGGATGTCGGCCTGGCTTGGCCGCAGATCATCCCCATCGTCAAGGCCGCTGTTGACATTGCCAACGCCGTCGGTCTGCCGGAGGCCCGTCTGCCGCTGGCGGATGCCGTGGTGCTGGTGGCTACCGCGCCCAAGTCCAACTCCGCCCACGACGGCATCAATGCCGCCATTGCGGACATTCAGGCCGGGCGCACCGGGCCCATCCCGCGCCAGCTGCAAAACAAGCATTACGACGGCGCCGACGCCAAGGTCAAGGGGCAGCACTACCTCTACCCGCATGACTACCCCAACCACTGGACCCCCCAGCAATACCTGCCCGACGCCATCAAGGACCGGCAGTACTATGTCCCCGGTGATAATAAAAACGAGCAGGCTTTCGCACAATACTGGAAAAAAATCAAAGGAGAACTGTAATCATGCCCAACCTCCACTGCGAAGCCATTGCCTTCCCGTCGTCGGACGGAAAGCACACCTCCTCCGCATTCCTCTACACTGTACCCGGTCAGCCTGTGCGGGCTGTCCTTCAGCTCAGCCACGGCATGTGCGAATATGTGCGCCGCTATGAACCGATGGCCGAGTTCTACGCTGCCCACGGCATTGCGCTGGCGGGCAACGACCACCTCGGCCACGGTGACACCGCCCAGGCAGGGGAGCACGGCCACTACGGTGAGCCGAATGACCGTTGCCACCTCCTGAACGACCTGCACACGATGAACCGTATCCTGCACGAGCGTTTTCCCGATACGCCCATCATCCTCTACGGCCACAGCATGGGCAGCTTTTACGCGCGCTGGTACGCCGAGAAGTGGCCGGAAAGCATCACGGCGCTGGTCATTTCCGGCACGGCAGGCCCCAGCCTTATGAATGTCGTCGGCCAGCGGCTGGCCGGGCTGATTGCCCTCGTCAAGGGGCCGCGCTATGTCTCGCCGCTGATGGTCAAGCTGAACTTTGGCAGCTATTGCAGGAAAATCGAGAACGCGCAGTCGCCCAACGCCTGGCTTTCCCGCGATAAAAGCGTTGTGAAAGCCTACGACGCCGACGGGCTGTGCACCTTCCGGTTTACCGCTGCGACCTACCGCGAGATGCTCGCGACGCTCAACCACGTCAGCACAAAGGCATGGACACAGGCTATTGACAAGGATCTGCCCGTGCTGCTGATTGCCGGTGACTGCGACCCCGTCGGCGACTACGGCAGCGGCGTGCGCAAGGTCTGGGCCATGCTGGGCGACGCCGGTGTCAGGGATCTGACCTGCCAGATTTTTGAAGGAGGCCGCCACGAGCTGCACAACGAGACAAACCGCGACGAGGTGTTCGACTACGTGTTGACATGGATCGAGGATCACATTTCCTGACGTTGTATCATATAACATTTTCTCCGCCAGCCCGGCGGGGGATTTTTTTATTTTTTCTATTGACAATGCTGTATTCCGCGTGTATTATTGTATTAAGCTCTTAACACAATAATACAAAAGGAGCATAAAACACCATGAACTGGAACATTACTGCGGGCCGCCCGGTCTATGTGCAGCTGGTTGAGCAGTTGGAGCTTGCCCTCGTCGCGGGGGAGTTCCCGCCCGGCAACCGCATTCCGCCCGTGCGGGAGCTGGCCGCTGACGCCGGGGTCAACCCCAACACCATGCAGCGCGCTTTGCAGGAGCTGGAAAGCCGCGGCCTTTTGCAGGCGCAGCGCACCGCCGGGCGCACCGTCACAGCGGATGACACTGCCCTGCAGGCCTTGCGCCGTCGGCGCGCCGGCACGCTGGCGGCGGAGTTTCTGCACCAGATGCAGGCCCTCGGCCTGACCGAAGCCGAAATCGAGACCCTGCTGCGCGAGACCGCACAGCAGGCACCAAAAAAGGAGTAAACCATGGATGCAATTTATGAGGTACACGGCCTGACCAAGCGCTATGGCCGCACCGCTGCGCTGAACGGCGTGGACTTTGCCGTCACGCCTGGCAAGCTTGTTGGCCTGCTTGGCCCCAACGGCAGCGGCAAAACAACGCTTATGAAAATCTCTGCCGGGCTTTTGCAGCCCACGGCGGGCAGCGTCATTATTGATAAAGTTCCCGTCGGCGTTTTCACCAAGGCTGTCACCAGCTATCTGCCGGACCGTATGGCCCTGCCAACGGAGTTCACCGCCGACGACGCCGTAAGCCTGTACGCGGATTTCTTCACCGATTTTGACAAAGTCAAGGCAAACGCCATGCTGGCCGACCTGCATATCGGCGGGCGGGACAAAATCGATTCCATGAGCAAGGGCACACAGGAAAAGATGCAGCTTTGCCTGACGATGAGCCGTGCCGCCAGGCTCTACCTGCTGGATGAGCCTCTGGGCGGCGTGGACCCCGCCGCCCGCGACTACATTTTAAGCACCATCCTGCACAACTACAGTGAGGATGCCGCGCTTATGCTGTCCACGCACCTCATCGGCGACATTGAGAAGGTGCTGGACGAGGTCATTCTTTTACAGGACGGCAAGGTCCTGCGCCAGGTCGCCGTCGACGAGCTGCGCGAGGAAACAGGGGAGAGCGTGGACGCTTACTTCCGGGAGGTTTACAAATGCTGACGAAGCTTTTACGTTATGAGTTCAAATCCACAGGCCGTGTTGTTCTGCCCATTGCGGCGGGCGTGCTTGTGCTGAACATTTTTACCAATATTCTGAGCCATTTTATCCAGAACACCTCCGACAGGCTGCCGCTGGCCGGGGTCGCCATGGCCTTGCTGGCACTGGCATCTGCCGTAAGCCTTCTTGTTGTGCTCGCCATCTGCTTTTTTATTGAAATTCAACAGTTTTACCGCCTGTTGGGCGAGCGCGGGTACTTGATGCTGGCTCTGCCCGTGCCCATTTGGCAGCACATTGCTGCTAAGGTCATCTGCGGCACGGTATGGACGCTGTTCGGCATGATATTTCTTACACTTTGCGGCATGCTGACTACCGACACGGTTAGTGGCGACGGGTTTGCATCTGATTTCAGTCGCGTCACTGCCGAGGATGTCGCCATCTGGTCTGCAATGCTTTTGATTATACTGGCCCTTATCGCGGGCGCACTGCTGCACGCATATCTGGCCTGTGCCTTTGCCGCGCAGTTTACCCAGCAGCGGCTGCTCATCAGCATTGCCGCCTACTTTGTCATCGGCTTTATCGAGCAGATGGCAGCCCTTGTGACGGCAGTCTTTGTCGCGTTCCGCGGGTATAAGTACCTTAACAATACCAGCTTCAGCGCCGCGTCGTTTTTCGGTCCCGACAATACCTTGGGCGTTATCGTACTCATCGCCGTCTTTGCGCTGATTGCCATTGTCGATGCCCTGCTGTGGGCACTGACCCAGTGGCTCATGACGAAGCGGCTGAATCTGGCGTGACCATCGCCAAATAACCAAAGGCAACACCGCACAATTCCCGCCTTACGGCTTAAGCACCGCTCCGGCGGCTGCGGCACGGCATCTGCGTTGCCAAAATGCTCGATAAGACTCCAGTATTATCTGCGCTTTTGGCTTAGCAGCTGCCGCACCTCGCTCGCCGTATCGGCACTTAGAATTATGCGGTATTGCCCAAAC
>ENA-OUPA01000447-OUPA01000447.1-human-gut-metagenome-genome-assembly--contig:-NODE-447-length-27768-cov-6.62379_pt1 | contig 27768 bp, 29 predicted proteins | sample MGYA00237939_ERZ548770 | MGnify/ENA primary metagenome ERZ548770 (study PRJEB26490, sample SAMN05356877) | human gut metagenome | biome: terrestrial biome; feature: human-associated habitat; material...
CAAAACAAATATTAACAAAACAAGAGGAATTACTATGAAAAAAAATATTTTATCTATACTTGCAGCTGTATTATTAACAGTGACTCTCGCCGGATGTTCCGGAGGCCCTGCTGTAACTGATCCCGCGGATATTACAGGTGAAACTTTCGGAGACGGAAATATCAGTGCGCTTGTTCCCGACGGGTGGATGGGTTTTCATGGCACAGATTACTTTGAAGAGTATGAAGAAGGCTATGATCCTAATGTGATTCAAATCGCTAAAGGTGCAAAAAGTGAGTGGGATCTGCTCTCAACACCTTATGTTATGATAAGCTATTTTGGGCCTGATAATCCGATGATGGAACCTATGAAAGATCTGTATGAAGAATCTGCCGACATTGAGCCTGTTACTATCGGGGACTATACCTGGAATGGATTCACGGGAAAAAGCATAGATACTCCTATCGCAATCCTTTGGACAGGAGAAGAAGGATCAGATCAGATACAGGTTATGATTTGTCTTGAGAACGGGGATAAGATAAGTCTTGAAGACGCAGATGTTCAGGCTATATTGGCCAGCATTAATATATCTAAGGGATAAGAAAAAGGGTAAGGTGAAAACCTTACCCTTTCCTTTACCGGATTATCCGATCCGATCGTTCAAACCAATACGCCCACAACAACAAACCTCGCCCCATCAAATTCGTAGCTGCAAGTCGATAAGGTCACCACCCTATCCTCCACTTGCGGTGAAACATGACTGACAAAACAGGATTTCTCCTTTGCTGCGGTGAGCCACTCCGCATACTGTGTATCTGTGAAATTAAGTTCCCATGCGTCTTCGCTTACATCGGTAACGTATCCTGCAAACACTTCTATCTTATAGTTCCGATCCGGCGTCATCAGCAGGATGACGGGGTGCTCATCGTAAAACTCCTGTTTTTTGTAGTAGTCAAGGTCCGAAAACATGGTATCGTTCTTCATGTGATGCCCATAGATAATACTGTGTCTGTTTGAAAAGTTCTCCTCGTTTCTGCTGTCAAGGAAGATGCAGCCGGCACTATTCCAACTACCCTCAAACATATGATTGAGGTAATAACTGTTGTCATCCCCTTGTACCACCGGATAATTGATAGTAGTATCCTCCAGGTAGATCCATGCGACAATGTCTGAATTAACCTCTCGAAGAGCATCGAAATCCACTACCGGCCATATGGTGGTATCTTCTTCAGTGACCTCATCTGTTTGGTCGGGTGTGCTTGTAGAATCCGTCACTGGAGCTGTCGGGGTAGGAATGGAAATGTATTCTTCAAGCCCAGTATAGGTGTCTTCTCCGGACTTATACTCCAACTGCAGTTCAAGCAGTTTCCAGCCTGAGAATGCAAACACAGCTGCACATGCCACGATCACAAAAATAAGAACCCATCTTTTTTTCAAATTGTATCCTCCCATTTCTGTACCAGATTATAAAAGCAGCTTCTTTTCAAACCAAGCTCAGCCATAGCCGAGACAGCTGTGATTTGTTTTGACTTCCAGCGCGTATAAACGGATTCCCATTCTGCAGGAAAATCTATTTTGGGACGGCCAAGGTGCCTCCCTTTTTCTTTGGCTATAGCGATTCCCTCTGCCTGTCTCTGTCTGGTTGTAAGCCGTTCCTGCTCAGCGATACTGGCCAGTACCTCGATCAATATGGTGTTAATCATCTCAAAAACCCATACCTGTTCTTCCGGCAATTCCGCCATTGTGGTCGGGATATCCAGTATCATAACGCGAATCTTGTGCGTTTGAAAGTACTCCAGCTCACTCTTGATGTGAAGTTTATTTCTGCTCAGTCGGTCCAGTGATTTGATGAGAAGGGTATCTCCGTCACGAAGCATTCTCGTTTTAAGCATTTGGTAGCCCTCACGCTCGAGAGATTTTCCGCTTGCTTTGTCGGTCACAATATCTCTCTCATCAACGCCTGCTTCCAATAGCGCTTTAATTTGCCGGTCTAAGTTTTGTTCTTTGGACGAGACCCTGGCATACCCATATTTTTTCTTCATGGTAATCAGCCTCCTTTGTCCAAAAAGGTTTCTCTGTTTTCAGACATATCCAGAAATTCAAAAACCACCTTTATGGATACCTGATTTGCCTTTCTATCGGAGCGCCATGCACACTCCATAAAGGTACACCTTTTCAGATATCTAATTACACGAATAATATGCTGATTTTGGAAGGGTACCATAAAAAAGATGCACAGGCTTCAAGTAGACCGACAATTCAAAACCGAAAATAAGCTGCTTTTCTGACTGCTGCTGGTTGGAGCATTCGGAAAAGCAGTTTTCTTTATTCTGCCATTAATGCTACCGTTCGTTCCAGGCCGCCTTTGAATATGATAAGTATCTGCGTAGCTGACAGTACCTTGATGCATTCTATGATTTGGCGTACCGCCTGATTGTCATATTCAATCGGATGATTTTTCAGAGCGTCCACCGCAGTGAGTATTTCATCGATACGGCGTTCACTTTGCTTTGCGGAGGATTGCCTCGCCTTTTTCTTGGCAATCGTCTGCTTGACCGTGTTCAACTCATCGATCAGCACAGCCATACGGTTACCGCCGTCCTCCGCACCTGCCAGCTCCGTAATGCTTTGCACAAGCTCCTGCAATCGGATCTCATCGGCCGCTGTGCTGTTTTCATCGCTTTGGCCGAAGTACATTCCTATGTGGAGCTTCAGTGCTTCCAACGCCGTTTGACCGTTTTCGTCCATGACCACCTGTCGGATGGCCTCCGCCACAGCATTTTGCAGGATGCTTTCTTCGATGGAGGGCGAGTCGGCACAGTATTTTTTGCTGTAGTCGAGGCGGCTGATGCACCGCCACACGATTTTCTTCTTACCATTTCTCGCCCATGTGCATCTTCTGTAGGGCGTTCCGCACCGACCGCATATAAGCAGGTCAGTGAGGGCATATTTACTGGAATATTTGCCAGACTCGGTTTTTGTGCCGATTTCCTTCACTTTACGTTTACTGGTTCGCCTCGCCATCTCTTCTTGTACCCTGTCGAATATTTCCCTTGGGATAATCGCAGGATGGTTGTTTTCCACATAATATTGAGGACGGTCGTCATTCTTCTTGGATTTGTGGCTGATGCAATCCACGATGTAGGTTTTTTGCAGCAGTGCATCACCTTTGTATTTTTCGTTGGTCAGAATGGAGCGTATTGTGGTGAGCTGCCATTTTTCCTTGCCCATCGGTGTACGGATGTGCTGCTTTTCCAGACTATTACAGATGAGTTGCAGGCTGTCACCGGCAAGGTAGCGGTCATAGATGAATCGGACGATTTCTGCCTGTCCTTCATCAATTTCAGGTTTGTTATCCGTGTAGCCAAGGAAAGATTTGTAGCTGATTGCTACATTGCCGTTTTTTGCACTGATGGCTTTCCCCATGCGGACATTGCCGCTAAGCGATTCGGATTCCGATTGTGCGAAGATGCCATGCATGCTGATGTAGATTTCGCTGGTGGCGTGCATGGTGTTGAGCCCTTCCTTTTCAAAGATGATTGGAATGCCCAGCGCTTTCAGCTCTCTGACATAATTCAAGCAGTCAACTGTATTTCTTGCAAATCGGGATACCGATTTGGTGATGACAAGATCGATGTTACCTTTTCTGCACTGACGAATCATCCGCATGAATTCTTTTCTTTTTTCTGCCTGCGTACCGCTGATACCCTCGTCCGCATAGATCCCGGCAAGCGACCATTCGGGATTTCGCATGATTTTATCGGTGTAGTAGTTGACCTGCGCCTCGAAGCTCATTTCCTGCTCGTCTGAATCGGTGGAGACACGGCAGTAAGCGGCGACACGAATCTGTTTGTAGCCTTGCTTTTTTTCTTTCGGCTTAATGGTAGGCAGGATTTCTCTGACTATCTTAATTGGCACTGTCATAGCCTGTTCCATTTATCTGCTCCTTTCCGAGTATTTGTCCGTTTGGCAGCGTGATCTGTATGGTATCATCGTCGATAAGGACAATCTCTTTTGCCGTTTCCATTACTGCTTTTCGGGTATATAAAGAGGACGGAGTGGGTTTTCCCAGAACCGTCCTCAACTTATCATATATACATTGTCCCATGCCGACCGTCTTGTATTTCAGTGCCGCACATTCAAGAATCATTTCCTTGAGAGCGTCTGTATCCGCATCGGGGCGCTCCAGCATCCGGGCAATTTCATTTTCCATTCTTCGTATTTCCAAAGCGGCGTCATGCTTTTGGATTTCCGGCATTGCCGCTTCTGCCTGACCAAGAAGCGCAGAGATAAATATTAAGAGTGCTGCACCCAGAAAAAGTATTTTCTTCTATGCTTGGAGCTGTTTTCCTTGAGAAAGTCATACTACTCAGCTTACTACATCTATAAAATGCATATTCCCCAATGCTTGTGACGGTGGAAGGAATTTCTATATCATCTGTCAAATTAAAACAGTCACTGAACGCAGAACTCTGTATAGTGGTAAGCCTGCTCTCTTCAGCAAATTCCACGCTAATAAGATTTTCACAGTTATTAAACGCTTGTACTCCAATGATAGTAACAGTTTTCGGAATTGTAATGCTCTTCAATTTATTGCAGCCATAGAACGCACTCTCCCCAATAGTCTCGACTCCCTCCGGAATTTCTATGCTTGTCAAATTACTGCAATATGAGAACACACTTTTATTAATATCCTTCAGTTGGCTCTCTTCTGCAAAGGTTACGCTACTCAAATTTGAGCAACGCTGGAATGCATTCTCCCCAATGGTAGTTACACTAGATGGGATTTTTATGCTCGTCAAACTTGTGCAATATGTGAACGCCTGATTCCCAATGCTTTTGGTTCCACTTGGAAATTCTATGCTCGTCAGTTTACCGCAATCATTGAACGCAAAATTATTAATAGTCTCCAGTCGGCTCCCTTCTGCAAAGGTTACGCTATCCAAATTTGAACAGCTCTGGAACGCTCTCTCCTCAATGGAAATTACACTGGCTGGGATTTTTACACTTTCTAATTTTTTACAAAGCTGAAACGCTTGGACTCCAATACTCTCGATCCCCTCCGGGATCTCTATGCTCGTTAAATTTCCGCAATTAAAGAACGCAGCCTTCCCAATAGCAGTGACCGGCTTTCCCTCTATCTCGTTCGGAATTACGACGCTCGCTTCGTTTCCTGTATATCCGGTTATGGTCACACTTTCGCCGTTGACTTCATATACCAATCCTTCGGCTGTAGTCTCTCCCGCCGCAAACACGGTCATGGGCAGCATTCCCAACACCATGCACAGGGACAGCAGCAGCGCCACCAGTTTCCTTTTTGCTTGAATTTGGTTTCTCCTCCTTGTCAAACAAGATTGCTTATCCTTTGGTATCCACCAAAGGATAGAAGGGATATCCCTTCTTGAAAAAATACCGGCTGCGCCGGGGCGGGCTGTGGGTTTTGCACGAAGCCCGCCCGCAGGCGCTTTTGCCGGTTTTGTTTTATCTCTCAGCCTTATTTCCCGGCCGCCGCCTTTTTCCGCCTGTAGAGCAGCATTCCCAGCACGCCGCCGCAGGAAGCCAGCATCAGGCCGATCCACAGCGCCATATCGCTGCTGTCCCCGGTCTGTGGGCTTTCTGTTTGCCCAGAAGGCTTGCCCTGCTGTTCGGGCTTGGCTGGATCGGTTGGCTCAGTCGGGTCGGTAGGAGTGGTCGGGTCAGTAGGATCCGTTGGCTCAGTCGGGTCGGTAGGAGTGGTCGGGTCAGTAGGATCCGTTGGCTCAGTCGGGTCGGTAGGAGTGGTCGGGTCAGTAGGATCCGTTGGCTCAGTCGGGTCGGTAGGAGTGGTCGGGTCAGTAGGATCCGTTGGCTCAGTCGGGTCGGTAGGAGTGGTCGGGTCAGTAGGATCCGTTGGCTCAGTGGGTTCAACCGGCTCCAAAGAGGAACGAACCTGCACATATTTTTCGTTCTGATACTCTGTGCCGGCAGGATCGCCAATAATTTCCTCAGCCGCAGCAGAATCACCGGCCGCTACAACAGGATCGGTGTAGCCAGATAAGTCAGGTTTCCAGCGCATGGCGCCCTTTCCGCCGCTGGCAGTGACAACCGCTCCGTCGGAGATGGTGAAGATCCCCTTCTGATCGCCGCCCAATTCACCAAAGATATCTTCCTGGCCAGCAAAGATACCATAGTGCTCGCCGCTTGCAGAAGAGGCATTTACTACGGTTCCGGCTCCGCTGACGATGACATCACCGCAGATGCCGTGATCGTTTACGGAAGAAATATTCACCTTCGCTCCGTTAATCGCCGTAAGGTCAGTATTAATGCCCGGAGTGCCGAAACTGGCATCCTGAGTTGCATTGTTCTTCGCATTCAGCGTCGCGCCGTCCACCGTCAGTCCGCCGAGGGCACGTACCGCCGAATACGGCTGAGGCGCCTCGGCGCTGGAAAAGTCAACGATAATATCCACGTCTGCGCCGCCGGTAAGCGTAATGGCACTGTTGCCGTAAAGCCCGAAACCGGTGCCTCTTATCTGCAGTCTTCCGCTCCCCGTAATGGTCAGGTCCCCGTTGGAATAAATCCCGTTTTCGGTGCTGCCGCTGCCGTTAATCTGGTTTTCGCCTTTCAGCACAATGGTAAGGTCCGGAATAAGCGCATGTATGGCGGCAAAGTCTTCGCTCACCGTCAGCGTTGCGTTATTCAACGTCAGGGTGTTGGTATCCGGGTCATAGGACACCGTAGCGCCCAAACCGTCGGCATCGCCCAGAATATCGTCCTTGTTTGCCGAAGTCACTTCTATGCCATTGACCTTAAGCGGGTCAAAGACACACTCCATCACAAAAAGGCTATTGAAGGTGCCGCTTAAAAAGCTGCCGTCCGGTCTCTTTGGCTCATCGTTATTCGCCAGGGTATAACCATTATCGGCGGGACGACCGTCCAGATAGACGGATGCCTCCTCAGAGATGGCGTATCCCTCCTTCGCCTTCACCCATACGGAGTAGTAGTAAGTCACGCCCTCTTCAAAAGTCGTGATTTTCTCATCTTCCGATATCTCGCTGTTGAAAGACTCCTCGCTGGTGATACTCTTGCCGTCGCTGCCGATCCACTGCTCCAGATAAACCTCGTATTTGTCCTGATCCGCCTCGTCCACCGTCGCTGTGAATGCAGGCGTCAGTCCCATTCCCACATTCCAGCTGACGTTCACCAGATTGACGGCATTCACGATCTCCCTTGTATCCGGCTGTACGATTTCCGTTTCCGGATTGAATTCCAGATAGAGCGTGTAGTCCTTATCTATCACCTCATAGACTATCTGGTAGCTATTGGGATCAACTGTTCTCGATACCTCAATGCGCTCAAGCACCGTTTTGACCATCAGGTTATCCCTGGTGACATCTGCCAGCTCAGGAACCGTTTCCTTATTCTCCTCGAAATACTGATAGAGCAGTTCCGTTACTGCCTGTTTCTCATTCCCACTCGTGGTACCATCAGGCTGTGTGACATCCGGATTCCCTGTGGCCGTTATGCCCTCCTGGTACAGCTTATTCTCGCTGCCTGGCAACCCCACATCGACCACTCCCGTATAATACCTATTGGTGGACGTTTTAACGGAGAAATCGCTCGTTTTATACGATGCTGAGCTCGAACTGCTCCAGCCAGTCCACTCCGTCACATAGTAGCCCGATAGATTGTCCGGGTCGCCGGTGCCGGAGACGCCCTCTCTCGCTTTTACCTCTACCTCGTAGGTAGGATTGATAACGCCTTCTGCATTTCCTGTGTTTGTAAAGGTGCAGGTGGTCTCCCGCTGAACCGTCTTTGTCTCTACCTTTGTCTTTCCTCCGGCAGTGCCGTCAAAGTGTCCGTAAAGGGTCACTTCATACTCAAAGATATCCAGCTCGCCGGTGGTTTCCGGCTTATCCCAGCTGGCTTTTAAGCCGGTTTCTGTCAGTTCCAGCTTCAGATTTGTTGGCGCAGCCGGTACACCCGCCGCAAAAGCGGTCATTGGCAGCATCCCCAGCAGCATACACAGGGAAAGCAGCAGCGCCGTCAGTTTCCTTTTTGCTTGCATTTGGTTTCTCCTCCTTGTCAAACAAGATTGCTTATCCTTTGGTATCCACCAAAGGATAGAAGGGATATCCCTTCTTGAAAAAATACCGGCTGCGCCGGGGCGGGCTGTGGATTTTGCACGAAGCCCGCCCGCAGGCGCTTTTGCCGGTTTTGTTTATTACTCAGCCTTATTTCCCGGCCACCGCCTTTTTCCGCCTGTAGAACAGCATTCCCAGCACGCCGCCGCAGGAGGCCAGCATCAGGCTGATCCACAGCGCCATATCGCTGCTGTCCCCAGTCTGGGGGCTGCCGGTTCCCGCTGCAGGGATGGCTTCAGTCTGCACATATTCACAGACCGCACAGCCGCGTTCTCTGGAACCTGTTTCGGTTGTGGTAGGCTCCTTTGTTATCGTCCAATCACCGAAAGTATGGTTGCCCACTTCAGTTTTCTCGCCGCAGCGGCATTCCTTCCAGTGCTGGGTTTCATCCTTCTGCCAGTCGCCGTAGCTGTGCTCATGTTCAAGCATTGGAATGGTTTCGGTCTGCACATAGTCGCAGACCGTGCAGTCACGCTCTCTGGAACCAGCCTCGGTTTCGGTGGCCGGCTTCGTCTCTCTCCAATCGCCGTAGATATGGTTTGCCACATTCAGCCTTTCGCCGCAGGAGCACGCCTGCCAGTGCTGTGCCGCGTCGTGCTTTTGGGTATAGCTGTGCTCATGGGGCGGTTCGGCTTCTCCGACGTCCGCCACCATATACTGGCCGTCCGGGTCGCCCACGATCATGATCCATCTGGCACGCACCCGTATGGTGTACTCCTCCTGCGGCCGCGTCACCACATCGTTTGTGAAAAACAAATAGGTGTCGATTTCCACTGCCTTGGACTCGACCACATCGTCGCCCAGCAGCAGCTGTGCCTCGTATTCAAAGCTATCGCCGGAGGCCGCTCCTGCCGGCCGGCCCCACTGCACCTGGTTTTGGTAGCCCGACCAGCGGGGGTTCCCTGGCACATATTCCCCCGCCGCCGAAACGGACAGGGGAAGGGCCGCGATCATCAGGCATACCGCCAGCAGCATACTGAAAAGCCATGCGCCTTTTTGCCGCCCCGGCGGTTTTTTCCCTGCGCATACGCAATCTCCTCCCTTTATCGCACCGGAGCGCCCTGCGAGGAAAGCGGTGCTCCGCATGCTCCGCAGAAGCGGCTTCCGGGCGGTATCTCCGCCCCGCACTGGGGGCATTTGTTTTCCAGCTTCGCCCCGCAGTTGTTGCAGAATTTGGCGCCGGCCGCACACTGGGTTTTGCAGGCGGGGCAAACCACCATACCCGCGTTCAGTTCCGCCCCGGCGTTTCGCACCACCACCGAGCGGCCGCCGGAGACGATGCACTGCTCAATCACCTGGAAAATCTCTTCCGGCAGCTTTTTCTGCTTGTAGGCGCCCACACCGGCAGTCACCGCCAGCGGCCATGCGATAAACCATCCCAGCGCGCCGGCGCCGATCTTATCCGACCATTCGCCCTGACCCACGGTGACGTTTAAGTTGTCATCCATCCGGATCATCTGCACCGTCGTAGCCATCCTCATGCCGGCAATGGTCTTCCAGCCGTCTTTTTCCTGACGGCCCTGCACCACATAGCCTTCTGTGGTTTCGGCACTCTGTACCTCCATCCCCTTAGCGGATGAAAGGAACGCCTCCACCGCGTTTGCCACCACCTGGGTACTCATGCCGGCAGGCAGCCGGAATACTCTCGATTCATTTGCCATCTCGTCTTCCTCCTCATTCTAAAGCCTGTACCTCATCGATATGCTGCAGTACGCTGTCTGCCAGATAACGTACTGCCAGCTGTTTTTCCTCCTCACTCAGGCCGCTTGCCGGACGGAGCATGGAAACATGGAGGATCGATGTGTTGATGGTCTGTTCCGTCACGGCAAAGGCGTACTCACTGGTATGCCCCAGCACCTTCGCCTCCGCCTTGATATCGCCGACCAGCGCCTGCTCGTATTGGCAGCCCATCCGGTCCAGCACGTCAAAGACGGCGTACACAGCCATGCGGCGGGGACAGTTGACATTTCTTTTTAGACTCAGCACTTTTTTCTCCTTTCCCCCGGAAACGGGGCTGTCATCTATTTCACAGGTCGAATCGTATTGGTCACATCCAACAGCATTCCGTCGAAAAGCTCGTCTTCTGTTGCTGCACTGATAAGAATCACAAACGCCAAGCCGCCGTACTCGCCGCCGTAAACGCTGATATAGGTGTCATCTTCAGTATAGGTGTACTCATCAACAATCCAGTCAATTCCGCCGCTTTTGTATTGCCAACGTTCTTTTCGCGGTTGAAAAGATTCTTTGACCAGTACTTCCGCAATACCATCCATCCAGATTTCCTTATTGAAAGTATCGCTTATCTGCTGACTTTGCACTTCCACACCAACCGCAGCCGTACTTTTCTCCATCCTTAGCCGGCTTTCTCCGAGCACAGTAAACTGAATCTCGCTCTCGTCCTCCCAATAGAGGAATTGAAACGGGAGATTTTCATCATAAAATCGCTGGTAAATTGTGCCCGCCGGACCGTTGCTTCGGAAGGAATCCATTGCTGCAAAGATTTCCGCCTGCGCCTTCTCATCCCCCTGAGGATAGGAGCCGATAAGATTGTAGCAGCCAAACCCATTCTGGCATTCGATGAACGCCGCCAAAAATTCCATGGTTGTGCCTCCGCTTTCGGTAGCAGAAAACTGGATCAAGTAGGTGTCCAAAGAACTGCCCTCCCGGTAACCCCGGCTGAGGATCTCATGCTTTGTGATATTGGTGCTCTCCAGCAGGCCGATATAATACTGGACATATTTCTCCGCGTTCTCCTCCACATCAGAAAGGGTATACACCGGAAAACCGGCGGCCTTATCGTAAAATCCCACCTGCAGGGTAGCGCTCCCATCCGATGAAGCAAAAGCTCCGCTGCCGGACTCTGTTTCTGCATACCCCTGGGGGATCCCCATGGTGATATTCAGATACTCCTGAGCGTAGTCCTGCAAGGCGACATCGTCTACGCCCTCGGGTTCCTGCACTGTTATATCGAAAGGAGTGCCAGATGGCCCGTCAGAAGAACCCGGCTCTGCTTTCCCGCCGGTCAGCGCACCGATCCCCGCTACTGCTCCCCAGACGCCCAGACCCAGCACAGCAACGCACAGCACCAGCGCCGTGATCTGTACCCCGATATGGCTCCGCCGGAATCTGGTCCAAAGCCCCGGCTTTCCATCGGAACCTGCAGCCGTTTGACCGGATGGCACAGCCATGGTACGGTGATGGAAAGACGCCGGGGTTTTCCCGGTAATCCCTTCAATAAAGGCCTCCATGGTGGAGAAACGATCCTCCGCTTTTACCGCGAGCGCCTTCATGATCGCCTGTTCCACCTGCGGAGGCAGGGGAACGCCCAGCTCCGAGGGCTTTTTCAGCGTATCGTTATGGACCCGCATGATGGAATCCGGCGGCAGCTCCCCGGTCACGCAGCGGTACAGGGTGGCGCCCATGGCGTATACATCCGTCCACGGCCCCTGGTTCCCCTTACTGGAATACTGCTCCTCCGGCGCGTAGCCATGTTTCAGGATGACCGACACGCTTTTTTCATCTCCGATAGAGAACCGGGCCGCGCCGAAATCCAGTAGCTTGCTCTCCCCCTTGGAGGTAATGGAGATGTTGTCCGGGCTGATATCCCGGTGGGTCAGATTCAGGGCATGAACCTGCGTCAACGCCTGCATCACCGGCATCAGGATGGTCAGCGCCTGGTCATAGGGAATCTTCCCGCCCTGGGATGCAACGTATGCCTTCAGGCTCATGCCGTCGATATATTCCATCACGAAATAGGCCGTGTTGTTTTCCTTAAAATAATTCTGCACCGACACGATGTTCGGCGTATTCTGCAGTTTGGCAAGGATCCGCGCTTCCTCTAAAAAGCGCTCCATGCCGTTTTGATAATCCTCCTGGCCCCGTCCGGTCAGTGCCACGCTGTACTTATCGGAATGCCGGGTAGCAAGACCGGAGGGCATATATTCCTTGACGGCTACCTTAATCTCCAGCGTAAGGTCATAGCCCAGATAGGTGATGCCGAACCCGCCCACGCCCAGGACCTTTCCGGTCATGTAGCGGCCGTTCAGCAGCGTTCCCATGGGCAGCGCCAAAAACGGCTGCTCCTCCTCCGCATTAAACCCGCAGTGGGGGCAGACAGGGGAATCGTCCGGCTTTTCCTGAAAGCAGCCATAGCAGATATGTTCCAAGTTCATGTTTCACTCCTCTTCTTTGTACTTGCGCCCCGGCCTTTCACCCGCAACAGCAGAAAAACCACTTCCATCAACGCGATCATACCCAGCTCTTCCAGAATGAACGGAAAGACATTCATCATCTCCTCAATCAAGGGCTGTTTCTCCCTTTCCTCCAGACAAACCGAACAGAATACGGCCCCAGCGTCTTGGATCGTCGCAATCTATAACTCTAATATAAATACTCTAATATAAAACAGGCGATGGGCGTTCCCACAATTGCAAGCCACCCGCAGCACAGAAGGCAGATCTGAATCATCCGATACATCTTGACATCGGCGGGACAGAAGTATTTTTCCGGATCAGATGGGTCAATGTAAATCTCCACCTCAGTTCCGATCTTCTTCTGCGCCTGATGATAGGCCAAATCGATGCCGGTGTTTTTTTGATAGACGCAGCCCATATACTCGTATTGGTATATCATAAAATAATGGTAGGAATGCTTGATCCGAATCCTCAGCGGTTCGATGACGGTCGCTTTTAGAAAAACCGTGCAGCCGCTCCCTCTCTGCGTCTTTTTCTTGTAAAAGTGGGCAAGCACGAAAAATAACGCGTAAAGCGGATATGTTATCGCGCATACAATCAGAATCCACGCAATATCCTCTGCAAAATTCATGCGTCCCCCTCCTTTCCGCCCGCACCAATCTTTTTTAGGGAAACCGCCTGCCGCAGGTTTCGCTGCGGCAGGCGCTGAAGCTATATTGTTAGCCACATGACTCCAATCATAATCAAAACCGCAATGACGAGAAGAGCGACGATCAGGTAGGCAAGGCGCTGCTGAAAGTAATCCTTTTCCTCCTCCAGGCAGTAAAAGCTGGTAGGTTTGGCCGGATCGATAAAAAGCGTAAGCTCCGTTCCCACCTTTTTCCGGGCCTGTTCCTCCATTGCCGGGACATTGCCGATCTGTTCATAGGTCTCTCCCCGGTAGGTATACCGGTACACGGGATAATAGTAGAGTCCCAGCGTCGCCATCTTCACCCCGAGGGAGGCCGCCCGCCTTCCCGTGCCGCCCGCTCCGCTCAGAAAGTGCGCCGCGGAAACACCCCCTGCGGCTTTCAGCATGCGGTGCTTGTTTCTGGCGTGATAGTTTCCCACGTCCACAATGGCCGCCCGGCATTCCGCCGTGCAGGCTCTCTTCTTCTCCGTCGTTTTTCTTTTCTTCCTGTAGAACAGCCAGACGGAAACCAGAAGCGTGACAAGGCCGATGCCGCTCAGAACGAGAATTAGAATAAGATCTTCCATGCTGGTTATCCCTCCCATGCACGGACGGACGCCATGGCCTGTTGATACAAAGCGACAACCGCATCTTTGTTGGAGCTGTTGAACATGCAGCTAACAGCGTAACACTTGCCGTCGATCATGGCGGAGGCAACACTGAACGTAAATTCATTCATGGTCCAATCCATGCACAGCCATTCCACACCGCCCGACTGCGACGTGTATGTTTCACCTACGGAAACGCCTGCGCTAGACGCCACGTCTCTCTGAAACTGCAAGACCTCCTCCGGGCTGCTCATTCCCAGCTGGCCGGCATTCCCTATTTCCACAATCCCGCTGTCCGGCGTAGCGCTCCCAAAGCCGGCTTCCATTGCCGCGTCCGTTGGGTAAATAACCAATTCGGCCGCCGCTCCGGCCTCTCCCAGGTTAACAGTCGTGTCCATCACGCGTCCTGCTGCCACGGCATCGTCCACAATCACCTTGACGCCGCTCTTAGAGCCATAGTACATCTTGTACGTTGTCTCCGGCGCACCGTTGCTCTCAAAGGACTGGATGATGGAATGGATTTCCGCTTCGGCGGCTTTGTCCCCCTTGGGATAGCTCGTGATGATGAAATAACAGCCGAAATCATACCCCTCCACCGCCATAATGACCACTTCGTTGGAGACGCCTTCGCTGTCGGTGCCTTCAAGATAGATTTGATAGGCGCCTGCGCTTCCCACCTGATCGGGTCCGGCAGCAAGGATCTGATAATCCGAAACTTCAAACAGGTTCTGCATCAGGTTGGCGGCAATAGCTTCTCTCTGGGATTCCACATCGGCAAGGGAGTAGATGGGTCCGTCAATGTTCCAAAGATAATCCATCATCATACCGCAGCCTTTAGCCTCATTGATAAAAATCGTCTCCTCCTCAACCCTCGTATAATCCGACGGGATCTCAATCGTAGCGTTGAGGATGCCAAGATCCTGCGCCACCATTTCCGCTGGAGGTTCTGTAGTAGGCTCTGGGTCTGTTGTCGGTTCCGGATTACTCGTCTGCGGTTGGCTGATGACAGGCGTATTCCCACCGCCGCCCCCTCCTGTCGGCCTTTTTTCCCCTCCGCCGGAAAGCGCGATAGGAAGGATAATACAAAGGGCGATCACCGCCAGCAGCCCACCGCCGGAAACCCAGGCAACCACCGGATTGGCTTTCATATAGGAAAGGAACCGGGAGAACGCAGAGGACTTTCCTGCCGCAGCACCCCCGCCGTTATAGGCGGGCTGCTGATAGGCAGTCTGCCCGTAGCCTTCCTGCCTGTAAGCGGTAGCCTGGGTGCGCTGGCTAATGCTGGCCGCCACCTGATCCTGTACGGAAACGCGCCCGTTCAGTGCCCCGATGAATGCCTCCATATTGGGGAAACGATCCTCGGTTTTTACCGCCAACGCTTTCATGATGGCGTTTTCCACATTAGCCGGAATACGGAACCCCAGCTCCGACGGCCTTTTCATGGTATCCCCATGGATCCGTTCCACCGAATCTGGCGGAAGCTGCCCGGTAATGCAGCGGTACAGGGTAGCGCCCATGGCGTAAACATCCGTCCACGGTCCCTGATTGCCGTGGCTGGAATACTGTTCCTCCGGCGCGTAGCCATGTTTTAAGATGACCGACACGCTCTTGCCGTCCCCCAGTGCGAACCGCGCCGCGCCGAAATCCAGCAGACGGCTTTCGCCTTTGGATGTGATATAGATATTGTCCGGGCTGATGTCCCGGTGCAGGAGGTTCAGCGCATGCACCTGAACCAGCGCTTCCATGATCGGCTGCAGAATGGCAATCGCCTGGTTATAGGGGATCTTATCCCCGTTTTTTGCCAGGTAGGCTTTCAGGCTCATACCGTCTATGTACTCCATCACAAAGTATGCGGTGCCGTTCTCTTTGAAATAGTTCTGCACCGATACGATATGCGGGGTGTTTTGCAGCTTGGCAAGGATCTTCGCTTCATCCAAAAAGCGCTCCATACCGTACTGGTAATCCTCCTCCACCCGTCCGGTCAGCGCCACACTATAGTGGTCCGGATGCCTTGTGGCCAGGGCGGAGGGCATATATTCTTTAATCGCAACCTTGATCTCCAGTGTCAGGTCGTATCCCAGATAGGTGATACCGAACCCGCCAATGCCAAGCACCTTTCCTACCAGATATCTCCCGTTTAGGATCGTACCCAGGGGCAGCGCAAGATAGGGCTGCTCGTCGTTCTCATTAAATCCGCATCGGGGGCATGGAATCCCCGGGTCTTTTTCCGCGAAACAGCCATAACAAACACGTTCTGGATTCATTCTCCCACCTCCTCAAGCAATGTATTTTAAGTATAAAACGATGTATTTTGATAGCAAAATACAGTCACTCCTTCCGATTTTTGGACCAGGCATCGTAACACAGATCACCCAGCAGGAGCAATCCCAGCGCCACCAGAAACCCGATCCACCCGCCCCAGCCCACTAAAGGAAAAAGTGCAAAGGCAACTCCCAGCACAGACCAGATAAGGGCGCTGATTACACGTTCCCTATTCTCAGAGGGGCGGGAAAAGTACCGGGGATTCTTTTCATCCACAAAGAGCACCTCATAACTACCGACTTTGATTTCGTCCTTTTTGGAATACTCTACCCGGGATACTACCCGATACTCCTGTCCATCCAATGTGTACTGGTAGACCGGATGGTATTTATAGTTGATAATGAAGAAATCGGTGAAATCGTCGTCTGTCCAGCTGACGTCCACATCGCAGATGACGGCGTTCACTCTTCTCCGGCAGCGACGCTTTGACCGTACAGTCCGACAGAATGCCAAAATGATTCCGAAGAGAAACAAACATACTCCAAGGGCAAAGAACAAAATATCCCCCATCGCGTCCGTTGCATTCATGCTCCAAACGATTTTATCTCAGCTATGACAAAGAGTTCCTCCGATACCTGCCGCACCCGGTCGACATGCCGCAAGAGCAGCGCCTCCAGCCATTTTTCTGCATTGGCCGCTTTTAGAAATTCAATCTGTACTTCCAGGGGTTCAATGTAGAACTCACCTGCATACGCCAGCGCCCCTTCACCTTCCGACAGCGCCGGGAACTCGTGGAGTTCTTTCATTTCACCGTCTGCAGTCAGGTGGAAGACAGCCGCCAGTTCCCGGCCGGCGGCGTCCTCTCCCCACGCTTCCTGGATTCTTCCGTTTTTTAAACAATACCCTGCCATAACGGGTTACTCCTTGCTCACCACAAACCGGTTGGCGTTGTCGCACAGGTAGAAGGTGTCCCCGGTCGACAATTTTTCCGCCACATTCGCCGTCAGCTTTTTGCCGTTGCCCAGGAACGTGCCGTAGGACGATCCCAGATCGGTGATGATAAAGCAGTCTTCATTCGGGTCGTAGACTACCTGGCAGTGCCGCCCGCTGATACCCGGCGTGTTTTTATCGAATACGATGTTACAGGTTGCCGGGTCTCGGCCGATGACCACCTTGCCCTTTAACAGGTCAAAGCTCTGGCCAGAGTATTTTCCTGTCACGCCGCGCAGCACAGCCCGTTTTTCCACAGGGCCGCGGCCGCCTCTTGCAGGCGCTTTTCCAGATCCCATACCTGCGGCAGCGCCGGCAGCTACTGGGGCGCCCTGACCGTTCTTCTGGGACGTTACCAGCAGGATGATGCCGCCGATGAGCGCCAGCACGCCGATGGGCAGGAACACATAGGCAAACCAGGGCTGAGTCCAGGAGAGTCCGCCGCCTGCTAGGGTATACTCAATTCTTTCGCTGTCCAGGATTTTAGTCAGCTCATCCGTGACGATCGCGTAGTTCATACCAATGTCGATTCCGGAGGCTTCTATTCCTGCGGAATTGATGCCTACCACAAAACCGTTCTCATCTACCAGCGGACCGCCGGAGTTTCCTCCAGAGATATAGGTGTCCATTTGGAACGCGCTATATGTGGAGAAGTTCGGCGTCATTTTTTTACTGATCACGCCTCTTGTCAAGGTGATATCATCCTGATCGAAGGTTTTAAAATCCTGCCCTACGGTAGCCGTACCCGGATAGCCCAGGGCATAGACCGTTTCGCCCGCGCTGACCGAATCAGACTCCCGCAGTTTGAGAGGGACTCTCTTGTCAGTGGGGGACGGCAGCTTTAAAATAGCGATGTCTTTTTCTGACGGCGAGGAATAATACACCACCTGCGCCTGCACATAATCATTTTCTGCGGCGGAATAATACACATAAACCTTTCCGGAGATAGACGGATCAATTCTGGGATATTCGTAGGCCTTTTGCACCACATGGCCGTTTGTCACAATATACTCGACAGGTTCCCCGGGGTTGCCGATTGCAAACCCCGTCCCCATACCACTAGCAGTGTTTCCCTGGGAATCCTGGGCTATAGTGCCTATCATTACAACCCCGTTGCGCGCCTCATAGGGATCCATACCGCCCCCGCCTACCAGGCCCAATACGCCGAACACACCGGCGGCCAGGCCAATAACCAGCAGCAGGATAGCAACAACCTGCTTGCCCGATGACTTTTTCGCTTCCATTATGATTCCTCCTCATTTTTTCCATGGTATTTCAATGCGATGGCCGTATAGTTATCCTGGCCCGGCTTTCCGGCGGCCAGGATTTCCTCCTCCAGCTTGTCGCAGCACGCCTGGGAAGAGAGCGCCATGGCTTCCCGAATCTGCTTCAAGGTCAGTGTATCGCTGACGCCGTCCGAGCAGAGCAGCAGCGCGTCCTCCGGCTGGAGAAGAAAGGGCATACGGGTATAGTCGCATGTTACTTCTTCTTTTCCTATGTACTCCGAAAGGGCTCCCGCCTGAGGATCTTGAAACGCTTCCTCCACGGGGAACGCCCCGTCCAGTGCCCTCAAAATCAAATCGTTCTTAAATTCCTGCCGGGCATTTAACCCATAGAGTTTGTTTTCCCTGAGCAGGAACAGATCGCTGTCGCCTACGCACCAGAAGGAGAGGCGATTCTCTTTGAGCAGGGCCGCCACCAGGGTAGTCCCCCCGTGCCCGCGAAACTGCTGGTAGACTCTGGCGCTTCGCTGGTATACCCAGCCGGGCACATCGCTGTCATCTGCCCAAGGAAAGATCCCCACCAACTGGGAGGCGGTTTCCGCAGCGATCATGCCGCCCTCCGCCATACCGCCCATGCCGTCGCACAGCACAGCAAGCAGCCCGTCTTCCTCATAACGATCCATGCGGGAGATGCCGAAAGCGTCCTGCTGTTCTTCCCGGCTGCCAACGCCCTGTAGGTTGGCAAGCTCCAGTTCCGGCAGCGGTTCCGGACGTTCCGTAATCGGTTCTTCCACCGCCTGATCACCCCGCTTCTTTTTCTTCTTCCGCCGTATCAGGAAAAAGGCGAGAATCAGCGCCAATAGAAGCGCTGCGCCCGCCGCAACCGCCATCCAGACGCGGATGACGGTATCCGGAAACAGCGGCTGGTTTAACCATGAAAGTACACGCTCCATCCTTTACTCCTCATTCCACTGGAATTGCTCGCCGCACAGGGGCAGGAAGAGAAGCTGGCTCTTTCCCACCTCGATCACATCGTAGGCTTTTAAGGGGCGTACCATTTCCACCTGCTCGTCGTTGCAGTAAGTGATGCCCCTGCCCTGGCCGGGAGAAAGGGAAAAGCTGTTATGCTTGGCGTCATATGTAACCAATGCATGGCTTTCTCTGGATACAGTATCGTCATCCGCCAGGGCCACGTCCATCGCCGCCGCCCTTCCTATGAAGTTTCTGCCTGCTACCAGCTTATAATCTGCGCCGCGATGGGGACCGGAAACACAGACCAAGAATCCTACTGCAGGATCAATACCGATCTTCTTTTTAATAATGCCCACCGTCTTGCCTCTGTCTGCTTCCGGCGCAGCGCCGCCCGGCACAGCAGCCACGGTCTTCCCTACCGTTCCGGCCGCAACCGTCTTGCCGACCCCGGCGCCCTCCTGGCAGTAGGGGCAGCTATCGAATCTGGATTCATCGTAAAAATGGCCATTGTCACACTGTCTCATAATTGTTTTCCTCCTGATAAAGAAATCTTAAGGATTATCCAAAACCATCCCTGGTTTTTTGCTGTTCTTACTGTAGCGCCTTTTTCGGGATTTGTGCAGGTCGCTTTAGCGCCAATTTCCCAAAAATTATGTGGCGCACCTGCGCCAATCCGCATTTTTCGCAGAAATCATGGGGAAATACCGCTTATCTCATCAGATCCTGATAGTCTGGGTCTGCCGCCCGAATCCCCCACACCAGTTCCCAAAGCTTTTCATCTTCGGAAAGGACATAGCACCTGCCATCCACCCCTTCGAACCGGCGTTTATCAAACCAGAAACTGTAGGTATCCCCTTGCGCCGTCACAAATGTAAGCCCCCGGTTATCTGTAGAGACGATGGGTGACTCGGATTCCACCGACACATCCCGCAGCGCCTGCAAGACCCCGGCGATCACCGTTTCGTCCCTTGTCTCGTAGTCCGCCGCCGTCTCCGTCCAATGGTGAAAGATCAGTTCCACCGGCAGTTCCTCATGGGGCAGCTCCAAAAGCTCCCGCTGCCTTTCGGTACAGTAAGCAAAAAGGGAGTCCCCTTGGTATGCCGGGGACGAAGTCTCTGTCGGGGTCGGAGTCTCTGCCGGAAGCGCAGGATCTGATGCTGCACACCCCGCCAGCAAACAGATGGCTGCCAGAAGTGCCGCTGCCCCTCTTTTTTTCATTCGTGCCTCCTTTCTTCTGTCCTGGTCTCATGAATCGCTTTGCTGCTCGGCCTGTAACGCCAAAGGCGATCCAAACTCTTTTTTGTCCTTTTATGGTTTTACTGTATCGTTTTTTTAAGGATCTGTGCAGGCCGCTTTCGCGCCAATTTATCAAAAAACGCATGGCGCACCTGCGCCAATCTATTTTTTGTGTGAAAATTCAAAAACACCTTGATTGTGCAAAAGGGATTGCCGATCATGACAGCGGCCTGTTACATCCTGTAAACTTAAGAAGTGTTACACTCTATACAGGGTGGATGGCCTCAATTTTCCGGCTCCAAAGCTTCGTTTCTCAAAATGGCGCAGGTGCGCCACAGTGTTTTTTTAGTTTGGCGCTAAAGCGGCCTATCAAAAACACCGGCTTCCTGCTATGATAAAAAACGAAAAGTTCGCATGATGGAAGGTCGGCCAAGACACAGAATGTCCAAAAAGCTTCAGCTGGCCTTTTCGGAACGCAGGATCAGAAAGGGGATATATCGTATGTATGCAAGGTTAAGGCCGTACCATCTCATTGGCGCCATCGGGGGGTTCCTCACTGTTCTCACCGCTATTATCAGCTTGGCAGTTTCCACATCGTACTACATAAGCGCGGAATGGGTCATTATTGTAAACATGCTGCTCATTGGCTCCAACGGGTTAATCGCAACTTATTTCTTTGGCGCGTTCAGCGCTTCCCGTGACAGCCTCATCAAAGTAGGCAGCCTGATCGCGGGGATAGGTCTTGGTTTTAATGTCCTGATCTCAATTCTCCAGATGGCGGGGGTGTACGTTTTTGTTCTGGCTCTTCTTGGGGCTCTCGTTATGATGGCAGGGGTTGTGATCGCCTGTATCAAATTCATCATGCTCTTCCAGAGAGACGCTTTTGTCGTGGTGTTCTGCGTGTTTATTTTCCTGGGGCTTCTGCTGTCTTTATTCTGGACGTGGGCAAGCCTGATAAGCGGCGCTGGGCTGGGTGGCCTGCTGATTTATTTTTACGTCCACAATATCACCTACTAGACAGCTTCTCTCATTCAGGATATTTCCTTGTTTACCGCGGCTGCACCGTGTGGCTGCGGTAAAACGGCATGTGCGGGCGCAAAAAACCGGTAGTTCCCGGATGCGGAACGCAGCTCCAAAAATATACGGTTTTATCCAGGAGAATCCCTGGTTTAGGTCAAACAGGAAGGATTGTATATTCCGCAAAAACGTCAGCGAAAAAAAGTCTCTAACCGACCGAAATCGTTGAAAATACATGCCGTTTATAGTATAATAGTCTATAACTGTACCATTGCGGAGAAAGGGGGTGGAATGGGACGTATGGTAATAAAGAAAAGCTTCACAAATCCAAAATCCATTTATGCGATTCTGCTGCTTAGTGTTTTTACTTTTCTATTTCTTGGAGCCGAGTACCTATATGTAAACATGATCTCGCTTACGGCAGGGGAAGAAAAAACGGTGATTACGCAAAACTACGCGTTAGGAATAAGCGCTGTCGGTTTTTTGCTCTATCCGCTGTTTCATCGCCTTTTGAAAAGGCGGGTACAAATCGTTGGACTTTTTATCCTTGCACTAGCAGCGTCAGTATGCAATTTTTTGGTTCAAAAACATGTTTCTTATTCGTCCACTCTGCTCTCCGGAATGGCATTGTTCCTGTTTCTGGGGATATTGGGAAGCGCGGCCCACTACCTGTTTTTCAAACTGGCGAGGGATCGCACCCATCTGGCGCGTATGGTTGGTGTCTCCTATGCCCTTGGGATCTTCCTGCAGTTTCTAAATAACAATCTTGTGGATCTGGAAACTGCGGAAGCCTTGATACTTTCACTCTTTGCCCTTGTAGCGTTAGCGCTGTTGCTGAAGGCAGAAAGGCTTTGCCGCCAGGAAAACGCAGAAGCGGAAGAACTCCAGTCCCCCGCCATAGAGGATGATGGGAAGGGAACCCGAAAGAAGATCGCCGCCGGCGGACTCCTTGCACTGCTTGTCATCCTGATGGCATGTATCTTCAGTACGCTGGACAACGCGGTCACCATGCATCATGCAGCGGGCACTGACATCGGGCAATGGCCGCGGCTTTTGCTGGCGGTAAGCGGCCTTTCTGCCGGCTTTCTTTTTGATATCCGAAAGCGGAAATTTATGGCCATGATGATGTACTGCGTCATGCTGATGTCCGTCATCTGTGTGGTAGTACTCAAGCTGGGCGGCCCGTTTTTGATCGGCCTGATCGTATTTTATCTTTCGGCTGGATTTTTTGTGGTATTCTTCACCACCAGCTTTCTGGATTTTGCCCGCCATATGCCCACGCCAGCGCTGTGGGCCGGTATGGGGCGCGCCATGAATAACGTGAGCGCCGCTTTGCTTGCCAACGCCTCTGTAGCGCTGCTTGTTTCTGACAGCAATGGCATGGCGTCCATCATTCTGGCACTGGTCCTGTTTGTGGCCGTCAGCGTAGTCATCTATCTTTATACTGCCTGGATGCCGGTTTCATCCGGCGCCCCCAAGGATATCCCGGCAGACCTGGACCCTCAGGAAGCGTTCCGTCTTTTGTCGGAGCTGTTTATCCTTACGCCCAAGGAAACCGAAGTATTTGACAAGCTGGTCAATTCAGAGGAAAGTATTCAGGAGATCGCAGATGGACTGTATCTATCCCGGCGAACCTGTCAGCGGCATATCGCAGCGATCTATGAGAAAGCGGGTGTAAAATCACGCATGGGATTGTACCAGCTCTACATAGAAAAACAGCGCAGGCCATGACAGCCAGAAAGGGGTTCGGATGAAGAGGATTAAAATTGCTGTTTTGCTGGTATTATTGTGCGTACTGGCGGGGTGTTCCCCAAAAGACACATCGCTTCGGGCCTATTGTACCGAAAGCCAGCAGGAATTTCTGGATCAGTCGCTGGAAGAGCTGCCGGTCGCGCTTACCTATCGTCACAACGATAACATCCTGGGACGCTACGAAACGACGGATGAAGAAATCATCTCCGAAATCCTGCAGGCATTACGGGAAACGACCATTGTATCCAAAGCTTTCAGCGGCTCTACAGACAGCCGGATCCTGGAGTTTGAGACAGCGGATGGGGATACCTGCCTCTTCTGGTTTGATGAAAACCGGTTCCATGGCGCCGGCGGAACATCCTATGTGCTTTCCGGCGACGAGGAGATCTGGGATCTGGCGCGGAAAATTCAGGAAACATATCCGGAATACAGGGAAGCGATGGAGTAAAAAGGCAGATCGAAAAAGCCGGGTGTTCCTTGCTTGTATGCAGCTAAGGCCGCGTAAGCAGGGAACGCCCGGTTTATTTATATTCGTTTTTCAAACGAGAGGGAGCCTCGGGTTTGGCTTCATTTGTTCGCTTTCCCCTTCCACACAAAACTCAACCCTCTATTTCAGAAATTTCCGGATTTTTTTCAGAGCTGCCGCTATGGACTTCTGTACCGCCTGATAGCTGCACCCTTCCCGCACCGCAATCTCCTCATAGGTAAGCCCGTCAAAGAAATACATCTGCAGCCTTCTTTTCTGGACTTCCGGCAGCTGGTTGACGCCCTCCCGGAGCGCCTGCGTCTGCATGGATTCATAGACGGCGTCCTCCACCGGGGCCGGCTCCTGTGCCGAACGACGGCTCAGCAGCTGGCCGCCCATCTCCGCTGTCAGCTGAAGCTGTCCGTCCGGAGTTTGGATATCTGCTGTACATCCGGGACACTCCATAAGGAAGCCCCGGATCGTTCCACTCAGTTCTTCCGCCTCAGCTCGTCGGACAGTTGCTTCCTGTAAGGCGCTGCAGACCAGCGATTCAAAGCTCTTTGTATCCATGCAGAGCGCCCGAAACCTGCGTCCCAACTCCTCCAGCAGGGTTAAATCCTCCGCATAGCAGAAGAATCCGCTCGCCTCGCAGTCAAAACCGATTTTGCCGATATTTTCATCCATTTCAAAGGCTTTTTTGAACACGTCTTCCCACTCATAGCCGCTGCCATGGGTATACAGCCCGTTTTCCATGACCGGCTCGCCGTTCCTCTCAGCATACCGGTTGAACGCCTCCTGCCCGAAATCCCTGTATTCTTGCGGGACAAAGGACAATGCCAGGCACAAACTGAATTCGCCGCTATCATGGTCCACGAGGTAGAAGGGTGCATTATCCCGGTTGAAGGCTTCGATCCTGTTTTTTATATCCATCCTGCTCACCGCCTTTTCCTGATGTTGGATTGCTCATTTTCCATTTCAATCGTTCGTTTCCTTTCATTTTGACACCGCCGCACGAAGCGCATGGGCGATCCCCTGCAGGACATACTCCACGCAGGGGATGGCAACGCTGTTGCCCAGCGCCCGGTACCGGGCGGAATCCGCCGCGCCTTCAATGTCCGTCCAGCCGTCCGGGAAGCCCTGGAGCCGCTCGCATTCCAGAGGCGTCAGCCGGCGGATGAGCTGCCCATTTCGTGAAGGATGGATGGAGTTGAGGGAGCTTCCTGTGGTCCCCTGCTGGAGCGTCCCGCACAGATCCCCATTCTCTTTTCCGTTGCGGCAGTCCAGGCCGCCCACATCCATCACCAGATCTGTGGCGTCCTTGTACTGCCGGGCGCTCTCGGTGGAGGTCACTTGATTTTCCTCAAAGAGATCCACTCTCTGACGGCTGTACACCGCATGGCGGTCCGTGGCCGTCAGCGTATATGCGATATTCTCCTGACACCCAAGCCCGTTGCCGCCGTTCTGCGGCTGGCGGTCAATACTGTTGCCCGTAATGCAATACGTGCTTTCCTGTTCCACCAATGGAATGTTATTCCCTCCGGTTCCATATCGCGCCGACATGGTTGGCGATACTTTGTGAGGTCCGGTATACCGGCTGTCGATGCCGTGGTTTTCATACACCAGCGGCTGATGCCCATGCTCCTGTGCCCGAAGAGTACCGGTTTTATCCACTGTACATGCCATGGCTTTTCCACCCTGGTCGTTCAGGCAAAGGACGCTCGGCACCATGTTGGTACCGCTCTCCGACGCCTTGAGCGTAGGGGCACATTCCTCCTGGTATCCAATCCCTCCGGCCTTTGCCCCCTGCCCTGCGGAAAACGCCGCCGCATGGGGCAAACCGTCAGGTCCCTGCCTTTTGCCTCCCTCTGCAATAAAGGTCTGCTGCTTCATTCCCGGATGGGCGCCCAACGCACCGGCCAGGTCATGCAGATCCCGCGCCTCATCCCGCTGGTTGACGGCAAAAGCGCTGGGGGAAATGATCCCATTGCGGCCGGTAGACATTCCGCAGTTTGTACCCAGTGTGGAAGTCACAGAGCCTGTTAGGTCTCCGTTATACCCGTCAAAACCTTCCTGGACCGCTCCGTCCGCTCGGGCGACGAATGACTGCATAGGCTCATCCCTCTGGTTTATACGGCACGGCTCCAGCGGCGTGGGCTGTTCATCGGAAGGCCGCAGGTCCGCTTGTATCTCCAGTGCCTGTCTCAGCTTTTCCGGCAGCTGCTTTCCCCTTTCCCGGGCGCGGCGCAGGATGCCGAGGCAGGCGGTTTTACTTAAATAATATTTCTTCTGCGGTGTTGCCTCCAAAATCTGCGACAAGGAAGATTCTTTTTCTTCTCTGGGCGACACCCCAGTATTGAGCATCGAGGCATCGCCACGCCAGGGAGAAAGCGTCTCCCAGAAGAATTCGCCCAGCAAATTCCCAGCGCCCGGCGTCAGGTCGAGGGACTGATACGCCGCATACTTTAATTTGGACGATTTCTTCCAGGACGCACCGGAAGTCTTCGCCCTTGGGTTCTCCGCTGGAGAAGGCGCCGGGCACATTTTCCCAAACGAAGTATCGAGGTCGAATAAGGTAAGCTGTCCGCCCTCGCTTGATTTCTGCATCTCTCATCTCCTTTGTGATGCGGATCTGTTCCATAAACAGGCCGGAACGCTCTCCGGCAAGGCCAGCCCTGGCCCCGGCCACGGACAGGTCCTGACAGGGTGAGCCGCCGCAGATGATATGCACCGGAGGCAGCTTTGCCCCGTCCAGCTGTGTAATATCTCCCACATGGACCATTTCAGGGAACCGCAGCTTTGTCACCTCTATGGGGAACGCTTCGATTTCACTGGCCCACACCGGAATGATCCCGTTGCGCACTGCCGCCAGAGGGAAGCCTCCGATCCCGTCGAACAGGCTTCCCATGGTCAACGCCTCTTCTGTTTTCTTCACATTGAAACATCACCTCCCAATAAAAAATACCGCTATGCGTTCCATAGCGGCGTCCATCTCAGCGCTTCTGTTTTACATTCCCAATTCCGGCCCGTTTTCCGCCTCCACCGCTGGGTTCTCCTCTGCGTCACGGGCCATATCCTGCCCTTCGGCATAGTCCCAGCACCATTCGCCGGAGCCGATAGGGTACAGGATTTTGATCTCGCCGTCGATTTGATAGGGCTTCCCCTCATATTCATAGGCCATGCCCAGCTCATGGTCATCTACCACAAAGCTGTTCCGTTCCCTATCATATACGGTCTTTGCCTGCTGGCCGCCCAGGTACTTTGCGCACACCTTTTCCGCCGTGTCTTTTTCAAAAAGCGGCTGCACCCAGCCGTTCCAGGTCTTACCCGTGGTATATCCCTCAAAGCACCCATCCTCTTCGACGATGCAGAAAATTCCTTTCCGCAGAGGCACGCTCTCACGCGCAAGCTCCTCCTGTGTCAGCTTCCGGAAGGAATCCACACCGGGGATCAGCGCAAGGCCACGGCCATTGTCCCACTGAATGTGGATTTGCGACTGGTCATCGACGAACTGAACCGTACCTCTCATTCCAGCGCGCACTGGATCTCGGGGATCATCCATATGGTTCAACAAAATGCGCGTACCCGGCGGATAGGCTTTTCTGGTCAGCTCGGCCAGCCGCCGATTGCGTTCCCACTCGTTCATGACCTTTCCCTCCTACAGATTGGGCGCCATGTCGGCCGATGCTGTCTGCTCTGGCGTGAACAACCGGACATACTCACCGGCTGCCTTTCCCAGCTCTTCCTTTTCCGTATATCCCGGCGCACCGTACCATTCCGGCTTCTCCCGGTAAATCCAGATATGCGGGGTGAAAGCCCCCGCCGTCGAGCCTTTCTGCGCTGCAAAGTAGTCCTTAAATTCCAGGATTGTGGCGTCGATCTGACCTTCCGCCTTGTTCATGGCCGTCAGCTTCAGCGCTTCGTATTTTTCGTGCGTGCCGCGGGTGATGAGCTCGGCCTTGATCCGGGTTCCATCCACCAGCGGCACAAAACAGGCTCTGCCGACATATTTAGCATCCTGGAACTCGGGCTGATTTCCCAGGATCCATTTCAATTGCTGTTGGAAAAAATTCATTTTGTCCGATCTCCTTTCCGAGGTATTTCTCATGTCAGGGGAAGAGGGAAGCGCATCTTTCACATCCTGCCCATCTCCATGCCGCCATCCTCTATGTTCTGAACTGTTTCCCTGTTCTCCGCAAACATTACCTGGTGCAGCTGCTCATTTACATCCTTCCAGTATTTCATGTCCCGCGCCATCAGCACATAGCCGCTGTTCGCGA
>ENA-OUPA01000453-OUPA01000453.1-human-gut-metagenome-genome-assembly--contig:-NODE-453-length-27563-cov-5.90737_pt1 | contig 27563 bp, 22 predicted proteins | sample MGYA00237939_ERZ548770 | MGnify/ENA primary metagenome ERZ548770 (study PRJEB26490, sample SAMN05356877) | human gut metagenome | biome: terrestrial biome; feature: human-associated habitat; material...
ATGGCGGGTGCGCTGGTCGAATCCATCTTCGGCGGCAAGGAAGAGAAGCCGGTCATCGTGGAAACGATGAAGGGCAAGGCGCTCGAGTACATCGAGTATGAGCCGCTTTACGCCGTGGAGCGCGAGGGCGCGAAGTTCCACTATGTCGTCTGCGATTCCTACGTCACCATGAGCGACGGCACCGGTATCGTTCACATTGCGCCTGCGTTCGGTGAGGACGACGCCCGCGTGGGTCGTCAGTATAACCTGCCGTTCGTTCAGCTGGTGGATGCGCAGGGCTGCCTGACCGAGGAAACCAAGTGGCCCGGCGTGTTCGTCAAGGACGCGGACAAGCTCGTTCTGGAAGACCTGAAGGAGCGCGGACTGCTGGTCAAGGCGCCGAAGTTTGAGCATGACTATCCGTTCTGCTGGCGCTGCGATACGCCGCTGATTTACTATGCCCGCCAGAGCTGGTTCATCAAGATGACCGCCGTGCGCGATGAGCTGATGCGCAATAACCGCGCCGTCAACTGGATGCCGGACAACATCAAGGAAGGCCGCATGGGCAACTTCCTGGAGAACGTCATCGACTGGGGTCTGTCCCGCGAGCGTTACTGGGGCACGCCGCTGCCGGTCTGGACCTGCAAATGCGGTCATGTCCACGTCATCGGCAGCCGCGAGGAGCTGGTTCGCCTCGGTCACGACGTTGACCCGAACATCGAGCTGCACCGCCCGTATATCGACAATGTCGTGCTGACCTGCCCGAAGTGCGGAGGCGAAATGCACCGCGAAAAAGAGGTCATCGACTGCTGGTACGATTCCGGCTCGATGCCGTTCGCGCAGTGGCACTATCCGTTTGAGAACAAGGAGCAGTTTGAACGCCGCTTCCCGGCGGACTTCATCTCCGAAGCCATCGACCAGACTCGCGGCTGGTTCTACACGCTGCTGGCGATTTCGACCTGCATGTTCGATACCAACCCGTTCAAAAACTGCATCGTCATGGGACATGTGCAGGATAAGGACGGCAAGAAGATGAGCAAGCACATCGGCAACACCGTCGATCCGTGGTCTGTGCTGAACACGCAGGGCGCGGACGCCGTGCGCTGGTTCTTCTATAACAACGCTGCGCCGTGGATGCCGAACCGCTTCCATGCCAAAGCGATTGACGAAACGACCCGCAAGTACATGGGCACGCTGTGGAATACCTATGCGTTCTTCATCCTCTATGCGGAAATCGACCAGTTTGATCCGAAGGCGCATCCGCTTGACAAGGTTGAGCTGACGCTGATGGACAAGTGGGCATTGTCCCGCCTCAATTCGCTGGTGCGCGAGGTGGACGCCGACCTGAATGAGTACAAGATTTTCGAGGCTTCCCGTGCGATGACGGACTTCGTGGACGACCTGTCCAACTGGTATGTCCGCCGCAGCCGCGAACGTTTCTGGGGCAAGGGCATGGCTGGCGACAAGGAAGCGGCGTTCGCGACGCTGTATCACATTCTGGAGACCATGAGCCGCCTGACCGCGCCGTTCACGCCGTTCATGGCGGAGAGCATGTACCGCAATCTGGTCTGCTCCGTCGATCCGACCGCGCCGATTTCTGTCCACATGACGGATTTCCCGACCTGCGACGAAAAGTATATCGACACCGAGCTGGAGCAGCATATGCGCGACCTGCTGGAGGTTGTCGTTCTCGGACGCAGCTGCCGCAATGAGTCCGGTCTGAAGGTTCGCCAGCCGCTGTCCCGCATGATCGTCAGCGGCGCAACCCTGCCGCAGGATCTGTGTGCACTGGCTGAGGATGAGTTGAATGTGAAGGATGCCGTCTTTACGGACGACGCTTCCGAGTTCATGACCTATCAGCTCAAGCCGCAGATGCGCACGCTGGGCAAGAAGTACGGCAAGCTGCTCAAGGCAATCGGCGAAAAGCTCGCCACGCTGGACGGCAACGAGGTCGTCGCGGGCTTTGAAAAGGGCGAACTGCTCCGCTTCGAGCTGGACGGCACGGCTGTCGAGCTGGAAAAGGACGACGTGCTGACCGCGCCGATGCAGAAGCCGGGCTATGTTGTGGCGACTGACCGCGGCGTGACCGTTGCGCTGGATACCAACCTGACCGAGGAGCTGATTGCCGAGGGATTTGCCCGCGAGATCATTTCCAAGCTTCAGACGATGCGCAAGGAAGCCGGTTTCGAAGTCACCGACCGCATCCATGTGACCGTCAAGACGGCGGACGAAAAGCTCGCCCGCATCGCCGAAGAGAACGCGGAAGCCATTGCGCACGGCGTTCTGGCGCTGGATGTGGTTTCCGGCGACGCTCCGGAGGGCGCGTATGTCCGCGACTGGAACATCAATGGCATTGACGCAACGCTGAGCGTGCGGAAAGCATAAAAGCAACCATGAAAAAAATCGTAATCGCTGGCGCGGGGGCATATTTCTTTGCCCCCGCGATTTTAGAAGATTTCTTTATTCGCTTCCGCATGGAGGCTGAATATTGGATGGTGGACGCCGACTTGGATATGGCTGAACTGTCCGCTCGCGGCGCACAGGCGTTGGCGCGGGCGTTCGGCGTGCAGGCGCGGTTTTATTACACCACCCAGCTGCAAAAGGCGGCGTTTTCTGCCGATGCGGTGATTCTGTGTTCCGATTTCCTCGATGAAGAAGCGTGGAAAAAGGACTTTGAGGCACTCGACGAGGTCGGCTTGGGCAAGCAGGTTCGCCTGCGCGGCGGACTGGGCGGCGCGATGCAGACGATGCGCGCGGTCGGTTTTGCCTGTGATCTGGCGGATCAGATGCGCGAGGAATGCCCGGATGCGCCGCTGATCCTCTGTTCAAGCGGATACGGCGGATTGCCGCTTTCCCGTGCGTGCGAAGCGACGCAGCGCTTTTGCGGCGTGCGCACCATCGGCGTCAGCGGCGTGACGGAGCAGACGCGTGCGCGTCTGGCACTGTATCTGGGGCTGAAAGAGGAAAATCTGGATGTGACCTGCGCGGGTCTGAATGATTTTTCGTGGGTGGTCAAGTGCAATGAGCTGCCCGGCGGAAAGGATCTCATTCCGCGCATCATGAAGGAAATGAAAGAGGATGACCGCGAGGCGCTTGCCGCGCAGTATATCGACTGGTACGGCGCGATTCCTGCGGGCCCGCGTGTAACCCAATGCGAGCTGCTGGCGGATACAGAGCTGAGCCCAAGGCGTTCGCTGATGATTTCCGGCGTCGGCGCGGCGGATTATGAGCTGAGAAAGCGCAATCTGGCGCTGCTGACGGTTCATGGCCCGATGCGTCCGCAGGGCGCGAAGGCGTGGAGCCAAATTCGCACGAGCGGGCTTTCCTCCGTGCGCCCGGTTGAGATTCTGCGTGCGCTGTGGGGCGAGGGCGACTGCGAGGTTAAGAGCTTGGTGATGCCGTGCGACGGCGCGATTCCCGGCGTTACGGAGGGTCGCTTTGTCGAAGGCCCCGGACAGGTGACGGCGCAGGGCGCAGTCGGTCAGAAGGTGGAACTGCCGATCGAGCTGGAAGAGCTGCTGGAGCAGCTGAGTCTGGTCAATCGGCTGTATGCCGAAGCAGCGGCGACGGGCAGCCGAAATGTGCTGCGTGAAGCGCTGGAAATCGATCCGGCACTGACGGGCATCGACCTTTTGTATGCCGAGAGCCTCGTCGCGGATATGCTGGAAAACCAGAAAGAGAAGTATCCGAGATTCTTTAAGGAATAAAGGAACGTTGGGATGCCTGCTCTGAAATTTACCGAGGGAACTTTGCGGTATATTCAAACACTTTGCATTGCTTTTCCCCTCAGCTATCGCACAGCGATAGCGTAGAAAGGGTCAAGGGAACTTAGTTCCCTTGCGGGGTTTGGGGCAGAGCCCCAAACGTTTCCCCATTTTGTGTATATTCTTAGATTTGCTCATAAAGAGCAGATGGAAAGCGGAAGGTGCAGGGAACTCAGTTCCCTGCCGGGGGATTGGGGGCAGAGCCCCCGGCGTAACCCCCCGAAAGAAAGGAACCTATGTTTTTAGCAGATCAATGGCTTGATTATGAAGTCCTCGATTGCGGCGGCGGCGAAAAGCTCGAACGCTGGGGCGACGTCTATCTGCGCCGCCCTGATCCGCAGGCGATTTGGCCCGTGCGTGACCCGTCGCTCTGGCGTAAGGCACAGGCGCATTATCATCGCAGTGATAAGGGCGGCGGCTCGTGGGAGTTTTTCACAAAGCTGCCTGACCGCTGGGTGATGAATTATAAAAACCTGCGCTTCTATGTGCGCCCGACCGGTTTTAAGCATACCGGTCTGTTTCCTGAGCAGGCGACCAACTGGGATTGGATGACCGGTCTGGTTTCCGAAAGAGTGAAGCAGGGACGCGAGGTTCGCGTGCTGAACCTGTTCGCTTATACCGGCGGCGCGACGATGGCGTGCGCGGCGGCGGGCGCACAGGTCTGCCACTGCGACGCGGCGAAGGGCATGGTGCAGTGGGCGCGGGAGAACCGCGAATGCAGCGGATTGCCGGAGGATCGCGTGCGCTGGATCATCGACGACGCGCTCAAGTTCGTGCAGCGTGAAGCTCGCCGCGGACATTTCTATGACGGTATCCTGATGGATCCGCCGTCTTACGGACGCGGACCCGGCGGCGAGGTCTGGAAGCTCGAAAATGAGCTGTATGGACTGGCGAAAGCCTGCTCGGAAGCGCTCAGCGATGACCCGCTGTTCTTCCTCATCAATGGCTATACGACGGGATTCCAGGCGAGCGTGCTGGGCAATATGATCGACATGACCGTCAAGCCCCGTTTCGGCGGCGTCATCACCGCGGACGAGGTCTGCCTGCCTGTGACGGCGGGCGGCGTTTTGCCCTGCGGCGCAAGCGGACGCTGGCAGAGGGGATAAGATGGAGAGCTATCGCGGCGTATCCATCGTCTATGAGGATAATCACCTGCTCGTGGTCGTCAAGCCGCCGAACATGCCCACGCAGGCGGATGACTCCGGCGACGCTGACCTGCATAGCACGATGAAGGCGTATATCGCCGAAAAATATCAGAAGCCCGGCGCGGTCTATCTGGGCTTGGTGCATCGGCTCGACAGACCGGTCGGCGGGCTGGTCGTGCTTGCCAAAACGAGCAAGGCTGCCGACCGCCTGAGCGCACAGGTGCGCGATAAGACGATGCACAGGCAGTATGTCGCCGCCGTCCGCGGTGCGGCAAAAGAAAGTGCCGAGCTTTGCGACTTTTTGCTCAAGGACGGCAAGACCAACATGGTTCGCGCCGTTCCCGCGAATACGCCCGGCGCGAAGGACGCGAAACTGCGCTACAAAAAGTGCGGCGAGGCGGACGGGCTGACGCTGGTGCGCGTGCGCCTGTTTACGGGCAGAAGCCACCAGATTCGCGTGCAGCTTTCCCACGCGGGGCTGCCGATCTGGGGCGATGCGCGTTATGGCGGCGGCAAGCCCGGTGAACAGATTGCCCTTTGGGGCGCACATCTGGGGCTGATTCATCCGACCAAAAAGGAAGAGATGCACTTTGACGCGCTTCCGCCGCAGGATAAGCAGCCGTGGAAACGCTTTGGCGCGGAGATTTGGCAGAAAGAAAGCAAAATTTTGCTCTGATCGGGAAGAAAAGGGCAGTGTGAATCGTTATCATGTAACAGAGGGAAATCCTTGCTTGACCGACTTTGTCCACGGGAGGGCATACGCATGATGCAAAAGAGGAGCCTTTGGGCGGTTCTGGCTGCTGTGTTGCTGATGGTGTTGGCGACGAATGGTGCTATGGCAGATGAGGACGTTTTTACGTCTGGGGACTATCAGTATTGTATTTTGGAGGATGGAACGGCAGAAATCACGAGGTACTCCGGAGAAGACAGCGTTCTGAAGATTCCGAATACGCTGGATGGAAAAACGGTGACGAGCATAGGGGATGGTGCGTTTGCTGAGTGCAGTTCCTTGACGAGCATCGAGTTGCCGGACAGTGTGACGAGTATAGGGGATAGAGCGTTTTTGGAGTGCTGGTCCTTGACGAGCATCGAGCTGCCGGACAGCGTGACGAGCATAGGGGATGCTGCGTTTTTGGTGTGCAGCGACTTGACGAGCATCGAGCTGCCGGACAGCGTGACCTCTATGGGTGTAAATCCATTTGCGGATTGTTGGCGGCTGAAAAACATTCAAGTTTCCCCGGAACAGCCTGTTTTCGCAGTCATTGATGGTGTTCTCTTTAACAAAGCGGAGAAATCCCTGATCTGTTATCCGGCTGGAAAACAAGAGGAAGCCTATGAGGTTCCGCAGGGAATTCAGCAGATTAAGTCTTATGCGTTTTATGATTGCAGCGCCTTGACGAGCATCAAGCTGCCGGACAGCGTGACGAGCATAGGGGAGTCTGCGTTTTGTGGTTGCGACTCCTTGACGACCATCGAGCTGCCGGACAGCGTGACGAGGATAGGGAATGAAGCGTTTGCTTGGTGCAGCACCTTGACGAGCATCGAGCTGCCGGACAGCGTGACGAGCATAGGGGATGAAGCGTTTGCTGAGTGTAGCGCCTTGACGAACATCGAGCTGCCGGACAGCGTGACGAGGATAGGGAATGGAGCGTTTTCTTGGTGCAGCACCTTGACGAGCATCGAGCTGCCGGACAGCGTGACGAGCATAGGGGATGGTGCGTTTGCTTGGTGCAGTTCCTTGACGACCATCGAGCTGCCGGACAGCGTGACGAGCATAGGGGATAAAGCATTTGGGAATTGTGACAATCTTATAATAACTGTTCACCGTGATTCTTACGCTGCCCAATATGTAAAAGACAACAACCTCAAGTATACCTACCCCAATGATTGGCTGAACAATTAAGCTGTAATCCCCCCTTCCACAGCCTGCGGGAGGCGGAAGGGGGAGTTCTTTTTCGGAGGATTGCCATGAAACACATCGTAACCCTGCTGCTCGCCGTGCTGATGATGCTGGGCGCGTGCGCACTGGCGGATGAACGCGCAGACATGCTGCTTGCCGCCGCCATCAACGAACTGGGCTATTCCGCAACCAAGGGCGGATACAGCAAATACGGCGAGTGGGGCGGAAGTGCCTATGGCGAGTGGTGCTCGGAGTTCGTGTCCTGGTGCGTCAATTTCGCTGACGAGTATTACGGCGTTTCGATGCTCGGCACGGATTATCCGCTGCAAACGAGCTGCGAGGGCGGCTCGATGTGGTATAAGGAACGCGGGCGTTATGTGACCGTTGGCGGCGGACTGCGAGGCGAAGAGGGGCAGTTTTACCTCAGCGACGGCGTGGCGGTGGCAGACCGTCCGTATATCCCGCAGCCGGGCGACCTCATCTATATCGAATGGTATAAGTATAACCGCCTTGACCATGTCGGCATTGTTGAGTTCGTAACGCAGGACGGCGACGGCACATATTGGGTGCATACCATCGAGGGCAACAACCATATTCTCGGCCCGACGCCCTCCGTCGTGCAGCGGTATACCTATCGGCTGGATGACGATTCCATCCGCGGCTACGGCGTCCTGCGGGAAGGGCTGGTCGGCTGGGAAATGGGCATGGGCGCATCCGGTTCGCAGGTCATCGGTCTGCAAAAGAACCTGAAGGAACTCGGATATTACGACGGCGACTGCGCCGGAAAGCTCGGCAAGGCGACGGTTGAAGCCATCAAAAAATTTCAGAAAGCCAGCGGATTGGAACAGACCGGCACGGCGGATTGGGAAACCCAGTGCGCCATGCAGCAGCAGCTGACCGAGCGGCGCGAGGACGCCGCCGCCCGTGCGCAGGAAGCGGCAGAGGCGAAGGTTCAGGAGAATCTGCAAGCGGCGAAGGACGCCATCACGTCGTCGTGGTTCGGAGAGTTTGATCCCGCGGATGAAGCGGCGGCGTGGGCGCGATTGACGGCGGACATCACCGTTCTGGGCACGGATCAGAAAGAGAAAATCTATCTTTCCGACGCCCCGGACGGCAAGCGAAAGACGACCGAAGCCAATCGCGGCTTTTTTTATGGCGCGTCGGTTGCGGTCAAGGTGCTGGAAGAACAGGACGGCTGGACGAAAATCGAAGCCTATAACGACTGCGATGAGCTGGAACAGGGCTGGGTCAAATCCAGCCGCCTGCGCACGGTCACGCCGAACCAGACATACGGCATCATCGTCGATAAGATGACCCAGCAGCTGTATCTCTATAAGGATGGAAAGCTGCTGACGACGCTGCTCTGCTCGACGGGAACGACCGGCGGAAGCAACGAGGATTATAACGAAACGGCATCCGGCGAGTTCCTGCTTTGCAGCTGGACGGGCGGGTTTTGGTCGGGCAATCTCTACTGCGATCAGGCGATTCGCTTTAACGGCGGCGACCTGATGCACATGGTTCCCGCGATTTACTCCGGCGGCATGGATGCGAGCGGAAATCCCATCGGCAACGCGAACTATGATATCTGCGAAAGCGCGTTGGGACGCCGCGCATCGCATGGCTGTGTGCGCGTGCAGCGCAAAGCCAACGCGGATGGCTATAACCATTCGTGGCTGTGGAATAACCTGCGCGGCGAGAAGAATATCAAGATCATCATCTGGGATGATGACGGACGCAAGCTCACCGAAACGGATGCGTCCACGCCGATGTATTACAATCCTACGGGTGGCAAGAAGTATCACACGACGGCACGCTGCTCGAGCGTCAAGAGCGCGTATCTGCCGCTGACGGGCATCACCTACGGCGATTTGAGCCGCTATCCGTATACCGAGCTGACACCTTGCGCGACGTGCGGCGCACCGGAACGTCCGGAAGTCGTTTCGGCGTGGAACGAAGTCATTGATAAAGCCTATGCCGAGCTGGGGCTGACTCCGTAAGAAAATGGTTTGATGCTGAAAAGCGTGTTCCTGACGGATGGAAAACCGACTTCCGTGTTTTATGGGTTGCGGCGAACGTAAAGACGAGGATAAAATCGTGATGTTTGCCGCTACACAGGGAGAACTTTTCGTGATATAATATTTGAGTTTGCGCGATTTGCGCAGACTCTTTTTTGTACGCTTTAAAAGCAAGGGTTCAAGCTGCCGCGATACGATGTCGGTTTTTGCACTGAAAATTGAGAATCTAACCTAAATGGGGGGTGCTGAGGGGCTGGGTCTCGCAGGCTCCCTGCTTCGCTTTACGGCAGTTTCAACAAAAGATTCAGGAGGAAGGACATGTCTTTGAAATCCGTCAAAATCCCCGGCGTGGGGATGCGCAACGTCAAGACCGCATTGGCGGCGGCTTTCTGCGCGTTCATCTATTACTTTTTTGACCGCAGTCCGGCGTTTGCCTGCATCGGCGCCATCTTCGGCATGGGTTCGGATATGGAGGACTCCCGCAAGAACGGCGGAAATCGTCTGTTTGGCACGCTGATCGGCGGTCTGCTGGGCATGGTGCTTTTCCGTCTGTATCTGTTCATAGAGCCGACCGGAAAATACACGCTGTGGCTGGTTCCGCTGACGTTCATCGGAACGGTCATTTTGATCGTGCTTTGCCAGATGTTCTGGGTCGGCGGCGTGCAGCCCGGCGGCGTTGTGCTGTGCATTCTGCTGTTCAATACGCCGGTGGCTACCTACATCAGCTATGCGCTCAACCGTATTTTGGATACGACCATCGGCGTGCTTGTCGCGTGGGCGGTCAGCTACATTTTCCCGCGTGGATGGATGGAGCTGTGGAAAGAGCGCATTAAGGCGTATCGCGCCGCAAAATAAAGCGGCGTCGGCGTGTTCCTGTATAGGATATTTATGTGTGTGTCATTGACAAAAAACGCGCATCATAGTATCATGAAAGCCTCTTTGGAGGATACTTGGATGAATAAAAAAATGAAGAAGGACGTGAAGCTCAGTCCGTCGGCGATAATCGCAGTCGGGTTTCTGCTCCTGATTCTGATGGCGACGCTGCTGCTGATGCTGCCTATCTCCGCGCAGAGCAGGCAGTCTACGCCGCTGCTGACCTCGCTGTTTACGGCGACGAGCGCGGTCTGCGTGACGGGTCAGGCCCTGGTGGACACCGGAACGCATTGGTCGCTCTTCGGACAGGTCGTGCTGATTGTGGCGATTCAAATCGGCGGCTTGGGCGTGATGACGCTGATGGCGCTGGTTTCCATGGCGCTGGGCAAGAGGATCGGTCTGCGTCAACGGACGCTGCTTCAAGAGAGTGTCGCGTCGTTTCAGGTCGGTGGCATCGTTCGGCTGGTGCGCTTTGCGATACGGGGAACGGCGGTCGTCGAGGGCTGCGGCGCGGTGCTGCTGAGCTTTCGGTTTGTGCCGATACTCGGTTGGGCGAAGGGCATCTGGTACGGCGTGTTTCATTCGGTTTCCGCATTCTGCAACGCGGGCTTTGACCTGATGGGACCGATATCGGGAGAGTTTACGTCGCTGGAATCCTTTGTCGGCGATCCGTTTGTCAACGGGGTTGTCATCATGCTGATTCTGCTTGGCGGACTGGGCTTCTTCGTTTGGGAAGACCTGTTCAAAAACCGCCTGCATTGGAAGAAGCTGCGCCTGCATACCCGCGTCGTTTTGATGCTGGCGGCGGTGCTGGTGGTTGTGCCGAGCCTGTTCTTCTTCTTTACGGAAGAGAACGCTTCTATGGCGGGGCTGCCGCTGGGCACGCGCATTTGGGCAAGTGCTTTTTCCGCGGTCACGCCGAGAACGGCGGGCTTTGACACCGTGCCGACCGGAGAACTCAGTCCGGCAGGCGGTTTGATGACGCTGATTCTGATGATGACGGGCGGCAACTCCGGCTCGACGGCGGGCGGTGCGAAGACGACGACCATCCTGCTCGTGCTGCTGACGGCGGCGTCCATACTCAAGGGCGAAGAGAATGTACACATCTTCGGCAGGCGCATCGAAAACGATCTGCTTCGCCGCGCCTGCTCGATCGTCGTGGTATATTTTACGATGGGCATGCTGGCGACGCTCGCCATCTGTGCCGTTCAGCCGGAGTTCACCCTTCAGCAGGTGCTGATTGAGGTCTTTTCCGCCATCGACACGGTCGGCTTGACGACGGGCATCACGCGCGATTTGAACACGTTCTCGCGCATTGTCATCATTCTGCTGATGTATGCTGGCAGGCTGGGCAGCATGACGTTCATCATTTTGTTGACCCGCAGGAAGCCGCCCGCACCGGTGCAGTATCCGACGGACAAGGTGATTATCGGATGATGTGTTTGGAGGATGGGGGGACGTTGGAGCGGGTGGATGCGGCGTTAACGGAATCAGGTATCGCTTCGCTCCCTGATTCATCTTGGGTTGCGCTTCGCGCTTGGGGTTACGATGGGGTTGCCACCCCATGCCCCGCTTGGGGATTTCATCCCCAAACCCCATCTTCGCTTCGCGGCGGTTTAAAGTCATGTAACAGTTTCTTCATCAGCTATCGCGCAGCGATAACGCAGTGGGAAATCCAAGAACCTCAGGTTCTTGGTGAGGTTTGGGGCAAAGCCCCAAAAAGGAGTTTGCAATGAAGTCCATTTTGATTATCGGTCTGGGACGCTTCGGGCGTCACCTGTGCCAGAAATTCATGAGCCTGAACAACGAGGTCATGATTGTGGATCGTGACGAGGCGGCGGTCAGTGCACTTGCCGATAACGTGACCAGCGCACAGATTGCGGACTGCACGGACGAAAACGCACTCCGTGCGCTCGGCGTACAGAACTTCGACATCTGCTTTGTCTGCATCGGCTCGGATTTTGCCAGCAGCCTGCTCGTCACATCCATGCTCAAGGATATGGGCGCGGCGCATATCATCGCGAAGGCGTCGCGGGACGTCCACGCCAAACTGCTTTTGCGCAACGGCGCGGACGAGGTCGTCTATCCCGAGCGCGACAGCGCGGAGCGCCTTGCGACCCGCCTGAGCGCACAGAATGTATTTGACTATATCGAGCTGACGGACGAATACTCCATCTACGAGATTCCGCCGCTTGAGAGCTGGGTCGGACGCAGTGTGCGCGATGTGGACGTGCGAAACAAATACCACATCAACATCCTCGCCGTCAAAGCGGGCGGCCATTTGAAGCCGCTCCCCGGCGCAGACTACGTCTTCGCCGGCGACGAACATCTGCTGGCGCTGGCGGCGAAAGAGGACGCGAAAAAGCTGCTGAAAAAGATTTGAGCGAAGAACGGGCATGGAGCTTTTCTGGTGAATTGCGCACAGCGGGCGCGTGACTTCAATCTCAATCTCAAACTCAGAAGGGAGTGTTGCTCCCTGCCCCTTTTTTCTTCATGTATCGCTTTGCGATACATGGAGGATAAGCGGCTTTAAACCGCCGCGAAGCGGAGATGGGGTTTGGGGATGAAATCCCCAAGCGGGTTTGGGCGGCAGCCCAACGCAGCTTTGCAAATTTTCCGAAATACGCGCCATGACCCGTGAAAAACCTTTTTCTGAATCGGGGAATCGGTGAAATCCGCGCATGCCCCTTGAAATCGTGCGTTCGTCATGATATACTGAATCTAAACTATCGGAGGAACAGAGCCATGACGAATTTCTCTTTCGTGCGATTTAGCGGCTATACCTATATGGGTGATAGTCTTGCTGTCGTGCGTGCAAGGGAAAGTGTCGGGCGTGTCCTGCCGCTGGTCTGATACGTGTAGATCAGGCTCCTGCCACACAAGGCGGGAGCCTTTTTCTATTCATCGGCTTTCGCCCTGCGAGGAAAAACGAACCATGTCAGGAAAGCGAGGAATTTTGCCATGATTATCATTATGAAGCCGCAGGCAACCGAGGAACAGATTGGAGCACTTTGCGATTCGCTGGGCAAGCAGGGCATGCAGGTGCAGCGCAACGCCGGCGTGGACTGCACGGTGCTGGGCGTGCTGGGCGACGTCGCCAAGCTCGACCCGCATGATTTTCTGATTCAGCCGGGCGTTGAGCGCGTGATGCCGGTATCCGAACCATTCAAAAAGGCGAACCGCAAATTCCATCCGACGGACAGCGTGATCGATTGCGGCGGCGTGAAGGTCGGCGGGCGCAAGCTGGCGTTTTTCGCGGGTCCCTGCTCGGTGGAAAACTACGACCAGATCACGGATACCGCGCTGAAGGTTCGCGCAAGTGGGGCGAACATCCTGCGCGGCGGCGCGTATAAGCCGCGCACATCGCCTTATGCGTTTCAGGGGCTGAAGCTGGAAGGTCTGGCGCTGCTCGAACAGGCGAAAGAGCTGACCGGCATGCCGATCTGCACGGAGATCATGAGCCCCAAGCTGGTGGAGGAATTCGACCGGCGCGTGGACGTGATTCAGGTCGGCGCACGCAACATGCAGAACTTCGATCTGCTGACCGAGCTGGGGCAGACCCGCAAACCGATCCTGCTCAAGCGCGGACTTTCCGCAACCATCAGCGAGTGGCTGATGAGCGCGGAATACATCATGGCGGCGGGCAATCCGAACGTCATCCTCTGCGAACGCGGCATCCGCACGTTTGAAACCTATACGCGCAACACGCTTGATTTGTCGGCGGTTCAGGCGGTCAAGCGGCTGAGCCATCTGCCGGTGATCGTCGATCCGTCCCACGCGACCGGCTTGAGCTGGATGGTGGAGCGCATGTCGCTGGCGGCGATTGCGGCAGGCGCGGACGGCTTGATCATCGAAGTGCATAACAATCCGCCCAAGGCGCTCTGCGACGGCGCACAGAGCCTGACGCCGGATCAATACGCCCAGCTCGTCGGCAAAATCAGTGCACTTGCGCCCATTGTTGAAAGATGTCTTTAAGGGAGAATTTGACCATGAAAATCATGTTTATCGGCTTGGGATTGATCGGCGGCAGCATGGCGCTGGCGCTGGAAGGCTATCCCAATCTGGAGCGCTACGCGGTGGACGGCGACGAACCGACGCGGCTGGAAGCACTCGGGCGCGGCGTCGTTCGTGCGGCATGGTCGCGCTCGGATGATGCGCCCATCGAGGATATGGATATCGTCGTGCTTTGTCTGCATCCGGAAGCGGCGGCGGATTTTATCCGCAAACAGGCGGGCAGAATCAAGCCCGGTGCGCTGCTGACCGATGTATGCGGCGTGAAGCGTCCGCTTCGGGAAGCTGTCGCGGAAATCGCGGACAGGAAGTTCATCTATCTCGGCGGTCATCCCATGGCGGGACGGGAACGCGGCGGCTTTGCTCACGCGACGGGCGACCTCTTCCGCGGTGCGCATTACATCCTGACGCCGGATGACAGCGTGCCGCAGGAGAGCATCCACCTGCTTGAGCAGCTGGTGACGTTCATGGGCTGCGCAGACGTCGTCTTCTCCGATCCGGATGCGCATGACGAGCGCATCGCTTATACGAGCCAGCTGATGCATGTCATGGCACTGGCGCTTTGCGACCAGCATCTGCTGTTTGACAGCTATGGATTTGAGGGCGGTTCGTTCCGAGGCGCGACGCGTGTGGCGGCGCTCGACCCCAAACTCTGGTGCGAGCTGTTTTGGGCAAACAAGGAGACGCTGGCGGAACTGACCGATGAGCTCATCGGCAAGCTGACGGAATACAGTGGGCTTTTGCACGGCGACGACCGCGCCGCGCTGCTTGAGCGGCTGACGGTTTCCAGCGACCGCAAGAAGAAGTTTGATACCCTGCGCGGGCTGGACGCGAGCCAGAAACCGCTGTTTAAGTAAGGTGAAGAATATGCCGATTGTGAACGTGACTGCGCCGGAACAGGCGGAACGCTATGAAATCCATATCGGGCACGGGCTGCTCAGCCATGCCGCGCCGCTGCTTGCCATGTGCACGGGCAGGCGGGCGATGATCGTGACGGATGAAAACGTCGCGCCGCTGTATGCCGATGCGCTCAGGGGTCAGCTTGAGCTGGCGGGGGCACAGGTCAGCCTGTTTATCCTGCCCGCGGGCGAAACGACCAAGTGCATGGCGCAGCTTGAGCGGCTGTATGACGCGTTTTTGGATGCGCATCTGACCCGAAAGGACTATGTGATTGCGCTGGGCGGCGGCGTGGTCGGCGACCTGACGGGCTATGCGGCGTGTACCTATCTGCGCGGCGTTCATTTGATTCAGGTGCCGACGACGCTGCTGGCGCAGGTGGATTCCTCCGTCGGCGGCAAGGTGGCAATCAACCATCCGCGCGGAAAGAACCTGCTCGGCGCGTTTTATCAGCCGGAACGGGTGCTGATTGACTGCGATACGCTGAAAACGCTCGATGCGCGTCAGATCGGCGCGGGCTTGGGCGAGGTCATCAAGTATGGCTGCATCGCAGACGCGGCGCTTTTTGAGCGCATAGAGTCGCTTGGGAGCCGTGAGGCACTGATGCCGGAGCTTGACCAAATCGTCGCCCGCTGCTGTGAAATCAAGGCGCGGTATGTGCGGGAGGACCCGCACGACCACGGCGTCCGCATGCAGCTCAACTATGGGCATACGCTGGCGCACGCACTGGAAAACGGCATGGGTTACGGCGTGCTGCTGCATGGCGAGGCGGTCTGCATCGGCATGGTTGCCGCGGCGAAATGGGGCGAAGCACTCGGTGTGACGCCGGCGGGAACGCATGAGCGCATCGAGCGCGTGCTTTTGGCTTACGGTCTGCTGACGAAGGAGCCGGAAGGGCTTTCGCGAGAGCAGCTTGCCGCGACCATGGCACTGGATAAGAAGGCGGAGGGCAGCAAGGTCAACGTCGTTTTGCTGACCCAAATCGGCGCATGCACAGGCATGCTGGTGGACAGCGAAAAGCTGGCGCAGATGCTGTAAGGAGGTTCGTCATGGAAAAAATCGTCAGTCCGGGCTTTTTAAGCGGAACACTGCGGATGCTGCCCAGCAAATCCGCGTCCCATCGTGCGGTGATGATGGCGGCGATGGCACAGGGAAAAACGCTGCTTGAGCCGCTTCAGCTCTCGCAGGATATTTCCGCGACGCTTTCCTGCGCGGAAGCGCTCGGGCTGACGGATGGCGCGGCAATCGCCCCGACCGATACGGAAGGCTTTGTCCGCGCCGAGATTCACGGCGGCGGCATGGCTGAAAACAGGACGCTGCGGGTGCTGGACTGCGGCGAATCCGGCTCGACGCTGCGCTTTTTTATCCCGCTGGCGCTGGATGGGCGGGGCGCGGTGCGCTTTGAAGGGCGAGGCAGGCTGATGCAGCGTCCGCTGTCCGTCTATGAGGACATGTTCAAGACGCGGGGTATCCTTTGGCGGCATGAGGGCGACAGCCTGACGGTGGACGGGCTGCTTGAAAGCGGGCGGTACAGCATGCCCGGCGACATCAGCAGCCAGTTCATCACGGGCATGCTGCTTGCCCTGCCGCGGCTGGCGGGGGACAGCGTGCTGGAAATCACGACGCCGCTGGAATCACGCGCCTATGTCGAATTGACGCGGCGCATACAGGCGCATTATCATGTGGTCAGCGAATGGGACGAGAAGGGGCAAAGCCTGCTGATTCCCGGCGGACAGCGGGCGGTATCGCCCGGCACGATGCACATCGGCGGCGACTGGAGCCACGCGGCGTTTTATCTGGTCGCGGGCGCGATTGGGCGGGGAGAGATTCGCCTGACGGGGCTTGACCCGAACAGCGCACAGGGCGACCGCGCACTGGTCGGCATTCTGCGCGACATGGGCGCGGACATCCGGTGGGAGGGCGATGAGCTGGTCGCCCGCGCATCGAAACTGCATGGGCTTCACGCGGATTGTTCGCAGATTCCCGACGTCGTTCCGGCTCTGGCTGTGGCGATGGCGGCGGCAGAGGGCGAGAGCCGCATCAGCGGCGCGGCGCGTCTGCGCATCAAGGAAAGCGACAGGCTCAGCGCGATGTGCGCGGCGCTGTCTGCGGCGGGTGCGTGCATTCGCGAAACGGAGGACGGTTTGCTCATTCGCGGCGGAAAGCAGCTGTGCGCGGCGAGAATCGACGGCTGCAACGATCACCGCATCGTGATGGCGATGGCTGTCGCCTCGGCAATCGCGGACAGGGAGCTGACGTTGACGGACGCGGAGGCGACGGCGAAATCCGCGCCGGCATTCTGGAATGAATTTGCATCGCTGGGAGGGCAGGCGCGATGAGGGCAAACTTTGGCGAACATTTCAAGCTGACGATTTTCGGCGAATCTCACGGCGCGGCAATCGGCATCGTCATCGACGGCTTACCCGCAGGCGCGGCGATAGATGAGGAATCCATCGCACGGCAGATGGCGCGTCGCGCACCGGGCAACGACCCGACTGCGACCGCGAGAAAGGAAGCTGACGCCGTTCGCATACTCTCCGGCGTGCGCAACGGACGCGCAACGGGCGCACCGCTGTGCGCAATGATCGAAAACACGAACACGCGCTCGGACGATTACCGGAACATCGCGGCGAGCATGCGCCCCGGTCATGCGGATTACGCGGGATATGTGAAATACGGCGGATACAACGACCCCAGAGGCGGCGGGCATTTTTCCGGACGGCTGACCGCGCCGCTCGTCTTTGCGGGAAGCGTCGCCCGCGACCTGCTCAAAGAAAAGGGCGTGACCATCGGCGCACACATCGCGTCGATTGCGGACGTGAACGATAAGCCGCTTGATCCGGTGAACGTGGACGCGCAGACGCTTGACTGGCTGGCGGGTTCGCGTTTTCCGCTGCTCTGCCCCGAAAAAGAAGAGGACATGCGCCGCGCCGTCGCGCTGGCGCGGGAAGCACGGGACAGCGTGGGCGGTGTCATCGAGTGCGCGGCGGTCGGCGTGCCGGCGGGAATCGGTTCTCCATTCTTCGGCTCGGTGGAGAGCGTCGTCAGTCAGCTGGCGTTTTCCATTCCGGCGGTCAAGGCGGTTGAGTTTGGCGACGGCAGGCTGCTGGCGGGCATGCGCGGCAGTCAGGCAAACGACCCGATGCGCATGCGGGACGGACAAATCGTCTGCACGAGCAACCACAACGGCGGCGTGACGGGCGGCATCACAAACGGCATGCCCGTCGTATTCCGCGCCGCCGTGAAGCCGACGCCGTCGATCGCACAGGAGCAGCAGACGATAGACGTTGGCAGACGGGAAAACACACAGCTGGTTATTTCGGGCAGGCACGACCCCTGCATTGTTCCCCGAGCGGTCGTCGTCGTGGAGAGCGTTTTGGCGATTGCGCTGTGCGAGCTGATGATGGATGACGCGGCGCAAAATGCGATGGGGACGGTTGAGGGGACGGTTGGGGCGTTGCCCCAAACCCCACCAAGAACCTGAGGTTCTTGGATTTCCCACTTCATGTATCTCTTCGAGATACATGGGGCTAAAAACTGATTTTAATAAAATTTAACTATCGCGAAGCAATAGCTGAAGGAAAGTCTATTTAAACCGCCGCGAAGCGGAGAAGGGAGTCTGAGGAACGGGTCCCCAGGCGGGTTTGGGATTGTAGCCATGCGCCCGCTGTGCGGGATTCAGCATAGCGGAAATCGGAAATCGCAAGGAGCGCTTGCGCGTTCGCGAAGCGGGCGCGTCTGCCGCAGGCAGAGGACAGCGCCCCTATGCGAGTTTCCCGGAGCGGCAGCCCCATCGTTCCCTCTCCCAAAAAACGAAGGAGTAAAGCCATGAGAGATTTGGAAGATTGCCGAAAAGAGATCGACGAGATCGACGCTGAGATTGTGAAGCTCTTTGAAAGAAGAATGAATGTCAGCCATGACATCGCGCTGTATAAGCAGGCGCATTATATGGATATTCTCAACCCAGCGCGGGAGGATGCCGTGCTGCGTTCCCGTGCGCATCAGGCAACATCGCCCGAACTGGCGCAGAGCGTGATGAGCCTTTTTGGGGAGATCATGCGCCTGTCCCGCGAGGAGCAGCGGCGTTATCTGGAAGCGCAGACGGAAACCCGACTCATTGCGTACAGCGGTGTGCCGGGCGCATACAGCGAAAGCGCGGTCGTCGGTTTCTTCGGCGAGGAATGCGAACGGGTGAACTACAAGACGTTTGAGGAGGTCTTTCTCGCGGTTGCGGACGGCAAGGCGCGTTACGGCGTTGTGCCGGTCGAGAATTCTTCCTCCGGTTCGGTCAACGATGTATATGATTTGCTGGGCAAATATGCCTGCCATATCGTCGGCGAACAGCTTGTTCGGGTGGAACACTGTCTGCTCGGCATCCCGGGCGCGAAGGTCGAGGATATTCAGACGGTATTCAGCCATGAGCAGGGCTTTGCACAGTGTCCCGCGTTTTTGGGCGAGCATCCCGACTGGGTCAAAACACCGTATTTCAACACGGCTATCGCCGCAAAGCATGTCGCGCAGATGGGGGATAAGCACTGCGCGGCAATCGCGTCCCGACTTGCGGCGAAGCACTACGGGCTGGAGATTCTTGCGCCGGATATTCACACGTTCAGCGGCAATCACACCCGCTTTGTCATCGTCAGCGCGTCGCCTACGCCGATTGGTATTCCGGATAAGGCGACCGTCACCTTTACCCTGCGCCATGAGCGCGGCACGCTGATGCGCGCGCTGTCCAGCTTTGTGGCGATGGGCATGAACATGACGCACATCGAGTCTCGCCCGCTGCATGATTCGAACTGGGAGTATTGCTTCTATGTCGATTTGACGGGCAATCTGCGCGATGATCACCTTGGCGTGCTGATGGGGTCGCTGCAAAGCGACTGCGAAAACTGCCGTTTGCTGGGCGTCTATCAAGCCGCGGAGGAACGGACGCATGGTTAAGCCGATTCTGCTCATCGGCATGATGGGATGCGGCAAAAGCACGCTGGGGCAGATGCTTGCCAAGCGGCTGGGCAGGGCGTTTATTGATCTGGATGGGGAGATCGAGCGGCGCGAGGGAAGGAGCATTCCCGATATCTTTGCCGCGGAGGGCGACGCGGGGTTCAGAAGATACGAAACGGCGGCTCTCCTTGACGCGCTTTGCGCGGACAACGCCGTGATTGCAACCGGCGGCGGCATCGTCACGCGGGAAGAAAACATAGCGGCGATGCGGAAAAAGGGGCTTGTCGTCTGGCTCTGCCGTCCGCTGGAGGAGATTATCGCCGACGTTCGGCAGGATACGCGCCCGAACCTTGCGGGGAACAAGGAAGAACGCATGCGCACGCTCTATGCCCAGCGGGAGGCCCTGTATCAAAAAGCCGCGCATATACGCTTTTGCAACAGTGCGCCGCTGAAAAAGTCGGTGAGGATGCTGGAAGAAGAAATTCGGAAGACACTTGGGGAAGGCTGAAACACGAACAGAGCGTCATGGCTCGCTAAGCCGGGCATGATGCGGAGGGCGGGATGACGCCTTTAAGCTGCCCCGATTCGGAGAAAAAAGATGACCTTATTTTTGCTCGCTGCCTATGGCTTTGCCTGCGCGGCGGTTTATCATGTCTGCCCGGCGAGGTTTCGCTGGGTGGTGCTGCTGGCGGTCAGCTATGGCTTCTATGCGTCGCGCAGCCTGCCGGGGCTTCCGTTTATCCTGACGACGACGCTGACAACGTGGCTCAGCGCGCGAGTCATCGGGAAGATTGGGGAAGCGAGCCGCGCGCGTTTGCGCGAGGGGAAGGCATCGCTTTCGCCCGATGAAAAGAAAAAGCTCAAAGCCGAAGCGAAGGCGAAACAGCGTGCGTGGATGCTCGGCACGCTGCTGCTGAACTTTGGCTTGCTTGCCGTGCTGAAATACACGGACGATGTGCGCGGCTGGTTTGGGCGCGAACCGCTGGGGCTGCTCCTGCCGCTGGGCATCAGCTTCTACACGTTCCAGTCCATGGGCTATCTGCTGGATGTATACAACGGCAAATATGCGCCGGAAAGGAATCCGGCGCGGTTTGCGCTGTTCGTTTCGTTCTTCCCGCAGCTGATTCAGGGACCGATTGGACGCTATGACCGGATGAAGGAGCAGTTTGAAACGGGCGGCGCGCCGGTCAACGTCGAAAAAAGCGCCCTGCTGATGCTCTGGGGTCTGTTTAAAAAGATGGTCATCGCAGACCGTGCGCTTCCGCTGGTTTCTGCCGTATTTTCGGAAAACGCGGGCGAATGGGGCGGCGCGGTGACGGTGCTGGGCGTGCTGGCGTATTCCCTGCAGCAATACTGCGATTTTTCGGGCGGCATCGACTTGGTCGCCGGCATTGCGGAGCTGTTCGGCATCCGTCTGGCGGAGAATTTCAAACGCCCGTATTTTGCCGTATCGCTGGGCGATTTCTGGCGGCGGTGGCACATCAGTCTGGGCGCATGGATGCGCGATTATGTGTTCTATCCGTTCGCGCTGTGCAAGCCGGTGGTGCGGCTCTCCAAGGGGGCGAAGAAGGTTTTCGGCGCGTCGTTTGCGCGTGCGCTTCCCGCGGCACTGGGCAATCTGCTCGTGTTCCTGCTGGTCGGCGTATGGCACGGCGCGACGAGCAACTATATCCTCTGGGGGTTGTATAACGGCGTGATTCTCGCGTTTACCGCGCTGATGGAGCCGACATACAAGCGGATGAACGAAAGCCTGCCGCGGCTGACGGCGTCGAAGGGCTTCCATGTTTTCCGCGTTCTGCGGACGTTTGTCATCGTCAACATCGGCTGGTTCTTTGACCGCTGCGCTCATGCCGCCGATGCTTTTGGAATGCTTGAAACAGTGGTGAGCCGGCCGAAGATGGCTCAGCTGAGCATGGAAACGCTGCAAAAGCTCGGCGTGAGCGCGGTGGATGCCCGCGTACTGGCGGCGGGCACACTGCTGCTGTTTGCCGCTTCCCTTGCGGAGGAAAACGGAAAGGACATTCGCGGCTGGCTGGCGGCGCGCGCCCTGCCGATTCGCTGGGCAATCCTGATGACGGGCGTGTTGACGGTGCTGCTGATGGGCGTTTGGGGAAGCGGCTTCAGCGAAGCGAGCTTCATTTACTTTAACTTTTGAGGAGGCTTGACCATGAAAAAGAAGATAGGCGGTTTCCTCAAGGCGATGCTATTCTGTGCGCTTACGCTGGGCATGGTGGCGGGCGTCAGCAAGCTGGTCGAGCGCAAGGAGAGCATCGAAAAGATGAAGCCGTTTCTTGATCGTGCGGCGGAATACGATGTGCTGTTCCTCGGCGACAGCATCATGAACACCGGCGTTTTTCCGATGGAGATGTGGGAGAAATACGGCATAACGGGCTACAATATCGCCAGTTACGGCAATACGCTGCCCATCAGCTATTGGGCACTTCAAAACGCGCTGGATTACGCCGATCCGAAGCTCGTTGTGCTGGATGTTCAGGGAACGAGCAAGACTTATAAACTTTCGGGCAACAGCAGCGATGTGCATACGGCGTTTGACTGCTACCCCATCAGCCGGACGAAAATCGCCGCGCTTGACGACCTGATGGATGATCCCTACGCGGTGGACGACAGCGGCGTTGCCTATGCCGATATGAAGTGGGAGTACCTGTTTACGCTCGGCAAATATCATTCCCGCTGGAGCGAGCTGACGAGCGAGGATTTCCATCCGATATACAATCGGGAAAAGGGCGCGAAGAGCGTCATTGCCGTTGCGGATGCGCAGGATTACGACCTCATCGACGAAGACAGGGCGACGGAGGAAAACGGACAATGGGGCTTTATCTATCTGCGCAGAATCATCGAGGATTGTCAGAAAAGGGGAATCGACGTTCTGCTGGTGCATCTGCCCTATCCCGCGTCGGAGGAACAGCAGATGGATGCCAACGCGGTTTACTATATCGCCGAGGAATACGGCGTGGATTATATCGACTTCGTCAGCATGGATCAGGTTGCGGATTATGCGACGGACTGCTTTGATGCACACGAGCATCTGAATCCGTCCGGTGCGAGGAAGGTTTCGGACTATCTGGGCAGATATATTTCCGAACATTACGATATTGCCGACCATCGGGGGGAAGAAAAATACGCCGCGTGGGAAACGGACGCGCAGACCTACCGCGAGAAAAAGCTCGCGGATCTGGGGATGCAAACCGATATCGAATGCGTGCTGATGCTGCTGCATGCCGACGATTTTTCCGTTGAGGTGGACATCGGTGCGGGTTCTGCGTTTTTTGAAAGCGAAAAGCGAATGACGCTGATGCAGAATATCGCAAGGGAACACATCTTTGAGGAGGATTTGTTCTCCAAGTGGTCAAACAGCCTGTTCCCGCTGGAGCGGCTGGAGGAAGCGGCGGAAAACGGACAGAGCTATCGCCTTGCCGTGAACCGAGGAACAGGCGTGATTTTGGAAGACGTTGGCGGAGCGAGCGAAGCAGGCGTCAAAGTGACGGTGCTGGATCGAGACAGTGGCACGGTTCTTTTGGAAAAGGAATTTGATGAGAACCTCAACCTGAAATAATGAGTTGACTCTAACAAAAAAGCCTCCCTTTCGGAAGACGCAGAATGTAGACAAAGGGCTATTCTTTCCTCAAAAGGAGAGAATAGCCCTTTTTATACCATAGAAGAATAACCGAAAGGCGGCTCAGGGCTTGAGCGGAAGAACGTAGAGCTGGCAGGGATTCCATTCATCCCAAAGCGTCGGCAGGCATTCCAGCGGCAGAAAGCCCATGCGCTGATAAAATGCGTTTGTTCGGTCGTATTCGTCGTAATGACCGGTTTCCACAGTCTTGACTTGCAGGAGCGCATAGCCGTGCGCAAGCGCTTCCGCACGAATGGCATCGACGAGCAGCCTTCCGATGCCGCGGCGATGATAGGCAGGCAGGACGCCCATCACGAAGATTTCGCCTGCGCAGGGGCTGGTTTCCCTGAGCGCGGCAAAGCCGACGGCGCGGTCGCCGTCCATCACCGCGAAGAACGGCATTTCCCGACTGCCGTTGATATAATTCTGCGTGCTTTCCGGCAGACCGAACCAATCCGGCAGGGCGAGAAGAATGTCGGAAGCAATGGATGCTTTTTCATCGGGGGAGACAATGCGGCGAACAGAGAACGCGGTCATCGGGTGCACTTCCTCATTATTTATGTGAATGATAAGTCGAAAGCCGTCTGAAAGCGGCTCAAAACCCGGACATATTGTAGCAAGTCCGTCAACCGGTGTCAATGTCTGAACGTTTTTTCCTGTACAACCCTGTATTCTTAACGTATAGGAAATCGCGTAAAATCGCCCGCGTGAGCAAGACTTTGATGCGTGGTGGACTTCGGCGGAAGTGAACGCGGGCTCAGCCCTGCGTTTTTGTATATCGGTGAATTGACAAAAGCAGGGGCTGAGAGTATAATTATAGAATATCGCAGTATGCCCGGAAGAATATCCGTCCGGGTGCTTGTTTGCTGTGCAGAAGCACGGCGATAATAAAGGAGAGATGAGTAATGTCTGACGTCAAGCATGTTGTCGTTACCCGCGAAGGCCTTCAGCGCATGAAGGAAGAGCTTGAATACAAAGAGACTACAGAAAAAATGAAGGTTGCCGAGCAGCTGAAGGTTGCGATTTCCTACGGCGACTTGAGCGAGAACGCCGAATATGACGCGGCGAAGAACGATCAGGCTGTTCTGGAGCAGCGTATTGCCGAGCTGAAGGCGATGATCGAGAACGCGGTCGTCGTGGACGAGAGCAAAATCAGCACCGATACCGTCGGCTTCGGTTCCCGCGTGACCCTTGTTGACCAGGATGATCCGGACGAGGAAGAAGAGGTTTACACCATCGTCGGCACGTCTGAGTCCGACCCGATGAACGGCAAGCTCTCCAACGAGTCTCCGGTCGGCGCGGCACTCATCGGCGCGCATGTCGGCGAGATTGTTATCGCGCAGACCCCCGGCGGAGCACGCCGCCTGAAGGTTATCGAAATCGCGCTGTAAAATACAGATTTTTTCATGGAATTGATGGAGAAAGAGGAAACCAACGTGGCAGAAGAATTGACGTTTGAAAAGCCGCAGTACAGTGAGCAGGAGCAGATTCGCCGTGCGAAGCTGGCAAAGTATTGCGAAGAGGGACGCGATCCCTATACCATCACCCGCTTTGACCGCACCCATACTTCTACGGATATCCTGAATCATTTCGATGAGCTGGAGGGCAAGACCGTCCGCATTGCGGGGCGCATGATGAGCCGCCGCATCATGGGCAAGGCTTCCTTTGTTCACATGATGGACGGCGAAGGGCAGATTCAGGCGTATGTCCGCCGCGAGGATGTCGGCGAGGACGTGTACGCCGATTTCAAGACGATGGATATCGGCGATATCCTCGGCATCGAGGGCGTTGTCTTCCGCACCAAGACGGGTGAGGTGTCCATTCACGCCAACAGCCTGACGCTGCTGAGCAAGTCTCTGCGCGTGCTGCCGGAGAAGTGGAACGGTCTGCGCGACCAGGATATGCGCTATCGTCAGCGTTATGTCGATACCATTGTCAATCCGGAGGTCAAGGACACGTTCATCAAGCGCAGCCAGATTCTCAAGGCATTGCGTGAATTCCTCGACGCAAAGGGCTTCCTGGAGGTCGATACGCCGGTTCTCCAGACGATTGAAATCGGCGCGAACTCCCGCTCGTTTGTGACCCATCACAATGCGCTGGATATCCCGATGTATCTGCGCATTGAAACGGAGCTGTACCTCAAGCGTCTGATTGTCGGCGGCTTTGACAAGGTGTACGAAGTCGGCCGTATTTTCCGCAACGAGGGCATGGATACGCGCCACAATCCGGAGTTTACCTCCATTGAGCTGTATCAGGCGTATGCGGACTATCGTGAGATCATGGATCTCGTCGAAGAAATGTATATCTATGTGACCCAGAAGGTCTGCGGCACGCTGAAGATTCAGTATCAGGGCAAGGAAATCAACATGGAAGGCCCGTGGACGCGCATGACGATGGCGGAATCCGTCAAGAAGTATTCCGGCATCGACTACTATGCGTGGGAAAACGACGAGCAGGCGCGCAAGGAGTGCGAAGCCCGCGGCGTTCATATCGAGCCGAATGCGGTCAAGGGCGAGTGCCTGGAAGCGTGCTTTGACGAGTTCGTTGAGCAGAACCTCATTCAGCCGACGTTCATCACGGATTATCCGGTCGCCATCTCTCCGCTTGCCAAGCGCAAGAAGGATGAGCCGGACATGACCGAGCGTTTTGAGTTCTTTGCGAACTGCTCTGAGCTGGGCAACGCCTTCTCCGAGCTGAACGACCCGATCGATCAGCGCAAGCGTTTTGAGTCTCAGGCCGCTGCCAAGCGTGCGCAGGGTCTGCACGCGGACGTGGACGAGGATTACATCTGCGCGCTGGAATACGGCATGCCGCCGACCGGCGGTCTGGGCTTCGGCGTGGATCGTCTGGTCATGCTGCTGACGGATTCCGCGTCCATTCGCGACGTTCTGCTGTTCCCGACGATGAAGCCGATCGACTCCGGAAAGGCTCAGAAGGCGGCGGAAGCACCGGCGCAGGCCGCGCCCGCCGTCGCCTGCGAGGAGACGCAGATCGACTTCTCCAACGTGAAGATCGAGCCGATTTTCACGGAAATGGTGGACTTTGAAACGTTTGCAAAGTCTGATTTCCGTGCGGTGAAGATTCTGGCGTGCGAAGCCGTGAAGAAGAGCAAGAAGCTCCTGAAGTTCACGTTGGATGACGGAGAGCGCAAAGATCGCGTCATTTTGAGCGGTATTCACGAGTATTACGAGCCGGAAGAGCTGGTTGGCAAGACCGCGATTGCAATCGTGAACCTGCCGCCGAGAAAGATGATGGGCATTGATTCCGAGGGAATGCTGATTTCGGCAGTCCACGAGGTTGATGGCCATGAGGGACTGAACCTGCTGATGGTCGATCCCCATATTCCGGCTGGCGCGAAGCTCTATTGATTTTAACATCATTTGAAAGCCTGATTTTTCCTGATTCGATGACGGGAAAAGTCGGGCTTTCTTATTTTGAAAGGAATACGCTATACGCCAATTTTACGCCAATTGATGCAAACCAATCCGTTCATCAGAAAGAAGCGTTGTTCCCGCGCAAAAGAAGCGTATGGAAATTCTGACTTCAAAAAGCCGCCTGACAATGGGCGGCTTTTTGATACGATGAAAAAACGGAAGGAAGAAAGAAAATGGATGCGCACGTTATCAGTCTTGCCAAACAGAAGGGCGGCACAGCCAAAACGACGACCTGCGCCAATCTGGGCATAGGGCTGGCGCAGGCGGGCAGAAAGGTGCTGCTTGTCGATGCAGACGCTCAGGGAAGCCTGACCCTCAGCCTTGGCTGGGAGCCGGACGAGCTGCCGATTACGCTGTACGATCTTATGATAAAAGCCATACAGGATAGACCTGTCATCCATGGAGAAGGGATGCTTCATCACGAGGAAGGGGTGGATCTCCTGCCAGCCAACATCGAGCTGGCAGGCATGGAGATGTCGCTGGTCAGCGTCATGTACCACGAAACGATACTCAAACAGGTGATTGAGCCTTACAAACATGAGTACGACTACATTCTCATAGATTGCGCGCCGTCGCTGGGCATGATGACCATCAACGCACTGGCGGCAACGGATGGCATTATTGTTCCGACCATACCTCAGCATCTGCCGACAAAAGGCATTGAGAAGCTGTTGGAAAGCGTCCATCAGGTCAGGCGGGGAATCAATCCGAAACTGAAAATCGAAGGTATCCTCATGACCCTGATGGACGGGCGAACGGTCTATGAGCGCGAGATCAGCGAAGTGATTCGGAGCGCATACGGCGGGAAAATCAACATCTTTGAAACGGAAATTCCGCGTTCTGTGCGGGCGGCAGAAACCAGCGCCGAGGGAAAGAGCATCTTTGCCTATGCGCCCAGAAGCAAGGTCGCGGAGGCCTATCGGCAGTTGACGAAGGAGGTGCTGGCGCTTGAAAAGCAGCGCGAAGAACA
>ENA-OUPA01000454-OUPA01000454.1-human-gut-metagenome-genome-assembly--contig:-NODE-454-length-27548-cov-7.06704_pt1 | contig 27548 bp, 16 predicted proteins | sample MGYA00237939_ERZ548770 | MGnify/ENA primary metagenome ERZ548770 (study PRJEB26490, sample SAMN05356877) | human gut metagenome | biome: terrestrial biome; feature: human-associated habitat; material...
GCTTCAAGTCCTCCGCGATCCTGCGGACGCTGGGCCAGCAGGTGCCGTCGGCGTTAGAGCGGTCCTTGAGGTACATATAGACCGTCTTGGCCCGATGAGATAATTCCTGATCCGCATAGATGCTTCCAAAGTAGCTCATGTCTTTGCATCCTCATTGTAAAGTCCCATTGCCGAATAAGGACTTCTCCTATGGTAATAGAAACGGATGCGGACGAGGCCAATTATGGCAATAACGAAAAAGATGTATCTGTACATGCGAAATGCGCAATTTCTCTGAGCTCTGGAAATGGTGGTACAGTGCGAGGAACGGGCAGTTATAGCTACGGCTCTACAGTAACTATTTCTGCGATTCCCAATGAGGGCTATATGTTTGAGGGTTGGTATGAAAATGGAAGATGCCTTGATAATATTTCTGATGATTATACCTTCACCGCCTTCACGAACCGCACAATAGAAGCAAAGTTTGTCCCTAATGATCTGACGATTTCTAATATCGAAGTAATTGGAGACATGGAGCCAGAGACGGCATTGGTTTTCTCAGCTAAGGCGGAAGGTGGTTACCAGCCGTATGTATGGGAGTATACTATTTACAATGGAGATACCCCATGCTATACTTTAAGTGATTCAACATTCGATTATCTTGAGTGGTCGCCAACAGAGACAGGAAACTATACCATTGTTGTCTGCGTTACAGATAAAACCGGGTTTAAGGCAACATACTCGAAACAGTTTTCTATTATTTGAATCAATCACAGGGAAGTGGCATTAGCCACTTCCCTGTGATATAACAAATCGCTATGGCTTCAATATGGAGAATAAGATGAAAGAAAGAAATTGGAAGTACAAAATCAACGGTGGATGGCCTACGCTCATCATGGCATCGGTCATGCTGGCAATCTTTGGCGGGATCACGGTTTGGCTCTACACCACACGGAATGGTGCCTTCATCGGCGGCCTGATTGTGACGGCCTGCATGGCGATTGGCTTCATTTTATCCGTATGCAGCGTTCTATTTTTTAAGGTGTTCGTGGATAAGGACGGCTTTTTTTGTCAAACCGCACCGGGCAACGGGCGGTACTATCGCTACAGCGAGATCCGCAATATGTGGCTCAGTTCCGGCAGGGAGACAAACGCACGCCAGCCGACCTACTGCAACTTTGAAACGGTAGAAGGAAAGCGGATGAGATTCCTCGTACTTGGCTCCCAAATCGATGCAGTTGATTATATGATCGAGCGGGTCGAGTCTATGGGGAACAAAAGCGGGGAAGATGATCTTGACTGGGAGATCGTCATCACCGGCAAGAAGGAGGCTGGATTTGTGGTAATTCCCACGATTCTCTCCTTGATTATGCTTGTCGTAATGGTGATGTTGTTTTTGGCGTGGAATCTGCCGCCGATAGTCATTGCAGTTCCCGTTATTCTTGAGCTGATGTCACTGTCACAGATTCTTTCTCTTGGGTTGTTTTACAAAGTAATCATTCAGAAGGACGGTTTTTATTGCCGCACCAATCCCTTCGACGGGCGGTACTACCGCTACAGCGACATTCTGGACTGGCGTCTTGTCGAGTCGCAGCGGAAGATCGGCTCCCGGTACAACAGAGGAAGAATCCGCAAAATGTACTACTTTTACGACCTGAAATTCATCGACCGTGCGCACCAGACACACCGGCTCCCTTATAACAAATCACTGTACGAGGGAGAGATTGGCGAGTTGGTCGCCAGAATTGAGAGGACACATGACAATGAAGCATAACTCCCCCCGATTGACAGATGGCATTTCCCGGTTTTTGATAACCGTTATGGGAATTGTCATGATGATTGCCGGTATCCGTCTGCTCATTATGGGGGTGGATAACTTTATCCAGCCAATCCGCCATGCCGGCTGGGTAACCACCAGCGCAAATGTTACCGACATATCTGAAACGGTCATAAAGAACAATTTTTTTAGAAACAAGCGGACAAGAATCCACTATATGTGGACTTATGAGTATGTGGTGGACGGTACGCACTATACAGGCGAGTTTGGCCCCTTGGCGAACTCAGTCACGGTGGGTAAGTCCATCCAGATCAAATTTGACCCGGATGCACCGGAAAACTCGACCGGCTTTATAGAACCGAGCTTCAGCGACATTGTTCTCGCTGTGATTGGATTGGTTGTCGCTGTGCTCGGGTTCTTCATATCGGGCATCCGCCCCCTGATCCGCAGGCTGACCGGGAGGGATCGATTCGATGAGGAGGAAAAACTGCCGCCGGAAGAGAAATACGACCTGTCCGCTGAGGACGCCCCGCATACGAGAGAAAAGTGAGGGTAGGCAATACCCCCCCGAGTTCTTTTCCCGATACTTGCATTTGTGCTTTTCGGGGTGCTCATCATGCTTCTCCAGGGCGGAAGATTCTGATCATAGGAGCTATTGTTTGTTCTTTCTCTGTCTTAATACCTCCGATAGAGTGAGTCTTTCTGGATGTGCCATGATGACACTACCCTCGTGACAACTCGAGAGCGCACCTTCCCCTTGGTGGGAGGTGCGCTCTGTCTGCGTTCATTTGATGCGATACAGGCTGCTGGTCAAACTGCCATTAGGCCTGCGGCGGATAATGTACAATAACTTGCGCAAATTGAAAAGAGCATAAAAAAAGACATAGCTTGCAGGCTCTGGTAGAATGAAGTTACCACACAAACATTCGAAAGGAGACAGCAAACTATGTCCGAGAAGATTGTACAATTCAATGAGGAAATTATCAAGGGGCAGCTCAAAGAATTAGTTCGAGGAAGTGTAGAGGAAACCCTGAACGAGCTACTGGAAAAGGAGGCGGAGTCCCTGACGCAGGCGGCCCGCTATGAGCGCAGCGAGGCCCGTCAGGGCTACCGCAGCGGTCACTATGACCGGAATCTCACCACGACCTCCGGCAACGTTACGCTCCACATGCCGCGGCTCAAGGGCATGTCCTTCGAGACCGCCATCATCGAGCGGTATCGCCGCCGGGAGAGCAGCGTGGAGGAGGCCCTCATCGAGATGTACCTGGCAGGCGTTTCCGTGCGCCGGGTGGAGGACATCACGGAGGCGCTGTGGGGCAGCAAGGTTTCGCCTGCCACCATCAGTGAGCTGAACAAGAAAGCCTACGTTCACATTGAGGACTGGCGCAACCGCCCCTTGCAGGGCGGCCACTATCCATACGTCTACGTGGACGGCATCTACCTGCGCCGCAACTGGGGCGGAGAGTACGAAAATGTTGCTGTTTTGGTGGCGATCGCCGTGAATGAGGACGGTTTTCGCGAGGTTTTGGGTGCCGCTGAGGGCATGAAAGAGGACAAGGCCAGCTGGGTCAGCTTCTTCCAGTGGCTCCGTGGGCGCGGCTTGGACGGCGTGAAGCTCATCGTCGGTGACAAGTACATGGGGATGCTGGAGGCTGTGGGCGAGGTGTTCCCGGACGCCAAATACCAGCGCTGCACGGTGCATTTCTACCGCAACGTTTTCTCTGTTGTGCCCAAATCCAAGGTCAAAATTGTGGCAAAAATGCTCAAGGCGATCCACGCCCAGGAGAGCAAAAAAGCGTCCCGTGAGAAGGCGAAAGCCGTGGTCGCCGAGCTGCGCGCCATGAAACTGAAGGAAGCTGCCAAGAAGGTCGAGGACGGCATTGAGGAAACGCTGACCTACTGCGATTTTCCCAGCGAGCACTGGACGCGCATCCGCACCAACAACGTGATCGAGCGGCTGAACCGGGAGATCCGCCGCAGAACCCGCGTGGTGGGGACGTTCCCGGACGGCAACTCCGCCCTGATGCTGGTCTGCGCACGGCTGCGCCATGTGGCGGGCACCCAGTGGGGCAACAAGAAATACATGAACATGAAGCACTTGGAGGCGGTCATGGACGACGCCTCCGTTGCCGGCTGACTTCACTCCGCCGGAGCCTGCAAACAATTTTGCGCATAAATCTTGACGGGACCTTTTATTCCCTCCGTTTCGTCATTTGTGAAGAACTCGCAAACGGCAGAAACGGTGGGGCACGGCAATGAAATTGGTATCCGCATAATGAAAAGCGGACAAAAAGCCAAGGATGGCCGCAAAGGGCCATCCTTGGCTTTTTGTCCGTTTTGTTGTGTTGTCTGGTCGCATGGTTAGGCGGCCTCTCGAATATCTCCAGAGGCCAATGTGTTCCGGGAACTCCGCTTCCTATATCAGCGTTCTCTATATTCTGGTGCCTCCATTATCCTCCCATACCACTGCCGAGATCTTCTCCCAGATCGCAGGTATAGCACCACTCCACCACATCGCCGTTATTCAGTTGGTAGCGGGAGCAGCCGTAGTTAGGAAACCATCCGTTGACGGCATACATTCAGCCGGAGAGCTTCCCTACATCGAACTCGTACAGATTGTGAATACCCTCGATATAGGCACTGTTATACACCGGCGTAAAGCTGGACTCCATGTGTATCTTATTTGCCTTGCAGACACGCTGCAGTACATCGTAGACACTTTCGCCGTCGCTGAACGTTACCTCTGTGGCTGGAAGGATGATACCGTCCTCCGGCACAAGGGCTTTCTTGCTCTCAACGCACTTATCAATATTGTCCAAGATCGTCTCGCAAGAGATGGATATGATACAGGTATACTTTGTGTCCGCATCCACATCGCTGTCCTGTGGCTCTACAGGAGCCGGTTTTTCCTCCGGCACAGGTCAGCAGGAGCAGTGCCAGAAGCAATGTGCACAGAGGTTTGGATCGCCGCATATCACTTCACCTCAATATCCGTCATGTCGAACAGGCGTGTCTGGCCCTGCCGGAAGCGGTCGCAGGCGGCCAGTGCGTAGAAGCCCTGCTCGGTAGCCATACCTCATCGCTGTGACGGAAGCCGCCGCCCTCGCAGGCAAAGGCGCACAGGCCGTCCAGCGGGGACGCGCCGTTTTTTACGAAGCGGCTGTCCGCTGCGGGATCAATGCCCAGCGCCGTCAGAGCCACGATGACCTGTGCGCAGGACTCGCTGTTGGCCGCGCCCCAGCTCATGAAGCCGCCATCGGCCTGCTGGGCATCAGACAGATAGGTCAGCGCCGCGTCAACTGCCGCCTTGATGTCTGTCTCCTCCTGATAAGGGGCCAGAGATGTCAGGGCCATGGCGGTCATGTCCACATCGGATTCGTCGCCCATCAACGCCCAGCCGCCGTCGCTGCACTGATAGGAGAGAATCTCCGCCACCAGTCCCTCGCGGGTGGTCTGCTCCTCGCCATCGGCGCACTGGGGAATATCGTAGCCATGGCAGTCCAGCGCGATCAGCGCCCAGATGGGGCCGTTGGTACCCTGTGCCCGCAGATAGGCCATGTCGGTTAGGCCCGCCGTCAGATCAACGCCCGCCATGTTGGCGGCATTATATCCGGCAGCCGTCAGGCCCAAGATGGTGCGGGAGTTCTCAGTGGATTTCGCGTGGTGCAGCCGCACGGAACCTGCTTGCTTGACATAGTCCTCTACCGTCTGCTCATAGCTCTGCGCAGTCTCATCACTGAGAAGTCCGGCACGGCTCAGGCCGATCACCGCCCACTCGCCGTCAACAGAGCCTGCGGAAAGCGTATCTTGCTCTTGTAGATATTTACCCGTTTCACGGTAGGCGGTCTGCCATGGTGCCTCCTCCGTCTTTGCGCCGCAGCCGGTCAGCAGCACCAGCAGGAGCAGCAGCGCAATGGAATGTTTTTTCATAGGCGTCTTCTCCTTGCAGAAATGTTTTTTTGCCGTCAGTGCGGCTTACCCACCGTACAATGCGCACGGTGGGCAAGCTGGGGAGGTCATTTCATATCCGGGTTATTTCCGTGTACCACTATGATTTATTGTTCCACCGGGAACTTTGACAGCTTTCCGTTTGCTACACGGTAGATCAATGCAGCATCCGTCGTGTTCACGACACCATCACCATTTACATCAGCTGCCAAAAGTTGATCCGCAGACAACTGATATTTTCCATTTGCATAACGGTAGACAATGGCGGCATCCGTGGAATCGACTTTACCATTCCCATTTACATCACCGTATTTGACCTCGGTCTGGTCCCCAATGGTCAGGGTCAGGGTAGTCATGGGCTTATCGCAGTGGACGCCGTATTCCATCTCCAGGGTCTCGCTGTTTTCTCGGTTTTGGTACATGGCGTAGGGGAAAGTGATCTGGAAATCGGTATCGCTGGCCTTCAGCGGATTTTCCGACCAGGTCACATACTTCGTCACATCACGGGTCTTGCCGTTGGTGTAGTAGGCCGTTACCTGCATTCCGGTGGGGTCGAAGGTGTCTTTTACATTGTAGGTCATCTTGTCCGGCAGCTTCGTGACCTCGATGCGTTCAATGGTGCTACCCACGGCCATTAGGTAGGCGGAGTCGTTCTTAAAGTAGATGGTGCCGTACTCATCCATGATGGGGCTACAGATGGCGTACTGCGCCTGTGCGCCGCTGGGGGTGAAGATGTTGTAGGGCGTCGTATAGGTCTCCGTCTGGCCGCTGGCCGTGTAGGTCTCCATGGTCTTCAGAGACACCTCGGTTTGGCCGGGCTTGTCCTCCAGCACCCGGAGCTTGCCGGGGGTGAAGTTATCGAAGAAGTACACATAGACGCAGCCTGTCTCCTCCATATAGGCCGTGGTCAGAACACCGCTGGTCTGGGGATAGCCGTGGGTGCGTACCGTATAGGCAATCTCCCAGTTGGGGATGTCGATGACCGTAAGGTTATGGCCGCTGTATGCGCCGAACTGTGCCGTGCCGGAGATGCCGATATAGGCCCGCCCATTGTAAATGGTGGGCGTGCAGGTGGACATGGCGGGATTGGCGGGATCGTCTGCATAGTTGTAGAGCTTCAAGGTGCGGACATCCTCAATGGTACCCTTTTCGTCCACAGTGGCCTCGTAGAAGTAGCCGCCCTTGCTGGTGAAGTAATACTTGCCGTTGTAATGGGTAATGGAACTGCGGATGTCGCCGGTCACATTCATCTTGTAGGAGGACAGCAGTTCACCGGTCTTGGGGTTAAAGGACAGCAGACTGGGCTTGCCGGTGGTGTAGCCGGAAGCGCCGTCATCCGTGCCGATCAGCAGGAAGTCGTCGCACACATAGGCACCGGCCCAATAGAAGCCGCCCTTGCTGGTGTAGTACCATGTGGGGAGTTTTTCTTCCATCGTCTGCGTGGGATCCTCGTCGGTGGCGCTCAGGCACACATAGTGGGCCTCGTTGATCTCGCCCACCCAAAAACCGGTGTAGATGTAGCCACCGTGATAGACAATAGAGCTGTTGGGCTGACCGCCGATGGAGTCCCGATAGATCCACAGGGAGTCCAGGGTATTGGCGTCGAACGCCTGGATCGTGCCGTCAGACAGGCCCACGAAAATCATGCCGTTGGCGTAGGTGGGCGGGTTGATGGCGAAGCTGGAGTTGTGATCCATGGGCTTATCAATGAGAATTTCGCCGGAGATAGCATCCACCTTGTAAATGCGGGAGCCGGAGTAGGTGTAGATGGCACCGTCCACCAAAATGGGGCAGCCGCAGGCGTTCACATCGTAGCCGGATCCAATGGAGGTAGCCCAGTACAACTCGGCATCCTTGGCGTAGACCGGCGTCTTGTAGTCCACCACACCGTTATTCTCATTGTTTTGGCGTAAGTGGGGCCACGCAGAATCGAAATTGATGAGCTTGTCGTTGGCTGGAGCCTTCTTTAGCGTAATGGTCAGTGTACCGTCCTTGTCGGGGGCGGTATAGTGCTCCACCGTTTGACCGATGTACCCGGCGCAGGTGGTAGTGTAGGAATAGCTGGCACCGGGGGTCAGGCTGTAGGTGCCGTTTTTCTCCACGATGCGCTTGCCGTTCAGATCGTTGGTCAGGAACACCGTGGCATCTGCCGGGGTCGTTTGGATGGTCAGTTGGATGGGGTCACTTTTCTGAACATGGACGGTATAGGTCAGCTCAATGCTGCCGGTATCTGCGTGGCAGACCTGTACCGAAATATCCTCATTATAAAGGTCTGTGTCCAGGACCGCTTCCGCGCCGGCCAGCGTATCATAGCGTACGCCGTTGACCTTGGCATAGTACCCGCCGCAGCAAGCGGTGTCTGTGCTGCTGTTGGGATAGGTGCCGGAGAGGTAGAGAGCGGCGGCCTCCCGGTCTACCTTAACATAATAATCCGTGGTATCTCGATCAAAGCGGGCCGTTGCGCCGCTGGTGGTCACAAAGGGCAGCGTCTCGTCCTTGGTGGCAACGGAAAGACTGGACAGGTGCAGCTGCCGGAGCAGCTGAACGGTGTACTCCTGATAATAGGTAGTGCCGTTTTCTGTCTTGGAAATGCGGATCGTCACCGTCTGGCCGTAACCGGCCTTGGCCACGGCGTAGGTCAGGCTCTGAGCAAGACCCGTTTTGCTGACAGGCGTTGTGATCGTCTCCATCCGTGCGAGATTATGAATCTCCGGCACGGTGCTTTGGGTCCGATACAGCGCCGTCACGGTTCCGGTTGCCGTGGCCTGCATGGCAACGGAGCTGTTGCAGTCGGACACCGTATAGTTGTAGGTGTGGTCTGCCGCCGTGAAGGTCTTGTCGGCGGCGTAGGCGATCCGGCTGGAAGCATAGGTGCCGTTGTAGAATGCCAGATCGGTCAGCCAGTCGGTGGTGACAGGCTCCGGGACGGACACATTCAGTCCGCTGGAGGCCGTGAAGGTGATCTGCGTATGATACCAGGTGTTCTTCGTGGCGATGCAGGTATAGCTCTCGCCGGGGACCAGGTGATAGATCCCGTCCACCGGGGCAATCTCGGAGCCTGCTCCATTGATCACCTGCACCGTTGTTCCGGAAGGCACAGCCAGCGTCACCGGTACGGAAGCTACCTTCTGAATGTGGAGGGTATAGGTGCTCTGCTCCCCGTTGGGCGCTGCTACCTGAATCCTGTGATCCTGCGTGTCTCCGGTCAGCTGCACCGCCCCGGTTCCGGTGACGGTATAATCCTCACCAAATGGTGCGGCGTCAATATCCACAGTGGAGGACACGGTTTTTAGGCTGTACTCCCGGGTGTTGGGCGCAAACTTCAGGGGCAGCTTGGTCCCCTCCGCCGTGGCTGCCAGAGCCTTCAGCGTGGGCACACGGGTCACGGTGACATCGTAGGACTGAATCTGCGTGTAGCCGTCCGAGCCTGTATACTGTGCTTCCAGCGCGAAGGTCTTGCCCTCCATGCCAGAGGTCAGCAGATAAGTAAGGGATGTGGCTGTGCTGTTCCAGCTGCGGGATGTGCCCGACATATCCTTGCCGTTGGTGCCGGTATAAATGGTGCGGAGCCTGGTGGTCTTGGTATTCGGAACATTGCCCATCACAACATTCAGGTACACGCTGCTCAGAGCATTGGCTGTATCCTCGATCCAATACTGTGCCGTGTGGTTCGCGCGGTTTTGTGCAGCGCGGTAGGGTTCTTGATCGGCATCCAGCAGCCGGATATTGCCGAACCACTCGCCGTAGGGCAGGGTCGCAGAGACCTGGGCGTCGGCGGAGACCGTCAGCGTTCCCTCTGTGCGGTTATATCCGCCGTCGGACACACAGAACTTATAGTCGCCGGCGATGACTTGGACGCTGCCGGTGCCGGTGGTAACATTGCCATAGACATCCGTAAGGGAGAGGATCGGTGCCTCCACCGCATTGCCGTTTTGGGTTGCTGTGGCGGAGACGGTGTATTTGGTCCCGTCCAGAAGGGCCGCATATTCGGCAATGGCGTCTTTCAGGTTTTTCAGCAATGGTCCTGCCGAGTCGGCAGTTGCCGTCCGCAGGCCCTTCAGCGCCGTTGCGTAGGCATTGGCTGCTGCCGGATAATTCTGCACATGGTTGGTCATGTCCAGGTAATCCGCCATTTGGATAATCAGCTGGATAGCTGCGTCCGAATAAGTCGAAGATACATGGAAGCAAAGGGCCTTGACGGAAGAAGCCGGAGCGTCCAGCTTATAGCCACCCTTGTCATAATAGAGCAGGTAATTGGCGGAAACGCCGTTGATCTCATAGACGAATCCGTTTTCCAGGCCGACAAAGTCAATATCTGAATCCGCCAGCGCCTGTTGAATGGTTTGCCCAGATTTATACTGGATACGGGTCGGCTCCACGATGGTGCTGTTGGCGTTCATAGCCACAAGCACAAAGCTACCGGCGTACTCCTCTGCGGCCATCGCCGTGACCGGCATGGCGGCAGAGAGCAGAAGCACCAGACTCAGCAGCAGAGCCATTACTCTTTTGTGCATTTTCCTTCCTCCTTGTTTTCAATACAGGCAGTTCCATAGCCGGTACCGTATTTTCTCCCAGGTTGTCCAGCTGCCCTTGCAGGTATCCAGTACACGCACGGCAAATGAGTCAACCTGCTTGCGCTGCTCCGGGGTCATCTCCTGGGTGCTGAACAGCGCCTTTTGATTCAGTTCTGCGGCCTCCGCAGCATCCTCCGGGAACTGCACCGTACTGTGGCGCAGCAGGCAAACGGCGTAGCCATAGCGCATGGAAATGGCCTCCCGGTCGTCTGCAGCGTCGATGGCGGCCAGCTTCTTCCGAAACACCCTGCGGCGGTGGAAAATATATCCGGCCAGCAGCAAGACCAGCAGCAGCGGAAGAAACAGCAGGTAGTGGGCATCCAGCGAGAAGGTAAATCGGTCCTGCTTATGCTCGTCGATCTCCTCCGGCTTTTCGACCTCCACAAATTGCTGGGTATTGTTCTCGTAGGTGTTCTCGTCCGGACTGTCGCCGCCCAGGGACAGCTCTTCATCGTCTATGTAGCCGGGAGTCACCTCGAAGGGCACAAAGCCGACACCGCTGACATAGTATTCCGCCCAGGCGTGGGCGTTTTCCTCTGTTAAGGTGATGGTCTCACCGGCCTTGTACCGGGCGGCATCCTCCGCCGAGAGGTAATACCCCTCCACATAGCGGGCCGGAACACCCATGTAGCGCAGCATCAGCACCGCTGCCGTGGCGTAGTGGACGCTGTAGCCGTGTCCGCTGCGCTCCAGCGTATATTGCAGGAAGTCACCGCTGCCATTCATGGTCCGGGCAGTCTCATCGTATGTCATGTTTTCCCGGAGATAATCAAAGATAATGGTGCGGATGTCGCCAATGGTCCGGGCTTGGGTGTCCAGCTGCAGCTGCCGCTGGAGGACGGCCCAGCTGTCCTGAGTCATTTGCAGGTCGATGGCCCGGAGATAGTCGGCGTATGCCTGCTCCTTGGATAGATAGGTCTCGATGTTCTCCCGGCCCTGGGCCGTGGAGAGGTTCCGCTGGATCTGATACCAGTCCGGGACGCTGCCTTTCAGATAAGACAGGCTCTCTGCCGGGGGCAGGTCCGTGTCCCCGATGCGGTCCGCTGCCAGCGTTTCACTGCCATAGACGGCATAGGGATAGTAGCCGTGGGCGGAACAGGCGGAGAGATTCTTGACGGTCATGGAGAGGGGGGTGGCTGTCTCCGTATAGCCATCCGCCAGAGCGATCTGGCTCTGGCCGTAGAAATTCGCCTCATGGAGCCAATAAAAAAGGTCCTCATATTGGGCGGTTCCTTCGGTGTTGGCTGCCTTCCAGCCGGTGCCGGTGTAGGTGTCGTATATCTGCCCTCGCAGATACACCTTTTCCGGCTGCTCCATTGTGACTTCCAGCGCCGGGGTGTCGCTTTTATTCCAGGCGGGTAAGTTCTTGAGGTTTCCTTCCGGCATGGAATTGGTATCGCTGTCGTAGTGCCGCTGGTGAAGCTGGGTTTGCATCGTCTCGACCATGTCTGTATTCAGCTTGTCTTGGCAGGACAGGCCAATCAGCAGACACAGCGCTGCACACAGGACCGGCAAGATCAGCTGCGCCGGAACGCCTGCAAGGGCTTCTCCCTCTGCCGTGTGCTGCACCATCAGCAGCACCGTGCCAATAATCAGCAGCCCACCGCCGATGCCTATGGGAAACAAGCCCAGCAACAGGGCTGCATAGCAGGGCAGCAGAATCGGCAAGGCCAGCAGCATCCGTCCGCTCCATGCGCTGCGGCTGAGAAGCAGCGACACCGCCAGTAGCAGAACCGTTACCGCCAGAGGCAGAAATTGGGCATCCGCTGCCGCAAGGTCCAGGTAGATCTTCCCGGTCTTTTTCGTCAGCAGGGTCAGGAAATCATTTGCCAGTGTTCCAAAACCGGGTAGGACAAATTTGTGCAGTGCCAGGCTCAGAAGAAGCAGTACGCCAATGCCCGCTGGAACGAGCCAGTTCCCGATTCTGGTTTGGTATACTATCAGCAACGCCGCCTGCACCAAAATCGCAGCTGCTGTCATGGCCCACCATGGGTAGGGAACAGAGGGAAATGCAGCGGTTAAAAGCAAGCAGAAGCCCACCGTCAGAACGGCACAGACCACCCAAGCGCCCCAGGGAAAGTGCAGCTTTTTCTGTGCCGTTTCGGCGACAATCCACTGGAGTCCGTTTTCATTTTTTCGCATGATGGGTTAAACCTCCAGTCGCTGCATGGCCTCGGAATAATTCTGCGGGGCAAAGGTGGTCGCACCGGGGTACTGTTCTTCGGTACAGAGGATGAAATGCACCCGTCCGACCGTGAGCAGCTGTTCTTCCGGCGCTGTGCCGAAACAGAGAATTCGGCTGTAACCGTCAGTTTTGGGCAGGCGGCACTCAGCGCTGCCCCTGGTCTTTACCAGAGCCGGGATAGCCTGCAAAAGCTGGTTTTCCTCTGAAATGTCCTGGACCTGCAGATCGTCCCGGTCCGTCCAGCACAGGGTATAGGGTACACCGCTTTGCAGCAGTGCCATGCCTGCGGAGGACACGACCTCCGCCAGTGCGTCCATCTGCTGGGGGTTACCGCCGGTGCGCTTATCCCAGAATACCAAAAGGGAACGGCTCTCCGGCTGGCTGGCCTCTTTCAGAATCAGCTCATCTAACTTGGAGGACAGCTTCCAGTGAATTTGCCGGATGTCATCGCCGGGGCGATACTCCCGGAGCTGGTACACCTCGCTGCGGTCCTCACCCCGTCGATTGGAAGTGCCGTCATCCGCATAGGCCGGTCGGGCGGTCATGTCCGCCTCCATTGGATACAGGTCCGGGAGGATGGTCAGACGGGCATCCGCTTTCACGAGGGCCTTCATGGGGAGCAGGCCCAGATAGTCCAGCAGAGTAAACCGGCTGATCTGCACATACACTCTGCCGCAGAAGCTGCTTTGCAGCAGGATGGTTTTGCTGCTTTCGCCCTTGGCTCCGATGCTGCCGGTCAGCGTCACTGTCTGTTCTTCCTCAGTGAGATCATTGCGGATAGAGACCTGACAGCCATAGCGCATTACGGGCAGAAACGCTCCGTTGCGAATACGCACCCGACAGCTGGCTGCCGTGCGTTTTGCCGTTGTGGTCGGGGTCAGAATGTCTGCCTGCAGGTGCCTGCGGATATAGATATTGACTGCCCAGGAGGCCAGGGGCAGCAGGAGCAGCAAGCAGAGTCCGGCCAGCGCCCAAAAGGAGCCGCTTGTAAGAAGCAGTGCCGCCAATGCCAGCAGCAGGAGCAGATAACACAGGGCACTGCCTAAGATCGTTTTTTTCATTTGCTGGAAAATTCCCGGATATCCGGCTTTTGAACGGAGGTAAGTACATTTTGCAGGATCAGTGCCGCTGTATAGTCCTGGAGCCGCGCCTTGGAGTTGAGGATCAGACGGTGGACACACACATCCGGGAACACGGCGCACACATCGTCAGGGATCACATAGTCCCGGCCCTCTAAGTAGGCGTTGGCCTTGGCCGCACGGGTCACAGCCAAAGCGCCACGGGGACTGACACCCAGGGTCACATAGGCGTTGGAGCGGGTCAGATCCACCAGCTCTGCAATATAGTCATAAATTCGGTCTGCCACATGGATATTGCTGACCTCTGCAATGAGCTTTTCCAGCTCGGCAGGAGTAGTCACCGTCTGGCAGGCGGAGAGGGGGTCCACATGGTGGCGGTCCTTCAGCAGCGCCGCCGTGCTGGCCCGATTGGGATAGCCCATGCTCAGTTGGAGCATGAAACGGTCCAGCTGGGATGCGGGCAGCATCTGCGTACCCGCAGAACCCACCGGGTTTTCCGTTGCCAGCACGATAAAGGGCTTCGGCAGGGGCCGGGTCACGCCGTCCACGGTGACCTGCAACTCCTCCATAGCCTCCAGCAGAGCGGATTGGGTCTTGCTGGAGGTACGGTTGATCTCGTCCGCCAGCAGCAGATTGGTCATAATGGCTCCGGACTGATATTTCAGCTTGCCGTCTGCCTTATCGAATACGGAAAACCCGATAATATCCGATGGCAGGGTGTCGGAGGTGAACTGGACACGCTTGGAGTCCAGACCTAGCGTTTTGGAAAATGCCTTGGCCAGCGTCGTCTTGCCTACGCCGGGGACATCCTCCAGCAGCACATGGCCCTGTGCCAGGATGGCCAGCAGCACCTTGCGGACGATGTCCTCCTTGCCCAAAACGACCTTGTTGACCTCTGCCTGAATTTGATCTGTCAGCTTGTTCATGCCTTTTTCCTCTTTCTGCCGATGATGTAGATCGCACCGGCGGCGATTACGACTACCGCACCGATCACGGCGCAGATGATGATTCCATTTGTGCCGAATGCCTCACGGGGCGCTTGAGTGCCGTCAAAATGCAGCACCCACGGCTGCCCGGACCGCACACGCTGCACAGCCACTAAGGCCAGGACGGATTGGGCCGTTGCCAGGCCGTCGCCGGCCCCCTGCAGCACATGGCGGTAGGTGCCGTCCGCTTCCCGGAACTGGGAAAGCTCCGTCAGCAGGGTGTGCTCGCCCTTGACAAAACGGCTATCCGTCTCCGGGTCAATGCCCAGCGCACACAGGGCCAGGATGACCTGGGCGGTGCTTTCCGCGTTTTCATCGCCGTAGGCGATATACCCGCAGGTGTCCGTCAGCTGGCCAGAAAGATAGGAAAGTGCTGCGTCGATCTCGGTCTCCATCTGGTTCCGATAGGGAGCTAGGGCCTGCACCGCCATAGCTGTGATGTCCACATCCGATTTTCCGGGGATCAGGCCGAAGCCGCCGTCTGGCTCCTGAGCAACGGAAATGGCATTTACCATGTCCTCCCGGGAATACAGGGCGTCTGCCGGGACCTCTGTGTCCCCGGCATCCAAGGTCAGCAGCGCCCATATCCAGCCATTTAAGCCCTGAGCGCCCGGATCACGGGCATAGTTGTAAGTACCCTCTGCGATCAGGTCAATGGCCGAGCCGTCGGGCTTCGTGCCGAAGTTGGTGGGGTTGCCCCCCAGTGCCAGCACCGTTAAAGAAATCCGGTGGTATTCCGTGGCCTTGTTGCGGTCCAGGCATCCGTTTTTGGCGTATGCGTCCTCCACATGGGTCTTCAGTTCCGCCAAATAGTCGGAATAGCTCTCCCTTGTGCCGGACAGTGCCATAGCTATGGCCAACCAATCGCAGACGGAATCGCCTGCAGGAAACAGTTCCCGGTCTTTCAGCAATTCACCCTTCTTGCCGCCCAGAGCGGACATTCCCTCCGCACTCTGTGCGATCTGTTTTTCCAAAGAAGGCTGTGCTTCCGCAAAGACCACCGTTGGGAGCAGAAGCAGCACACAAAGAAGTGCCGCTAATATTCGTGTTGCTCTTTTCATGCTGCTGCCTCCCAGGTTCTATGGAATTTGTTTTGATAAGGGGTAAGGCCCGATCCCCGCCGCAGGAGCAGGGCGGGGGCCGCCTGTGCGGCGGTGGGGGATGGCTCCGTACCGCCGGTGGCCGGGAGAATATCTGTTTTCTCCTCATGGCACTTGGAGCAGCGATAGTGGATGTAACCATCCTCTGTTTCGGTGGGTTCCAAACGGTCCGTCTCCACGAAGTCGTGGCCCAGGGCTTGGTAGCCGCCGTTGATCCACAGGCCGCAGTAGCTGCTCAGTGAACCGTAGCCGCCTCCGGTGGAATCGTAGCCGCCGATGTCCTTGCCGTAGGACAGGGTGAAGCGCACATAAATGGTAATGCCGTTGCGGACCTTGTAGCCACTCATGCCGGTACCCTCATACAGGATGCCGTTGATGGAGTACATCCAGCCCGAGCCTTGGGTATAGTCAAACTCCCCGATGCTGTCCCGGTCATAGTTATCATTGGTGGTGATGCCGTCCCGCAGGATCAGCTCCCAAAGATGCTCCGGGACATTGGCTCGGTAGGCAATGTCGCCCCGGCTAATCCGGCGCAGATAGAAGTTCATGGCAGCAGACCCCTGGTAATCCGGCTCATAACCGCGCTCCTGCAGGAAGCGCAGCAGCACGGACGCCGCCGTTTCGCCCTCCACGATGTCCAGCGTTCCGGTATCCAAAATGCCCAGGCCGATGGTAGTCGCATCCAGCACCACATCCACCGAGCCCGCCGGGTCGCCCTCACTGATTTGATGGTAGGTGACGGTGTAGACCTTCATGGTGGAGTTTCCGTTTCCGTCCCAGGCCAGCACCCGGACAATGTGGGTTTCCTCATCGCCCAACTGAGGGGGCTCGAAATACAGCTCATAGGTGGGCTGGGAATCGCCGTAGCTCTTTTCCACGGTTTTGCCGTCCAGCGTGACCCGAATTTGATTGGAATAGATCACACCGGCTCCCAGCTCTGCGTTGGCACGGGCAATCACCGTCAAGGGGAAGGTTTGGGAGCTCATGTCCAGGCTGGCCCCGTCCAGATTGGTAACGATGGAGGGTGGATAGTCCCCCACCGTCGGGTGGGTATCGTCCGCAAGATTCGCGTAATAGCCCACCCGGTACTGAACAAGTCCCAGAAAGGTCTCCCCATCATAAAGAGACAGCACAAAGAGGTTATCTGCGTTGAAATCCAGCTGTGCCTCGTAGTCCTGGTTATTCTGAGAAGTAAGCAGCAATCCGTTTCCGGAATTGGTCTCATTTTTCAGCCGGACACGGATATGCAGATCGCCCTTACCCAGGGGATAGGCCACAAAGGTCAGCTTGCTGTCGGGCAGCTCTGCCTTGGTAAGCTGCTGGGTTTTCAGTGTCGTATAAATGCGGGGGGTATCATCCTCCTCACCGCCGCTGCCGTGGTCACCTCCGCTGCCGCCGTGGTCCCCGTCGTCTCCGCCGGTGCCATCACCATGGTCACCGGAATCCTCGGAGCCGCCTTTGTTATCGTCTGACTTGGAGCCGCCCTGGTCGCCCTTGCCGGGGTTATCCGTGGGGTCTGTGGGGCCCGATGGATCCGGCTTGGTGTCATCGGGTTTCTGCGTGTCATCAGGTTTCTGCGGCTCATCGGGCTTCTGCGGTTCATCAGGTTTCTGCGGCTCTGATGGGTCCTGGGCAGTATCCGTATTCTCTGTATTATCCTTGCCGGAGCTTTGTCCGCCGGTGCTGCCGGAGCCTTGCAGCGACTCTGCCTGGAGCCGATCCGGCTGAGTGCTGATGGGATTCTCCGGCCTTGTCCGACCGGAGGAAAGAAGTGAGAGGCTGATCCCTGCCACCAGCACAATGACCAGCAAAATACTCACGGCGCTATATAGGCCGCTATGTTTTTTCATACGAGTATCCTCCAAATGCTTGTTTTGGATTCTTACCATCGTCTCCTAAAACAGGAGGCAATGGTAAAGCCCCAAAATACGGCGAATCGCCTCCCCTCCCAAAAGGGAGGGGAAGCTAAGGATCCGCCTTGTTTTACTTGGAATTTGCGATGACCGCAACGGCGTCGGTGGAGTTGACGGCCTTGTCAATGGTCACATCCGCGCGCAGGAACTTCCGCACAGAGACTTTCTCGAAGTCGGTGTACTTGCCGCTGTAGATGTCATAGGTGAGTTGCGCATCGTTGATGTCCACAACGCCTGTCTCGTTGACATCATAGCTCTGCTTCACTTCCTCGGCTGTGGCGCTGGCCTTGGTGATATTGGCCTCAGCCGTAGCCACAGTGAATGCCTCATTCTTGTCCACAATCACCAGCCAGCTGTACACATTCTCACCGTAAGCGGTAGTCTTATACATGACATTATCGCCGTAGGCAAAAGCCTTGCCCTCATCGGGGGTGCCGGTCACGGTTACAAGAAACACGGTCTTGTTATCCATCTGCACATACTCGGAAACAGCTACCTCCATGGTCAGAGTGGATTTCTTCTCGATGGTGATGACCAGATCGCCGGTGACACTGGCGATAGTGTAGGTGTTGTCGGCTCCCTCGGTGATAGTCACATTCTTGCCGCCCATAGTGGCAGTGATGGTGTACTCAAAGTTCTTCTGCTTGGCCACGGTGAAGGTGTAGTTAGCCTTTTCCTGAACGGTGCTCTCGCCGGTAGCATCACCTGCGCCGGTACCTGCAAAGGTGACCTTGTAGGTTTCCAGCGGCTTGACCTGCTTGTTGCTGTTGATGACGATGTTGCCGGTCACATCCGCACCGGGGATGGTGTAGGTGGTGGTGCCGTCGTCATTTACCTGGGCCTTAAAGCCGGTGTATGCCTTGCCACCGATGGTCACGGTCATGTTATAGGTGTAGCCAGTCGCAGGAGTCAGCTTGAAGGTGTAGTCCTTCATGTAGGTAGCAGTCGCTTCACCGGTGGTATCGTCGCCCAGGGTGACATTAAAGGTCTTGGCAGTCTTGCTGCTGGTGACCACCACATTGCCGTTGACATTGGGGACCGTGTAGGTGCCATCGGCGCCAATGGTGGGAGTAACAGTCTTGCCGCCGACGGTGACGGTGACAGTGTAGTTATAGTTGGGGTCTTTGGGAACGAAGGTCAGGTTGCCGCCTGCTGCGATCACGGAGCCCTCCGCGTCGGTACGGGTGAAGTCATCCGGCAGACTCACGGTGTAGCCGCTGACGGTAATAACGGCGGTGTCATCCAAAATGGCAGCCGCAGGTGCGTCAAACTCAATGGCGTTTGCATTGGTATCCACACACGCTTCCGTTACTTTCACATCAGATTTACCCTGGCCGGCTGCCACAAAGCTCAGAGTCAGTGCATCGCCCAGCTCGGCGGCTTTGCCGTAACGCACGATTCGCACGGTGCCGCTGCCGGGGATCACGCGATAACCCTCGGTGCTGGTGGCTTCCATGTTCAGCGTTAGAATGGCGGGGTCAAAAGAGAAGGTCATATCGTAGGCGTTGTAGGTTGTCTTGCCGTCGTTGTTGCCGATGGCCACAGGAATCTCCACGATTTGGCCGGAGGCTACCTGCTTGTCCGCACCCAAGGACACGGTGTAGCCCTTGGCTTCACTGGACTTCACTGTGACATCAATGATGTTGCCGGTTAATTTGACATCGTTGTCTTTAAGCGTATCATAGTCAGGCAGCGCTTCGGTTTTGACCTCAATGCGAGCGTTTTCTGCCGTGATGTTCTCCGTTGCCGTAAAGGTAACAGTGGCAATCTTGCCGGCGTTAAGAGTGACAGGGTCGCCTGTAGTGCTTAGGCCGGATACCCGGATGGCATTTTTACCAAGGATATCAACATTATCTCCCACTGTGCCAGTAGTGCCCGTGCCCGACATACATCCAGGTTCAAGCTCGCCGCTGGTTTTGACATAAGCAGTCTTGTCAAAATAAATTGCCCACTCCCAGTTATTCAGGTTCGTAATGGTCTTGTCGATCGACAGTGTAAGCGTAATCGTATCACCCGGCTGAACCTCTGTCTTATCAACTGTTGTTGACATCGTCGGAACATCAGCAGCAAATACAGCAGGGATAAGGCTGATAATCATGGCGATTGTCAACAGAATGGAAAGAGTTCTTTTCATTTTGTGTTTAACCTCCTTATGGTATTTAGGATTCTGCGGGGAATTTACTCATTTTCCCGTTTGTATAACGATAGATCAACGCAGCATCTGTGGAGTTTACAGCACCATCGCCGTTAACATCTGCCGACAACTTCTGAGAATCTGTCAGTGTGTATCTTCCATTAACCGAGCGATAGACGATTGCTGCATCCGTGGAATTTATGATGCCATCTCCGTTCACATCCCCATATGTCACATCCGGCTTCGTGTCTGCCTTTGCATACTCAAAGGTGAACAGCGCGACGGGCGCGGAGTTCTTGTCAGCGGGGGCACTCAGCGTGATCGCCTTGCCGCTGCCGTCCGCGTTGCGGACATACCCTGTCACCGGCATGATCACGGTCTGCGTGCCGTCCGCATTGAGGGTATAGCTGTTCTCCAGCGTGATGGGCGTGAGGGTATATCCGCTTGCCTGCGCCGCCGCACGGTTCACGGCAGTCGCCGCAAACTCCACCTCATAGGCGTAGACCGTGGTGCCGTCGTGACGGATGTCCACGTCCTTGTTGTAGGTCACGGCCACCGTTTCCGCGCCTTCGGGCACGGTCACATGGTACTTGGGCACTTCCTTATAGGTCGTCTGGCCGTCCGCGCTGGTCAGCGTGGTGATGCCCTCGTAGCTGGTATTCTTTGCTGCCAGCTTTTCACCATTCACGGCAGCGTCCTGGAAGGGGCGCTCCAGCTCGGCGTCCGCCGCCACGTTCAAGATTGCCGTGGCCGGTGCGATCTTGGCATAGTTCGTGCCGCCGCTGTCGTCCTTGGGGATCGTCCGGTTGGGGTCCATGCCCACGAGGTAGTAGGTGCCCTCCTCTGTGGGGGCGGTGAAGGAGAAGGTGCTCTTTCCGTCATCCGCTTTCTTGTACTGATCGACTTCCTCCCACTTGTCGTTATACAGGAACACATCCAGGTTTGAGAAGGGATAGAAGTCGCTGCCCTCAAAGGTCGTGCCGTAAGCCTGAGAGGAGATCGTCATCTCCATGCCGGGGCGGGCATTGTACTCGTCCTTGTCAAAGCGGGTAAACGCGCCGCCGCTGCTGTAAAAGCTCCAGTTCGAGAACATGGCCACATCCCAGGTATCCCCGTCCGACAGCACGATGTAGTCGGAGGTGGAGCCCCAGCCGGGGCTCATGTAGGGGAAACAGTGGTTGCGGTAGTACATCAGGTTCTCATCATGACCCCAGAAGTTGGTCATATAAAGGCTGGTGGGCGAGCCGCTGATAGTCAGAGCGGCAAAGCTGTCTGCCGTATAGGCCGGTGTTTCATCCATGTAACAAACATCTTCACCCAGCTTAAAGCTCGCCAGCGCGTCACGAGGATAGGCCCCCTTGCAGCATTGCTCCTCCGGCAGGCCGATGAAGTAGCGCTCCAGCAGATAGAGATACAGGTGCAGGCCGGTGGGCCGCTCCACGATGTTCTCGTCGATGTATTTGCCTTCTCCGTTTTCCGTGTGATAGCGGTAGTATTCGCTCAAGTCGTACCGGCCCAAGTCAAAGTAGGGGACGGTGATGGCCTTGTGGCACAGCACCGTGCCGTCGCGGCCTCGGATGGGCACGCCGTCGTTGGAGATGGTCACATACACCGTGACTTTCTTGGCGGGGGTCTCATCGTAGTTATACTGTGCGTCCAATCCGTGGGGAGCTTCCTTGACCGTGATGGTAAAGGTCACTGTAAGCTCTTTGCCGTCCGAGCAGGTCGCCTTGACCTTTGGCTCATAGGTGCCGGGGTCTTTCTCTGATACATAGAGTGAGCCGTCCTTGACCTTGGTTTGGGCGCTGAACTGCGCTGCGTTGGTCAGCGTGTAGGTCAGCGTATGGCCGTCTGTATCTTCAAAGACATCTGTCAGCTTGATCTCCAGCAGGCTGCCGGCCACAACCTCACCGGTGGTGACGGCATCCGCCTTCACGGAAACGCAGGAATCCGCAGCCAGCGCCGGTATGACGCCGAATACGCCTGCCGACAGAACCAAAGTCAGTGCCAGCAGCAGAGATAGTATGCGTTTTCTCATATTTGTTTACCTCATTTATGCGTAGGTTACATCCAGCGCGCGTAGAGCGTCATGTTGCTGCGCACCGGGTCTTTCTGTGTATCCCAGGGCTTGGTGAGCGCCTGATCTGCATACCAGCCGCCGAACACTGCGCCGGGCTTCGTGGGCGTCATGACTTCGCCAATGACGCTGCCCCGCTTCACGGAAACGGCCTCCAGCTCTGTGCCGCCGCTGGTCTCAAAGCGAACCTTTTTCTTTCCCAGCAAGGCCAGTAGAATCAGCAGCAGGGCCAGCAGGCCCACGCCACCGATGATCCACCAGGTGACGCTTCCTGCGGCGGCACCCTCGGCCCAGTTGGCGTAGAGGGTCATGTTGCCCTTAACGGTGTCCTTGTGGAAGTCCCACTTTTGGGTGCGGTCCAGGTCTCTGTACCACCCCTCCAGGTGGTAGCCCTCCCGGATGGGGTCCTCGGGCTTTTTCACCTTTTCACCGTACTGGACGGTCTGGGAGGGGACTTCCGTGCCGCCGTTGCTTTCAAAGGTAACGGTGCAGTCCGTGGTGACGATGACGGACACGCTATTATCCTTCACGGTGTATCCGGCCATGCCGTCCTGGGTGGAAACCAGGGTGTTGGTGGGGATAAGCTGCGACACACCCTTCGTGCCGATGACCTTCATCTGAAAGCTGCCGACTACCACCTCCGGCTCCCAAGCCTCGCCGCCCTTAAAGGACACGAAGTTCAGATAGAAGGCCCGCCCGCCGGTGCGGCGGCCTAAGTCGCTCCAGCGGATGCCGGGGGCGGTCATGACGCTGCCGTCCACCAGCTGGAGGAAGGTGTCGTCGTACTCGATTTCCGTCTGCATACCGTACATATCGGCGCTTTCCTGGGCGTCGGTGCGCTTGAGCACCAGGGTCACGGTGATGGTCTCGCCAGTGGTGGCCCGCACCTCAGATGCACCGCCTACGGACAGGTCAAAATTGTAGCTGCGGCTCTCGTCTGTTTTGCTGCCTGTCTGCGAGGCAAAGGCTGCGGTGGGCAGCAGACACAGCAGCAGACACAGGGCTGCCAATAGTGTAAAAATGCGTTTTCTCATGCTGATCTCCTTCTCTCTCCGACCGGTTGGGCCGTTTTTTTGCCCGGCCTGGCCGGTGCGAAGCCCCCAAAAGGGGATAGCCTCCCCTCCCGCCGGGGAAGGGAGGCTGGCAGGACCTTACTTAAACTGCTTCACGATGGCCACAGCGTCGGTGTGATCCACCGCCTTAGTGGCGTTTACATCGGCCCGCAGGAACTTCTCCACGGAAACCTGGGTGAAGTCACTGTATGCGCCGTTATACATGTCGTAGACCAACTGTGCATCGTTGACATCCACCTTCCCGGTCATGTTCACATCGAAGCTCGGGGTGATGGTAACCACATTGTCTGCGGCAGAGATGGCGACCTTGGCGGCGGCCTCCTCCTGGGTCAGGGTCTGACCCTTGTCCACGATCACCAGCCATGCGTACTGATCCGTGCCGTAGGCATTGACCTTATACATGGTGTTGCCGTCATAGGTGAAGGCTTTGCCTCCCTCGGGGGTGCCCTTGACCGTGACCAGCATCATGGTCTTGTCGTTCAGCTCCAGATATTTGGACACGGTCACTTCCTCCGCGCTGTGGGAGACCTTTTCCACCTTCACGACCAGGTTCCAGCTGTGGGCGTATACATACAGATAGTCGTTATAATTCACGGCCTCGACCACATATTTCCCATTGCCAAGGCTGCGCACGGTGGCGGGCCTCTTAGAAGCTGCGGGAGTGGCGAGGGGCTGATAGTAAGCCGTGACGGTGTAGTCGCAGCTCTCGCGCTGGTTCAGCGTGAAGTAGTAGGGCATATTCTTGCCCATAGAGCTTGCATTCCCGGAGGCTGCGTCCTCAACGCCGTTGCCGGTGAACACGACCGGAATACCAGATTCTGTGTTGGCGCCGATCCATATTTCCACACCTCCAACGATTTCTTTTCCAGGGATCGTGTAGGTGAGGGTGCCATCGTCATTGGCAGTGGGGACCGCTATGACTGTATGGACAAAGGGATCCCCGTTGTCTACACTGTAAACTACACGGTAGGAGTAGCCGGCCCTCGGGGTGACGACGAAGGAGTAGTCATTCAGATAGGTGACTGTCTCCGGGCCCTTGGTCACATCCTGCTCCACATCTTCGTCAATCTTGTATTTCACATCGTACTGCTTGGGGGTCTTGCCGGTGCAGGTGACCTCCACATTGCCGGAGATATTCGCGATGGTGTAGGTGTCATTTGCGCCGAAGGTTAGGCCCTCTTTGGCGCTGTCGCCCATCTTCACGGTGAAGGTGTAGGTATAGTGGCTGTCCACGGGCTTGAAGGTGAAGCTGCCGCCGTTGGGGACCAGGCGGGTCTCGTCAGAGGTGAACGCATCCGGCAGGGTCACGGTGAAGTTGTTGGCGTTGACCACGGTGTCGGCGTCGGAAATGGCGGCAGCCGGGGCGTCGAAGTTGATGGAGTTGGCATCCAGATCAAATTTGGCGTTGGTCAGCGTCACGGTGGAGGTGGCAGTCGCCTTGGCGGTGAACTGCAGGGCCAGGGCCTCGCCCAAGGGCACGGCATCGCCGTAGCGGCGGACCCGAACGGTACCGTTGTTGTCCTCCACCGTCAGATTGGCGGCGTCACCGGCCTTGGTGTTCAGGGTCAAGGCTGCCGGGTCATAGGTAAAGGTCATGTCATAGGCGTTGAAGCCGGTGATGCCCTTTTCCCCGGAGGCGACGGTCACAGGGATACGCACTTGCTGGCCCGCAGCAACCTGCTGGTCAGCGCCCATAGAAACAGTATAGCCGGTAGCTGTGGGGATAGGGCCAGCCCCATCAGGTGTAATAGTCACCTTAATCGGGTCGCTCTCGCCATGGTTAAACGCACCATCTTTGACATAAAGTGTTTCTTCATCCACCTCAATGCTTGAACGCGATATTCCTGTCGTACCGTTGAAAAAAAATGCCGTTTGGGCACCACTAATATTATCTAAAGCAGCAAAGGTAACGGAACAGATTTTACCCGCAACAATAGTTTCTTCATTGTCATCATTGTACTGTCTTATTCTAACAAGGGCTTGACTGTCGGCTCCATATGCGCCATTTTGAGTGGGGTTATCAAACCAAACGCTACCATCTATATCCGTACTTACGAATTGAAAGAGAGTAGCATCATACCTTAGAACAATATCAAGCGCTGTCATGTAATCCAAATCATGCGCAAGTGTATATGTTATAGTGAGTTTTTCTCCAGGTTTCACATTTGTCTTGTCGGCTGTGGATACAACAATAGGGCTGTCGCCCTCCGCCGCAAAAGCGGCGGAGGGGAGAAGCCCTATTACAAGAACCACTGCCATAAATAATGCCAGTATTCTTTTCATAGATTAACCTCTCATCAGCCAACAGGAAATACGGTAATTGTGCCTGCAACATACTGCTCCAAGAGATCAAGATCCGCCTGATTTACTACAGTGTCGCCATTCACATTTGCCTGCGCCAGTTGGTCATCGTTCAGTGTAATTGTGTTCGCCAAATATTTCCGTAGCAGTTCTACATCTTTGCTGTCCACATATCCGAAAGGATCCATATCGACATTGCCAACCTTTGGCGTTTTCAACCCCTTCAGATTCGTCTGCCAACTTAGGGCAGGACTATATCGACTGGAAACAAATGCGTCAGTAGTCAAGCCAGTATTTATTGTCTTGACAAAACTACTCTTTGCCATTTCCGTTTTGGTCTTAGCAGTGGCCGTCTGAGCGGTGCTCTTGGCGCTGCCGATACCCTGGGCACAGGTGAAGTCCAAATAGTACAGATGCTCCATCGCAGCGGAGGCGTTGTTGGTCATACCGACCACAGCGCCCACATTGCTGCCGGTGCTCTCCACATAAGCCCGGTTGTAGCAGTTCTTGACAGAAGCGGACGCGCCGGAAGCAAAGGCCACGATACCTGCCACATAGTTGCCGGCACCGGTAATGCTGCCGGTGTTGTAGCAAGCGGTGACGCCCTTGGTGGTCTGACCCACGATGCCGGCCACATAGCCGTTGCCGGTGATCGCACCGCCGTTGTAGCAGCCGGTAATGGTACCGGTAGCGTAGCCGGTGATGCCGCCCACATACTGATAGGCATGGATGGTGCCTTCGTTGCCGCAGTTGGTGGCGTTGGAATTCACCAGACGGCCTGCAACGCCGCCCACGCTGCTCCAGTTGCCATTCACACGGGTAACGGTGATGTCAACATCGGAGACAACGCCGGAGATGTTGGTATAGTTGGCGTAGGCCACCACGCCGCCGGAATAGGCGTTGGAAACGCTGCCCGTGGAGGTCAGGTACATCTTGCCGGTCACCTTCAGATTCTGAATGGTGGCGTAGCTACTGCTGGTGCCGTTCACATAGCCGAACAGTCCCTTATATGGAGCCGAGGTAGTGGTGGCACTATAGTAGATGCCCATGTTCTTCACGGTATGATTATTACCGTTAAAGCTGCCCTTGAAGGCTGTGCTGGCGGTAGTGCCGCCGATGGGCGTCCAGTTATAGCCGGCCAGATCAATATCACCCGTCAGCGCACCGTTGATGGCATAGCTCCCGCCGTTGACTTGCGCCGCAAACCAAGCCAGCTCCGCTGCGGTACCAATCTGATACACGCCGTCGGTCAGAGTGGGCTGCGTCTTGGTGGTGCCGTCCCATGCGCCGGCAGCAGAGGCCGTCAGCGGAATGGTCTTGGTCAGCACACCGCCGGACACATTGGCCTTGTCTGCACTGCCCAGGTAGAAGCTGCCGTAGACATAGTCGCAGCCGGCGCAGAGCACCGCATAGGTGTAAGTGCCGTAGGGCAGGTTCTCATACTCGCCGTTGCTGTTGGCGGTATGGACATTGCCTGCGGCATCCGTCAGCGTCACAGTGGGCGTGGCGGTGGTGGGATTGGTAATATTCAGCTTCAGCTTGAAGTTATAGCGCGGAGTGACCTCCACATTCACATTGGGGAAACGGTTCAAGCAGAAGTTCACCGTGACCGCATTGAAGTTCGTGCCCACGCCGGTATCCGACATGTTATACAGGGTGGCAAACGGGTTCGCCGCCGAGTACATGGAGCCGTAGGTATAACCGTTGGTGAGCTGAACATTGGCGGTGCTGCCGGAGCCAAAGTCCACATTCGTCGGGATTGTCAGCTCCAGCTTGGCCTGATCCATCTGCTGATACTGGGCGACATTGGTCTTATAGGCCGTATCGCCGATGGAATAGAACAGGTTGTAGGTAGTGGGGTTGAAGATACCACTGTACTTGTAGATGCCACGGTAGCTGCCCTCGAAGGTGAGAGACACCTTATCGCCGGGCATGATCTCCGTCTCCCGGGGATTGGAGGCGTTGGTGACCGTGGCGGTAACCTCGGCCACGCGAGCCAGACTGTAGGACACCTTGTTGTTAGCTGTCATCTTGATGACAACAGTACCACCGGCCAGCCCCGCATTGCGGAAGCCCAGGAGACTTGCATGGTACTTGCCGTTGGAATCCGCCGTCAAGGTGGTCCAGCCGGAGAGACCGCTCTTCATGGTGGTCTTGTTGGTGGTGACAATGGCGTACTGAACATTGGACACACCATAGTCTTCGCTATTGCTTGCCACCGTGAAGTCCAGGGTGGGGGCGGTGTCGTTGCTCAGATAGAACCAGTTGTCGTAGTTATAATCCCACGCCGTCGGGCGAGAAGAACTCAAGCCGTTGGAATTATAGGCGATATTGGCCGTTGCGGTACCGTTTTCCTCGCTGCTGAGCACAAAAACACTGGTGCGCTCCGGATTCGTGGCCGGATAGAAGCCGCCGTGGGTGC
>ENA-OUPA01000456-OUPA01000456.1-human-gut-metagenome-genome-assembly--contig:-NODE-456-length-27463-cov-31.5618_pt1 | contig 27463 bp, 27 predicted proteins | sample MGYA00237939_ERZ548770 | MGnify/ENA primary metagenome ERZ548770 (study PRJEB26490, sample SAMN05356877) | human gut metagenome | biome: terrestrial biome; feature: human-associated habitat; material...
TTTTTTGTTGAAATTTTACTTGACAAAATATTACAGGAGAGGGTATTATATAGGAAAGGCAGGCTCCACAAAAAAATGATCGGGGCATGCAAAAAGATTGTGAGGTTGATTCTTATGTCTAACATTTCTCGTCGTAAGTTCCTCAAGGGCGCAGGTGCTGCTGCTCTGGCTGTTGCTGCTGCCGGTGTGCTGGCTGGCTGCTCTGGCAATGATGTCCCCGATGTCCCCGCGGTTCCCGGTGTGACCACTCGTCCTGTTACGGTTATCTTTATGAAGGATGAAGGCAATGGTGTGACCAACGTTGTGGGTGAGACTGCCAAGATTGATGTTCTGAAGACCGAGAACTCTGTGAAGGTTGCTGACATCGATAAGAAGCTGCTTCCCGAAGATTACCATCTGGAGAACGAGAACGCTGTTGTTGAAATCCGCAAGGACGACAGCAAGGGTGAGTACATCATCGTCTTCGTGACTGATGTGACCATGACTCCGACCAAGAAGACCATCGATGTCAAACTGCTGGAGCTGCCGAACAACTTCATTGAGGCTAAGGCTGAGGTTGCAGTCGATGCAACTGGCGTCAGCGCTGCTGATATTCAGCTGCCGGACGGCTACAAGCTGAGCACCGACTACGGCACGGTGGAAGAGCTGTTGAAGGTTCGTCCCTTCGGGACTATCTTCATTGTGACCAAGTTCTGATTTCCTGGCACAGAAGTTTTTTGAAAAAACTCAAATAGCACCAACAGGGTGGCGGCCAACAAGGCCTCCGCCCTATTGGTGTTATTTTTTGTTGAAATTTTACTTGACAAAATATTACAGGAGAGGGTATTATATAGGAAAGGCAGGCTCCACAAAAAAATGATCGGGGCATGCAAAAAGATTGTGAGGTTGATTCTTATGTCTAACATTTCTCGTCGTAAGTTCCTCAAGGGTGCAGGTGTGGCTGCTCTGGCTGTTGCTGCTGCCGGTGTTCTGGCTGGCTGCTCCAATAATGATATCCCTGTCACGCCTAACAAGCCGGGATCTTCTGATATCCCTGAGAATCCGAGCTTGGAAAAATCGGTTTATGATGCCCTGCTTGTACTCCCTGTTAAAACCCTGAGTCAGGATAACGGTCTGCGCTCGCTGGCATCTGATCTGGCAAAGGCTCAGATCGCTGGTACTCAGCAGGAGGTTCGTGCTCGTATTATGAGCAAAACCCAGATTGAATCCGATGATGGAACGATTTTGATTGTGGACGCATACAGCAATGAAATGGCCGCAAGCGAATTCTCTAGCGACAGCGTTTGGAAAGCGTGGGATGATACCGGCTGGAAGCTGAACCCGTTGGCAACAAAGGTTTCGATTGCGGCAAAGACGGAAGGCGATAAGACCTACTACGCTATGATTCTGTACACTGTACTGTAATAAAGGGAGAATTTGACTATGAAATGTAATATCTCTCGCCGTGTATTCCTGAAAGGTGCAGGCGTTGCAGCTCTGGCTGTTGCATCTTCCGCTATGCTGTCTGGCTGCTCCGGCGATGCTGTTGAAGAGGTCGTCAAGAAGGACGTTACTGTTTTCTTTATCTATGGCGGTGTGAAGCAGAACAAGACTGCTACTGTCAAGGTTCTTAAGACGGATACTACGTTCAACACTGCACTCATTACCCCTGATAAGCTGCCGGAAGGCTTCAAGGTTGCAAAGCAGGGCGAAGTTGCGATCAGCGCTGACAATACTGCCGAGGTTGAGATCACTGTTGGTACTGCAACGAAGATTGTTGAAGTGCGTTTCTTTGTCGGCCAGCAGCAGCTGCCCAAGACTGGTACCGCTGAAGTGGCAGCAGATGCAACTGTTGTGAATGCCAGCGAGATCAAGATGCCTGATGATTACGCAAGAATGTACGAAATAACCAATGGTCACCTTGCAATTGGCACGGATCAGGACGGCAAGCCGTACACGGTTGTGATTCTGGCCGCAAAGCAGATTACTTTCTCCGTGGAGTATAAGCTGGATGGTGAGCTGCGGCTGGTTGGTACTTATGATGGTCTGTCCAACATCACAACTGTCAGCAAGGATGATCTGAAGCCAGAAAATCTGGAGTATCTGAAGACCAAGGGCTATGAGCCTGCTGGCGATGGCACTGTCAATGGCGATGTAGTCACTGTTAAACTGAAGAAGATCATGGGCAAGGTCACAGTAACTTACAAGGACAAGAAATACTACCACAGAGTGGATACGAAGAAATCGCTGGAGCTTTGGATCAAGGATACCGAGGTGACCGGTGAAACTTTGAGAAAGCAGGCTCCCTTGAGCTTTATTGTTGGCCAGGGTTATGAGATTGATGATGGCCCGTTTAAGGTTACCTGGATTGGAAATAGCGGCGCAGTGGATGCAACTGTCAGCAGCCGGTCCTGATTTCAATAGTATTCAAGGTTAGCAAAAAAGGAGACAGCAGTTTTGTGACTGCTGTCTCCTTTTTACTTGCTAGTCCTCTAGGACCTCACACCTTGTTCCGGTGCCGCTTTGGAATGGGCACGCTGAGCACCAGACTGATGCCGATGGCCAGCGCAACGGCTACCTTAAAGGTGCTGATGCCGTTGGAAAGGGCCAGCGCATTGTTGCCCTGTATAAAATAGTAGGCGGTGTAGTAGATGCCCGCGCCGGGCACCAGCGGGAAGATGCCGGACAGCAGGAACACCGTCACCGGCATTTTGAGGGTGATGGCGAACACCCGGGTGAGCAGGGTAAGGGGGATCACTGCCAGCAGGGAGGCTGCGGCACTGTCTGCCCCCAGCATTACGGCCAGCTCGTAGACGAACCAGCCCACGGCCCCCACCAGCCCGCAGAAGAACAGGCTTTTGCGTGGGCACGCAAAGAGGACGGCAAAGCACAGGGTGCCGACCCCTGCAATGAAGAACTGCGCCGCCAGCTCTCCGATCTGTGTACTGGTGAGCATCATGCGACCACCACCCCCGTAAAGAATGTATAAAGGCTCAGCACAAGGCCGGTGCCAATGGCAATGCTGGCCGCAATGAGCAGTGCATCGATCATGCGGATGGTGCCGGAAAGGTAGTCGCCTTGCACGAAATCCCGGATGCCCATGGTGAACGCGATGCCCGGCGTCAGGATCATCAGCGAACCGATGATGGCGTGGCTGGCGGGCGTGCCCAGCAGGCTGCAGCCCAGAATGCACGCCAGCGTGATGAGCGCCGCACAGCTGATCTTGCAAAAGCCGCCGGGCAGGTCGTGCCGGCCGCACAGCAGCAGATACCCGCTGGCAAGAAAGCCTGCCAGTGCCGCCGCCAATGCGCTGCGCAGCGTGCCGCCGAAGATCAGCGCAAAGCAGAACGCGCCGCACATGCCGGAGACCAGCTGCACCCAGTCCTTGGGGAAGGGGATGCGCCGTGCCAGCACAAGGCGGCTCTCGGCCTCGTCCAGAGTCATATTGCCCTCGGCGATCTCGCGGGAGAGGGCGTTCACTGCCGCCACCCGGCTCAGATGGGTGGTGCGGCTGGGCACATTGCGCACCTCGCTGATCTCGGCGGTGCCCGCACTGGCAAAGATGCCGTTGGTCAGCACATAAACGTGGAACTCCCGCAGATGGAACGACCGGGCCATGATCTCCATGGTCTGCTCCACCCGGAATACCTCGGCACCGTTTTCCAGCAGTGTCTGCCCCGCCGCCATGATGAAATCCATGATGCGGCGGCGCAGTTCTTCATCCGGGAAAACCTCGCGGCTGTTCATTGCCGCACCTCCTTTATAAATAATGCTGTCTTATTCTACCATGTCCGCGGCTGGCGCACAAGATAAAAAAACGCAATTCCCTACTAAAAAACTTCGTTGTAGGTGTTGACAAATCCGGTCGATTGGATTATTATAAATGCAATATCACAAAAATGGCTGTGAAGAGAAGAGTAGGCCTTCGCATTGATCCTTACCAGAAAGCCCGGGCGATGGAAAAGGGCAGGAAACAGGAAGCTGAAAATGGTCTCGGAGCCGTGTGGGCGAGGCGCATGAGTGCTAAGTCTGCAACGGGATGCGCCCGTTACAGCGTCCGGCTGTAAGCAGCAAAGCTGCCGCAGCATTGAGGCTGTGCCCGCAAGGGTGCGGTAAACCAAGGTGGTACCACGGAAGTATGTTATGCTCCCGTCCTTGTCTGAGCGTTGGCTCAAGGTCAAGGACGGGAGCTTTTTTCATGCATCCGTCAAAGGCCCTTAGCACGGAACTGTGCCGTGCGGGCCGCTGTACATTATAATAAGCAAATAGAGAGGGAACAAAACTATGATTACTCGTCGTGATTTTCTGAAAGTTACCGGAGCTGCAGCTGCTGCAGCTGCCCTGACCGCATGCGGCGGTTCTTCTTCCACCGCATCTTCTGCTGCTTCCGGCACTGCTTCTTCCGCAGCTTCTTCTGCTGTGGCTAAGCTGGACAAGGTGAAGGTGGCTGTGCCCAACGACACCACCAACGAGGCACGCGCCCTGACCCTGCTGGAGAAGAACGGCTTCTTTAAGCTGAAGGCTGATGCAGGCCTGACCGCAACCGCAAAGGACATCGAGGAGAACCCTCTGAATGTTTCCGTCGATGAGGTCGAGGCTGCTCAGGTGCCCAACGTCCTGCAGGACGAGGACTACGCCGTCATCAACTCCAACTACGCCATCTCCGCTGGTCTGGACCCCATGACCGATGCTCTGGCAATGGAGGACGGCACCTCTGCTTACGTCAATATTCTGGTCTGCAAGGACGGCAATCAGGAAGAGCCGAAGATCAAGGCTCTGGCCGCTGCTCTGCAGAGCCAGAAGGTGAAGGACTTCATGGATGAAAACTACAAGGGCGCTGTGGTGTCCGTTGTGGAGAACCCCACCGACGGCTATGACTCCTCTATCGACTACGATGCACTGAACGGCGAGACCGTCAGCTGCGCTGCTACTCCGGCTCCTCACTGCGAGGTTCTGGAGATCTGCAAGGACATCCTGGCCGAAAAGGGCATCACGCTGGATATTCAGGAGTACGACGACTACATCATTCCCAACAACATCGTTGAGGACGGCCAGTGCGATACCAACTATTTCCAGCATCAGCCGTATCTGGACGACTTCAATGCAGAGCACGGCACCCATCTGGTGACGGTTGCCGGCATCCACGTGGAGCCTATGGGCATCTACGGCGGCAAGCAGGACAGTCTGGCACCGATCGAAGGCTAAGCAAACTCCCCCAGTCACCTTGCGGTGACAGCCCCCTCGGGGAGGGGGCCTTTGCCTGACCGTTCTGTTTCAGGCTCCCTCCATGAGGGAGTTGGCAAACCCGCAAGGGTTTGACTGAAGGAGTTTATTCAACAGCAAGGAGCAATTTCTGTGATCGAGATCAAACATCTTTCCAAGACCTTCCAGATGAAGGACGGCGCGGTGAATGCGCTGAAGGGCATCAACCTCACCATCCCGGATGGTTCCATTTATGGCATCATCGGCATGTCCGGTGCGGGCAAATCCACGCTGGTGCGCTGCATCAACCTGCTGGAACGCCCCACCGAGGGCAGCGTTGTGATCGACGGCACCGCTATGGAGACTTTAAACGCAGCCCAGCTGCGTGAGCGCCGCCGCGATATCACCATGATCTTCCAGCAGTTCAATCTGCTGATGCAGCGCAGCTGTCTGAAGAACATCTGCTTCCCCATGGAGCTGGCCGGTGTGAAAAAGGCGGATGCCGAAAAGCGTGCCAGAGAGCTGCTGGAAGTGGTGGGCCTGCCCGATAAGGCCAACGCCTACCCGGCACAGCTGTCCGGCGGCCAGAAGCAGCGCATTGCCATTGCCCGCGCACTGGCAACGGACCCCAAAGTTCTGCTCTGCGATGAAGCCACCAGCGCACTGGACCCCAACACCACCCATGCTATCCTGACCCTGATCAAGGACATCAACAAGAAGCTGGGCATCACGGTGGTGGTCATCACCCATCAGATGAGCGTTGTGGAAGAGATCTGCGATCACGTTGCCATTCTGGATGGCGGCGTCGTGGTGGAGGAGGGCTCCGTGCAGGAGATCTTCTCGAACCCCAAAACGCCCGCAGCAAGGCGTCTGGTGGCCCCCAATGGCGGCAGCGCTGCGCGGGACCTTTCCAGCTTTGCCCCGGACGACCATGTGGTGCGCGTCACCTTCAACGGTTCGTCCACGGCAAAGCCGCTGGTGGCAAGCCTTGCTGCAGAAAAAGGCATTCTGGTGTCGGTGCTCAGCGCCGATACCCGCGACCTGAGCGGCCAGTGCTACGGCTCCATGCTGCTCAAGCTGCCCGCTGATGTGGAGCAGGCAAAGCAGGCTGCGGCCTATATGCGCGCCCAGCCCGGCATTACGGTAGAGGAGGTGACCGGCGAATGAGTATTGCGGATTACGGTTTTGCCATCTGGGAAACTTTTTACGTGACGGTCCTTTCCACCGCGTTTGCGCTGGTGCTGGGCCTGCCGCTGGGTGTGCTGCTGGTGGCCGGTGATAAGGACGGCATTCTGCCGCTGCCCGGCTGGCTGATGCACATTCTCAACATCGTTATCAACATCCTGCGCAGTGTTCCGTTCCTGATCCTGATGATCTGTGTATTCCCGCTTACCCGTGCCATCGTGGGCACCACGGTGGGTACCAAAGCCACCATCGTTCCGCTGGTGGTGGCAGCCTTCCCGTTCGTGGCACGTCTGGTGGAGACCAGCCTGCGCGAGCTGGACGAGGGCGTGGTGGAAGCCGCCCAGAGCATGGGCGCAACGCCGTTCCAGATCATTACCAAGGTGATGATCCCGGAATGCCTGCCCGGTCTGATCTCCAGCATGACCACCGCACTGACCACCATTCTGGGCTACTCGGCCATGTCCGGTGTCATTGGCGGCGGCGGTCTGGGCAAGATCGCTTTGTCCTACGGCTATTACCGCTACCAGACCGATATCATGATCGTGTGTGTCATTTTGCTGGTGCTGATGGTTCAGGTGTTCCAGACTTTGGGCACTGCTTGGGCCACCAGAAGCGATAAGCGGCTGCGGAAGTAACTCCTTCAGTCGCACTTCGTGCGCCAGCTCCCTCGGAGAGAGAGCCTCTGGCGAAGAGGAAAACTTTCCGGTATTGCCAAAGCCGAAAGGCTTTGACGGAAGGAGTCCTCTCCTCATTTTGCCCCCGAACGGGAACTAAAATTTAACGTTTCAATTCCCCGCCGGAGGCTGCAGCACTCCTGCGGGGAATTGTGCTATATGGACAAACCCAGTAAAGGAGTATGTAGTATGAATCGTGATACTATCTGCGTGCAGGGCGGTTATACCCCCGGCAACGGCGAACCCCGCCAGATCCCCATTATCCAGTCCACCACCTTTAAGTATGCCACCAGCGAGGATATGGGCAAGCTGTTCGATCTGGAAGCTGACGGCTACTTCTATTCCCGTCTGCAGAACCCCACCTGCGACCTTGTGGCTAAGAAGATCTGCGAGCTGGAAGGCGGCACGGCCGCAATGCTGACCAGCAGCGGTCAGGCTGCAAACTTCTTTGCCCTGTTCAATCTCTGCGAAGCAGGCGACCACATCGTGGCATCCAGTACCATCTACGGCGGCACCTTCAACCTGATCTCGGTCACCATGAAGAAGATGGGAATCGATGCCACCTTTGTGGATCCGCTGTGCACCGAGGAAGAGCTGAACGCCGCATTCCGGCCCAACACCAAGGTGGTGTTCGGCGAGACCATCGCAAACCCGGCCTTGACCGTGTTGGACATTGAGAAGTTTGCCAAGGCTGCTCACGCCCACGGTGTGCCGCTGATCGTGGACAACACCTTCCCCACGCCGGTCAACTGCCGCCCCTTTGAGTGGGGCGCGGATATCGTGACCCACTCCACCACCAAGTACATGGACGGTCATGGCGCGGTGCTGGGCGGTGCCATCGTGGACGGCGGCAAGTTCGACTGGATGGCCCATGCCGAGAAGTTCCCCGGCCTGTGCACCCCAGACGACAGCTACCACGGCATCACCTACGCCGAGCGTTTCGGCAAAGAGGGTGCCTTTATCACCAAGGCTACCGCGCAGCTGATGCGTGACTTTGGCTCCATGCAGTCGCCCATGAACGCCTACATGCTGAACCTCGGTCTGGAAAGCCTGCATGTGCGGATGCAGCGCCACTGCGCCAACGGCATGGCCGTGGCAGAGTTCCTTGAAAGCCATCCCAAGGTGGCCTACGTGAACTACTGCGGCCTGGAGTCCAGCCCGTACCATGCACTGGCGGAGAAGTATCTGCCGAATGGCAGCTGCGGCGTGGTCAGCTTTGGTCTGGCCGGCGGCCGTGAGGCTGCAAGCATCTTTATGAAGAATCTGAAGCTGGCAGCCATCGAGACCCATGTGGCCGATGCCCGCACCTGCTGCCTGAACCCTGCATCCAGCACACACCGCCAGATGAACGATGAGCAGCTGAAAGCCGCCGGTGTGCCCGCAGAGCTGGTGCGCATGAGCTGCGGTCTGGAAAGCAGCGAAGACCTCATCGCAGATATTGCACAGGCGCTGGATAAGATCTAAAAGGTGAGTTCAGCAGCATCTATCGGTTCCGGCCCTTCTCGTAAAAACGCGTTTGGAGCGCCCCGCAGGGCGCGACAAACGCAAAATATAAAAATAAATTCCGCTGAAGATAGCCAGAGCGTCAGCGGAGGCTATTCTAAATCGTTAGGAGTACGAACTATGCCGCTGATCATCCCCAAGACCCTGCCTGCTTACGATGCCCTCTACAACGAAAATATCTTCGTCATGCATCGTGAGCGCGCCCTTGCCCAGCACATCCGCCCGCTGGAGATCCTGATCCTGAACCTGATGCCCACCAAGATCACCACCGAGACCCAGATCGCCCGTCTGTTGGCAAATACCCCGCTGCAGGTGCACATGACCCTGCTGCAGACGGCCAGCCATGCGGCGACCCACGTTTCGGCAGCACACCTCGAATCGTTCTATAAGAACTTCAACGAGGTGAAGAACAACCGCTACGACGGCATGATCATCACCGGCGCACCGGTGGAGACCATGGACTTTGAGCAGGTGGATTACTGGCCGGAGCTGTGCGAAATCATGGACTTCAGCGAGACGAATGTCTACTCCACCCTGCATGTGTGCTGGGGTGCACAGGCTGGCCTGTACTACCACTACGGCGTGCACAAGCAGCTGCTGCCGGAAAAGATGTTCGGCGTGTTCGAGCACCGGGTCACCCGCCCGTCGAACCCTTTGGTGCGCGGCTTTGACGAGGTGTTCTATGCGCCCCACAGCCGCCACACCGGCATCAGCCGCGAGGATGTGGACAACTGTAAGGCTTTGCGCATCCTTGCCGAGAGCGATTCGGCCGGGCCCTTCCTTATGAGCACCGAGAACGGACGGCAGATCTTTGTCACCGGCCACCCGGAATATGACAAATACACGCTGGATTCAGAGTACCGCCGCGATGTGGACAAGGGCCTGCCCATCCATGTGCCGGTGAATTACTACCCGGACGATGATCCCACAAAGCCACCGCTGTTCCGCTGGCGTGCCCACGCCCACCTGCTGTATGAGAACTGGCTGAACTACTACGTCTACCAGAACACCCCCTACGATCTGGGCGAGATCCAGCGCGTAAAGCACGAATAAATGCACAAAAACCGGTATTGCGTCAAAATTGCGCGATACCGGTTTTTGTGCTATACTGTTCCTGCGGCCCTTCTCCATTCCCCTAACCGCGGAAAGGAGGTGAACCCCTTGGAAACTCTCTCTACATTTATCCAAACCGTTGCCGCGCAGGTAGTTGCCTACTATCTGTGCACATGGATCGACGGTAAGATCGGCAAGGGCAGCAAACACTAAAAGAAGCCCCCGGTACTGACACTACCGGGGGCTTCGTGTTTCGGCATGAACCCGATGGATTCAATCTCTCTACATTGCCTATCTTTAGTATATGCAGTTTTGGGCAAAAGTCAAGCGATGAAATGTAAATTATTTTTTACGCCTTACCGGCTTTTTCTTGCGCACGCTGTAGCCAAAGGTGCCCAGCTTCCGGCCCAGAGCCAGATAGTCACCGTGACTGTAGACGATGAGCTTTGCCTTTTCGAGACACAGCTTGCCGCTTTCGTCCAGCAGGCTTTCGTCCACATCACAGGCCACCACTTCGGCAAGGAACAGGTCGTGGCTGCCCAGCGGGATCACCTGAGTTACCTTGCATTCCAGATTGACCGGGCTTTCTTCCAGAATGGGGCAGTCGGTCAGCACGCTGCCGGGGGCAGAATGCAGGCCGCAGGCGGCAAATTTATCCACATCACGGCCGCTTTTCACGCCGCACCAGTCCACCGAACGCACCAGCGCTTCGGTGGGCAGATTGATGGCAAACTGTCCGCTTTCCTGAATGAGGTGGTGGCTGTAGCGCTCCGGCCGAACGCTGATGGACACCATGCTGGGCTGGGTGCAGATGGTGCCCGTCCAGCCGATGGTGATGAGATTGGGCTTTTCCAGCCCGCCGCAGGACACCAATACCGGCGGTTCCGGGTTCAGCAGGGTGCTGCCCCGCCAGCTCTGTTTGCTCATCCGTGATACTTCCTTTCGTAGGGTGCCCAGGTGCGCTCGCTGATGATGTAGCGCGGGCGGGCTTTCGTCTCCATATAGATCTTACCGATATACTCGCCGATCACGCCTAAGCACACCAGCTGCACGCCGCTCATGAAGCAGACGATGCACACGATGGAGGCCCAGCCGGCCACCACGCTGCCCATGGCAGCTTCGATGATGGCCCAGATGACTCCGATAAAGCTGATCAGGCTCACAAAGATGCCAGATCCGGTAATAAGGCGGATGGGCTTGTTGGAAAGACTGGTGATGCCGTCAAAGGCAAGGGCCAGCATCTTGCTCAGCGGATAGTGGCTCTCACCGGCAAGGCGTTCGTGGCGCTCGTAGGTGACTACCTCGCTCTTGAAGCCAACCAGCGGCACCATGCCGCGCAGGAAAATGTTCACTTCCCTGTAGTCGGCAAAGCTTTCCAGCACACGGGTGCTGATGAGGCGGTAGTCTGCGTGGTTGAACACGATGTCTGCGCCCAGAGCGTTCATCACATGGTAAAAGCCCTCGGCGGTGAAGCGCTTGAAGAAGGTGTCTGTATCGCGGCGGCTGCGCACGCCGTAGACCACCTCGGCACCGTCCAGATACTTTTTAACCATCTCGTCCATGGCGTTGATGTCGTCCTGACCATCACAGTCGATGGAAATGGTAACATCGCAGGTGCCGCTGTGCAGTGCCTCCATCAAGCCTGCCAGCACGGCGTTCTGGTGACCGCGGTTGCGGCTCTGGGAAATGCCGATGTAGTGTTCGTCCTGTGCGGCAAAACTCTGGATCAGTTCCCATGTCTTGTCTTTGGAGCCGTCGTTCACGAACAGCACCCGGCTCTTCTCGCTCACAAGGCCCTGTGCGGCAAGGCCGCTGATCTTTTCCAGAAACATGGGAGCTGTAATGGGCAGCACCTGCTCCTCGTTGTAGCAGGGGATCACGATCCATAAAATCGGTTTTGACATATTTAAAAATACTCCTATATTAAAAATAACAAGATGATGCCGCTGACGGTTACGGCCTTCCAGCGAAAAAGAGTTTTAGAAAAATCCGTAGATTTTTCTAAAACTCAAATATAAAAATAAAATTTCAGCTGAATACAGCCAAAGCGCACGCGGCGGCTATTCAAATGGTCACTGCACCATTTGCTTCAGTACCGCAGGCTCCAGCAGCTTGAAGCTGCTTTTGTAGGTGTCCAGCAGGCCGTCCCGCTGCATCTGGCTCAGCTCGCGGCTGAGGGCGCTGCGGTCGCAGTTCAGGTAATCTGCCAGCTGGATGCGGGAGAACGGGATGCTGAAGGTCAGGCTGCCAGCCCGCTCGGCTTCACTGAGCAGATAGGCGCACACTTTGGCCCGCAGGCTTTTAAGCACCAGCAGGTCGATGCGGCGGGAGAGGGAAAAATATTTATCGCTGATGGTGCGCACCAGATTGCGCAATGTCTGCTGGTGCGCCGGACTGCCATCCGAAAGCAGCAGCCGCTCGTAGGGAATCAGCAGCACCTCGCAGGGCACCGAAGCCATCACCGTGACCGGGCTTGCCAGACTGGAACCGCTCAGCACATCGCCGAACACGCCGCCCGGTTCCATGTGGGTGATGGGAATGCGCGCACCCTGCGGCCCGGGACGGTAGGCTTCCAGCTCACCGGACAGTACGATGCCCACCCTGCGGTTGGGTTCGCCCGCCAGAACAAGCGCTTCGCCTTTGCCATAGCTGCGCATAACGGCACCCAGCTGAGCCAGCAGGGTCTGCAGCTCTTCAGGGGTCAGACCATTGAATAAAGAGGTGGAGCATAACAGCGGAAGAAAGTTTTTCATCACAATTCCGTGGGAAAGATCCGGCTTCCCACAGCCCTCCTGCAATTCCGTTGCACACGCAACGGTATTTTTGACTCTATTATAGTAAACTTAGACCCGCAAAGCAAATGATTTTGCAAATTTGCCTTGTAAAAAATATGAAAAGACCGACCCATGGTTCTGTGCAAAATTTTCAGGCACAAAATGGCGCGGTCTTGTGAGGAAAGAGGGAACCCCGCATGAAAAAACTGACATCCATGCTGCTGGCTCTGGCCCTTGTGCTGAGCCTTGCCGCCTGCGGCGGTGCGGCATCCAGCTCTGTTGCATCCAGTGCAGCTTCCAGCGAAGCTGTCCCCGAGGCTGCTTCGGAAGCCGCTTCCAGTGAGGAAGCCAAGGAACTGTCCACCACCGATGCTCTGCGCATTGCCGGCCTGAAAGGCCCCACCACCATGGGCCTTGTCAACCTGCTGAGCATGGAAGAGGATGGCACCGCTTCCATGGATTACGACCTGCAGCTTTACGGCGCTGCCGATGAGATCGTGCCGCTGCTGATGAAGGGCGAGCTGGACATGGCTGCCATCCCGGCAAATCTGGCCGCCACCCTGTATCAGAAGACGGAGGGCGGCATTCAGGCTGTGGCCGTCAACACGCTGGGCGTGCTGTACGTAGTGGAAAAAGGCGGCGATACGATCCAGTCCATGGCAGACCTTGCAGGCCGTACCATCCTGTCCACCGGCAAGGGCACCACGCCGGAGTACGTGCTGCGCTATCTTCTGAACGCCAACGGCATCGACCCGGACAAGGACGTGACCATTGAATACTACAGCGAGGCCACCGAGGTCACGGCCCAGATGGCCAATACCGAGGATGCCATTGCAGTTCTGCCCCAGCCCTATGTGACTGCAGCCGGCCTGCAGGACGACACCCTGCGTGTGGCCCTCGACCTGACCGAGGAATGGAACAAGGTCGCGGATACCCAGCTCATCACCGGCGTGACCGTGGTGCGCAAGGAGTATGCCGAGGAACACCCGGATGTTGTGGCCGCATTCCTTACCGACTACGCCAAGAGCGTGGAAGCTGCCAACGCCGATTTGGACGGCACTGCCGCTCTGTGCGAGGAGCAGGGTGTTGTGGCCAAGGCTGCCATTGCCAAGAAGGCCCTGCCCAACTGCAACATCGTCTGCCTGACCGGCGACGAGCTCAAGACCAACGCATCCGCTTATCTGCAGGTGCTGTTTGATGCCGACCCCAAGGCAGTGGGCGGCGCAATGCCCGGCGACGATTTCTACTGGACTGCCGAGTGATTCCTCAATAAGCCATCTCTCCGGCCGCTGTGCGATTGGTACGCACGGCGGCTTTTTTGTTTGCACAAAATGCTTGTATCCCAGCTTTTGTGCTCCCTGCACAAATTTAAAGACAATTTTTTGTGAACGAAAATGAATGAAATTGAATGAAAGTGATTGATTTTGGCGCTGCATTTGCTATAATAAAGATGCAATCAACCAAAACAACGCACAAACGGTCATAAACCGTCAAAGATAAGATCAAACCAAAGGAGAGGATGCCGATGCTGGCAGAAGAACGCTTCAGCCTGATCATGGAACAGCTGAACCGCAAGCGCACCGTGACGGTGCAGGAACTGTGCGAGGCGCTGAGCACCAGCGAATCCACCATCCGGCGCGACCTGACCGAACTGGACCGGCTGGGCAAGCTGAACAAGGTGCACGGCGGTGCCACCCTGCCGGACAGCCGTTTTCTGGCGGATGAACCCACCATGGAGGCCAAGGAGTCGCAGGCTGTGGAGCAGAAGCGCAGCATCGCGCAGGCGGCGGCAAAGCTCATCAACGCCGATGATTTTGTGTTCATCGATGCAGGCTCCACCACGCTGGAGCTGGTGCGTGCACTGGCGGGGGATGCCCTCAAAGCCAGCTATGTGACCAACGGCGTGGCCCATGCCCGGGCACTGGCCCGAAAGGGCTGCCGGGTGTATCTGCCCGGAGGACTGCTGCGGCCCGAGACCGAAGCCATTGTGGGTGCACCCACAGTCACCAGCCTGCAGCGCTACAATTTTACCAAGGCGTTCATGGGTGCCAACGGTGTGGCGCTGGATGCCGGTTTTACCACGCCGGACCCCGAGGAAGCTGCCGTGAAAGCAGCGGCAGTGCACCGTGCACGGGAAGCCTGGTTCCTTGTGGATGATGCCAAGTTTTCCCGCATCTACCCGGCAGTCATTGCCGACCTGCAGGGCGGTGCCATTCTCACCAACCGCTGCCCCAACCCCAAATACAAACAATTCACGCTGGTAAAGGAGACGGAAGTATGATTTATACCGTAACATTCAACCCGGCCATTGACTATGTGGTGCGTTTGGATGCACCGCTGGAAGTAGGCGAGGTGAACCGCGCCAAAGGCGAGGACTGCGTGCTGGGCGGCAAGGGCATCAATGTGTCCGGTGTGCTGGCACAGCTGGGCTGCGAGAGCGTGGCGCTGGGCTTTGTGGCCGGTGAGACCGGCGCATGGCTGGAACGCGGTCTTGCTGCACAGGGCTTAAAGACCGATTTTGTACATCTGGAACAGGGCATGACCCGCATCAATGTCAAGATCAAGGCAGGGCAGGAGACCGAGCTGAACGGCGCGGGCCCCGACATTCCGGAGAGCGCCATGCAGGAGCTGGAAAAGAAGCTGGACAGCCTGAACGAGGATGATATCCTCATTCTGGCGGGCAGCATCCCGGCAAGCCTTTCGCAGGCTACCTACGAGCGGCTGCTGGCCCGGCTGCAGGGCAGGGGCGTGCGTGCTGTGGTGGATGCCACCCGCGACCTGCTGGTGAACGTGCTGCAGTACCACCCCTTCCTCATCAAGCCCAATAACCACGAGCTGGGCGAGATCGTGGGCAGGGTGCTGACTACGGACGAAGAGATCATTGCTGCGGCCCGCACCCTACAGCAAAAGGGCGCTCGCAACGTGCTGGTAAGCATGGCGGGCGACGGTGCCCTGCTGGTGGACGAAAATGGCGAGGTGCACCGCATCGGCTGCCCCAAGGGCAAGGTCGTAAACAGCGTGGGCGCAGGCGACAGCATGGTGGCCGGCTTTGTGGCTGGCTGGATGCAGACCCGGAGCTATTCCTTTGCACTGCGTCTGGGCACAGCCTGCGGCAGTGCAACGGCGTTCAGCCTTGGCCTTGCCACCAAAGAAAAAATCGACGAACTGATGAAGGAAATCTGACCCTCTGTGACGGAGAGGGTTGCAGTTATACAGGAAGGGAGAAAAATCATGCGTATTACGGAATTATTCACCGCGCAGTCCATCGCACTGGATGAGGCTCTGACCGATCAGGAGCAGATCATCAGCCGTCTGGTGGAGCTGCAGGCCACCCATGGCAACATCACGGACAAGGATGCCTACAAAAAGGCCCTTTATGCCCGTGAGGCGGAGGGCTCCACCTATGTGGACAACGGCATCACGGTGCCCCACGCCAAGACCAATGTAGTCACCCGTCCCAGTCTGGCGGCGCTGCGGCTGAGCAGCCCCGTGCAGTACAATGCCGAGGACGACGGTACCACCGACCTGCTGTTTGCCATTGCGGCTCCGGAAAACGGCAGCCTGCATGTGGACATGCTGGCCCGTATGATGCAGATGCTGATGAACGAGGACTTTGTAGAGAAGCTGAAGGCCGCAAAGACCCCTGCAGAGTTCCTTGACTGCATCGATGCACAGGAGGAGGCTCAGTTCGGCGCGGAGAGCTTCACCCAGCAGGAGATCCCCCAGAGCGGCTACCGCATTCTGGCCGTGACCGCCTGCGTCAACGGCATCGCCCACACCTATATGGCAGCGGAAGCCCTGACCAAGGCCGGTGACAAGCTGGGCCTGCCCACCAAGGTGGAGACCAATGGCTCGGATGGAGCAAAGAACATCCTCACCAGAGAAGAGATCGCAAACTGCGACGGCATCATCGTGGCAGCAGAAAAGAAGGTGGAGACCGCCCGCTTCGACGGCAAGCCGGTGCTGTTCACCCGGGTGGACGATGGCATCCACAAGCCGGAGGAGCTCATCAAGAAGATCGTGCACGGCGAGGTGCCTGTTTACCACGCCGAGGGCGGCGCACAGGCCGCCGAGGATGCTTCCGGCAAGGACAGCTTTGGCCGCGCTCTGTACAAGAACCTGATGAACGGTGTCTCCCACATGCTGCCCTTCGTGGTGGGCGGCGGCATCATGATCGCACTGGCGTTCCTGCTGGACGATTACACCATCGATCCCTCCAACTTTGGCATGAACACCCCGGTCGCTGCCTTCTTTAAGACGGTGGGCAGCGCAGCCTTCGGTTACATGCTGCCCATCCTGTCTGCCTTCATCGCCATGTCCATCGCGGACCGTCCGGGTCTGGCGGTCGGTTTTGTGGGCGGTGTGCTGGCCATGAACGGCACCAACTTTGCAGGCATTGCAGCGGGTGAGACCACCGGTGTTTCCGGCGGCTTCCTTGCTGCACTGCTGGCCGGTTTTGCTGCAGGCTACATCGTCGAGCTGCTGAAAAAGATCACCGAAAAGCTGCCTGCCAGCCTGAATGGCATCCGTCCCATGCTCATCTACCCGCTGGGCGGTATGCTCATCCTCGGCGCGGTGATGTGCGGCATCAACCCGGTCATGGGCATGATCAACACTGCCATGACCGATTGCCTGAACGCCATGGGCGGCACCTCCAAGGTGCTGCTGGGTGCCATCGTGGCCGGTATGATGAGCATTGATATGGGCGGCCCGTTCAACAAAGCAGCTTACGTCTTTGGCACGGCAGCCCTTGCCTCTGGCAACTATGAGGTGATGGCCGCTGTCATGGTGGGCGGCATGGTCCCTCCCATCGCCATCGCCCTGTCCACCACCTTCTGCCCCAAGAAGTGGACTGCCGACGAGCGCCGCAACGGCATCGTGAACTACGTCATGGGCCTGTGCTTCGTCACCGAGGGTGCGATCCCTTATGCAGCAGCAGATCCGCTGCGCGTCCTGCCCAGCTGCGTGGCCGGTGCAGCGGTGGCCGGTGCGCTCTCCATGACCTTCGGCTGCGCTCTGCGTGCACCGCACGGCGGCATCTTCGTGTTCCCTGTGGTTGACCACACAGTGCTGTACTGTGTGGCGCTGGCTGTGGGCAGCGTGCTGGGTGCTGTGATCTTGAGCCTGCTCAAGAAAAACCGTACCGACGCAGAATAAACGCCATTCCTTCCATATTCGAGATACTTCATAAAGCTGCAGCAAGCCCCCGGGGAGACCCGGGGGCTTGCTGTATTACGCAGGATCGCGCGAAGGATCAGAAGGATAAAAAGAAAAAGTAACCGCCCACGACTTCCAATCCAATCAGATATAACATGATACACCCGCTGTCAAAAACGCGGCAAGAACCATTTTCACAAAAAATACAGCAAAGAACGGCGCGAAACACCGCATTTGCTGGAAAAAGCTTTGCAGCCGCCCTTTTGGATTGCACCCGGTTTTTGAGTGTGGTATACTGTTTCTGTTATGGAAAAGTTCCGGTGCGGTGTGCCGGGCACAGCAAAGAGGAAAAAGGAAACGAACGATGAAAATTGGATTTGACAACGACAAATATCTCTCGATGCAGTCAGAACATATCCGCGAGCGCATCAAGAAATTTGACAACAAGCTCTATCTGGAATTCGGCGGCAAGCTGTTCGATGATTACCACGCGTCCCGCGTACTGCCGGGCTTCCAGCCCGATTCCAAGCTGCAGATGCTGCTGCAGCTGAAGGATCAGGCCGAGGTGGTCATCGTTATCAGCGCCGAGGACATCATCAGCAACAAGATCCGCGGCGACTACGGCATCACCTACGATCTGGATGTGCTGCGCCTGATCGATGCCTTCCAGGAAGTAGGCCTGTATGTGGGCAGCGTGTGCGTGACCAAGTACGCCGCTGCACCGGAGGTGGAGGCCTTTGAAAAGCGGCTGAACAGTCTGGGCATCCGCACCTTCCGCCACTACAAAATTCCCGGCTATCCCAACGATGTGGCCCGCATCGTCAGCGACGAGGGCTACGGCAAGAACGATTACATCGAGACCCAGCGCCCGCTGGTGGTCATCACGGCCCCCGGCCCCGGAAGCGGCAAAATGGCCACCTGCCTTTCCCAGCTGTACCATGAGTACAAGCGCGGCGTGAAGGCCGGTTACGCCAAGTTCGAGACCTTCCCCATCTGGAACATTCCCCTCAAGCACCCGGTGAATCTGGCCTACGAGGCCGCTACAGCCGACCTGAACGATGTGAACATGATCGACCCGTTCCATCTGGAAGCCTACGGCGTGACCACCGTCAACTACAACCGCGATATTGAGATCTTCCCGGTGGTGAACGCCATGTTTGAGCTGATCGCCGGCAAAAGCCCGTATAAGTCCCCCACGGATATGGGCGTGAACATGGCAGGCAACTGCATCGTGGACGATGCGGTCTGCCGCGAAGCCTCCCGCAAGGAGATCCTGCGCCGCTACTTCAAGTGCCTGTGTGAGCAGAAGATCACCGGCACGGTCAAGGAGACCGAGCGCTACAAGCTGGAACTGCTGATGAATCAGGCCGACCTGACCGTGGGCCAGCGCGAAGTGGAAAAGCAGGCTCATGCCCGCAGCGAGAGCACCGGCGGGGCCCCTGCTGCCGCCATTGAGCTGCCGGACGGCACCGTTGTTACCGGCAAGACCGGTCCGCTGCTGGGTGCAGCAGCATCCGCTCTGATGAATGCTCTCAAGGTGCTGGCCGGTATCCCGCAGGAGACAGACCTTGTGAGTGCGGCTTCCATTGAGCCCATCCAGACCCTCAAGACCAACTATCTGGGCGGCAAGAATCCCCGCCTGCACACCGACGAGATCCTGATCGCGCTTTCCAGCTCGGCTGCTTCCAACGAGCAGGCTGCAGCGGCCATGCATCAGCTGCCCAACCTCAAGGGCTGCGATGTGCACTCCACCGTGCTGCTTTCGGGTGTGGATACCAGCACCCTGAGCCGGCTGGGAATGTACCTGACCTGTGACCCTGTTTACGAGGAAGAAGACCGCAAGTACCACAAGCAGTAAATTATACAAAAAACGAAACAGGCGCATCCAAAGGCCGAAAGGCTGGCGGATGCGCCTGTTTTTCATTGGTTCAGATGCCGGTAAAATAAGGTCTGTACTTTTCTGCGTACAGCTGGGTGCCCATGCGGCGCAGGCCGCCGTACAGGTGCCGCCGGATCAGCGGTTCAATGGCATCCAGGTCTTTTTCCCGGATTACCCGCAAAATTTCCCGGTGCTCGCTCAGCACATCCGGCACATTGTTGGCCCGCACCACATCCAGACGGGTAAAGCGGGAATAATCCGGCTGCGGCTTGGTCAGGTTCTGCCAGATGTACCACTTGTTCATGCTGCAAAACCAGATGGCGTGCATTTCCAGATCCAGCGTCAGGAAGGCATTGATATCCACATTGTCCGGGTCGGTCATGGTCTGGGCCATCTCTTCCAGTAGGTCATATTTGTGCTTGATTTCGATGTACTCTTTGGGCGAACAGACCTGAATGAAATCGCGCAGCACCGTGCTTTCAACGGCTGTGCGCTGGTATACGATCTGATCCACGATATCCAGATTGATGGGGGTGACGATGGTGCCCTTGCAGGGAATGATCTGCACAAAGCCGTTCTGTTCCAGCCGCTGCAGGGCAGCGCGCACCGGTGTGCGCGAGATGCCGAACCGTTTGCACAGCTGATTTTCGCTGATGGTCTCTCCGGGCTTGATCTTCAGCGTAACGATCTCATATTCCAGCGTCTGGTAGATGTCCTCCGGATGCAGCTGTTCAGCCATGTGCTCACACTCCATTTACATAGTTGATGATAAGACATTTCTATTTTAGCCTGCTAAAAAGAGATTGTCAACGTATGAGAATGAAGTATACAATAGCCTGTATACAAGTATAGGAAAAGCTCCGAAATTTATCATATCTGACAAAAATTGATATATCAGATGAAAATGAACCAAATAGTGTCGCCGGATTGTAACAGTTTCCACGAGAAACGGATAAGATTGTTAGTTATGCACAAAGAAACTTTACGAAGTTGGCGAAGTTTGGCTCTTGTGCGGATGTGAATTTTCTGTTACGATTAGCGTGCAATGAAAATGCTGTATACAGGGGCCGCTAAAAACTTTGCTAGCGTATAAGGCAAAAAGGCACCCCTGAAACAAGGAGGAAGAAGATTATGAAAAAGATCTCTCGTCGCAATTTCCTGAAGGTGTCTGGTGCAATGGCAGCTGCAGGTGCTCTGGCAGCCTGCGGCGGTTCCGGTGCATCCACTCCGGCTGCTTCCGGCGCAGCATCCACCAGCACTGCAGCAAGTGCCGCAGCAGCCGGTGAGGACAAGTTTGCATCTCTGGGCGACTTCACCATGACCGTGGGTCATGCACAGCCCGAAGGCAACCCCCGCTTTGTTTCCATGGAGCAGTTTGCCGCCGATGTGGCAGAGGCCACCAACGGCCATGTGAAGATCGAGGTTTACGGCAACGGCCAGCTGGGCACCGAGAAGGAGATGCTGGAGCAGGTCGTGGCCGGCACCGTGCAGGGCATGCGCGGCGGTCAGTTCGACTTCAGCCCCCGTCTGCTGATGTTCACCCTGCCCTTCCTGACCAACACCCGTGCGCAGGTCACGGCTCTGCTGCAGAGCGATCTGGCACAGAAGGTGTGCGCTGAGGCCGAAGGCGAGACGGGCACTGTCATCATTAACCTGTGCGATGCAGGCGGCTACCGCCAGTTCTCCAACTCCAAGCACCCCATCAAGGCTCCCGCAGACCTGAAGGGCCTGAAGATGCGCACCAACGGCATGAAGACCATTGACATGACCTTCCAGGCAATGGGTGCTACCACCACTACCATCCCGTACTCCGACCTGTACATGGGCCTGAAGACCGGCGTTGCAGATGGTCAGGAGAACCCCTGGGTCAACGTGGAGGGCATGCACCTACCTTTATTACCATGCTGCCGCAGCGCGTGTGGAACGGTGCCTACAGTGAGCTGATGATCGCTATGCCGCTGTTCATGCTGGCTGGCGAACTGATGAACACCGGCGGCATCACCCAGCGCATCATCAACTTCTGCATGGAGCTGCTGCGGCCCATCCGCGGCGGTCTGGGCGAAGTGAACATCGTGGCTTCCATGATCTTTGGCGGTATTTCCGGCTCCTCTGTGGCCGATACCTCGGCTCTGGGTTCCATCCTGATCCCCGCCATGGAGAAGGAAGGCTACCCGCCGGAAGCTTCTGCCGGTATCACGGTGGCATCCTCCACCATGGGCATGATCATCCCGCCCTCCACCCCCATGATCGTTTACTCCATGATCTCCGGTGCATCGGTGGGTGCGCTGTTCGTGGCAGGTGCCGTGCCCGGCATCCTGATCGGTCTGACCCAGCTGGTGCTGGTGTACATCATCAGCGCCAAGAAGGGCTGGCATCCGGAAAAGGTCAAGTTTGACGGCAAGCGCGCCGCCAAGAGCCTGCTTTCCGGCATTCCTGCCCTCATCATGCCGCTATTCATCATCATCTGCGTTTCCTTCGGCGTGTGCACTGCATCCGAAAGTGCCGGTGTGGCCGTGCTGTATTCCATGCTGGTGGGCTTCTTCGTCTACAAGGAGCTGACATGGAAGGGTGTCTGGGAGGCTTTGAAAAAGACCCTGATCTCTTCTTCCTCCATCATGCTCATCATCGGCTTTACCACCATCTTTACATGGGTGCTGACCATGCAGAAGGTGCCGCAGACGGTGGGTGCCTTCTTCATGTCCCTGAACATGCCCGCATGGGCCATTGCACTGATCTTTGATGTGCTGATCCTGATGATCGGCACCTTCATCGACGTCAGCCCGGCCATCCTGCTGCTCACCCCCATCCTGCTGCCGGTCATGGTGCAGTACGGCTTCTCGCCGCTGCAGTTCGGTGCCATGATGATCACCGGTCTGGCCATCGGTCTGGTCACTCCGCCGGTCGGCATGTGCCTGAACGCCTGCAACAAGATCAACCGCATGCCCATCATCGAGATCTTCAAGGGCGCAGCGCCCTACGTGATCTGCAACGTGATCGTTCTGATCTCCATCAGCCTGTGGGGCCCGCTTACTACCGCCCTGCCGCAGCTGCTGGGCTACAGCATCTTCTGAGAGCAACGCGTATACCTCTTATAAAAAACAGGCAGCGCTCCCTTGCGGGGCGCTGTTTGTTTTTTTGCACGCAAACAGGCGGAACCGTTGTATTTGACGGACAGATATGGTACACTAAGGCCACTTGTGTATAGGAATATAGGAAAAGAGGAATTAAATCATGGATACGCAAAAACAAAAGCGCAGCGCCTTTTCCGGCAAGATCGGCTTTGTGCTGTCGGCCGCAGGCGCTTCGGTGGGTCTGGGCAACATCTGGCGGTTTCCGTACCTCGCCGCGAAATACGGCGGCGGCATTTTTCTGCTGGTGTACATCGTGCTGGCCGTCACCTTTGGCTACACGATGATCGTGGCCGAAACGGCACTGGGCCGCATGACCCACAAAAGCCCGGTGGGTGCCTTTGGCGCCTTTGGCAAAAAGGGCGGCCTGCGGTTCGGCGGCTGGATCAATGCGGTCATCCCCATTCTGATCGTGCCGTACTATTCGGTCATCGGCGGCTGGGTCATCCGCTATCTGTCGGAGTATATCAGCGGCCATGGCAGTGAGCTTTCGCAGGACGGTTATTTTTCCAATTTCATTTCCAGCGGACTGTCGGCAGAGGTGTGCTTTCTGATCTTCACGGCCTTTACGCTGGCCATCATCTTTGCCGGTGTGCGCAACGGCGTGGAGCGTGTTTCCAAGGTGATGATGCCGGTGCTGGTGGTGCTTTCGGTGGTCATTGCGGGCTACTCGGTCACGCGCCCGGGTGCGTTGGCAGGCGTGAAGTATTTTCTGGTACCGAACGTGGCAAACTTTTCCTGGATGACGGTGGTCACGGCCATGGGCCAGATGTTCTATTCGCTGTCCATCGCTATGGGCATTCTGGTCACCTTTGGCTCCTATATGAAGAAGGATGTCTCCATTGAGGAATCCACCGAGAACGTGGAAGTGTTTGACACGGCCATTGCCATCATGGCGGGCCTGATGATCATTCCGGCGGTGTTCTCCTTCTCCGGCGGCGACCCGGACACCCTGCAGGCCGGCCCGGCGCTGATGTTCATTACCATCCCCAAGGTGTTCGAGAGCATGGGCTTTGGCCATGTGGTGGGCATCCTGTTCTTTTTGCTGGTGCTGTTTGCAGCCGTGACCAGCTCCATTGCCCTGACCGAGAGCGCTGTCTCCACCTTTGAGGACGAGCTGGGCTGGAGCCGCGAGCGCGCAACGGCACTGATCGGCCTGATCATGGTGGCGCTGGGCAGCCTTTCGGCACTGGGCTATGGCCCGCTGGCGGGCGTGACGGTGTTCGGAATGCAGTTTCTGGATTTCTTCGATTTCCTCACCAACTCTGTCATGATGCCCATTGCAGCCATTGCTATCTGCCTGCTGGTGTCCCGCGTGATCGGCGTGCAGAAGATCGAAGAAGAGGTGACGCTGGGCGGCAAGCCCTTCCGCCGTAAAAAGATCTTCAACTTCATGATCCAGTATCTGTGCCCCATCTTTGCGGCCATTATCCTGATCAGCTCTGTGGCAAATGCTCTGGGCTGGATCGCAATGTAAAAACAAAAAAGCGCAGAAGGTGTTTCTCAAAGGAAGCCTTCTGCGCTTTTTTGTATGTCCAAAAGGTTTTCTTATGCTGTGAAGTTGCATAAAGCATAGAAAACGGCGATTTTGGCCTCAATTAGCTGGAAGCCTGATTTTATTAGCTGGAACCGAAAATTCTGCTAATGGCATTCGCTGGCTAATTTTGGTGATAGGTTCAAAATGAAAAATGCGAAGATCGTCTTTCACATGGAAAAATGACCTTCGCATTTTCTTAAAATGGCGTCCCCGCCCGGATTCGAACCGGGGGCCTCAGGCTTAGGAGTAGGGGCTGAAGCCATAAATCCTAGGCAAAAGTAGGTAAAACAAGTAACGTTTTATCAATTGATTTTTTGTTACGCTGTCAATCTGAGTAAAGAACACAAACCCCGAAATAAAACGAGTAAAAGGCTTTTCATTAGCAGAAAATTAGCAGAGCTAATGAAAAGTGGAAGGTTCATTGTAAAATGCCCACCTTTCATTAGCTGGAAAGTGTACGTTTCCCTACGGATATTTGCTTGTTTAGCATTCGTGAACCAGTCCATACAGCCGTAACTGGTGTGATGGACAAATGTTTTCAATTCGGAGTGGTACAGTTCTACAAAGCGGCAGATGCCGAGCAGATTTGCAGAACTCATGGAATCAGGTTCTCCGTCCCACGCATTCAGCAAAACATCAAGGGATTCGATATACAGTTCAGGACCAAGCCGGATGAATTCGTGATAGGCGGTTGCGATGCAGCTGATCCGCTGCTTGCCCCGGCCTTCTTCAAAAGAAAGATGAACGCCAGCCAATTCGGTGGCCTGCTGGAATGCAACGGCAGCAGGCTCCCCTGCAAAAATCAGGGCACGGAGCTTCTGCCCTGCACTCAGCCGTTCCGAAATGCCTGTCTGCTGTGCAAACAGGAGGGCTTCTTCCTGCTCGGTCATGTTAAAGTAGACCTTGCAGCGAATCTGCAGATCATCACCACCGTTCAGGAACTTCCGGGCAGCGATGGTGTTCTGCCCGTCCATCACATAGTAGTGACCATCCCGGAAGCTGATCTTCGGCTCATTGGCAACCCGCTCGTCAAATTCTTTTGCGATACGGGCAACACGAGCGGGGTGAAGAGCACGCTGATAAGTGTCGCGCGGCACGATCAGCTCACTGCTGTTCAGGCACATTTCATGGTAAGGTTTTACCACTGCGTTCATCATAAAGGAACCTCCTTCTTTTTTTGCAGAAAATCAATTCCTGATTGGATAATCGAACCGATTTTCTTCTTTTCGTTATCGGATAAGCGGAAAGTGGAATACCGTTCATAACAGATATTCCAGCGGAACATAAGCGATTGAAGCGCATCATCCAGTTCTGCAACCATGAACTCAACAGAAGATTCCGTCGGGGTGGAGAGCATCCTTTCCGATATCTGCTCAATGCTATGTAGATCGCCTTTTGTGTGCTTGGCGAGAGCAGGGGGCTGACTGTTCAGCACCCGAAGATTCTGAAACTGCTGGGAGAGCAGCTCTTTTGCAGCGGCGAGAACATCCTCCTGCGGAGGAGCCGTAAGGTATTTTCGGAATGACTTGTATAGTACATTTCAATATATTTGCCTGCTATGCACGAGAGTTCTGCACGCGATAAGTATCTTGCCATTATGAAGCCCTACCTTCTGATGTGGCACAGTAGGCTTCCACGAACCACTTGCCCTTTTCAAGCCAAAGATTCCGCTTCTGCCCGCAAATCAGGCAGGTGAAGCAATGCCCTTTCACGCCAAAACGTGATGTACCGTGCTTGACTGCCAAGACACGATCAATTCCATAAGTGCGAGTCTTGTCATAGTTTATGGCAAGAGGACGGATCTTGCCGTCAGGAGTAAAACGAACATCCACTCCGACGTATCTTTTCTCACGGCGAAGGTTGTAATCACCACACATCAGAAATCCTCCTTTTTTGCAGATCTATCAGAACACCGCGTGCATTACTTGCGAATCATACTGCGTGCCACGAGCTGCTTTTCGCTCAACACCGGAACGGACACTGTATGTTTTTTCCACTCTTCCATAGAGCAGGTCACTGCTTTGCACAGACGGCATTTTGTCCAGCCACCGGTTTCATCAAGATCCACATCGTAGTTCATAGTTCCACACATCGGGCATCTTACATTTTCTTTTCTCATAGTATCGCCTCTCAAAAACACCGAATAAACACATTTCCTGTCCCAAATTAACACCAAAAGGCTGTTATTCGTGGATTTGATTCGATTATACACCCACTTTTTGGAGATGTCAATTACGCATTTGTCGCTATTTTAGAGATTTCTTATTGATTTCCTGTATTTTCTATACTATAATAGGGCTATCGGATCACAAAGGAGTGTTCTTGTTATGAAAAAGAAAACCACGCTCACAAAAATGCACATAGCCCCATCCACAGTGCGCTATGATGCAGTCGCTGCGAGGGATAGCAATGAGGTTGGTCAGATTCTCGCAGGCACACGAAAAAGGAATGGCTATTCACTTGTAGCTTTCTCTGAACTTCTCCGTCACTATGGCGTCGATGTCAGTGATAAAGGAATCAGCAAATGGGAAAAAGGCTATACCACTCCCAGCATCTATCAACTAGTTGCAATCTGCTACGCATTGAACATCAAGGAGGGTCCCTCCTACTTTACAAAGAACTTTCAGAAACCCGCCCTTCTAAATGACATCGGGCAAAAAAAAGTCGCTGAGTACGAAATGGACTTGATTGCATCCCGGCGCTACCAGCCAGACACAGAAGAGCCTGCGGAAATCGACTGCATTCAGTTGCCTTAAATTCATACGAGCAGTGACACGACCAACTGGATTCAGAGGATGAATACATACAGGAGGTTCTAGTATGAACAAATTGATTTCCTGCCACTATAACATGGACACTAACCGGGTGGAAGCCCGGTTCGAGGATGGCACTACCCTTGCCATCGACTGCATCGCCGTGGAGGACGAATACGGCAACACCCCGGCACAGCGGGCAGAACTAGACTGGCTGCTGTACAATAAACCGCTGGAGTACGCACAGATGGTGCTGAGAGGGGAGATTGAGCATTATCTCTCGCTTGGTTGCGACCATGGAAGATTGGAAGATTGATTGACAAGGTTACATAACAGTTAACACTGCTTGCATTTGCCCTGCAATTTTTCAGAATGGAACGCCCCAAGGGCATCCGGTCTATATCCGGCAGATTTTTCATAAAGAATCTGCCGGGTATTTTTGTTTGTCATACCTATTGCAATTCTGACTATTTGGAATATACTTGTAAGTATCAAATTATTTCACTGTATGAGGACATCCGCACCAAACTTATCCAGTCCGGTGTAATGAAATGCAGAGAATAAAAGACAAAATTGGTATGTTCCACGAAATTTAGGGAGAAAACTGAGCAAGTAGGAAGGTGGAATATATATGAAACA
>ENA-OUPA01000465-OUPA01000465.1-human-gut-metagenome-genome-assembly--contig:-NODE-465-length-27113-cov-5.83162_pt1 | contig 27113 bp, 21 predicted proteins | sample MGYA00237939_ERZ548770 | MGnify/ENA primary metagenome ERZ548770 (study PRJEB26490, sample SAMN05356877) | human gut metagenome | biome: terrestrial biome; feature: human-associated habitat; material...
GCGCTTGCGCGTTCGCGAAGCGGGCGCGTCTGCCGCAGGCAGAGGACAGCGCCCCTATGCGAGTTTCCCGGATCGGCAGCCCTATCGTTTCCCCCGTAACCCCAATCAAAAAGCAAGAATCAGGGCGCGAAGCGAAACCTGATTCCGCTAACCCGCAGACAGACATCCCCATCTTCATTCGACATCGTTTTTAGTATATCACACCCACCCCTCCCCCGCAACGTCCCGACCGGTTCTTTCTGGACATATAGGAAATGACGCAAAACCGTCCGCGTGAGCAAAGGTTCCGTGTTTTGCAGACTGCGGCGAAATCGGGGATGGGTTCTGCCCGCTTTTTTGCAGGATTGCTTTTCTTTCCATTCAAAATGTGCTACAATACGTCCATCTAACCTGTCCATTTGAATCCCTCTCATTTGCGTTTTCGAGTTCAAAGGAGGCTGCTTATGACTTACGTTCCCGCTCCCGCCCGATATGACAAGATGAGCTATCGCCGCTGCGGAAAAAGCGGTCTGCTGCTCCCCGCTCTGTCGCTGGGCTTATGGCATAATTTCGGCGACATCACACCCTTCGGTACACAGCGCGACATTCTGCGCACGGCGTTTGACCACGGCATCACCCATTTTGACTTGGCGAACAACTACGGCCCGCCCTACGGCGAAGCCGAGCGCAATTTCGGCGTCCACATGCAGCGGGATTGGAAGCCGCACCGCGACGAGCTTGTCCTTTCCACGAAGGCAGGCTATGACATGTGGCCCGGTCCCTACGGCAACTGGGGCAGTAAAAAATACCTGATTGCCAGCCTTGACCAGAGCCTCAAGCGGATGAACGTGGACTATGTTGATATCTTCTACCACCACCGTCCTGACCCGAACACGCCCATCGAGGAAACGATGGGTGCGCTGGATCAGATTGTGCGCAGCGGCAAGGCGTTGTACGTCGGCATCTCCCGCTATACGCCGGAGCAGACGGAGGTTGCCATCCGCACCCTGCGCGAGCTGGGCACGCCGATGCTCATTCATCAGGAAAACTACTCCATGCTGAACCGAAAGATCGAAACCGGTCTGACGGATGTTCTGACGCGGGAGGGCGTGGGCTTGATTGCCTTCGGGCCTTTGGCGGGCGGACGGCTGACGGGCAAATATCAATCCGGCATTCCGGCAGACAGCCGCATCGGGCACGACCCGCGCTATCTGAAAGCGGATATGCTGACGCCGGGGCTGCACGCCGCCATCGACGCGCTCAGCGGCATCGCCAAGGCGCGCGGAGAATCGCTGGCGCAGCTTGCCCTGCAATGGAGTCTGCGCGATCCGGCAGTCACATCCGCGCTGATCGGCGCGAGCCGTCCGGAGCAGATCACCGAGAACATCGCGGCGCTCGATTTCCCCGAACTGACGGCTGAAGAGCTTGCCCAAATCGACGCCGCGCTTGCACTGAATGTGTAAGAGAGAAACGTTTGGGCTTGGATTTTTCCGCCGCGCTGTGTTTTTCAATATCCATCACCAATATAAAGGAGTGAATGCCCATGATTAACGACGCCTATAAAGCCATGCTGGCCGGCAAATCCGTCATCCGTGAGCTGAACGAATACGCCAACGACATCACCGCGCACCCTCATCTCCGCCCGGAGGATATCTTTGATTTCAGCCTCGGCAATCCGTCCGTTCCCGTTCCCGAAGCGTTCAATCTGCGCATCAAGGAGCTGCTCGATCACGGCGACCCGATGCTCGTCCACGGGTACAGTCCGAGCCTGGGCATTCCCGCCGTTCGCGAGAAGATTGCCGAATCGCTGAACCATCGTTTCGGCATGAATTACACGATGAACGACATCTTCATGACCAGCGGCGCGGCGGGCGCGCTGGCGCATGCCTTCCGTCTGGTCACAAAGCCCGGCGACGACATTCTGACCTTTGCGCCGTATTTTCCGGAGTATAGACCGTATACGGCAGGCGCGGGGCTGAATCTGCGCGTCGTTCCCGCCAACACCGAGAATTTCCAAATCAACTTCGAGGAATTTGAGCGCATGCTCACCCCGTCCGTTCAGGCGGTTCTCATCAACACGCCCAACAACCCGTCCGGCGCGGTCTATTCCGAGGAAACGCTCAAGAACATGGCGGCGCTGCTCACGAAAAAGGAGCGCGATTTCGGGCACGACATCTGGCTGATTTCCGACGAGCCCTATCGCGAAATCGCCTTTGACGGGCATCAGGTTCCCTATGTGTCGCTGTATTATCCGCGGACGATTTCCTGCTATTCCTTCTCCAAGAGCCTGTCCGTTCCGGGCGAACGCATCGGCTATGTCGCCGTCAACCCCGCAAGCGGTGTTTCCGCGCTGCTGGTCAACATGTGCGGACAGATTTCGCGCGGCATCGGGCATAACTGCCCGTCCTCCGTCATTCAGCTTGCCGCGGCGGATTGCTGCGACATGACCGCAGACCTGTCCGTCTACGAAACGAACATGAACATCCTCTGCGACGGCTTGAGCAAACTCGGCTTTGAAATCGTGCGTCCGGGCGGCACGTTCTACATGTTCCCCAAAACCCTTGAAGCCGACGCGAATGTCTTCATCAAAAAAGCCCTGCCCTACGGGTTGATTCTTGTTCCGAGCGATTCCTTCGGCGTTCCGGGGTATTTCCGCATCGCGTATTGCACCGATACGCAGAAGGTCATCCGCTCGCTGGATGCGTTTGAGAAATTCGTCAAGACAGAATACTGATTTTTCTTTCTTTTTTCATAACGGGTGTGCGCCGCACGCTCGTTATTTTTCTATCCATCTTGTACGGTCATTCGTTTTTGCCTTATTCTGTGCAAATTCGATATTTTTGCATTTTCCCCAAAAAATTGCCTTGTATTTAATCAATTTACGCTGTATAATGAATCGAATTGATGGTTTTGTGTACCGTTTGTGTTGTTCTGCATTGTCTACGATTAACCGATTCGGCATCATAAGCGAGCGCAGACCGATCTCTCCGAAAAAGGAGGTATCCGCATCGTGTCTATTCACGCGGACGAAAGCAAGCACATCAGTCTCTCTCTAAACGAAATCGAACGTCTTTGTCCGGTCGCCAAGGCTCTCTCCTCTCCGCTGCGCGTCAGGATGCTGACCCTGCTGTCCTCGCGCCCGATGAACGTCAACGAAATCGCCGACGCGCTGAACATGCCGGTTTCCACGGCTGCGCTGAACGTGCGCCAGCTTGAGGAATCCGGACTGATTTACGCCGAAATCCAGCCCGGCATCCGCGGGGCAATGAAGCTCTGCTCCCGCCGCATTGACTCCGTCAGCATGCGCCTCATTCCGGAATCGCCGGAGGACGTCAGCGCGTTGACCCTTAACCTGCCGATTGGAAGCTATTCCGCCGCGCAGGACATCCAGCCCGAATGCGGCATCGTATCCGAACACGCATGGATCGGCGAAAGCAATACCCCGCGAACCTTTTACCACCCCGACCGCTTCAACGCGCAGATGCTCTGGTTTGAATCCGGTCAGCTGGAGTATCGCTTTTCGCTGGGCGAAATCGCGCCGAGCCAGCTGGAATCGCTGGAATTCACGATGGAGGTTTCCTCCAACGCGCCGATGTACCGCGACGATTTCAAGAGCGACATCTTTGTGAGCGTGAATGGGCATGAGCTGGGCGTCTGGACCAGCCCGGGCGATTACGGCGGACGGCGCGGGCGGCTCAACCCCTCCTGGTGGAGCGATACCTCCTCGCAATACGGTCTGCTCAAGACGTGGCGGGTGGATGAAAACGGAAGCACGCTGGACGACGCCGAGCTTTCCTCCGTTAAGCTCTCCGATTTGGAGCTGGAGCGGCAGGACTATATCTCCCTGCGCATCGGCGTTCACGCAGACGCGGAGCATGTCGGCGGGCTGAACCTGTTCGGCGAAAAATTCGGCGATTTCGCGCAGGGCATCGTCGCGCGAATCGGATACGCGAAATAAAACGCGGCTGTTCTGCCTTTTAAACCCATGGGCATTTTCCTTCTCCCTTTGCGGAGAAGGTTTTTTCTTTCCTCTTTTTCTCCCGTTTTCTTGACACGCCCAGATACGCATGATATAGTTATAAATTGGATTGATTTGCTTTACCAAAACCTGTTGATTCATAGGAAAGAGAAAGAGGAATTTACGCATGTCGCTTTTCACACTGATCGCGTTCGCCTTTCTGTGCGCTGCGCTGTATTACATCTGCCCGCTGCGCCTGCGGTGGATTCTGCTTCTGCTGGTCAGCTATGGCTATTACGCCTACTGCGGGCTGTCTGCGCTGCCCTATATTCTGACGACCACGCTGAGCACATGGGCGGGTGCGCTGCTCATCGGCAGGATCGGCGAACAGAGCAAGGCTTATCTGCGCGAGCATAAAGCCGAGCTGGACGCCGCGCAGAAAAAGGCGCACAAGGCCAAAGCGCGTTCCCGTCAGCGCGCGCTGTTCTTCGCCGTGCTGCTGCTCAACTTCGGCATTCTGGCGGTGCTGAAATACATGAGCCCGCTGCTCTCCTGGGGCGCGTCGCTGGCGGGCAAAACCGCCCCTGCGCTCAACCTGCTTCTGCCGCTGGGCATCAGCTTTTACACGTTCCAGTCGATGGGCTACCTCATCGACGTATACAACGGCAAATACGCCCCGGAAAAGAATCCGGCGCGCTTTGCGCTGTTCGTGTCCTTCTTCCCCCAGCTGATTCAGGGACCGATTGCGCGCTTTGATCAGCTCGCCCATCAGCTTTACGAGCCGCATCGCTTTGACCTTGGAAACATCGAGCGCGGCGCATTGCTGATACTCTGGGGCTTTTTCAAAAAGAAGGTCATCGCCGACCGTGCGCTTCCGCTGGTCGAGCAGGTTTTCGGCAACCAAAGTCAGTACGGCGGCGCGGTCATCGTCGTGGGCGTCTTGTTCTACTCCCTCCAGCAGTACACGGACTTCTCCGGCGGCATCGACATGGTCACCGGCATCGCTCAGCTCTTCGGCATCGAGCTTGCGCCCAACTTCAAGCGTCCGTACTTCTCCGTTTCGCTGGGCGACTTCTGGCGCCGCTGGCACATCAGTCTGGGCGGCTGGATGCGCGACTACGTTTTCTATCCCTTTGCGCTGACCAAGCCGATGGCGCGCATGAGCAAGTCGCTCAAAAAACACATCCATCCGCAGGTCGCCCGTGCGCTTCCCGCCGCGCTGGGCAACGTGCTGGTGTTCCTGCTGGTCGGCATCTGGCACGGTGCACAGATGAACTATGTGCTTTGGGGTCTTTATAACGGCTTGATCCTCGCCTTCACCTCGCTGGTTGAACCGGCTTACAAAAAGGTGAACGAACGCCTGCCGCGGCTGACCGCCTCCAAGGGCTTCCATGTGTTCCGCATTCTGCGCACGTTTCTCGTCGTCAACATCGGCTGGTATTTTGACCGCTGCGTACGCGCATTGGACGCCTTCCGGATGCTGCATAAGACGCTCTTCTCCTTTGACAGCTGGCAGCTCTTTGACGGCACGCTGGGCACCCTCGGTCTTGCCGCCAAGGATTACCGCATTCTGCTCATCGCAACGCTGATTCTCTTTGCTGTTTCCCTGCTTCAGGAGCGCGGCGTCAAGATTCGGGACGGGCTGTTCTCCATGCCGCTCGCCCTGCGCTGGGTCATTCTCTATGCGTTCATGTTCTTCGTTCTGGCGACGTTCGGCGGCTCCAATGTCGCGAACGCCGGCTTCATGTACGCGGTATTTTGATAGGGAGGCGGCGTTTTGAAAAGAAAAATTATCCGCCTGTGCGTCTTTCTGCTGGGGTTCGTCTGGCTGATTATCTTCGCCAACACCTTTCTCATCAAGACCGACACCTATGCCCGCCTGACGCTGGCTGAGCTTCAGGAACGCGACGACATTCAGGTCGCCTTCGTCGGCTCATCCATCGTGCGGGATCACTTCAACGCAGAAATGATTTCCGAGCAGACCGGCTTCACCTGCTTTTCCGTCGGCATTCCCTGCGCGGCGCTGCAAGCCGATCTCGCCGTCACCAAGGAGCTTTATCGGAAAAACAATCCGGAATGGACGATTCTCGTCGTCGAGCCGTTTACGTTTGACACCGTGCGCGAGGGCATCGAAGCGCAGTATGAGCTGATGCCCTATCTTTCCTCCCCCATCGAGCAGGTCAAGTATTACCTGCGCCTGTGCCGCGAGGACGGCTGGTATTTCGACCGGCTGTTCATGTTCCGCGACTTCGGCGTTGAATCGTTCCGCGATTTTCTCAAGACGGTCGGGCTGCATTTCTTCCCGTGGCAGACCTACCAGTCCATGAAGCCCACGCTCGACAAGCGCATGACCTACGCGGGCAGCGGCTTTGTCCGTTACAACACGAAGGACCGCGCCACCAAGGTCGTTCGTCAGCAGATCATTCGCGAATACACGGGCTATGAGTACGGGCTGTACCCCCATTCCAAAGAGATGCTGCTGGAATACCGCGATCTCGTCGAGCAAAACGGTTCAAAGCTCATGGTCTTTATCTATCCGAACATGACGGCGCACAACCTCGCCATACCGGGCTTTCTGGATTACAACGCCAGCCTGATGAAATTCTGCGCGGAAAACGGCATCGAGTGCGTCAATTTCTCCCTCGCCAAGCCCGAATTGTACCCCCGCAAGACGGACAGCTATTACTTTGACCTGTATCACATGGTCGGCTCCGGCGCGGATATCTTCAGCACCTGCTTTTCCAAATTCTTCAATGCCTATCTCGCGGGCGAAGACACGAGCGGCTGGTTCTATAAGGACAACGCCGAGTATCTCGCCTCGATTTCCTACATCACCAACTGCTGGATTTCCACCTATGTCCCCGGCGAATGGAACAAAGCGTGGGATCAGGATGAAGCCGCTGTCGCCGCCGCCGCGCAGGGGCGCGACGTCTACCTCGCCAACTGCAACCACGGCACATCCGTCACGCCGGAATACCGCTTCGTGTTGCTGGATGAAGCGACCGGCGCGGAGACCGAGCTGACCGGCTGGCAGACGGAGGGTATTTACAGCTGTGAGCCGGACGCGATGCGGGGTAAATGTCTGCGCGTCTATGCCCGTCCGCAGGGCGGCGAGCAAAACCGCGACGTATATTTTGATTTCCGCCCCGGCAAGGACGAAGAACCCTGCCTGCAAGTTTAGGAGGCATGCTTTCGTGAAACACTTCATACGGCTGGCGGTCTTTCTGCTCGGCTTTGCCCTGCTCGTCATCCTCGCGGACTGCACGCTGATTCAGACGGATACGTTCGTCGCGCTGACGCTTTCGGAGATGAAATCCCGCAGCGACATTGAGCTGGCTGTCGTCGGTTCTTCCATCGTGCGCGACCATTTCAACGCCGAACTCATCAGCGAAAAGACCGGAAAGCAGGCGTTTTCCGCCGCAGTCCCCGGTCTGTCGCTTCAGGGCGAGCTGGCTCTGACCCGCGAGCTTTATAAGACGAATGACCCTGCATACACCATTCTGGTTTTGGAGCCTTACAACTTCGATACCGTCAAGGAAGACCCGAACGCCCAATATAAGCTGATGCCCTTTCTCAGCGACACGGGCAACCGATTCGATTACTATCTGGATGTCTGCCGCGAGGACGGCAAGTATCTCGACCGACTGCTGATGTTCCGCGAATTCGGCGTCGAGTCGCTTGCCGATATCCGCAAGACGGTCGGACTGCATATGCATGCGCAAAAGACCTATGCGCGTCTTCGCCCGACGATGGACGGCACAGTCTCCTACGCGGGCGGCGGCTTCCTGCGCCATACCAGCGGCGAAAGCGCGGAAACGCTCATCCGCGAAACCGTCCTGCGCGAGAAAGACCCCGGCTATGATTACGAAATCTACGACGCATCCAAATCCCTGCTGACGCGCTACAAGGCGCTCTGCGAGGAAAAGGGAAGCCAACTCGTCGTGATGCTCTTTCCGAATCTGACGGCGCACGCGCTGGCTGAGCCGGGCTTCCTGCCCTATGGCGAAAGCCTGATGAAGTTCTGTCGTGAAAGCGGCATCCCCTGCTTCAACTTTCAGTATGCCAAAGCCGAATTCATGGAGAACCTTGACGGCTACTATTACGACCTCTATCACATGAACGGCACCGGCGCGGATCTTTTCAGCGAGGCGTTTTCGCGCTTCTTCAACGCCTATGCCGCCGGCGAGGACGTCAGCGGCTGGTTTTATGAAAACAGCGCGGACTATCTGGCGTCCATCGACCGCATCACCAATGTCTGGCTGGTTGTCGGCGAAAACGAGTGGATTGCGGACTGCAACCGCGGCTCACTCGTCACGCCGCTGTATCGGTTCGCCGCCGTTTATGCGGACGGAAGCGAAACGCTCCTGCGCGATTACAGCAAAGACGGCGTTTTCTCTGCTGAAAACATTCCGGAGGGCGCGACGCTCAAGGTTTACGCCGTCCCGCAGGGACAGGAGGACGCCGAGCCGGTCTGGTATGTTGTTTCCGAGCGTTCGCCGAGGCTGTCCGACTCTTGAACAATGCGCGGCAATCGGGTATAATAGAATAACGCAAAGCGGGACGCGCTTATCGTGCGTTCCGCTTGTTTTATGTGAATGACAGCAAGAGGATAACATCATGAAAACCCTGATCTTAGACTATATGGAAGCGACGGCGGCGCGTCTGCCGGAAAAGACCGCCTTTGCGGACGAAAGCTCGTCCGTCACGTTCAGCGCACTCGTTACCCGTGCGAAAGCGGTCGCCAGTGCGCTGTGCGGCTATGTGCCGCCCAGAAGCGTCATCGGCTTTTACATGGACAAGGGCGTCGATACCGCCATCGGCTTCATGGGCGCGGTCTATGCGGGCTGTGCCTATTCGCTGCTCAACCTGCGCCATCCCGCCGTGCGCATCCGTGCGATGCTGGAAACGCTGGATACGCCGATTGTCGTAACGGACAGGGCGCATCTTTCCCAACTGGAGGCTCTTGAAGCACCCGCACGCATTCTGCTCATCGAAGATTTGCAGACGACTGCCCCTGATGAAGCCGCGCTTTCGCGGATTCGCGCAGGCATGATCGACGCCGACCCGCTGTATGTCAACTTTACCAGCGGATCGACCGGCACGCCCAAGGGCGTCGTCGTCTGCCATCGCAACGTCTGCGACTTCATCCCCTGCTTTACGGAAACCTTCTCCATCGGCGAGGCGGACGTGCTTGCCAACCAGGCGCCTTTCGACTTTGACGTTTCGGTCAAGGATATTTACAGCGGACTGTTCACCGGCGCGACGGTTGAAATCGTTCCGACGGCGTATTTCACCAACCCGACCAAGCTGATGGATTTCCTCTGCGACAGGCAGACGACCGTCATGGTTTGGGCAGTCAGTGCGCTGTGCTTCCTGACGACGATGAACGCGCTCGCCTACAAGACGCCCGACAAGCTCCGCGCCATCCTCTTTTCGGGCGAAGTGATGCCCATCAAGCATCTGCATAAGCTGCAAAAGTATCTGCCGAATGTGCAGTATGTCAACCTCTACGGCCCGACGGAAATCACCTGCAACTGCACCTATTACGTCGTGGATCGGGATTTTGCGGAAAACGAAAGCCTACCCATCGGCGTGCCGTTTGCCAACGAGCGCATCCTGCTGCTCAAGCCGGACGGCGGCGAGGAAGCCGCGCCCGGTGAAATCGGCGAGCTTTGCGTCAGCGGAACTTCCGTCGCACTGGGCTATTACAAAGACCCCGAGCGCACCGCCGCCAGCTTTACCCAAAACCCGCTCAACCATGCTTACATCGAGCCGATTTACCGCACGGGCGACCTTGTGAAGCTCAATGAGCGCGGCGAAATGGTGTATGTTTCCCGAAAGGATTTCCAGATTAAGCACATGGGACACCGCATCGAGCTGAGCGAAATCGAGGTGCAGATGACGGCGGTTTCCGGCGTTGACCGTGCGCTCTGCGCCTATCTGGAGGACAAGGGCAAGATTCTCGCCTTTTATACCGGTTCGGCAGAGAAGAACGACATCGTTGCCGCGCTCCGCGAACTTCTGCCCGCCTATATGATTCCGAATCTGTTCATGCAGGTGGACGCCATGCCGCTGAACAAAAACGGCAAAATCGACCGCGCCGCGCTGCTTGCGCAGTACGCCGCCGCGAGAGCCGCCAAAAAGGAGAGCCGCCATGGATAATCAACAGCTTGCCGCCATTGCCGGGCGTTTCGGCACGCCGTGCTTCGTCTTTGACGAAACCGCGCTGGAAAAGCGCATGCGTGCCGTGCGGGAGATGCTCGCTCCGAGCGTCGCGCTCTGCTATTCGATCAAGGCGAACCCGTTTCTCATCCCCGCCATGCGCAGTCTCGTCGGCACGCTTGAGGTTTGCAGCCCCGGCGAGCTGGAAATCTGCATGAAGCAGGGCGTCGCGCCCGACACCATCCTCTTTTCCGGCGTAAACAAGACGCGTGAGGATATCGAGCGGGCGATGGACTGCGGCGTGACGCGGTTCACCTGCGAATCTCCCCTGCATATCCGCCTCATCGACGAAGCAGCGCAGAAGCGCGGCAGAATCTATCCCGTTCTTCTGCGGCTGACAGCCGGTTCTCAGTTTGGCATGGACGAGCGCGACTTTTTTGCCGCGCTGGATCATCGGGCGGACACGCCGGGCATCCGCATCGAAGGCATCCACTACTTCTCCGGCACTCAGCGCAAAAAGCTCGATGGTCAGCGCAAGGAGCTGACGATGCTCGCCGAGCTGGTATCGCGGCTGAAAGCGGAATACGGCTTTGAAACCGTCCGCGTCGAATACGGTCCCGGGCTGTACTTCCCCTATTTCAACCACGAGGATCACAGCGACACGCTCGCGCCCCTGCGTGAGCTTGCGCCGGATCTGGAAGCGCTGGCATCGTTCTGCGAGCTGACCATCGAGATGGGACGCTTCTTCGCCTCCGAATGCGGAACCTACCTGACGCGTGTCGTCGATACGAAAACGAACTGCGGCACATCCTACGCCATCGTGGACGGCGGCATCCACCACGTCAACTATCTGGGCGGCAACATGGGCATGCGCGTGCCCATCATCGCGCATATTCCCGAGCGGGAAGGCGCAGAGCCTGCGCCGTGGGCATTATGCGGCAGCCTTTGCACGACGGCGGATGTGCTGGTTCGCAAAGCGGAATTCGCCGGACTTGAGCAGGGCGACCTGCTGGCGTTTCAGAACATCGGCGCATACTCCGTGACGGAAGGACCCGCGCTGTTCCTGAGCCGCGCCATGCCGCGCATCGTTCTGCACAGTGCGGAAGGCGACCGACTCGCGCGCGATACCGTCCAGAGCTGGGAGCTGAACTGCGAAGGGGAACGTTGAGAACCGTTGAGGGCGTTGTCCTCGAACTTCCGACTTTGTTTTCTGCCCCCTGACTGCGCTATCGCTTTGCGATAGCTGACCAAACATGGATTCCGCTCAGGTTTTGCGATTTGTCGCGAAGCGGAAAATCCAAGAACCTAAAAACATAAAAGGAGAAATCACCATGAAAGACACCATTCTGGATATCCTCTCTGAAATCGTTGAGGACGTAGACTTTGACACCTGCACGACTCTGATTGACGACGGCATCCTTTCCTCGCTGGATATCATCCAGCTCATCGGCGCCCTGAACGACGAGTTCGACCTGTCCATCCCCGCGACCGAGATCGTTCCGGAGAACTTCAACAGCGTGGACGCGATGGTTGCGATGGTCTCGCGCCTTTCCGAGGAGTAAGAGGGCGAACATATGCAGCAGGAAGTAGCACAGTTTCTCGATTTTGTCGCCCATTCCCCGACGGTGTTTCAGGCGACCGAGCAGGCTTGCCAAATGCTCGAGGAAGCGGGCTTCTCCCGCCTTGCCGAGCATGAGGCATGGAACATCGTTCCCGGCGGACGCTACTATGTCACGCGCAACCGTTCGGCGCTCATCGCCTTCTCCGTTCCGGAAAAGGGCGCGGCGCACTGCCAAATCGTCGCCAGCCACGGCGATTCCCCGACCTTCAAGCTCAAGCCGAAGGCAGAGAGCGAATCCGCGGGGGCTTATGTCCGCCTGAATGTCGAGCGTTACGGCGGCATGATTCTGACCACATGGCTTGATAAGCCGCTCTCCATTGCGGGGCGTGCGCTCGTCCGCGAAAACGGAAAGCTCGTGACCAAGCTCATCGACCTTAACCGCGACGCGCTGCTCATCCCCAACATGCCGATTCACTTCAACCGCGATATCAACAACGGCTATGCGTATAACCCGCAGGTCGATATGCTCCCCGTTTTCGGCGACTTGAGCGCCAAGGGTGCGCTTGCGTCGGAAGTCGCGGCGAAAGCCGGCGTTAAAGTCGAGGATATCGTCGCCTGCGACCTGTTCCTCTATAACCGCACGCCCGCAAGCGTCTGGGGCGCGCACGAGGAGTTCTTCTCCTGCCCGCGCATTGACGATTTGGAGTGTGCCTATACCTCTCTGGCAGCGTTCATCGCCGCGCCTGCCCAAGCGCACATCAACGTCTGCGCCATCTTCGACAACGAAGAAGTCGGCAGCCTGTCCAAGCAGGGCGCGGATTCCACGCTGCTTGAGGACGTGCTGACGCGCGCGCTATCCGCGCTGGGCATGTCGGACGGCGAAATCCGCGCCGCCATGAGCGCGAGCTTCATGGTTTCCGCCGACAACGCGCACGCCGTCCATCCCAATCATCCCGAAAAATACGACGATCAGAACCGCACGTTCATGAACGGCGGCGTAGTCATCAAGCATAACGCCAACCAGAAATACACAACCGACGCGGTTTCCGACGCCATTTTTGCGGAAATCTGCGCGAAGGCGGGCGTTCCCGTTCAGCATTTCGCCAACCGTTCGGATATTTTGGGCGGCTCGACGCTGGGCAATCTCTCCAACGCGCATCTGTCCATGAACACCGTGGATATCGGTCTGGCTCAGCTCGCCATGCACTCCAGCTACGAAACCGCAGGCTGCGCGGATGTTTCGTATATGATTCGCGCACTGAACACATTCTATCAGACGAATATCGTGACCGAAGCGGACGGCACGTATCAGCTGCTTTGATTCTCTTCCTGCTCGCGCTTTCTGCGTTCTTCGTTCTCCTGCCATCGATCCGCGCGCGCGGATACCCGACAGAGCGCAAGCGTCAGCAGCAGAACCAGCGCGATGCACAGCGTGATGATGAATCCCACAATCATCTTTTTCACCCCCTCGTACTATCCTATCCGAAAACACGCCGTCCGTTGCATGCCAATCAGCGGAAGGCGTGTTTTTTGCTCACAGGCACAGTTTTATCGTTTTGCAGGGGGCTGCGGAAACGCAGGCAGGAGCAGAACCGATTTTTGATGGAAGCCAAATTCAAATATTCAAAATAACGGCACATGCCCGCTTGATTTTTCCTTTTCATGCATGTATAATGATGCCGTTATTGCATGTATTCTCTCATCTGCATCATCCACACGAAAGGACGGCACCGTTATGAACCGTGACGAACTCGAAAAACGCAACGTTGGTGAAAACCTCGATTCCCTGATGAACCTCGATCCGCGGGGCTACGGCGTCTGCCGCATCCTTTATGCGGGCAGCCGCAAGGAGACCGGCGAGCCGCTGACCATGCACGCCGCGCAGAAGCTCACAGATACGGTCAAGCCCGGCGATTTGGTCTATATTCTGACCGGATTCGTTCTTCTTCCGCATAAAGTGCCGGAGATGGACGGTATGGTTTCCTCCATGCTGTTCGCCCGCGCGCTTGTGCTGGCCTTTGACGCCAAGCCCATCATCATCTGTCCGGAGGACAGCGTGCAGGCGATTCGCAGCTGCGCGTGCGTCGTCGGTCTGCACGTCTATGAAGATATCGACACGGTACGTGAAATGCCGATGAGCATGGGCGTCATCAGCTTCCCGAAGGATTTGGCGCAGGCTCCCGCCGCCGTCAAGACCCTGCTTGCCCACGGCACGCCCGCCGCGGCGGTTTCTATCGAGGCTCCCGGCGCGAACGAGCTTGGGGTCTATCATAACGCGGGCGGCAAGGACGTTTCCGCGCTGGAAGCCAAAACCGACCTGCTCTGGGCAAAGCTGTGCGAGATGAACGTCCCGACCGTTTCGATTGGCGATTTGGGCAACGAAATCGGCATGGGCAGGATTGCCGAGCATATCCGCACCTATGTGCCTTTTACGGATAAGGGCGAATGCTCCTGCGGCTGCCGGGGCGGTATTCTGGCAGCCAGCACGACGGACTGCATCATCACCGCAACCTGTTCGGACTGGGGCTGCTACGGTCTGATGGCTGCCATCGCGTATCTGAAGCGTGATATCGACATTCTCCAGACCGAAGAAATGGAAGCCGAGCTGATGCGCGCCGCCGCCCGCTGCGGGCTGATTGACATGACAGGCTCTCTCCTGCCGGGCATCGACGGATTTGACACGAAGCTGAACGTTTCCATCCTCAGCCTGATGCGCCAATGCACGGACTACGCCCTGCGCTATTCGCATAACTCGGAGCGTTGGTTCGCGCCGGTTCTTGAAAAGAAGTTCTTTGATTAAGGAGGCACGCTGCCATGGAGCTGCACCCCGTCGGCGTCAGCGGCATTCTCGCCGTATTGGGTGACGCCATCAGCGAGGAAACCGGTGCCCGTGTCGCCGCCCTTTCCGCCGCCGTGCGCGATGCGCATCTATCGGGCGTCACGGAAATGATTCCCGCCTACGCTTCGCTTCTCATCAAATATGATCCGTTTCTGACGGATTACGCCGCGCTCGCAGACCGTTTGCGTGAGCTTGAGCGGCATATTTCCTCCTCCGCTGCGCAGGAGGGGCGCATTGTCGATATTCCCGTTTGCTACGGCGGCAAATACGGTGAGGATCTGCCCTTTGTCGCCCGCCACGCGGGGCTGAACGAAAAGGACGTCATCGCGCTGCACGCCGGCAGAACCTACCGCATCTATATGCTCGGCTTTCTGCCCGGCTTTCCGTATCTGGGCGGGCTGGATTCGCGCCTGTTTACCCCGCGGCTGGATACGCCGCGCACAAGCATCCCCGCCGGTTCCATCGGCATCGGCGGTCAGCAGACGGGCATCTACCCGATGGAATCCCCCGGCGGCTGGCAGTTGATCGGGCGCACGCCGCTGACGCTCTTTTCACCGTCTCAGCCCCTGCCGTATGCGGCGGGCGACCGCATCCGGTTCGTGCCCATCGACGAGGGCGAATTCGAGGCGATTCGCCGAAAAGAGGAGGCGCGTGTGCATGGCGCTTAAAATTGTTTTCCCCGGGCCGCTGACCACCGTTCAGGATTTCGGCCGTCTGGGGCATCAGGCGGAGGGCTTTCCCGAGTGCGGCGCGTGCGACAAGTATTCTCTCGCGCTTGCCAATCTGCTGGCAGGCAACGGAAGCGCGCCGAACATGGCAGGGCTTGAATATACGCTCGCCGGTCCGACCGTTCAGGCGGACGATTATACGCTTGTCGCGCTGGCGGGCGGCGTTTCCCGCCCCAAGGTCAACGGCAAAGATGTGCCGATGTTTGCCCCCATTCTGCTCGCGCCGGGCGATACGCTGGAAGTCGGCGCACTGGAAAGCGGTCTGCGCGGCTATCTGGCTCTGTTCGGCGGATTGGATATTCAGCCCGTCCTCGGAAGCCGCTCGACCGATTTAAAATGTCATATCGGCGGCATGGAAGGGCGTGCGCTCCGCGCAGGCGACGCCTTGCCCGTTCTCTCCGCCTTCCGTCTGCCGCAGGAGCAATACGCGCTCATGCAAAAGCGTTTCAAACCGCTTGAACCTTGGGCACTTTCCACACTCACGCCGCACGGCTACATCGGCTCTGCCGTTTTGCCGCTGCTGCGCATCGTTCCCGGTCCGCAGGACGGCATGTTCACCGAGCAGGCGCTGCACGAATTCAGCCATTCGCTCTATACCGTCACGCCGGATTCCAACCGCATGGCAGCCAAGCTGAGCGGCACGGCGGTAGAAGCCAAGAACGGCGTCGATATCCTTTCGGATGGCATTGTCGAAGGCTCGGTGCAGATTTCGGCAAACGGTCAGCCTATCGTCATGCTTGCCGACCATCAGTCCACCGGCGGCTATGCCAAAATCGGCACGGTCATCAGCTGCGATATTCCCGCGCTGGCGCAGGTGCGCCCCGGACAGAGCGTCGGCTTCCGGTTTGTGACGGTAGAGGAAGGCATCGCCGCCTGCAAGCGCGAAAAAGAAAAATGGAATCAGTTCAAGGAGCAGTTTTATGGAGAATAATTTCGCTCAGATGTCCCCGGCGCAGGTGCGTGCGCTCATCCGCGAGGGCAAAATCACACAGCCGACGACCGGCATGTGCGACGGCTATGAGCAGGGCAATCTCGTCGTCCTGCCCAAAGAGCTGGCATGGGATTTTCTGCTCTTTTGCCAGCGCAACCCCAAATCCTGTCCGCTGCTGGAGGTCGCGGACGCCGGCAGCCGAACCTTCCCCGTATTCGGCGCGGGAAGCGATATCGCGCGCGACATTCCGAAATACCGCGTCTATGAAAACGGCGTGATGACCGGCGAATATACCGATGTTTCCAAGTTCTTTGACGAGCCGGGGCGTGAGCTGGTCAGCTTTCTGATTGGGTGCAGCTTTTCGTTTGAAAGTGCGCTGCTGGAGGCGGGCGTGCCCGTGCGCCAAATCGAAGAAGGCGTCAATGTGCCGATGTACAACACGAACATCCCCTGCGCGAGCGCGGGCGTATTCTCCGGCAATATGGTCGTGAGCATGCGCCCCATTCCGCACGAGCTTGTGCCCGCCGCGGTTGCGATTACGGCGCAGATGCCGCGTGTTCACGGCATGCCGATTCAAATCGGCTATCCGGAGCATATCGGCATTCACGACCTTGCGCATCCGGACTACGGCGACGCGGTGACCATTCGTGAGAACGAAGTTCCCGTATTCTGGCCCTGCGGCGTGACCCCGCAGGCGGTCGTCATGCACTCCAAGCCGCCGTTTGTCATCACGCACGCGCCGGGGCACATGTTCATCACGGATGTAAAGAACGCCGTCTTAAAGCTGTAAGGCGGGCTGAGCCCGCGTTCACTTCCGCCCCAGTCCGTAATGCCCGAAAGCCTTGCTCACGCGAGCGATGTTGTGCAATTCCCCATACGCTAAAAATGGGCTGAGTCCGCACTCACTTCCGCCCCAGTCCGCGAAGCGATGATAGGCGGAAGGTATCAGGTTCTCAGTTCCTGACCGGAGGCTCAATCGTTCTCCAAGGAGGTAGACCTATGATTTCTGTTGATTTGAACTGCGATCTCGGCGAGAGCTTTGGCGCATATACCATCGGCATGGATGAAGCCGTAATTCCGCTCATCACCTCTGCCAACGTCGCCTGCGGCTACCACGCGGGCGATCCGCTCGTCATGGCGCAGACCGTCGAACGCTGCCGCGCGGCAGGCGTACACGTCGGCGCACATCCCGGCTTTCCCGACCTGATGGGCTTTGGACGCCGCAACATGAACGTATCGCCCGCGGAAGCCAAGGCCTACATTCAATACCAGCTCGGTGCGCTTCTTGCGTTCTGCCGCGCATCCGGCGTCAGCATGCATCACGTCAAGCCGCACGGCGCGCTGTACAACATGGCGGCGAAGGACGAGAAGCTCGCCCGCGCCATTGTCGAGGGCATCTGCGAGGTGGATGACCGTCTGACCCTGCTTGCGCTCAGCGGAAGCGAGATGCTTCTTGCCGCCGAAAAAGCGGGGCTTCGCGCCGCCAGCGAGGTCTTTGCCGACCGCGCTTATCAGGCAAACGGAACGCTTGTGCCGCGCAGTCAGCCCGGCGCGATGATTACCGACGAAAACGAAGCGATTGCCCGCGTCGTGCGCATGGTCACGGAGGGCGTTGTCACGTCCATCGACGGCATTGACGTGCCGCTCCGCGCAGACTCCATCTGCGTCCACGGCGACGGCGAAAAGGCACTGCTCTTTGTGCAGAAGATCCGTCAGGCGCTCGGCGAAAAGGGCGTGGAGATTAAAGCCCTGTAAGCTGAAATTGCATGACAAAAGCGCACCCCACAGCAGGGATTTTCTCCCGCTGCGGGGTGCGCTTTCATTGTGATGGATTTGTTTTCAAGCTGCGGCATATGCCGCTTCAGCCCGGATCAATACCACATCCAGTTTTTAAACCAGTTCATCTTCGCCAGCCAATCCCTTGAAACCTCCATGCCGGAAGCATAGGGATAGAACGCGATGAACAGCACCACCGCCGCCACGCCAAGCACGGCGGCAAGCACATGACTCAGCTTCGGTTTTCTGCGTTCCAGATAGCGCAGTGCCTGCACCGTCGCCAAAATGATGAACGGCACGCTTGCGAAATAGTGATAGATGAACGTCAGCCGGCTGACCAGCACCCACGGCAGATACGCCGACAGGAAGCCCACCGCGATGACCGGCATGGCGCGGTCATACGCATCGTCCCTGCCGGGAACGACGCGGAGCATCGGCAGCGCATTGCGATAGAAGCTGTATCCCAATACGAACAGAATGCCCAGCAGACCCGTCCACCAAACCGCGGGATTGCCGAACGCCATGATGGTGCTTGCCTTGCCTGCCTCCGGGAAAGCCGCGCTGTAATACCACATCGGCTTGATGATGAGCGGCCACTCATACCACGGCGACGAGAAGTAATGCGTCGCAACAAGGTTCTTGTGATATTCGAACATCGTCACCTGCGCATTCCAGACGCGCTCTAGCATCTTGGCGTTCAGCTTCACCTCTCCGTATGCGCTCAGATACGGAATATAGCTCATCACATAGATCGTCACCGGAACAAGCACGAAGAACACGATGCACGCGGCAATGGTCAGCGCGCCCTTTTGAACAAAGCTGTCCGCCGCATGCGCAAACGCTGGATTTTCCTCCCTGTGCTTCTGCGCGTATCGGCTCTGCTTGTACAGCGCAATGAACCGTGAGAAGAACAGCACGGCAAGCCCGACCGCGCCATAGCAGCCGATCCACTTGCTCGAAATCGCCAGACCCATGAACACGCCGGACAATCCCAGCGGAACAAACGTCCTGCTCAGCTTCTGATGATAGAAGCTCATCTGCATCCACCGTGCCATAAACAGGAACATCACCATCATGAACAGCACCGGGAAGGAGTCGATGGTCGCGATGCGCGTCTGCGTAAAGTGCATGCAGTCCGCTGTCAGCAGCAGCGCACTCAGCGCAGCCCAGCGCGTGCGCTTCATCAGCTGCATCGCCAGCAGGTAGATGGCGGGAATCATCAGGATGCCCGTCAGCGTGCCCGCAAACCGCCACGCAAACGGCGTCATGCCCATCAGGTCGATGCACCAGCTCATAAAGACCTTGCCCAGCGGCGGATGCGTCGTTTCGTAGGTATACAGGCTGTGCGCATGCTCATAGCCCGTGCGTGCATGGTAGATCTCATCGAAGTACATGCTGTTTTCGTAGGTCGGCTTTTGGGGAACGGTGTCCTGCTCGTCGATAAGCGTATTCGGGTCGCTTCCGCGTCCCTCCAGCGCACCGCTCGCCGTCACGGAAACCGGCTGAATGACCTGTCCGTTTTCATCGACCGCCGCCACTTCCCAGAGTGCAGAGCCAGCGTCCTTGAATGTCACGCGCAGATAGCGTCCGCTCAGCGCGGTCATGCTTCCGGATGCGCCCGCAACGACGCCGGATGCGTCATAGGTCGGCGCTCTGAGTGCCAGCCACTTGAAGCATTCACCACGGTCAAAGAAGGCGTCCGTTTCGGCGCTGTAATCCACGCCGTCATCGGATGCGGCAAACGAAAACTGCGTATCCGAAATGCCGCCGTAATAATAGACGTGGAAGTTCTCATGGACGCTGCCCAAGTCTATGACCACGCTTTCGCCTTCCGCGGTAGACACATAGCCCGTCTGCGGCGCTTTGCCTGCGCCCAGATGATAAAACGCAACAGCTGCGTAAACCAGCGTCATCGCGCCCATAAGGACGAAATCACGCGGGCGCAGATGCAGGCGATAGTCCTTTTCGTGAAGAAGCTCGTCGCGCATGCGCGTTTCCGCCGCGCAGGGCGCTTCTTCCGCCTGTCCGTCCGCCGCGTCCGTTCTCCTTTTCTGCGGCAGAGTGAGCGCAGGTGCGCCCATTGTCAGCCGCACGGCGGTGTAGACCGTCAGCGCCGCGCAGGCAAGCTGCACCACGCCCAGCACATAGCCCAGCCATGTATTCGGCGCAATGAGATAATCATACGCCAGCACGATGCCGATGTTCACCGCCGACGCCGCCGATGCCGCCGCGGCGGAAATCAGCAGGCGCAGATCGCCCGTTTCGACAAAGGCAAAGAAGAGCAGCGCCAGCGCGGGCAGGATATAGCGTTCGTGCATCTTGGTCGTCAGCACGAAGATGAGCTGCATCGTCATCGCCGACGCGAGGAACAGGCGGCTCCTGCCCTGACCCAGCAGGTAGACGGCGATGCCCGCCGCGAAGGAGAGAACCATCAGCGCCACGCCGAGCTGCCCGTAGGTCACGCCGCCGATCAACGCCGTCGATTCATCCACCCAGTTGCCGCCCAGCAAGAACATCAGGTTTCCGGTCGAAAGCGTCGCATGCGGATAACCGGAGAGCGTCGCCGCATACTTGTCCACCAGCCATGTGACGATATTCTCGCCCCACGCAAACGGCAGAACGATTGCCAGCGTCACCGCTGCACCGCCCAGCAGCCCCAGCACGATGGACTTTCCGCGATGCTCGCCGAGCTTCGCTTCCTTCATCAAGGCGGCAACGCCCAGCGGCACGAGCAGACCCGCCTGCGGCTTTGCCAGCACGGCAAGCGCAAAGATCGGAATCGCAATCGTCCACTGTCCCTCGCGAGCATTGAGCAGCATCAGCACCAGCAGAAGCGCCAGCACGGAGTCAATCTGCCCCCAGCAGCTTCCGGTAACGATGAACGCCGGATTCAGCGCAAGCATCGCGGCAACCGCCAGCGATACGCCGTTTCCGAATTTCTTCTTCGCCGCCGCATAGCAAACCGCCGCCAAAGCGAGGTCGCAGGCAATCGGCACCATCTTCATCAGTGCCTGAAATCCGATGCTGCCTGTACTCATGCCCAGCAGATTGCCGATGACGCCCAGCAGCCCCAGCACCAGCATATACGCCGGCGGATAATCGCAGAAATAGCCTTCCTGATAGAAATTCCCCGCGCCGCCGGATGCCATTCTGCCCGCCCACGCGCCAAAACAGCCCATGTCCACACCGTATCCCTCAACCGTAAAGGCGAGGACGGCGCGGAGGACAAACGCGGCAGCCAGCGTCAGGATCAAGCCGATGCCGGCGCGGCGGTCATTCATATTCGCCCCATTCAGACCGCACACCAGCAGAAGCACAATCGCCAGATAGATTGCCGCCGATATGCCCAGCAGCGGAATGCTCCGCTCCTTCATCGACGTCGGCGCGGTGTTCTCCGTCTTTTTGCTCGGCGCGGGCGTAGACAGGTCAAGCACGGTTTCGCCGACGGGCACCGTTTCCACCTGCTCCAGCGCGACGTCGGTAAACCAAGCCTTGCCGCTGTTCTCCGAGCCGTATCCGCCCAGACGCGCCATGACCGTCACCTCGCGCTGTCCCTTGCCGGTTCGCGCATAGAGCGTCAGCGTTTCCCATTGCCCCGCCGTGTCGTGAAGATCGGCGCTGGTTCCGTATATGCCGGAGAAGGACACGTTCGCGCCCTTATGATCCTCGCCGCAGTTTTCAGCCATCACACGTGCGGTCAGCCTGTATGTCGCGTTCTCGCGGACGGAAACCGTCTGCTCAAACCGCGCATCGTTGGATGCGGCGTTTTCGACCAGCGCGGCGGTTGTCCCGTCCGCCATCGTCACCGCCTCCAGATACGATGCGCCCGCGCTCGTCACCCACATTCCGGTTGACCAGCCGTCGGGCATGCCGTCCGTCACCGCGGAAAAATCGCCGTTGACGAGCAGGTTTCCCGCCTGCGGCGCTTCGTCCTTTCCGCCTCGGGTCAGCGCAAACACAGCCGCTGCAACCACGAGCAGCAGCACAGCCAACATGCCGACTGTTTTCTGACGTTTATTCATCCATTGAACCTCCGGGTCAAAACAGTGGTCCCTGATAGGGAAAAGCATCCTTGATATGCGTGAGCCGCGTTCCCTGAATCTCGATGACATCAAACCGCGCCTGCCTGTTCATCAGACCGTTTTTCATCATATAGGCGACCGCGCCTTTGCATATTCTCTTTTGTTTGGCTGGCGTTACGGCTTCGCGTCCATACGCGCCGCCCTTTCTCACCTTGACCTCGACAAAGACGACCACCCCGCCGTCGAGGGCAATCAGGTCGATCTCCGCGCCGGGGAACACCGCGTTACGCGCAAGGATTTCATACCCCTGCTCGACGAGATACTGCTCCGTATGCACTTCGCCGAGCTTGCCGACCGCATGCGAATCCATATTTACCCCACAAAATGCCCGATGAACGAGCGGCGATGGATCGGCGTCGGGCCGTATTTTTTCAGCGCGGCGATATGCTCCGCCGTGCCGTAGCCCTTGTTTTTGGCAAATCCATATTCCGGATACTGCGCGTCAAGCTCCCGCATGATGCGGTCTCGCGTCACCTTCGCCAAAATGGAAGCCGCCGCAATCGAGTAGCACAGCGCGTCGCCGTGTACCAGCCCACGCACCTCGCCCTTGACGTTCAGCCTGTCGATGGCATCGACCAAAAACAGGTCGCACGGCGCATCCTTCGCCGCCAGTGCCATCGCGTTCTTCGTCGCATTCAGGATGTTGACCCGGTCGATTTCCTCCGGAGAGGCGAGGATGACCTGCGCATAAATCGCCGTTTCCCGGATCTTGTCATACAGTTCCTCGCGCCGCTTTTCGGTCAGCTTCTTGCTGTCATCCACATAGAGCAGCAGCGGTTCCGGCGGCATGACCACGCAGGCGGCGGCAACCGGTCCGCAGAGCGGTCCGCGCCCCGCCTCATCCAGTCCCGCGAACATCCTGCCCGTCTGCCAGATTTCCTTATCCGTCTGGGTGATTTCCTCAAGCCGCGCATTCCAGTCTTTTTTCATACAGCTATCTTTCCCGGGCTTTCGCCCAATCCCACCGAGGGCTTATTCCTCGGTTCAGCTTGTTGACATAAGCAAACTTGGCTCGAATAGCAAAATCATGAAATTCAGCTATTCTTTCATTTGCGGAAAGGGCTATTCTCTCCCCAATGGGGAGAATAGCTTTTTGTCTGCAACCGAGGGCTTATTCCTCGGTTTCTTTCTTGATTTCGCGCTGTTCTTCCGCCTTTTTCTTGGGCGGCTGCGGCGCTTTTTGCAGTGTGATGCGTCCGAGCTTGCCCGCCCGGAACTCATCCAAAATGACGGATGCGCCGCGATCGGTATCGCATACCCCGCCGGGAAGCAGCCATCCGCGCCCGCGGCAGGCTTCCTCCAGCAGCGGGACGCCGCGCAGGGTGTTATCTTTGAGCTTAAAGCGCGTCGTCAGCGCGTCGGTATGTTCTTCCATCAGGTTTTCCATCAGGCGGATGGCAAGCATCTGCTGATCCATGATGTTATCGTTGATGGTTCCGACAAACGCCAGTGCGCGGGCATCCTGCTGGTCGCTGAGGTTGGGCCAGAGCAGACCGGGCGTATCGAGCAATTCCAGATACGGCGTGATGCGCACCCACTGATTGCTGCGGGTCACGCCGGGGCGGTCGCCCGTGCGGGCGATGGATGCGCCGTTGATGCGGTTGGTGAACGTGGATTTGCCAACATTCGGCACGCCGACAATCATCACGCGGACAGTCTTTTTGACGCCGCGTGCAGCCATTTTGGCAACGGCTTCCGCGCTGGCTTTCTCAATTCGCGCAATGATATCCTTCGCCTTGCCGCGGATGCTGTCAAAGCTCATGCAGTCAATGCCCTGTGCGCGGAAATAGGCAAGCCACGCACGGGTCTGGTTTTCCTGCGCCAAGTCCGCCTTGCCCAGCACGAGCAGGCGGCGTTTGCCCTTGATGAGCGCATCCAGATCCGGATTTCGGCTGGCTCTGGGGATTCGCGCATCGCAAAGCTCAACGACGACATCCACCCGGCTGAGCTGATCGGCGAGCGCACGCTTCGCCCTTGCCATATGGCCGGGATACCAGTTGATTTTTTTCTCGTCAGCGCGGAGCATCATCTCTTCGTTCATGGAACCTCCTCTTGGGGCTCTGCCCCAAATTCCGGCAGGGAGACCGTTCCCTGCGTGTTTTTCGCTTCGCGCCTGATTACATAAACAGCGCGCTTTTTCAAAATACAAAAAGACCGTCGGACATAACGCCCGGCGGTCTTAACAGCACAATTACATCTCCTTAATCTTGGCGGCCTTGCCGGACAGATTACGCAGATAGTACAGCTTCGCACGACGGACCTTGCCGCGGCGGAGCACCGTAATCTTATCAAGACGCGGGGAATGCAGCGGGAAAGTACGCTCCACGCCGATGCCGTAGGAAACACGGCGGAGGGTGAAGGTCTCACGGATGCTGCCGTTGCGCTTCGCAATGCAGACGCCCTCGAACGCCTGAAGACGCTCGCGTCCGCCCTCAACAACCTTCACCATAACACGCAGGGTATCGCCCACGTTGAACTTGGGAAGATCTTTCTTGAGCTGCTCGCTTTCGATCGCACGGATGATTTCGCTCATGAGTGGTTTCTCCTTTCATCATAGGCGTTCATGCCTGACGCGACTTTGTCAGCAGCGGAGCGCCCGTTTCATACAAAGGAGATTATAACACGGCGAGCGGCGTTTATGCAAGAGAAATTTTCTGTTTTTCCGAAAAAACCGTGTGGAATCCGCCTATTTCATCGCATCCAGTGCCGCCTGTGCCAGCCGAAGCGCGTCGGCGGGCGTATTTTTCCCTTCCAGTACATCCTTGATGATGCCGCACATCAATCTGCGCAGGGTTGTACCGACCTCGCTTGTATCCTGAAGCGGAAGCCATACCGCGTCATCCTGCCTGATGCTTCCGCCATCCAGCACGCCTTGCGCCCGCTCATCCGTGCGCCAGAAAGCAACCGCCTTTGCCGCCATCGCGTGCGCCTGCGTTTCCAGACCGACCGGAATACATGCGCCCGTCAGTTCAAACGAGCGTATCGTAAGCCCTGTCGCGGTCGGATAAGGCACGGTCACCAGCTCGATGCCGTTCTCCCTGAGCCGACGGGCATTGCGCTGCGCGTCCGCTTGCGTCCAGTCGATAAACAACGCCGTCTTTCCGCTCAGAAAATGCTCCAGCGCATCCTGCCGGCTCTCCGCCTGCGCAATCATGCCGTTTCTTACGCGATCCCGAAGCCATTCCAGACCCGCGCGAACGTTCACATGCTCAATTTGGCTATGCCGCCCATCCTCAGCGAGCATCGTTCCGCCGTAAATCGCCTGTATGAGGGCTTCCAGCGCGGCGCAATCCTCCGGACGCGGCTCCCATATTTCCACAGCGGGTGTTTTTGCCAGCGCAAAATCCTCCAGCAGCTGGTCAAACTCCATCGGATACCAAACCGGATGTTCGGTCGCGGAAGTCAGGTAATCAAAGTGGCGGCGTTCCAGCAGCCGCCGATTGACCGCAATCTGCCGCTGTGTCGCCGTCAGCGGCGCCATATACAGCCTGCCATCCTCCGTGCATGCCGAAATCACCTGACTGTTGACCGCCTCCATATCGCCGGCGCAGGCGTCCAGCCCCTCAAACAAACCTTCCTTTGCCCAGACACAGGCGTCGCGCGGCGCACAGATAACGATTTCCGGCACATCATCGGCAAGAATCAACTCCCGCAGGCTTCTTCCCGTATTTGTCTGCATCTCGCATGACCATTCAGCCTGCGGAAACTCGCTCCGCGTCAGCTCCATGAGCCGCTCGGCAACCTCTTGATCCAAAGTATCTGCCGCGACGTACACATCCATCTGCGGCTGCGCCGCCGCGCTCATCGTCACAGCGCACATCAGCAGCAAAAGCACCATCAAAACTCTTTTCACAAGTCTTCCCTCCCCTGTCCTGATGCTTCATATATACACAGGGTCAGCAAAAAACATGCTTCCCAGCGGACTGAGTCCGCCTTCACTTCCGCCGAATTCTGCAAAATATTGAAGCTCTGCGCACACGGGCAATCTCAGCATTATTTCCCACGCTTCAAAAGTGACTGAGCCTGCTTTCACTTCCGCCGAAGTCTGCAAAACATTGAAGCTCTGCGCACGCGGGCAATCTCTGCATTATTTTCCACGCTTCAAAAGCGGCTGAGTCCGCCTTCACTTCCACCGAAGTCTGCAAACAAAAGAACGGCGACGCTTTCGCGCCGCCGCTTGTGTGAGATTCAATTACTCAGCGGGGATGAAGTCCGGCACTTCGCCAGTGGAGACGACGATACCGGAGATGTAGCCGAAGCCGCAAGCGTCAGCATCCGCGTTGGAGCCCAGACGGTTGGTGCCATGCACGCCGCCGGTGACTTCGCCAGCCGCGTAGAGACCCGCGATCGGCTGACCGTAGATGTCGATAACCTGAGTCATGGTGTCGATGACCAGACCGCCCATCGTGTGGTGCACGGACGGGAACTGCGGCAGAGCGTAGTACGGACCTTCCTCAATCTTAACCATGGTGGAAGCCATGACCTTGCCGAAGTCGAGATCCACGCCATTGTCGATGTAGCTGTTATGCTTTTCGATGGTCGCCTTCAGGTTCTCGCCGGTGACGGTCGGATACAGACCCTTCACTTCGAAGCCGTTGATCTTCTCAGCCAGCTCGTCGAGGGTATCCGCCTTCAGGATACGGCCGTCAGCGATGCCCGCTTCGATTTCTTCCGGACGGACATAGCCAGCAACGACCGGCTCGGTGAAGATCGCGTAGGTGGAAACGAAACCAGTGTTGACAGCAGCGTTCGCGCAGACGTCGCGGCGGTCGCCTTCGTTGACGTAACGGTTGCCGTTGTAGTCAACATAGATGACGCCGTAGGACGGACCGGTGAACGGCCATACCGCGTACTTATCCAGGACGCCGGTGTTCGGGTCAGCCCACGGATAACGCTGGATGTTGCTCATCTGAGTGGTGTTCGCGCCGATCGCCTGCGCAAGGTAGATGCCTTCGCCGGTGGACGCCGCCTTGATGTTGGTGGTCGGCAGATCCGCAGTCAGGTACGGAACCTGCGTCTCGCGCATTTCAACGTTGGAGGAGAAGCCGCCGGTCGCCAGAATGACGCCCTTCTTGGCTTCGATGGTCTTGTAGCCGT
>ENA-OUPA01000468-OUPA01000468.1-human-gut-metagenome-genome-assembly--contig:-NODE-468-length-27050-cov-5.77314_pt1 | contig 27050 bp, 28 predicted proteins | sample MGYA00237939_ERZ548770 | MGnify/ENA primary metagenome ERZ548770 (study PRJEB26490, sample SAMN05356877) | human gut metagenome | biome: terrestrial biome; feature: human-associated habitat; material...
GATTCTACCACAGAGGAAGGGGTTTTTCAACCATTTTTACGAAAAAACACCTCCACCATTTTTTGCGGAGGTGTTTTTGCCAAAAATCAAGCCTGAAGCTGCTCCTGCAGGAAGCGGACGGCCAGGGCGATATCTGCCGCCGGGTCGTCGCCCACCTCCCTCTCGATGGTGAGGAAGCCGGTAAACCCAATGTCATCCAGCGCCTTCAGGTAACTGGGGAAATCCACATCCCCTTGGCCCAAAGGCAGCTCGATGTAGGAGGCGTCGTTGAGCATATCGCTCTCAACCATGCCGTAAAGGACCTCTGGGTCCACATAGTGGAGGCGGCGTCCGTCCTTGGCGTGGGTGTGGACGATGTAGTCCTGCAAGGTGTACACCGCCTGCACCGGGTCGTCCCCTGTGACCATGACGAAATTGGCGGGGTCCAGGTTCACGGCTACGCCGGTGGAGTGGAGGCCGTCCAGAAAGCCCTTCAGGGTGAGGGCCTTTTCCGGGCCCGTTTCAATGGCGAAGTGTGCCTCCATGGAATCGGCATAGGCGGCCAGCAGGCCGCAGGCCTCCTGCATGATGGCGTACCGGGGATGGGCCTTATCCTCCGGTACCACGCCAATGTGGGTGGTGACCACATCGGTCTCCAGGTCCTTGGCCAGGTCTAGAATCCGCTTGGACTCCTCAATGAGCTCTGGATTCTTTTCCGGGTCCCCAAAGCCGTGGCCCAGATCCCCGCACAGAGCGGAGACCGTAAGGCCATGATCCTTTACAGCTTGAAGGAACTCCCGGCGGCGGGCGGGGGTCATCTCTCGGGGGGACATCTCCCCGCGGGTGGCATAGACCTGGATGCCCCGGGCCCCCACGGCCTGGGCCTTATCCAGCGCGGTGTTCACATCGGTGCGGAAGGAATCCAGCATGACGCCAATGGGAAATGGATACATATTCCATACACTCCTTTATACAGTAAGATCACTCCAGCACAATCTCCCGGTGCTGCTCGGCGGAATCATAGATGGCCTGCATCATTTGAGCGGTGACGATGACCGTGTCGATGTGAGAGGGCAGCTTCTCCCCTGTTTTAATGCAGTTGATAAAGCCGTCGATCTCATTCTGGAACATGTCCCGGGTCTGGAATTTGGGGGTATAACTGACCAGGGCGTTGTTCTCCGTAGTGTAGACGGTGAAGTCCGCGCCGTACTGCAGGCGGATACCGCCCTTATCGCCCATAAAGTCGATGTAGCGGTCCTCTTCCCCGATGTTCTGGGCCCAGGCGCCGTTGATAGTGATGACGGGGCCGGAGGTGCGGACCATGCCGGTGACGGAATCGTCCACATCGTAGGTGCCGTCATACTGGGGAGGGCCGGCCCACATATCGGTGTAGACATAGTTTTCCATGTCCTTGCCCAGCTTGCAGAAGGTCTCTCCGGTGACGGTCTTGACCTTGGGGTCGCCGCAGCAGTACATGACGATATCCAGATAGTGGACACCCCAGTCGATGAGGGCGCCGCCGCCGGCGATGGCCTTGGTGGTAAAGGCGCCGCCCAGTCCAGGGATGGAACGATGGGCCCGGAAGCTGACGTACACATGGTGGATGTTGCCCAGCTTACCCTGGTCGATGTACTCCTTGATGCGGTTGACGCCGTCGTTGAAGCGGTTGACCACACCGATGTTCAGCACTTTGCCGGTCTCGTGCTGGACCTTCTGCATCTCCAGCGCCTCCCCGTAGGTGCGGGCGGCGGGCTTTTCGCACAGCACGTTCTTCCCGGCCCGGAGAGCGTCCATGGTGATGGTGGGATGGACGTTGTTGGGCGTGCAGACGGAGACGGCCTCCACCTCTGGGTCGGCCAGCACATCGTGGTAATCCGCCACGGCGGTGCCGCAGCCGTACTTCTCCACGGCGGCCTGGGCCCGCTCAGGGATGATATCACAGAAATACTTGATCTCCGCTTCGGGATTCTTCATATAGGAGGGGATGTGGGCGGCATTGGCAATGGTGCCGCAGCCGATAACAGCGACTTTCATGGTTTTCAATACACTCCTTTGCTTTGTAAAGCCTGTGGCTGAGGACATTATACCCCAGTCCCACGGGATTTGCAATTCACATTTCAAAAAAGCCAGAGGCTTTGCTGTTTACATTCCCTGGCGTTCCATGCTATACTTTACCCAGATAAAAGATTTTGGGAGGGACCGCCTATGAACGAGACGTTGGAACTGATGATGAAGCGCAAGTCCGTGCGGGTCTTTGAGGAAAAGCCCATCGGGCCGGAGGAAAAGCAGGCCATTTTAAACGCCGCGATGCGGGCTCCCACAGCGGGGAACTCTATGCTTTACTCCATTTTAGATGTGACGGACCAAACCTTAAAGGACAAGCTCTCTGAAACCTGCGACCACCAGCCCTTCATTGCCAAGGCCCCCATGGTGTGGGTATTCCTGGCGGACTACCGCCGGTGGGTGCGGAAATTCCAGCAGGCCGGATGTGAGAACATCCCCAACCCCCGCCTGAGCGATTTGATTCTGGCCACCAACGACACGGTGATCGCCGCCCACGCCGCCTGTATGGCCGCTGAAAGCCTGGGGATCGGCTCCTGCTATATCGGGTACATCATCGAGCAGTGGGAGGAACACCAAAAGATGTTCCAGCTGCCCCAGTTTGTGGCGCCGGTGTCCATGCTGGTGTTCGGCTATCCCACCCAGCAGCAGAAAGACCGGCCCCAGACCAGCCGCTTCCCCCAGAAGATGATCGTCATGGAGAACGGTTATCACGACCTGACGGAAGAGGAACTCCAGGAATTTTACCCGGACGACAAGGCGCGGGCTTTCTATAACAGAAAGTATATCTCCGACTTCGCCCTGGAGATGGTCCGGTCCGCCGAGGAGATCTTGAAAAACTGGGAAGGAAAATAAACGCAGAGCAGGAGTAAAAAGGACGCTGGTTTCAGCGTCCTTTTTTGTGGGATGTCCCATCCGTTTTTCTCTTCCTCCCTCTTGACTTTTCCCGCAGGAGAAGCTATACTATCGCCATACTATTTAGTATTGCTAAATAGCAAAAGAAAGGAGGCGCTCTATGGAGGGAAAGTATCTCCAGCAATTCAAAAAGGGCTCTTTGGAGATGATCCTTTTGTGCCTCATCGCCCAGAAGGAGACTTACGGTTATGAGCTGCTGACGCAGCTCAACGAGCACGGGGCCGGGGTACTGGGCTATGCCCGGGAGGGGACGATTTACCCCATCCTCTACCGCCTGCAGGAGCAGGGGCTGGTGCGGAGCCGCCTGGCCAAAGCGGAGGCCAATGGAGGCACAAAGAAGTATTACTCCCTGACCCCGAAAGGCAAAGAGACACTGAGGGAGCTGGTGGCGTTTTGGGAGGACTATGCCCAATGCGTTGATGGATTTATCAAAAGCTATAAGGAGGCGGAAGTGTGAAGCAGGAGTACATACGGCAGGTGGGGCGCAGGCTTCGCCTGCGCAGAAAGCAGAAAACCGCTGTGCTGCGGGACTTAGAGGAGATCTTTGCCTCCGCCTATGAGCACGGGGAGACAGAGGAACAGGTCATCCAGCGGCTGGGACCTCCCACGGAGTACGCCGCCAGCGTGGAAGGACAGCTGCCCTCCAAGGGGAGCGGCCTTCTGTGGGCAGGGCTGGTAGTATGCCTGCTGGTGTGCCTTGTGTCCATGGGGCTGTTCGCCCTGGCGCGGCAGCTGTGGGTGCCGGAGGACGCCATCGGTTTTGCCCAGGGGACCACGGGAATCCAGGTGGCCGGCGGGTTCGACCTCTCCCCTCTGCTGTTGGCCTTGGAAGGCCTTGCGCTGGTGCTGGCTGTGTTTTTCCTCTGGAGACTGGCTCGCAGAAAGAAGGGTGAGCGGTGAAAAAGAAAGCAGCTGTCCTGGGGTTGGCTCTCGCACTGGTGGTCCTGCTCTATAGCGCCCAGGCATCTCAGACGCTCCGCATCGAGGACCGCGCTTGGAATATGACGCTCCTTTTGAACGGGGAGGGCAACGTCTTGGCCTGTGGGCCGGACTTGGCGGAGATTTACCCGGACACGGAAGTGCTGGCCCTCTCTTGCCAAGCCAAAGATGGCCAGCTGCGGCTGGCCCGGACAGATTCCAGCGAAACAAATACGGGGGTCTACCGCCAGACAGATCGGACGCAAGCAGGCCGTCTCTACGAGGTGGAGGTGAAGGGTCTGGGATGGGGGTACGGCTCCTGCTCGTTCACAAACCAGAAAACCGGGGAAACCGCACCCACCTTGGTTCTCACTTTCCCACGGGACTACACCCTGTACTTTACTGGAACAGAACCATGAAAAAAGCCCTGGAGGAAGTCCCTCTAGGGCTTTCGCAATGGGGTCTCCCCCTTATGCTCCTGTGTGACCAGGCCTATAAGCCGGGTTCTGTCGTGGACAGTCATCTATCTTGGCCGGACGTTGCCGTCCGGCTCACGCCACCCCCTCGGAACGCGCAGGGCTACGCTGAATGTTCCTCCACGGTGTTGCTTCGGATAGGGTTTACAGGGCCCCGTGGTCTCCCACGGGCCGGTGAGCTCTTACCTCGCCTTTCCACCCTTACCGGGTAAAACCCGGCGGTATATCTCTGTTGCACTTTCCCTGGGGTCGCCCCCGGCGGCGGTTAGCCGTTATCCTTGCCCTGGGAAGCCCGGACTTTCCTCAGGCGGAGGGTTTCCCCCCTCGCCCGCGACTGTCCAGCCTGCTCACACGGTGACTATTGTAAAAGAACAGGAAGCTCCCTGTCAATAGTTTTTTTCAGAAAGCAGCCGGTTCTTCTCATCCCACAGCTTTTGAGACAGGTCCACATAATAGGTGTGAGGGTTCTCGAAGCGGGTGACCTCTTCCCACAAATTGTCCACCTGAGCCATGCAATAGGCCTTGATGGCCTTCAGGGCACGGGGCGTATAGACACATTCGCCGTTTTTGAAGATAGGCTGCAGCAGGGAAACCGCTGTAAAGTTCTCCACGGTCTTGCGCTTCCAGGTGTGGTCGGGGTCGAAGATGGTATAGGGCTTCTCATCGTCGATGACCTCATCGTGCAGGGTGATCACATCGGCGATGGCCTTGTCGGTCTCCCGGTCGAAAAGCCGCCACACGCTCTTAAAGCAGGGGGTGGTGATTTTGGAGACGTTCTCGCTAATCTTAATCTTGGGGGTGATGTTGCCTTCCGGATCCTCCACGGCGGCCAGCTTGTACACCCCGCCGAACACAGGCTCGGAGGAAGAGGTGATGAGCCGCTCGCCCACACCGAAGGAGTCCACCTTGGCGCCCTGCATCAGCATATCGCGGATGATGTACTCATCCAGGGAGTTGGAGGCGCAGATGGGGCAGTCCTCGAAGCCGGCGTCATCCAGCATTTTGCGCGCCTTGCGGGACAGGTAGGTGATATCACCGCTGTCGATGCGGATACCCGCGGGACGGAAGCCCTGGGGCACTAAGACCTCGTTGAAAACCTTGATGGCGTTGGGCACGCCGGACTTCAGCACATTATAGGTGTCCACCAGCAGCACGCAGTTGCCGGGATAGGACTGGGCATAGGCTTTAAAAGCCTCATACTCGCTGGGGAACAGCTGCACCCAGCTGTGGGCCATGGTGCCCAAAGCAGGCACGCCAAACATTTGGTCGCTGATGGTGCAAGCTGTGCCGGCACAGCCGCCGATATAGGCAGCCCGGGCTCCATACATGGCGCCGTCGAATCCCTGGGCCCGGCGGGAGCCAAACTCCATCACCGCCCGGCCCTGGGCCGCCCGCACGATCCGGTTGGCCTTGGTGGCAATGAGGCTTTGGTGGTTGACGCAGAGGAGCACCATGGTTTCTACAAACTGGGCCTGAATGGCCGGGCCCCGCACGGTGACAATGGGCTCGCCGGGGAAGATAGGCGTGCCCTCGGGGATGGCCCAAACATCACAGGAAAATTGAAAGTCCCGCAGATAGTCCAAAAACTCCCGGCTGAAGATATGCTTGGAATGGAGATACTGAATGTCCTCCTCTGTAAAGCGCAAGTTCTTCAAGTAGTCCACCAGCTGCTCCACCCCTGCCATAATGGCAAAGCCGCCGTTATCCGGCACCTTGCGGAAGAACATGTCAAAATAGCAGATGGTGTCCTGATAGCCGTTGGCAAAGTATCCGTTCGCCATCGTCAGCTCGTAAAAATCGGTCAACATGGTCAAGTTGGGTTCCTGGTAGCTTTTGTTCATGTTCACACACCCTCTGTGTTCAGTCCGGCGTAAGAGGCCGTCTTTTTTCCCTTTTATTATAACATTTCCAGGCCAAAAGTACAGGGAAAGTTTTACTTTCCGTCTATAAGTAAAAAGATATTTCCTTTTATGAAAAAAATTGTGAAAGTTCTGGCGCTTTTTCCCGAGAAATTAAAAAATGGCATTGATTTTTTCCATGGCTTTTTTTATAATGTAGAAAAGATTTGCATATTATGTATACTGCTGAGGGAGGTGGGAAATGGCATGCGGCTGCGTAATCAGCCCTTGGGCAACAAAAACCTAATCGGCGCCAGGGTGGAGGCGGCGCGGAAAGAACAGGGCATGAAGCAAAAAGAGCTGCTGGCTCAACTGCAGGTGCGGGGCGTGGACTTAAACGCCTCTGGGCTTTCCAAGCTGGAAGGGCAGATCCGCTTCGTCACGGATTTTGAGCTTTTGGCCCTCTCCGAGATATTGAATGTCTCTGTGTATTGGCTATTAACAGGAGAAGAAAGAGAAAAGTAAGGGTCCCGCACCTGAAATGCGGGACCCTTTTTTGGTCTAAAAGGGGTATAGCCCTCCTAAACTGCCCATACTATAAGGGAAAAGCGGAAAGGAGGGTGAACCCATGTTCCAAGCAAGCCGATGGAAGAGGTTGGCGCCGCTGGCCCTGTTTTTTGCCGGGTATTCCCTGCTGTTCTACCTCTGGGTAAAGACCTTTCTGTACACGCTGCCCTTTCTAGCGGGGTTTCTTATAGCTTTGGCCATTCAGCCCCTTGCAGGTTTTTTCCAAGAGCGCCTGCGCATACCCCGGGGAGGCGCGGCACTGGCCGCCACAACGCTTGCCCTGGTTGCGCTTTGCGGCAGCCTGGCCTTATTGGGCGTGTTGGCTGTGCGGGAGCTCACCGCTTTCTTAACCAGGGCTTCTCAAACGGGGTTTGCGGAGTTTTCCCAACCCGTGGCCGATTTTTTGGAACAGGCGGAGGGCTTTTTGGGGCAGCTGGATCTGTCATTTTTAGAGCGCCACCGGCAGGAGCTGCTGGACGCGCTACAGAACAGCATGGAACTGGTGACAGCCTGTGCGCGCGCAGCGCTGGACCTGGTGACCTCTCTGCCCACCGTGGTGACGCTGGTGATTGTGACTGTCTGCGCGGCCTTCTTCTTCACCCGGGACATGAAAGGGTTCCTGTCCTGGGGACGCGGTTTCTTCTCTGACGGAGCGGCGCGCCATGTCAGCGCGGCGGTGAAAAATTCGGGAGGGGCAGGACGGAAATATGTGCTCTCCTATCTGTTTCTCTATTTTCTCACCTTTTGCGAGACTTGCGTGATTATGGCGGTACTGGGAGTTCCCTACCCCCTGATAACCGGACTAATCGCCGCCGTCGCGGATGTGCTCCCCGTGTTGGGACCCGGCATGGTGCTGGCCCCGGTGGCAATCTATCAGCTGCTGGTAGGGGAATATGCCCGGGCCCTGGGAATTCTCATCGGCTGGCTGGTGATCGTGTGCATCCGGCAGGTAGTGGAGCCCCGGCTGGTATCCTCCACTGTGAAGATCCACCCGCTGGCTTCCTTAGCCGCCATCTACTTCTCGCTGGTGGCCCGGAACCTTTGGGTGCTTTTTTATGTGCTGGGGCTGTGCAGCCTGTACGCCGCCTTCCGTGAAACAGGGGCCCTGCCTCCCCTGTCGGAGCCGCCTCTGGAAAAAAACGGCCTTAAGTAGGACGCGTTCCTTTTCCGCCGGATAGAAAAGGGCCTCTCCGGCTTTCCCGGAGGGGCCCTTTTCGGTTGTATCGAGTTTATACCCAGCGCAGGTCCGTCATCTTATCTTCAAAGGTGATGGCGCGCTTGAGCACGTCGCAGGCCTTGACCAGGCCCTCGTTCTTGCTCATCAAGCTGTCCTCATGCTCGATGGACAGGACGTAGTCGTAGCCCACCAGGCGCAGCTGGCTGACAAAGTCCTTCCAGAACAGCTCATCATGGCCGTAGCCGATGGAGCGGAAGATCCAAGAGCGGTGGATCTCATCGGTGTAGGGACGGGCGTCCAAAGTGCCGTCGATGGGGGCGTTGATGGGGTCGATCTTGGTATCCTTTGCGTGAACATGGAAGATGGCCTCGCCGCCCAGAGCGCGGATGACCTTGATGGGGTCCATACCCTGCCAAATCAAGTGGCTGGGGTCCAGGTTGGCGCCGATTTCCGGGCCCACCGCGTCCCGAAGCTTCTTCAGGGTATAGGTGTTATGAACGCAGAAGCCCTGATGCATCTCCAGAGCGATCTTGTTCACGCCATGGGCTTTTGCAAAGGCCACAAAATCCTTCCAGTAGGGGATGAGCACCTCATTCCACTGCCAGTCCAAAACCTCCAGATACTCGGGGGGCCAAGCACAGACCACCCAGTTGGGGTTTTTGCTCTCGGGGCAGTCACCCGGGCAGCCGGAGAAGCAGTTGATCTGATGGATTCCCAGCTTTTCGGCCATGAGCACGGCATTGTGCATATCGTCATCAAACTGCTTGGCCATCTCCTTGTTGGGGTGGATGGGGTTTCCATGGCAGCTGAGGGCGCTGATTTCCAGGCCAGAGTCCGCGATCGTCTTGACGAACTCGTTGAACTTCGCCTCATCGTGAAGCAGAACGCCGGGATCACAGTGATCCTTGCCAGGGTAACCGCCGCAGCCGATCTCTACCATCTGGGCACCCAGGGACTTGAAGTAGGCAAGAGCCTCCGGCAGAGGGGTCTCGCCGATGACATTGGTGAGCACACCTAATTTCATTGGAAAATCACTCCTTTTCTGAGCTGTGGGGACAAGCTCCCCGCTCAATTTCATTATAGAGATTCCTCTGTGAAAAAGCAACGATATTTTAGAAATTTTCTTGTCAAGAGGGGCGTTTTGAAAAAGGGGGCGCTTCTAAAACAGAAAAAAGGCGGAAGCCGGATAGGCCCCCGCCCGCACCATCGCTTATGGCAAAGAGGCAGCATTCTCTTCCCCATTTTTCCGTGCCGCCTTTAAAAGGAGGTATTCCATGGAATCCTCCAGGGCTTTCCAGCTGGCGGCCACCACGTCCCCGGAGACACCCACTGTGGTGAAGGCGTCCTCCCCGTCGCTGGAGGTAATGAGCACCCGAACACCCGCAGCGGTGGCACTCTTGCTGTCCAGCACACGGACCTTGTAGTCTGTCAGCTTAACCTGGGAAAGCGCCGGGTAAAAGATCTCCAACGCCTTGCGAAGGGCCTGGTCCAGAGCGTTGACAGGACCGTTGCCCTCGGCGGCCATAAGCTGGATTTCGCCGCCAACCCGGACCTTTACCGTAGCGCTTGCACCCCGGTCACGGCCTTCGCTGTAATCGGTGTAAATGTGGTAGTACAACAGCTCGAAAAAGGGTGGGAAGGGCCGCAGGCGCTTGCGCACCAACAGCTCGAAAGAGGCGTCCGCCCCCTCAAACTGGTAGCCTTGGGATTCCAGCGTTTTCAATTCGTGCAGCAGGGCCCGGGCCTCTTGGGAGTCCACCCCCACATGGGGGAAGATGCGCTTGACCTTCTCCAGCACCACCGCGCGGCCAGAGATCTCTGAGGCGGGAAAGCGCCGGGCGTTGCCCACCAGGTAAGGGTCCACATGCTCAAAAGAGCGGGGGGATTTCAGCACCCCGGCGGCATGCATTCCAGCCTTGTGGGCAAAGGCGTTTTCCCCCACATAGGGCATCCAAACGGGCACATCCACATTGGCGATAGCCGCCAGCTCCCGGACCCGGTGGGTCAGATGAAGCAGCTCCTCCTGGGGGATGCAGGGGATGCCCAGCTTTAGCTGCAAATCGGGGACGATGGAGGAAAGGTTGGCGTTCCCGCAGCGCTCTCCAAAGCCCAGCAGCGTCCCCTGCACCTGAGAGGCGCCAGCCTGCACGCTGACAATGGAATTGGCGGTGGCCACGCCGCAGTCCTCATGGAAGTGGACCGCCACCGGCACGGAAAGGCGGCTGACCACCTCTCTGACAATGCGCCCGGCTTCCTGAGGGAAAACGCCGCCGTTGGTATCGCACAGGCAAACGATGTCCGCCCCGCCCCGCACAGCTGCGCGCAGCGCCTCCCAGGCAAAATCCGGATCATCCTTCCAGCCGTCAAAGAAGTGCTCCGCGTCAAAAATCACTTCCCGGCCATGGGCTTTCAAAAACCGGCAGCTCTCTTCGATCATCCGGAAATTTTCCTCATAAGATGTTTCCAGCACCCGGTCCACATGGAATTTCCAGCACTTGCCAAACACACAGCAAACAGGCGTCTGGGCAGCCAGCACCGCCGCCAGGCTTTGGTCCTCCTCTGGGGCGGTATTTTTCCTGCGGGTGCTGCCAAAGGAGACAAGGCGTGCGTTTTTTAAGGAAAGGCCCGCTGCCCGCTGGAAAAACTTCGCGTCCTTTGGATTGGAGCACGGGTTGCCAGCCTCTACATACTGAACGCCCACCTGGTCCAGCAGGCGCACCGCCTGGAGTTTATCCTCTAAAGAAAAGGTCACCCCCGCGCCCTGGGCGCCGTCCCGCAGGGTGGAGTCAAAGATCGTTACCGGACCCATGTTCATCCCTCTTCCACAGCAGTTTCACCATTGATCTTTTCGTCTTTTCGGATGCGCTCTAACAGTGCCAAGGAGGCGCTGTGATACTCCATATCCTTCTCCTTCTTTTCGATGGAAGAGCCCTCAGCGGCCCGCACGGAAATACGCAAACGCCCGAACAGCTCCGTGAGCACCTCGGCGTCATAGGAGTCCTCCTCGGTTGTTTGCGGCACAAATTCCGCAAAGCCTTTCAAGTCATTCCAGGAGACCATGGCGTTTTCATAATCCTTGGCATCTTCTGGCATAGCTGTGCCGTCATTATACTGGAAAAAGCCGTCAAAGGAATCCTCCAGGGAGTTGAACGCCACCTCATCGTGAAGGTAAATCATCGCTTCGTTGGTGGAGGCCTCTCCCATAAAGCGCACCACAGAGGCCTGTTGGATCTGATAATCTATCGTATCCGAATCCGAAAATACATAGTTGGAGATAACCACCTTGACCTGGCCGTCCCCGTTGCGGTCGTCCGCGTACTGGGCAATGCACGATTCCAACTGCTGCTTGCCCACATCCGGCATGGAGTAAGAAGTGAGAAGGCCAATGGTGTAGTCCGGCTCCACCTGGGAGACCAGGGAATAGATCAGGCTTCCCACCATGGCAGCGGCTATAATGCCCACCAGCAAATGGCGCTTGTGGTAATACCACCAGTTTTTTCTCTTGTCCTTTGCCGTGACCAGTTTGATCTCATTGTCATGGATGGTATCTTCTCCTGCGTTCAGCAGGTACCTTTCTCTTGCCATAACGCGCGCTCCTTCTAATCGTAAAATTCTATAAAAAGCCGCGGCCTCTCACCGCAGCCAGGACAAAATCTCCTCCACGGAACATCCCCTCACTGCCAGCGGCATTCGAGCCTGGCAGCATTTCAAAATATTTTAGCATATTGCACAAGGTTTTTCAAGCCTGGCCCGGGGGCCTTCCCCCATTTTCGTCCGGAACGGCAAAAGGCTTCCCATGCCTTTTGTGTATAAAAAGCGATACAATATAGGCAGTGGACAGGAATGGGAAAGGAGGAGTAAAATGGCATTACAGTTTGAGTAAAACATGGGAACCGCAGCAGGACCCACTTACAATTTACAACGCCCTTCCGGGCGCCGCCAATCAAGGAGGAACCGTGCCATGAAAACTTTGGGTCGAGAGCTCTTCAGCCGCCAAAACCTATTTGGCCTGGGGGCGGAAAATACCGCGTTTGCCCCATTCTTTCAGGGGACATCTTACCTCAATCCCCTGGCAAAGCCGGGAGAGAGCGCTGTCTTTCTGGCCAACGTGACCTTTGAACCCGGTTGCCAGAACAACTGGCATATACACCACGCCAAAAGCGGGGGCGGGCAAATTCTCATCTGCACAGCGGGCAGCGGCTGGTATCAGGAATGCGGCAAGGAAGCCGTGAGCCTGGAGCCAGGAACTGTCATCGTCATCCCGCCGGAGGTGAAGCACTGGCACGGGGCCAAAGCGGACAGCTGGTTCTCCCACATTGCCGTTGAGGTCCCCGGCGAGGAGACGAGCAACGAGTGGCTGGAAGCCGTGAGCGAAGAATCTTACAGCCGCCTGGGAACAAACGAGTAAATGGAGGAAGCCGCAATGAAATACGCAAAACTTGGCAACTCTGCGCTGAAGGTCTCCCGCATCTGCATGGGGTGCATGGGATTTGGGGACGCCCAGCACGGGCAGCACTCCTGGACACTGGACGAGGGGCACTCTCGCGAGATCATCAAACGGGGCATCGAGCTGGGGGTAAACTTTTTTGACACCGCCATCGCCTATCAAAGCGGCACCAGCGAGCAGTATCTGGGGCGGGCCCTGAAGGACTTCGCCCGCCGAGAGGACGTGGTGGTGGCAACCAAGTTCCTGCCCCGCACGCCGGAGGAGATCGAAGCTGGGGTCAGCGGCCAAGAGCACATCCAAAAGATGATTGACAAGAGCCTGCAGAACCTGGGCATGGACTATGTGGACCTGTACATTTACCACATGTGGGACCACGCCACTCCCCTCTACGACATCATGGAGGGGCTGAACGATGTGGTGAAGGCGGGCAAGGCACGGTATATCGGCATCTCCAATTGCTTTGCCTGGCAGCTGTGCAAGGCCAACGCCCTGGCGGAAAAGGAAGGCTTTGCCAAATTCGTGTCCATCCAGGGGCATTATAACCTGCTCTTCCGGGAGGAGGAGCGGGAGATGGCGCCCTTCTGCCGTGAAGAAAACATCGCCATGACGCCCTACAGCGCTTTGGCGGGCGGGCGGCTTTCTAAGCACCCGGGAGAGACCTCCAAGCGCCTGGAGGAGGACAGCTACGCCAAGCTGAAGTACGACGCCACCGCCCAGCAGGACGGCCTCATCATCGCCCGGGTGGCGGAGCTGGCGGAAAAACGGGGTGTCTCCATGACGGAGATCTCCCTGGCATGGCTGCTGCAGAAAGTCACCGCCCCTGTGGTGGGAGCCACTAAACTGCACCACATTGAAGGGGCCGCCAAGGCCGCGGAGCTGGAGCTGACCCCGGAAGAGACCGCCTATCTGGAAGAGCCCTATCTCCCCCACAAGCTGGTGGGGGTTATGGCCCAGAACACGGCGGCATCCGCAGGGGAAAAGCACGTTTGGTCCACAGGGGACCAAAAAATTTGAAAAAAGGAGCGGATAAGCCATGTTTGACTTTTGGAAAAACGATCCGGAATTTGCGGAGCGGTTTGAGCACTTCGCCTTTGAGGAAGTGGTGAGCGAGCCCGGCCAGCAGCTGGATGCCGCCACCCGCCACCTGGCCATCCTGGCCACCTTGCTGGGCTGCCAGGGCATCGATGCCTTCCGGGAAGAACTGCCCGCCGCCCTGGACAGCGGCGTCACCCCGGTGATGGCCAAGGAAGTGGTCTATCAGGCGGTGGATTACCTGGGAATCGGCCGTGTAATGCCCTTCCTCAAGGCCGTGAATGAGGTTTTAGAGGCAAGGGGCGTAACGCTGCCTTTAGAGGGACAGGCCACCACCACTCTGGAGGACCGGCTGGAAAAAGGCGCCCAAGCCCAGGCAGACATCTTTGGGCCCCACATGCTGGAAGCCTGGAAGCAGGGTACCATCAACCGGTGGCTGGCAGCCAACTGCTTTGGAGATTATTACACCCGCACCGGGTTGGATTTGAAACAGCGGGAAATGGTCACCTTCTGTTACCTGGCCGCCCAGGGCGGGTGCGAACCTCAGCTCACCGCCCACGCCAAGGGCAACATGAATCTGGGCAACGGCAAAGAGTTCCTCACCAAGGTGGTCTCCCAGTGCCTGCCCTACATTGGCTATCCCCGAAGCCTGAACGCTATTGCCTGCATCAACAAAGCGGCGGAGGGATAAGCTGCTCTTTTCAAGAAAATGGCAGCGGGTCATGCACCCGCTGCTTTTTTCTTGGAAGTTTTCTTGGCATCATCCCCACAGGCCGGCGGTTCTAGCGAGGGATTCCGCATATTTTCCCCACTTTTGCTTAATCTCAGATTTTCAAACAGCGCCAATTCAAGGGATTTGTGACACTATGCCTCTATGTTTTTAGAAAAACATCGCGTGTTTCACCACTAAGCGCTCATTTCATCTCGTTTTTCACAACGAAATTCCCACTTTTTCTATAGGCTTTCGGGAAGGCGCTGGAGCAGGAACCGGTTTTTGTAAAACTCCAACAGGCCCTCATCCCGCATGCGGCCCAGTTCTTTTGAAAGGGCGCTGCGGTCCACATTGAGGTAATCCGCCAGCTGCTGCCGGTCAAAGGGGATGGAAAAGGCGGAACTGCCTGCCTCCACCGCCTGGGCGGAAAGATAGGTCAGCAGCCTGCCGCGGATGGTCTTGGCGCTGGTGCAGAAGATCCGCGCGGAAAGGGCCCGATTCTTCTGGGCAAAGATATACACCAGGTTGCCCAGGAGCTTCCTCTGCCAAGTGCTGGACGCATATCTCTCCTTCAGCAGGCCGGACACATTGATGGTGAGGATTTGGGAGTTCTCAGCAGCGACTGCGGCCACTGGCAGGGGGCCGCCTGTAAGGGCATAGGTTTCACCAAAGACCTGCCCGGCACCCACATGGCTTAGGATGCTGCGGTCGCCCCACAGATCTACGCTCTCAATACAAACCCCTCCTGAAAGAACCACACCCATCTCGGCAGCAGGTTCACCCTGGCGAAAGATGGTGCGCCCTTTTTCATAAAGTCCCCACTTCATTGAACAAGCCGGTCCCATCCGGAGCCATTCCTCTTCTGTAATGCCTTGAAAAACAGATGCCTGCGGAACGGTCATAAAAAGCCTCCTTTTGTTGTTATTACAACGGAATTATTTCTTTTAGTGTACTATACTGTTGGCAAACAGACAAGGAGGATTCCCATGATTCGGAAGATCATTCATATCGACGAGGAAACATGCAACGGCTGCGGCGCCTGTGCCAACGCCTGCCACGAGGGGGCCATCGGCATGGTGGACGGCAAGGCGAAGCTCCTGCGGGATGACTACTGCGACGGTTTGGGCGACTGCCTGCCCGCCTGCCCCACTGGGGCCATCACCTTTGTGGAGCGGGAGGCCGCCGCTTACGACGAACAGGCCGTGCTGGAAAATAAGCAGAAAAAGGAGCAGTCTGCCCCGTTTATGGGGTGCCCCGGCCATGCCGTGAAAACCTTCCAACGGCGCGCCCAGGCGGAGGCCTCTGTTTTCCGGGGAGAGGCGGAGTCGCAGCTGGCCCAATGGCCCTGCCAGATCAAGCTGGCGCCTGTGAAAGCCCCTTACTTTCAAGGGGCCAAGCTGCTCATCGCCGCGGATTGCACCGCCTATGCCTACGCCCGCTTCCACGAGAAGTTCATGCGAGGCAAAGTGACCCTTGTGGGCTGTCCCAAGCTGGACGGCGTGGACTACAGCGAGAAGCTGACGCAGATCATCCGGGAAAACGACATTCAAAGCGTTACGGTGGCGCGCATGGAGGTGCCCTGCTGCGGCGGGTTGGAACAGGCGGCCATCACCGCGCTGAAGGACAGCGGCAAATTCATCCCCTGGCAGGTAGTGACCCTCTCTACTGACGGGCGCATTTTAGACTAACTAACAAGCAAAAAGGAAGCCGGGCAGGCAAAATGCTCCGGCTTCCTATCTTTTTAGTCAAAGGGCGGCATACCTCTCTTCCAGCCAGTCCCGGGCCTGCTCAAGGCCCTCTTCAGAAAAGGGGAAATCGCGGCCCTCTTTTTCCTGGGCCTTCTCAAAGCAGACATCCTCCTGCCAGGCATAGACGTGAAACAGGGAAGCCTCTTTGTCCGGCGCCACATAGTAGCGGAGCAGCAGGCCCTTTGCCTCTTCTTTGACCTTTTCTCCGGCATAGAGGTTTCCCTCATCAAAATAATGGAATTTCTGCACTTCCAATTGGCGTTCCATCTTTTTCTCCTTTCTTACTTGCCGGATTCCGGCGGTGACAGGGGCTGGCGTAAGACTGTGCTGGCAAGGCGTGTGCCCGAAAGCCTGCCGTAGAGATAGTCCCTCCCAGCACGGGAGGAGCGGTTCATCGCGGTTTCTAAAAGCAGGGCAAAGATGCCTGCCAAAAACCACAGGGCCACGAGAAACAGCTGTACCAGCTCTGAGCCCAGCGGCATCCAGGAAAGCAGGTGGGCCACGCCCCAAAAGGCGTAGGAAAACGCCACCAGCAGCCCATACCGCAGCAGGCAGCGCCACAGCAGCACCCGGGTGCCATCCCCATTGACCACGCAAATTTTGGTCAGGCGTTTTCCCAGGCTTTTTCCTCCGCAAGCCCATTGGAACAAGCCAAAGTACAGCAGATATGCCACGGGAAAAGCATAGGGCACTGAAAAAGCCGCTAGCAGCGTATAAAAAAGGGAGACAAAAATCATATCCACAAACAGGGAAAGGCACCGGCGGGTAAAGGTGACCCTCTCCCCCTTTTGGTAGGATCTCTTGTCAATCCCGTCGCGGTCTGGCAGGACCTTCATCAAGGGGCCCGTAAGCACATAGCCCAAAAATCCGCCCAGGGTATTGCAGATCAAGTCGTCCACATCGAACAGGCGGTAGGCGCGGGGGTAAATGCCGTAGAGCCCGGAAAGCTGCGTGAGCTCAAAGAACAGGCTGACCCCAAACGCAAGGAGCACAGAAGGGAAAAGCCTGCGGCGGAAGTAATAGCGCAGGTAAAATCCCAAGGGGACAAGCAGGGCAATATTAAACACAAACTGCAGTGTAAAATTTGAAAACAAGGCGGGCAGATAGGTGGCGGGGCGCGCCAGCTGAAAGCCGGTCTCCTTTGCGAGGTCCCGGAAAAAGCTGAAAGGCATTAGCTGGACGCTGGGACCCGTCATCTGGGCCACTGCCTCTTGGCTGGGCAGGGGCAGGATCACCAGGAAATAGGCGCACAGGGCGTAGAGCACAAAGGAATAGCTGAGGAAAAAACGGGCAAACGTCATGCTGCCGTACTTCCGGTAGTGATGGATGAGAAAGGGCAACGCTATCAAAGCGGCGGCAAAGGGAAACACCAGCACCGCCTGCCACACCACCCGCAGGTAGGATTCCATACATTTATTTCTCCTTATTCAAAATGGGGGCCGCCGTTTGCGGCCCAAAGCTGCCGGGCGGGCTCACCCGGCTGTATAAATAGGCCCCGCCCCGCTTTCCCACCTGCCGGATGGCCCCCCAGGCCCGCAGGGCCCGGATTGCGAAGGATGCCTTTTTTGAGGAGAGCCCCACAGCCTTTCCCAGCTCTTTTGCGGTAAAACAAAGGGGCAGCTCGGGCGGCAGAAGCCTGGAACAGTCCTCCGGGCCCCGAACCCACACCTCGTCCAACAGGGCCAGGGGAATACGGTCGAACCGGGTGGAGCCCCGCTTCCCGCCATTGCCCCAACCGTTTAAGAGGCGGTATTCCTCCACCTCTAGAAGCAGCACGCAAACCTGAAGGCCGGGCTGGAAAAGAAGCTCTCCCAAGGAGGAAAGCTCAAACAAAGCCTGCCCCGCCGTAGGCTTGGCAGGGCTCTTCCGGCGGGGGGTGGGCTCTCCCCCTTCGGATATCCAAATCAGCCATTTTACCGCGGGGACGGGATAGACCACCGTGACCGGGGCCTGTTCCAAAAAGGCTTTTAATTTCGGGCGCAGCTTATAAAAAGAGCGGGTTTGTATCTCAACAATGCCGCTTTCCGTAAGGGCATCAGCCACATAAGGCCCCACCCGCACCTCACACTTGCTGGGGTCGGGCTGAAAATAGGCCTTGAGCACGCGGTGCAGCGTCTTCTCCCCCAAGGTGCCAATTCCCTGCGGCAAAGCTTTCTGTGCCAATGCCTTCCGGCAGGCCTCTTGAAAACGGGCTTGATCCACCTTATTCAGCCAAGCGGAACAGCCGGGCAAAGTTCTCAAAAAGCATCTTCCGGTTGTCCTCCTCCCCATAGCCCAGGGCGAAAAAGCGCTCCAGCTCCTCTTTGGGGGACCACATGGGGAAATCTGTACCAAACATGGTGTGGTCCACACCGAAGTGCTCAATACTCTTTCGGGCCTGCTCTGGGGTGACAGCGAACAGGGAGCTGGAGGTGTCGATGTACACGTTGGTGCCGGAAAGCTCCCGGCGGGCGTCCTCCCATTCACTGTAGCCTCCCAAATGGGCGGCAATGCAGGTGAAATCCGGGATTTTCTGAATGACATTCATCAGCCGGCGGGGCGTGGAGAAATCCGTGCGGCTGTCCCCGGTGTGGAACAGGACGGGCAGCCCCCGGCGGTGGGCTTCCTCATAGACGGGGAGCATCTTCGGGTCGTCGATATAAAAATGCTGGAAATCCGGGTGGAGCTTAATGCCCCGCAGCCCCCGGCGCTGGATATCGTCCATCTCCGCCTGAATATCGGACACGTCCTGGTGCCAGGCAGCCAAGCCGGTGAACTGGGGGTATTTCCGGCACTTGTCCTCAATAAACTGGTTGATGGAGCGGACCTGCTCCACTTTTGTGGCCACAGAACACACCAAAAACCGGTCGATGCCGGCCTGGGCGCCCCGCTGGGCCAGCACATGGGGCAGGCCCACGTTCTGCATGGGGATGTGGTAGAAATCCCCCACCGAGCCCGTGGCCTTTTCCGCGATCTTTCCGGGATAGATATGGGCGTGGGCATCCGCCGTGGGATAAAAGACGCCCTTATGAAACACTGGCAAGCTGATCCTTCCTTTCTTTCTCACGCTGGCGCTGTGCCCTGGAAAAGGCGCAGCCGCAGTAATCCTGGCGGTACAAACCGTACTCCTTGGAAAGCTCGATCGAGCGTTTGTAGCCGTCCTTCTTTTTGAAATCAGAGGGCAGATGTGCCACCCCGTATTTTTCTCCCAGCTCTTCCCCCAGCTGATTCAAAAGCCGGGCATTCTTCATGGGGGAGATGGTCAGGGTGGTGGTGTAGTAGTCGAAATGGAGGCGGGATGCTTCCCTGGCGGCGTATTCCAGCCGCAGGCGGAAGCAGGCTTCGCAGCGCTTCCCCCCTTCCGGCTCCCCCTCTAAGCCGCGGGCAGCTTCTACAAAAGCCTGCCCATTGTAGCTGCAGGGGAGCAGCTCCACCGGGTGGGCAAAATGCATCTGAGAGACCAGGCGGCGCAGCTCCGCCTCCCGTTTCTCGTACTCCTCATAGGGGGCGATATTGGGATTATAATAGAGAAGCGTGATGAGGAAATACTGAGAGAGACATTCCAGCACCGCGCTGGAACAGGGGGCGCAGCAGGCGTGCAGCAGCAACCTGGGCACACTCCCCTTCTGCTGAAGCCCCTGAAGGAGCTTCTCCAGCTCTTTGCTATAATTCCGGCTTGGTCCGGCCAACCGCCGTCCCTCCTTTCTGCGAACGCCTCTTCTGCTTCAAACAGCTATTTTCAAGTGTAGCACAGCCGTTTTCGGATTGCAAGGGCGTGACTTTTTACTCTGCCTGTCCGGGCTGGTCCTCTTCTTGGACCAGGCCCAGCCGGACTATGCCGTGGTAGACCCCATCGTGCTCGTTGTCCGGCGCGTGAAGGGGGAAACGGTCCAAAAGCGCCTGCGGCGCATTTCCCATCAGGAAGCCGCAGCCAACTGCCTCCAGCATGTCCACATCGTTGTAATTGTCCCCAAAGGCAGCCGAGGCTTCTACAGGGAGCTGCCAAAGCGCGCAGGCCCGGCGGACTGCGGAAGCCTTACTGACGCCAGGCGCCATAACCTCCAACAGAAAATCCGCGGAGCGAACGATGGTATAGGCAGGGAATGCCGTTTTCAGCTGCTCCTCTAACCGCCGGACCTCATCTGGCTCGCCGATGCATTGAAGCTTGTGAACCTGGTCCCGGCGCAGGGAATCCAGCCCTCCCTCCTCGGCCTGTACCTTGACGATGGACGCCTCCCGCAGAATGCGGGGGTCCTGTGTGTCCTGCGCCAGCCACTGGTCAAAGGAATAGATGCTTTGCGCCATATCAAAAGGGCTTTCCTCCACAAAGCGCAGGATGCGGCGGGCCTCCTGCGCCGGAAAGCCCTGATGAAACAGGAGGGCGCCCGATTCATCCAGCATGAGGGCGCCGCTGTAGCACACCACTGGGCAGCACAGCCCGTTCTCCCGAAGGATTGTGGCAACGCCCGAGGGGCTGCGGGCGGAAACAATGACAAAAGGGACGCCCTGCCGCTGAACCGCCTGGATGGCCGTCCGGTTTAAGGGGGTGAGCTGATGCCTGGAATTGAGCAGGGTGCCGTCCACATCGCTGAAAATAACCTGTACCATCCTGAGAAGCCCGCCTTTCTGGAAAAAACTTGATAATTGTGCTCTATTCTTTTTCTTCAGTATAACACAGCAAACGGAGATTTTCCACTTGCTTCAAGGGGATTTTGGTTGACACCCCTTGGTGAATGGGGTATGATAAACACAGTCATCCGTACATCTATGAGGAGGGAAACCGTGGACTTCTCTTTTTTCCTATCCAACCCCTTAATCAATGTAGGGCTGGTCTCCTGGCTGGTGGCCCAGGGCATCAAGACGATTTTAGACGCGGTAAAGCACCGCTCCTTCAACAAGCAGCGGCTGGCCGGGGCCGGGGGTATGCCCAGCTCCCATTCAGCGGTGTGCTGCTCTGTGGTGCTGACCTCCTACTTCCTCTATGGGTTCCAATCCCCCGTGTTTGCCCTTGCCTTCATTGTGGCGCTGATCGTGATGTATGACGCCACCGGCGTGCGTTGGGCGGCAGGCTTACATGCCAAGGCCATCAACCAGATTGTGGAATATCTGGACAGCGGCGACGTGAACGACCAGGAAAAGGATTTGAACGACCTGATCCCCAAGCTCAACGAATCTTTAGGGCATCGGGTGATCGAGGTGATTTGCGGCGCTCTGCTTGGCGTTGCCATTGCGGTAATCGGCCAGCTTCTCCGCCAGGGCGGCGCACATCTGATTTGAAAAAAGGAAAAGAGCAGCCCGGGCAAGCGTTTTCTGCCCGGGCTGCTTTTGTTGGTTTTCCAAGGCTCTTCCGCTTCACCTGCGGCTCCATAGGGACACCAGCCAGGAAAAGAGGATTGCCAGCACCACATAACCACCCAAAACGAATAGGTACACACGGCCTCCCCCCTCTATAAAAAATACGCAGAGGCTGTCGCCCTCTATTCATGGAAAGGCCTTGTGTTTCCGGCTATGCTATGGTATAATATTTTAGTTTTTGACCAGATCTTGTAAGTCCTTGTAAAGCGAGGGAAAACCCATGTAGCCTGCCCGCCCTTTGTTTTGGATATTCTAGCGAAATTGAGAAAGGATGGCTTATTTTGCCTGATATGAAAAGCGAGATCCAGCGCCGGAGGACCTTTGCCATTATCTCTCACCCCGACGCCGGTAAGACCACTTTAACAGAAAAGTTTCTGCTCTACGGCGGCGCCATCACCCTAGCGGGCATGGTAAAGGGAAAGCGGAATTCCCGCCACGCGGTCTCCGACTGGATGGAGATTGAAAAGCAGCGCGGCATCTCTGTCACCTCTTCCGTGATGCAGTTTCAGTATGACGGTTACTGTATCAACATTTTGGACACCCCCGGCCACCAGGACTTCTCTGAGGACACTTACCGCACCCTGATGGCTGCCGATTCCGCGGTGATGGTTATTGACGCCAGCAAGGGTGTGGAGGCCCAGACCCGCAAGCTCTTTAAGGTGTGCGTCATGCGGGACATCCCCATCTTCACCTTTATCAACAAGATGGATCGGGACTCCCGCAGCCCCTACGACCTGCTGGACGAGATCGAGAAGGAACTGGGCATTGGCACCTATCCCATGAACTGGCCCATTGGCTCGGGCATCGACTTCAAGGGCGTGTACGACCGGGAGCGGAAACAGGTGCTGCAATTTGAGCCCAACGGCGACAACGCCGGCCGCAAAGAGGCCCGGGAACACGACTTCTCCCTGGAGGACGAGGGCCTGCGGGCCGCTATCGGCGACAGCCTCTACGAGACCTTGCAGGAGGATGTGGAGCTCATCGACGGGGCGGGCTATGACTTTGACTTGGAGAAGGTGCGCCATGGCAAGCTCTCCCCGGTGTTCTTCGGCTCGGCCCTGACCAACTTCGGCGTGGAGCCCTTTTTGGAGAGCTTCTTAAAGCTGACCACCCCTCCCCTGCCCCGGAACACGGCCCAGGGCGTGGTGGACCCCTTTGACCCCAACTTCTCCGCTTTTGTGTTCAAAATCCAGGCCAACATGAACAAGGCCCACCGGGACCGCATCGCCTTTATCCGCATTTGCAGCGGCAAGTTCGAGAAAGGCATGGAGGTGGAGCACGTCCAGGGCGGGCGGAAGATGAAACTCTCCCAGCCCCAGCAGCTGATGGCCCAGAGCCGTGAGATCATCGAGGAAGCCTACGCTGGCGACATCATCGGCGTGTTCGACCCGGGCGTGTTCTCCATTGGCGACACGCTGTGCGCCCCTGGAAAGAAAATCGCCTTTGAAGGCATCCCCACCTTTGCCCCGGAGCTGTTCAGCCTGGTGCGCCAGAAGGACACCATGAAGCGCAAGCAGTTCGTCAAGGGAGCCACCCAGATCGCCCAGGAGGGCGCCATCCAGATCTTCCAGGAGATCGGCGCCGGCATGGAGGAGATCATCGTGGGCGTGGTGGGCAGCCTGCAGTTCGACGTGTTCCAATACCGGATGGAGAATGAGTACAACGTGGATATCACCATGCAGACGCTGCCCTACTCCTATATCCGGTGGATCGACAATGAAGAGATCGACCTGAAAAAGCTGAACCTGACCTCCGACACCCGGAAGGTCCAGGACATGCGGGGCCGCTACCTGCTGCTGTTTGCCAACCAGTGGAGCATCAACTGGGCGCTGGAGCACAACGAGGGGCTGCAGCTCTCGGAATTCAGCCGGAATTGATAAAAGCACTGCCGGGGGCTTTCCCCGGCAGTTTTTGTCAGGAGGGACGGAGATGGACTTTTCTCGGATGGAAGAGGTGCGGGCCGGATGGTCCGGGGACAGGAAATACCACGCCTGGGACAACGGCGGCCAGGAGTATTTTTTGCGGCTCTCCCCGCCGGAGAAGTGGGAGAAGGCCCAAAGGGCCTTTGCCCTACAAAAGAAGGCCTTCCAGCTGGGGCTGCCGGTGAGCGAGCCTTTGGAGCTTACCCAGGAGGACGGCCAGGTGCGCTTTGTGGAGCGGTGGCTCTCCGGGCAAATGGCGGAGGATATCCTGCCCACTCTTCCCCAAGAGGAGCAGTACCGCCTGGGGCGGGAGGCCGGCCGGGTGCTGCGGGCTTTACACGGCTGCCCCGCCCCGGCAGAAGCAGAGGACTGGGAGAGCCGGTTCAACAAGAAGCTGGACCGAAAGATCCATGTGTATCGGGAATGTCCTTTACAGTACCAAAACGGAGAGGCGTTTATCCGGTATATGGAGGAAAACCGAGGGCTCCTTTGGGGACGGCCCCAGTGCGTCCAACACGGCGATTACCACACGGGGAATATGATGCTCTGCGAGGGCAGGCTCTTCGTCATCGACTTTGACCGCCCTGACGTGGGCGACCCCTGGGAGGAGTTCAACCGCATTGTCTGGAGCGCTCAGCTCTCCCCCTCCTTTGCCAGGGGCACAGTGGACGGCTATTTTGGCGGGGAACCGCCGCTGGCGTTCTGGAAGCTGCTGGCCCTGTACATCGCCAGCAACACCTTGAGCTCTTTGCCCTGGGCCGTGCCCTTTGGAGAGGGGCAGGTGGCCATTATGCGGGAACAGGCAGCCCAAGTGCTGGACTGGTACGATGGAATGCAGCGGGTGATCCCCAGCTGGTATATCCCTTAGCCGGCAAAAGTCCGCGATAAAAAAAGCTCGGAGAGTTGTTTCTCCGAGCTTTTTTACTGTGTTGCGGGAAGTCCCGCTCTTCAATGCTCCTCCAAGCTGCCGCCTGGAAAGACGCTTTGATAGCGGTGGTGGGTGGATTCTCTGTATGCATCCACCACCTCCCGCCCCAGATCGGGGAAATCTGTAATCAAGCCGGTAACGCCCATTTGCAAATACTGGAGCATCCGGTCTGTGTCATACACGCTCCAAACATAGACAGGCAAGCCGTTGTTCCGGGCCAAGCGAGTCATCTGATAGGAAACCATGGACTCCTCCACCGCCAAAAAGTCAATGCCATACTGCCAGATACCCTCATCCAGATCGCCGCTGGAGGCATAAGCGCAGTACCCCACCCACCATTCGGGATGGGCTTGCTGCAGGGCCGCCATACTGGCATAGTCCTGTGACATAAACATCAGCCGATCTCCCAGGCCGGATTGCTCCACCAGGGAAAGAACCGCTTGGGTCAGCGCAGCTGCATTGTCCTCCGCCGGTTTCAGCTCTACCAGCAGCCCTGTGAGCGAAGAAGACCCTGCCAGCTGCTCCAGCACCCCGGCGAATGTGGGAATGTGACCGCCCTCTTTCGCATAACCTGTGGGGTACAGTTCCAAACGGGTGAGCTCCTCCGCGCGCAGGCTGCCCACATTGAGGTTTTGCCCCGCCAAACGCCAGAGGCTGGCATCGTGGATGACTACAGGCACCCCGTCCGCGGAAAGCTGCACATCAATTTCCGCGTAATCCGCACCGCGTTCAGCCGCGGCCCGAAAGGCGGCAAGGGTGTTCTCCGTCTCGTAGATGCAACCCCTGTGGCCAATCACCGCCGGAGGGTGGACAAGATCCGGCGGGGCGCTCCCCGCAAACATCCAAACGCCCGCCCCCAGGCAGAGCAGAAGGGCCGCGATCCGCACTCCCCACCGTTTCCACTGGGCCAGAAGTCTTTGGCCCAGGCATCCAAGCCGCCTGCGGAGGATTTCTGCCAACAGGGCGGCATCTCCCTGCCAAGCAGGGGCCGCCGCAATGCAGAGCTCCCGCTGGGGATCCATCACAGCCAAAAGCAGCCGCACAAAAAGGGCCATAGCCACCGTATCCAGAAGGGCCCGCACCACCCAGTAGGCAAGGTCGATGGGAAAGGCCTCGGAATAGAGAAGATTGCGGAAAAAGGCTGCATCAAAGTCAACCAGCCCCAAGCGGTTGCGCCGCCAATACTGGGCAATGCGGGTGAACACCCCCAGCCACAGCACGATAGCTCCCACCACGGCGGGGCCTCTCCAATCCAGGCGGCCGTTTCGCCAGAACGCGCGGCGCCATACCTTCAGGCTCCCCTTGGCCGCAGAGAAGAGGCGCTCCCGGCGCAGAGCCATAAAGAGGGGAACAAACAGGAACAACAGGGCCAAGAGGTATAGAATGGTTGGGATGGCAATTAAAGCCGCCCTCCCCAGAACATCATAGCGGCGCAGCTCGCTGTAGATAAACTCTGGAATGGATAAGGTGGGGATGAGGCTGTTCACATATCCAAAACCAGCCAGGGGCAGCAGCGCCAAATAGAAGACGCCCGAAACCGGAAGCGACCAACCCCTCAGCGCACCCAGACTCCACAAGGAGCCCCACCACAGCTCCCGCCAAGTGAAATCCTGGCCCTGGCGGGTAAGGGCCGCAATGCGGATGACCGTAGAAAGCTCCCAAAAGACAAAAGCTGTGGCTGCCGCGGCCACCAGCAGCAACACCACCACGCCTGCTGGACTGACAAAAGCAAAAGCTGCTCCGCTGTTGAAATTCAAGCCTTCCGATGCGGCGTAGATGCGGTAAACTCCTCCCAGCACCGGGTAAACCAGGCAGATGGTGAGCAGCTTGCACACCACTTCAAATTTGAGGATCTCCCCCGTTGTACGCAATAGGCTTTTCACACATTTTCCTCCTGTGGGCTCGGGCCGCCTACGCGGCCCCTTAGTCTCGGCAAAGTATTATACCACAGGGATTCCCCCGCACACAAGAAGCCCAGCCCGGGAGATCTGCAGCCAGAAAAAGGACCCCTTTCGGGGTCCCTCTTCTGCTTGCAAGCACTTATTTCAGTTCTGTCCAAGTTTCCACGTTGGTACTGGGTTTGGTATATGTATGGCTGTTGGTAGCCTCTACAATGTGGTAATAGCCCCAATGGGTGGAGGTTACATCGCTGAAGGCGTTCAATTCATCCGCGTGCCCGGCGACAAACTCGCGGTCCGCGAAGCGGCCCAGCATCTTATTGACGATGGATGTCACCTCTACGCGGGTGATCCAGTTTTCCGGCCGGAACGTACCGTCTTCATAGCCTTCAATCCATCCATACTGGATAGAGCCCACCACGGCCTCATAGAACCAGTCGCCGCTGTGCACATCGGAGAAGACGTTGGTCCCATCCAGGGCGCCCTTGGTAAACTTCATAGCCATGGAAGTGAACTCCGCGCGGGTGATGGAGCGCTCTGGCTCAAACCGGTTCTCCCCTACGCCGGAGATGATCCCCATACTGGCCAGGGTATTCACGGACCTGTCTCTTATACACATCTCCGGCACATCCTCAAAGGAGGCGGTGATGGCCACATTCTTGTCCACCAACAGGTTGTAGAACATCTGGGCAACCTCTGCGCGGGTCATGTTCTGGTCGGGGCCAAAGGTCCCCTCGGGATAACCAAAGAGGTATTGATTGTGGTTTTCCGTATCCAGCAGGTCCGAGACACCCGTGTCATCCGGGTCAGCGGGCTCGGAAGGGGTGACAGGGGGAGTGACGGCGGCCTCCTCCCAAACCAGGGCGAAGGGAGAGAAGGAGCCAGGCTTCACATGGAATTTGATGCCATTGGCCGTTTTTTCAATCGTCACTTCTTCTGGGACGACAGAGTTAATGTCGTTTACATCGTAACCAGAGTTTGCCCCATCCCGATGCAAACCTTTAAAGTGCAGCAGGGTGAACTCTGTGCTGGAACTGGTCCCTGCAGGATAGCTGTCTCTTATACACATCTCCGAGCCCACGAGACGCTACGCTATCT
>ENA-OUPA01000469-OUPA01000469.1-human-gut-metagenome-genome-assembly--contig:-NODE-469-length-27002-cov-6.10094_pt1 | contig 27002 bp, 23 predicted proteins | sample MGYA00237939_ERZ548770 | MGnify/ENA primary metagenome ERZ548770 (study PRJEB26490, sample SAMN05356877) | human gut metagenome | biome: terrestrial biome; feature: human-associated habitat; material...
TGCCCTTGCCCAGCGACGAGACGACGCCCCCGGTAACGAAGATGTGCTTGGCCATACGAGTCTCCTTATCATTGCGAGCGAATCTCTTGCCATGGGGCAGTGCGCCTGTTGCGGGCTCCGGGCATAAAAAATGCGCTCGAAGCGGCGCGCCTGCGCAACTTCCCAACGCTTAACCAGCATAGTCCCGAAATGTTTCCAACAGGAAACGGATTTGCAGGGTATTTCTTCCGCTGTGGCTTTCTTATGTTGCTTCAGCCCCACGGCTTCTCGCGTCTTTCCGAATTCCCGTGGCTTTCCTCCCGCGTCGCGGGCCTTTCCTGCGTTGGAGAGCGCTTTGTCCTCCATTTTTTTGGATTTCCCGAAGTAGGCGCCAGTTGAGGGTCGAAATGGCAAGGAGCAGCTTTCAGTTGAGGGCCGAAATGGCTGAAAATGCCACTTCGGCCCCCAAATGGCTAGAAAGGGAATGCCATTTCAGGGTCGAACTGGCATTTTCTCTTGAAAACTTGAAAAAGGGAGAACAGGTCGGAGACTTCGGGGCGGCTGGGCTATAATTTGGGAGTTTGCTAGCGAGCCGCGAACCGTCCGCCCCTTAAGGCCACGGCGGCGCGGAGACGCAGAGAGCCCGAAGGCAACGGATGCGAAGGAGTGCCGCCCATGCGCGAAGGATTCGACAACGACAAGTACATCGAGCTGCAGGCCGAGCGTATCCGCGAGCGGGTCGAGCAGTTTGGCGGCAAGCTCTATCTCGAGTTCGGCGGTAAGCTCTTCGACGACTACCATGCCTCGCGCGTGCTGCCCGGCTTCAAGCCGGACACGAAGATCTCCATGCTGCAATCGATGAAGGATGACGTGGAGATCGTCATCGCCATCAACGCCAACGACATCGAGCGCTCGAAGGTGCGCGGCGACCTCGGCATCACCTACGATGAGGACGTGCTGCGCCTCATGGACATCTTCCGCTCCATGGGCTTCAAAGTGGGAAGCGTGGTCATCACCCGCTACGCCAACCAGCCCGACGCCGACCTGTTCCGCAAGCGGCTCACGGCCATGGGCATCGTAAGCTACCTGCATTACCCGATTCCGGGCTATCCCAACGACATCGACTACATCGTCTCCGACGAGGGCTTCGGCAAAAACGAGTACATCGAAACCGAGCGCCCCATCGTCGTGGTGACCGCCCCGGGCCCCGGCTCGGGCAAGATGGCCACCTGCCTCTCCCAGCTCTATCATGAGCACAAGCGTGGCATCACCGCCGGCTACGCCAAGTACGAGACCTTCCCCATTTGGAATCTGCCGCTGTCCCATCCGGTGAACATCGCCTACGAGGCGGCCACGGCCGACTTGGACGACGACAACATCATCGATCCGTTCCATTTGGAGGCCTACGGCGAGACCACGGTGAACTACAACCGCGACGTGGAGATCTTCCCTGTGCTGCGCGCCACCATGGAGCGCATCTCCGGTGAGTGTCCCTACCAGTCGCCCACGGACATGGGCGTGAACATGGCGGGGCTGGCCATTTCCGACGACGAGGCGTGCCGCGAGGCGGGCAACAACGAGATCGTTCGCCGTTACTTCCAGACCGCCGAGGAGATCAAGCGCACGGGAGTGGGCGAGGAGGCCCTGAAGAAGATCGAGCTGCTCATGAACCAGGCGAACATCACCCAGAATCTCTCGCCGGCCCGCTCGGCGGCACTCCTGAAGGAGGAAATGACGGGCGGCCCCGCCGGTGCCATGGTGCTGCCGGACGGACGCGTGGTGACGGGCAAGACGGGCAACCTGCTCGGTGCGGCCTCGGCGCTGCTCATGAACGCGCTCAAGGGCGTCTCGGGGGTCGACGACGAGCTCTATGTCATCTCCGACGACGTGCTGGAGCCCATCTGCCACCTGAAGACCGAGCACCTGAAGAGCCACAACCCGCGCCTGCACTCCGACGAGACGCTGTTGGCGCTGTCCATCTCCTCGGTGCACAACCCGCTGGCGGAAAAGCTCATCGACAACGCCGACAAGCTGCGCGGCTGCGACGCCTACTTCTCGGTCATCATCTCCGCGGCCGACGAGAAGCTGTACAGGACGCTCGGCATCAACGTGTGCTGCGAGCCGAAGTACGAGCAGCACCGCTTTTACCACAAGTAAGCCATGGACCAGTTCTTCGCCGGGGGCGGCGCCCTGCAGGTGCCCTTCGGAGCCGACTTCTTCAGCGTGGCCGTGGGCGTTCTCACCGGGGCCATGTTCGCCTGCGACCGCAAGTTGGACATCGTGGGCACCATTGTGCTGGGCCTCGTGACAGCCTACGGCGGCGGCATCATCCGCGATCTGCTGCTGCAGGATCACGGGGTCTACTTCATGGAATATCCCGAGGTCATCCTCATATGCATCTGCCTGGCGGTGTTCGTGTTCTACTTCCGGGGGCTGTTTCGCCACACGGGCCAGGTGCTGTTCTTCGCCGACGCGCTCTCGGTGGCCCTGTTCGCCCTGGCCGGGGCCAACAAGGCCTTCGCTTGCGGGGAGGGCTTCGTGATGGTGGTCATTTTGGGCGCGCTTACCAGCGTGGGCGGCGGCGCTCTGCGCGATATCTCGGTGGGGGAAACGCCGGGCGTGTTCCAGCGCTCGAACTTCTACGCGGTGGCCGGATTCGGCGGCGCGTTCGTGTTCGCGGCCATGGCTTTTGCGAAAGCGCCGCTTGTGCTGGCGGCGGCAGCCTGCGTGTTCACCGTGGTGTTTCTGCGCTACCTGTCGGTGTACTACGATTGGAAGACCTCCGACGAGGCCGACCTCACGCCGAAGGTGGCCCGTGGCGCGCGAACGGCCAAGCACTTCTGCGCCGAGCTGTTTCGCCGCGCCACCCTGCATCGCAAGAAGGAGCCCGCCACCCGCGCCTCGTGGTTTCGCCATCGAAAGGATTAGCTTATGCAACCGCGCATTCTCATCGTGTACACCGGGGGCACCATCGGCATGACCGAGGATCTCTCCACCGGCGCGCTCGTGCCCTTCAGCTTCGATCATCTGATGAAGAACGTGCCGAAGATCGGGCGTCTCGGCTTTAACCTCGATCACGTGGAGATGAACCCGCCCATCGACTCCTCGAACATGAACCCGGCCTGTTGGGCTCGGATAGCGTCCGCGATCGCCGACCGTTACGAGGACTTCGACGGCTTCGTCGTGCTGCACGGCACCGATACCATGGCCTACACCGCCTCGGCGCTCTCGTTCATGCTGCCCGGTCTGGCCAAACCGGTGGTGCTCACGGGAAGCCAGCTGCCTATCGGCGAGATCCGCGAGGACGGCACCGAGAACCTCATCACGGCGCTGCAGATCGCCGCGGCCCGCACCGAGGCCGGCGCGCCCATGGTGCAGGAGGTGGCCATCTCCTTCGGGCGCCATCTGTGGCGCGGCAACCGCGCGACGAAGGTCAGCTCCACGAACTTCGGCGCCTTCCAATCGTTCAACTATCCGCCCTTGGCCGACATGGATCTGCACATTGTGTTCCGCGAGCGCCTGCTCGCCCGGCCCGCTGCGGGAGGGACGCTGGCGCCGGCGCTTTCCATGGACGATGCGGTGTCGGTGGTGTTTCTGTATCCCGGCATCACCGAGGCGGTGCTGCGGCCCCAGCTGGAATCGAAGGCCGTGAAGGCCGTCGTGCTGCGCACGTTCGGCGCTGGCAACGCGCCCACCGAGTCGTGGTTCACCGAGCTTATGGCCGATACGGTGCGCGCGGGAAAGGTGGTCGTGAACGTGACCCAGTGCCCTGCGGGCGGTGTGGAGGAGAAGCGCTACGCCACCGGCGACGCTCTGGCGCGCTCCGGCGTCGTGTCCGGTTACGATATGACCTGCGAGGCGGCCCTCACCAAGCTCATGCACTTGTTCGGCCAGGGCCTCACGGCGGCCGAGGTGGCCGCCGCCGTGGCGCGCCCCCTCGCCGGGGAGATGACGGTCTAGATATTCATTTTGTCGCGGGGGTGGGCGTGGGCGTACTCCTCGTGGAGGTGGGTGCGGTCGAGGTGCGTGTACACCTGCAGGGTGGACATGTCGGCGTGGCCCAAGATCTCCTGCAGCACGCGCAGATCGGCGCCGCCCTTCAGCATGTGGGTGGCAAACGAGTGGCGCAGGGTGTGGGGGTGCAAATCGTAGCGGCCGATGACGCGGCCGGCCTTGCGCGCCAGGTTGAAGACGCTCTGGCGCCCGAGGCGGCCGCCCCGCTGGTTCAGGAACACCGCAGCCATGGCATCGGCGGTCGGGTTGGCGGCCGCGCGCGCGAGGGCCGGGCGCCCTTCGGCCAAATACCGGCGCAGCGCGCGCTCGGCCGCGCCGGCAATGGGCACGATGCGCTCCTTGGATCCCTTGCCGAACACGCGCAGGAAGCCGTCGTCGAAGTTGACGGCCTCCATATCGAGCCCCACGGCCTCGCTGGCGCGCAGCCCGCAACCGTAGAGCACTTCCAAAAGCGCCCGGTCGCGCAAGTCGCTCGGGCGCTCGCCCACGAAGGCGTCCAGCATCTCGCCCACTTCCTCGATGGAAAGCACGTCCGGCAGCCGGTCGGCGGCCTTGGGAATGTCCACGGCGTCGGCCGGGTTCGCATCGGTGAGCCCCTCGCGCACAAGGAACCGGTGGTAGCCGCGCACGGCGGAGATGCGCCGGCGCACGGTGGTGACGGCGAGGTTCTGCTCCATGAGGCTGCGTTCGAAGGCGGCCACCTTCTCGCGGTCGATGTCGCCGAAGCCCTCCACGCCCTCGCCGTCGAGGAAGGCGAGGTAGTCCTCCAGATCGCGTCGGTAGGCCTCGGCCGTGCGCGGCGATGCCCCGCGCTCGATGCGCAGATGGGACAAGTACTCGTCCAGGGCGTTCTCTAATTCGAACACGGGGCTCCTTCTTTCGGGAGATCTTCCGACTTTTCGCTGCGTCTCCGATCGGGACGGTGCAGGACTCGGCGCAGGATGCGCGGGCCTCATTGTAGCCGCTCGGCGGCCGTCTTGGCGCACCTCTTCAAATCTCGTTCACAGGTGGCACGTGCGCGGTCGCGCGCCCCACCGCGCCCCACCATCCGCATGAGTCGGGCATATCTAGTGGCCATTGTGCGCAATACCTCAATACGAATACAAGATATGGGAAATGCTCGCATTTTCCTTCGGTTACCCTTCCATATCTTGAGGATGACAAGTGGGGCGAAAATAGGGCAAAAGTGGGAGAAAATGTTGCGAAGTGGGGCATTGTGGGGTAATATGCGTGCTGTGGAAAACGACCGAGCGGGATTTCGAAACGCACTCCAAACGAAATCAAATCCCCCTCAAAACGCAGCACGGAAAGGAACACGTGGCCGCCACCGCCGACACCGAAGGGACAAGCGAGCTGCCCCAACATGGGGTAGATCTCAACGGCGAGTTCCATTTCAAGGTTGACGGCAAAGGTCGCATGGCCCTTCCCGCGAAGTTCCGCAAGGTTCTTTCCAAAGATCTCGTGGTGACGCCGGAGCTGACCAACGAGTGCGTGTACGTGTTCGAGACGCCCGATTTCAACGAATGGGTCGAGAAGCTGTTCATCGATCGGTTCGGCGAGTACAAGGAGTCCGACCGCGAGCACGTCAAGCTTCGCCGCGTGCTGAAGAGCCGCGCCCGCGATGTCGAGGTGGACGCCTCGGGGCGCATCATGCTGTCCCCGGAAGTGCGCGCCGCCGTCGGCATCGACAAGGAAGTCGTGGTCGTGGGCAACACGGGCCGCTTCGAGATCTGGGACGCCGACCGCTTCAAGGCCATGAGCGACGAAGTCGATCTGGGGCTGTTCTACAGCTAGGCGGAAAGCGAGCGAACCGTGACAAGCGAATACCGGCACATACCCGTTCTTCTCACCGAATGCATCGACGCCCTCGACCTTCCGGATCATCCGGTGTTCGTGGACGCCACGCTCGGCTTCGCGGGGCACTCCTTCGAGGCGGCCAAGCAATTGGGCGCCGGCGGCCTGCTTATCGGCATCGACCAGGACGAGGTGGCGCTCACTGAGGCCGCCGCGAAGCTGGAGTCGATACCTGCGGGCGATCGTCCCGAGCTCGCGCTTCTGCGCGGCAACTTCGGCGACCTCGATGAGCTGCTCGCGAGTTGCGAGATCCCCGGCGTCGACGCGATACTGTTCGACCTGGGCGTCTCATCGGTGCAGATAGACACGCAATCACGTGGCTTCTCCTTCAAGGAGAACGGCCCCCTCGACATGCGGATGGATCCGGGGAAACAAACTCTAACCGCAGAAGAGATCGTCAATACTTACAACGCAGCAGATCTCACTCGGATCATTCGCAGTTACTCGGACGAGAAGTGGGCGAGCCGCATCGCGGACTTCATCGTGAAGGCGCGGGCGGACGCTCCAATAACCGAGAGTGGTCAGCTGGTCGATGTGATCAAGGCGGCTATACCCGCCTCGGCGAGGCGCGCGGGGGGACATCCCGCCAAGCGCACCTTCCAAGCCCTTCGGATTGAAGTCAACTCGGAGCTGACCGTTCTGCGTCGCGGCCTTGACGCGGCGGTACGCTGGCTCAATCCGGGCGGCATCATCGCGGTGATCAGCTACCACTCTTTGGAAGACCGCATCGTGAAGGACATGTTCGCGGATTTCGCGAACCGATGCACCTGCCCGCCGGACATCCCGTTGTGCGTGTGCGGAAAGCAGCCGGTACTCGACCTTATCACCCGCAAGCCTCTGCTGCCCAGCGCGGAGGAAATCGAGCGGAACCCCCGCTCGCGCAGTGCCAAGCTGCGCGTGGCGCGCAAGCGCTAGGGGAGTCGCCCGACAAGAGAACAAAAGCAAGCCCGAGGACGCTGTCATCGGGCTTGTTAAGCCTTAATGGACGCTTGAGCCGCAGAATGAGTGAGGAGGGCCAAGATGAGCGCCGCATCATATTCGCGCACGTCGCGCCCCCGCACCGACCGCGTCTCTTATGGGCGCTCCTCCGCCGGACGCGCCGGCGCTGCCTCCGGCTACCGCGGCGCCCGCTACGTCTCCTCGTCTCTGGCCGAGGAGCTCTCCTTCGAGGAAGCGCCCTCCATCTCGGTGGTGCCCGGTGCCGGTCGCCGCGCCCAGAGCGAGGGCATCTCGGCGGCGGCGCTTTCCCTGGCGAAGGCCTGCGCCGTCATCTGCATCGTCATAGCGCTCATCGCCATGGCCCGCGTGGCCATCACCTCGGCCGCCGCTTCCTGCGCGCTGGAGACGCGCTCGCTGCAGACGAGCATCGAGACCGCCCGGGCCGAGGGCAACGAGCTGGAGGTGTCCCAGAGCGTGCTGGCGAACCCCTCGCGCATCAAGGCCCAGGCCACGGCCCTCGGCATGGCGGCCCCGGCCCCCGAGTACAGCGAGCAGATCACGCTGTCTCCCGATATCGTCGCCACCGATGGCGCCGGCAGCCTGTCGCTGTCGGAGTCGGTGGCGCGCATGAAGGGGCTCTAATCCCATGGAACGCTACCGCTACCCCGACAAAAGCGGCCGCGGCGGCCGCGCCGACGCCTCGCGCACCGGGCGCGTCCGCGGACGCTCCTTCGACGAGCCCCGGTGCGCCTCCTCGCGCACGGCCCGAGCCTCGGCCTCCTCGCGGGGTCGCGGCTTTGCAGGCGGCAACCGATTCAGCCGCCCCTCGGGGCGCGCGGGCGCCGCCCGTCCGGCCCGTTCGGGCGTGGGCGCCGCCATCGACGCGGCCATGTCGACGGTCTCCGGGCGCGCCAAGGTGCTGCTGCTGGTTTTCGCGGCCATAGCGGCCGTGTTCTTCCTGCGCTTGGTGTTTCTGCAGGTCATCGTATCGGACCAGTACTCGGCCATGGCCGAGGAGTCCCGCACGGTCAGCTTCGAGACGACGCCGCGCCGCGGCACCATCTACGACCGCAACGGCATCGTGCTGGCCACCTCGGTGGAGGCCAGCACCATCTACGCGAACCCCGTGGAGGTGACCGATGCGGCGGCCGAGGCGGCGTCTCTGGCCTCGGTGCTCGGGGGAGATGCGGCCGACTACCGCGACCTTCTGGCCACCCCTTCCACCACCTTCGTCTACATCAAGCGCCAAGCCGACGTCGATGTGGCCGATAAGGTCAAAGAACTCAAGCTCGACGGCGTCTACTTCATCGCCGACACCCGCCGCGAGTACCCCAACGGCGCCATCGGCGGCCAGGTTATCGGCTACTGCAACGTCGACGGCGAGGGCATCACCGGCCTCGAGCTGCAATACAACGACATCCTCTCCGGCACGCCGGGCACCTACACCGCCGAGCGCGGCGAGCAGGGATTCCCCATTCCTGGCGGTGTGAAGGAGGAGACGCCGGCCGTCAACGGCCAGGACATCATGGTCTCCCTCGACATCAAGCTGCAGGACACCGTGGAACAGGCGCTCGCCGAGGGCGTGAAGGATCTGGAGACCGAGGAGGGCTCGTCCATCGTCATGGATGCCGCCACCGGCGAGATTTACGCCGCGTGCTCGTTGCCCTACATGAACCCGGCCGACATGTCCTCGTCGCAGGTGGGTAGCGAATCGGTGAAGGCCATCACCCAGGCCTACGAGCCCGGATCCACTTTCAAGTCCGTCTCGGCGCTCACCATCCTGGAGCAGGGGACGATGGGCCCCGAGGACACCATGTTCTGCCCGAGCTCCATCTCCGCCGACGACTACGACGTGTCCGACTCCCACGAGCGCGACGGCGAGACCTACTCGCTGCGCGAGATCCTGAATCACTCGTCGAACGTGGGCATCTCGCTGGCCACGGAACAGGCGGGTTTCGACAAGCTCTACGACAACATCAAGCGCTTCCACTTCACCGAATCCACCGGCGTGGACTATCCCGGCGAGGCGGCCGGCAACGTGCTCGACTTCGACAACTGGGCCAAGATCACGGGCTACAACGTGAGCTTCGGCCAGGGCATCGCGGTGACGCCGCTGCAGATGGTGCGCTTCTACAGCGCCATCGCCAACGATGGGACGCTCGTGACCCCGCACTTCCTCATCTCGAAGCCCCAGAGCGGCGACGTGGCCGAATGGGAAAGCGAGGAGACGGGCGTCGACGAAACGGTGCTCGCCGATATGCGCTCGATGCTGCGCTCGGTGGTCACCGACGGCACGGGAGCCGCCGCCGACATCGAGGGCTACGAGGTCTGCGGCAAGACGTCCACAGCGGAAATCGCCTCGGAAGAGGGCGGATACAAGAAGGAAGTCTACAACATCGGCTTCTGCGGCTTCATTGACAACTCGTCAAGCAATTTAGTTTGTTTTGTAGGAGCCAACGAGGTTTACGCCATGCGCCAGACCACGCAGATCTTCAACGATATAATGGAGAACGCTGTCAAGCAGTACAACATTACTTCGATGCCGTCGAATTAGAGGAACGATACCGTTATGACCAAGACCTGCTCAGAGCTCTTCCAAGGGATGGATTGCACCATCATCGGCAACGGGAACGAGGAGGTGGCAGGGCTGGCGTTCCGCAGCGACGAGGTCGCGCCGGGCGATATGTTCTTCTGCATCGTCGGCACCGTCGTCGACGGCCACTCCTTCGCCCAGGACGCCATCGACCGCGGGGCCACCTCCCTGGTGGCCGAGCGCAAGGTGTACCTGGCCGACGCCACCGATGTCACCGAGGTCGTCGTCTCCGACTCGCGCAAGGCCATGGCCTACGCCTCGGCGAACTACTACGACAACCCCTCCCGGGCCTTCTCGCTCGTGGGCATCACGGGCACCAACGGCAAGACCACCACGACCTACCTGGTGGAGCACATTGCGAGCGTGGCCGGCAACCGCTGCGGCGTCATCGGCACCGTCGGCAACAAGATCGCGGGCGTCATGGAGCACGCCGAGCGCACCACGCCGGAGTCGCCCGACCTGCAGAAGCTGTTCGCACGGATGCGCGACGCGGGCTGCACCGTGGTGGCCATGGAGGTGAGTTCGCACGCGCTCGATTTGCGCCGCACCTGGGACACCGACTTCGCCGTGACGGCGTTCACGAACCTCACCCAGGACCACCTGGACTACCACCACACCTTCGACGACTACTTCGAGGCCAAGGCGCTTCTGTTCTCGAAGGACTACCCGGCTCGCCGCGTCATCTCCATCGACGGCTCCTGGGGGCGCGAGCTTTTGCGCCGCTGCACCGCGGCCGGCGACGAGGTCATCACCACGGGCTTCGACGTCTCCGCCCAGATCCATCCGGTGGAGGTCACCTACGAGGCCGCCCGCACCAAGGCGGTGCTCGAGGTGCGCGGGACGCGCATCGCGGTGGAGTACCCGCTCGTGGGGCGCTTCAACGTGGAGAACGTCATGACGGCCTTCGGCTGCGCGTTGGCCTTAGGGATTCCCGCCCAGATCGTCGCCGAGGCCCTGGCCACCATGCCGGCGGTTCCCGGCCGCCTGGAGCGCGTGCGCCCTGCGGTGGACGCGCCGGTGTCGGTGTACGTGGATTACGCCCACACTCCCGACGCGCTCACCAAGGCCATCGCCTCCATCAAGGAGCTCTCGGGCGGACGCACCATCGTCGTCTTCGGCTGCGGCGGCAACCGCGACGCCACCAAGCGCCCCATCATGGGAGCTGCGGCGCTGGCCGCCGACTACGCCGTGGTGACGAGCGACAACCCGCGCCACGAGGAGCCCGATGCCGTCATCGCCGATATCGTGGCGGGCATGGAAGACGCCGAGCGCTTCACCGTGGAGCCCGATCGCCGTAGTGCCATCGCGGCCGCCATCGCTCTCGCACGCCCGGGCGATGCCATTCTCGTGGCCGGCAAGGGCCATGAGGACTACCAGCTCGTGGGCGATGAAGTGCTCTCCTTCGACGACCGCGTTGTGGCGGCTGAGGAGTTGGAGCGCGCCTTCGGCGGTGCGTGTTCGGACTAGGCGAAAGGACTCGGCGTGCGCCTCAACGCAAAACAGATCGCAGCATACACCGGCGGCCAGTTCCTTGTAGATCCCATCGACGCCAGCGCCCTCATGACGGGCATCACCTGGGATTCGCGGGAAGTGCGTCCGGGCTGGCTCTACGTGGCCCTGCCCGGCGAGCGCGTCGACGGCCACGCGTTCGTGGAGGCCGCCCTGCGCGCCGGCGCCGCGGGCGCGCTGGTCACCGATGCCCCCTCGCAATCCTGCGCCCTTTTGGCGCGGGAGCTGGGGGCGGCTATCATCGAGGTGCCCAACACCGCCTCGGCCATCACCGACCTGGCCCGGGCCTGGCGCTCCCATTTGCGGGGCCGCGTCATCGGGCTGACGGGCTCGGTGGGCAAAACCACCACCAAGAATCTCACCCGGGACGTGTGCGCCGCCTACGGCAGCGTGGTGGCCACCAAGGCCAATCAGAACAACGAGCTGGGCGTTCCCCGCACATTGCTCAACGCCGATCCGGAGACGGCCGTGGTCGTCGTTGAGATGGGTATGCGCGGCCGCGGGCAAATTGCCGAGCTGTGCGATTTCGTGCGGCCGGTGTGGGGCCTTATCACCAACGTGGGCGAGAGCCACATCGAGCTTCTGGGCAGTCGGGAGAACATCGCCCGGGCCAAGTCCGAGCTCTTCGAGGCCCTGCCCGCCGGCGTGGGCCGCGCCTTCGCCAACCTGGACGACGACTTCGCCGCCTTTATGGCCGAGCGCGGACGCCTGTCCGAGCGCTCTGTGGCCCTCTCAGGCTTCGCCGGGCATCCCGATGCGGCCCTCCGCGGGGCGCTCGAGCGCGAGAGCGCCGCTTGCGATCAGGCGGTCTGGGCCGAAGACGTGTCGCTGGACGCCGAGGGCCGCCCCCGCTTCACCCTGTGCGCCCGCGACGCCGCCGACCACGACGACGGTGCCCTGTTCGCCACTGTGGAGCGCGTGCCCTGCGCCCTTTCCCTCACCGGCGCCCACAACGTGGACAACGCCTGCGCCGCCGCCTCGGTGGGCTTCGCCTTGGGGCTCGATTTGGCCACCATCGCCGCCGCGCTGGGAGCGTCGGTGCCCGAGCCAGGCCGCCAGGAGGTCATCGCCGCCCGCGGCGGCTTCACGGTCATCAACGACGCCTACAACGCGAGCCCCGATTCCATGCGCGCCTCGCTCGCGACCTTCGCCGCCACGGACGTGGCCGGCCGGCGCATCGCCGTGCTCGGCGACATGGGCGAGCTCGGCAGCTTCGCCCCCGCCTGCCACGAGGGCGTCGGCGCCGCCGCTGCCTCGCACCATCTCGATAAGCTCATCTGCATCGGCGAGCTGGCGCGGCATATCGCCGCAGGCGCCGAGGCCGCCGGCATGGACGCGGCGCGCATCAGCCGCGCCGACACCGTCGCCGACGTGCTGGAGGAGCTGGACGCGCTGCTCGAGCCGGGCGACGCCGTGCTCGTGAAGGCCTCGCACTTCATGGGCCTTACCCGTATCGTCGAAGGATTGGTCAACTGATGTTCTCTCTGTTCTCCGCCTACCCCACGTTCATGATCTTCCTCGGCGTGGCCATCGCCATGGTGATCACCATGGTGCTCATGCCCGCCTGGATCCGCTTTCTGAAGACGAGCCACATCGGCCAGCAGGTGCGCGCCGACGGCCCCCAGAGCCATCTGGTGAAGCAGGGAACCCCCACTATGGGCGGCGTCATCATGCTCATCGCCGTCATCGTCTTCACCTTGCTCGCCTCGGTGGGCGCCCCTACCGCGGAGCTGTGGCTTCTGCTCGGCGCCACGGTGGCCACCGGTATCCTCGGGCTCATCGATGATGCCTCGAAGGTGGCCCACGAGCGATCGCTTGGGCTCACGCCCAAGGCGAAGCTGATCGGCCAGTTTCTCATCGCCGCCGTTTTCGTGCTGGTGGCGGTGAACCTGCTCGGTATCAAGCCCACCGTGGAGATCCCGTTTGTGGCCACCCTCGATTTGGGCGTGCTCACCACGGTGGTGCCCGTGGGCGACGGCATCGCCATTCCCTGGCTCTACCTTATCTACTGCCTTATCCTGCTCGTGGGGCTCTGCAACGCCGTGAACCTCACCGACGGGCTTGACGGTTTGGCCGCGGGCACGGTCATGGTGGTCATGCTCGTCATGGCCGCCATCGCCTTCCGCGCGGGCGTGCTTGAGCCGGCCCTGTTCGCCGGGGCGCTCGCCGGCGCCTGCATCGGGTTCCTCTGGTTCAACTCGCATCCCGCCGACATCTTCATGGGCGACACCGGCTCGCTCGCCCTCGGCATGGCGCTCGGGTGCCTCGCCGTGGTGACCAAGACGGAGTTCGTCGTCATCATCATCGGCGGCCTGTTCGTGGCCGAGGCGCTCTCGGTCATGATCCAGGTGTTCTACTACAAAAAGACCAAAAAGCGCATCTTCCTCATGGCGCCTCTGCACCATCATTTCGAGAAGAAGGGCTGGTCGGAGACGAAGGTGGTCGTGCGCTTCTGGATCGTGTCGGGCATGCTGGCCGCCTGCGGCTTTGTGCTGTACTTCGCGACGACGCTGGGGGCGTAGAGGCAATGGCTAGGGAAGGCATGGAAAACGTGGAGATGATCGCCGGCAAGAAACACGCCCCGAAGAACCTCGGGCGCGTGCTTATCTTGGGGCTGGGAAAGTCGGGCACAGCGGCGGCGGAGTACTGCTTGGATGCGCTGGGCAGCCGCGTGGAGACGCTGGCCGTGGCCGCCGGCGCGCCGGGCGAGGCGGCGCTGGCCTGGGCCGAGGGCGCCCGCGAGCGCGGGGCCGTGGTGCTCTTCGACCACGAGACCATCGAAGGCGCCTACGATTTGTGCATCGCGAGCCCCGGCATTTCCGAGAACTCCCCGTTCTATCGGAGCGCCGCTGCGGCCTCCGCCGAGGTGATCAGCGAGGTGGAATTCGCCTGGCGCGAGAGCGACGCTTCCTCGAAGTGGGTCGCCATCACTGGCACCAACGGCAAGACCACTACGACCGCGCTCACCTGCCATTTGCTGCGGGAGGCGGGCATGAACGCGGCCGCCGTGGGCAACATCGGCGAGACTTGCATCGATGCGGTGGCCGCCGGGAACACCGACGTGTACGTGGCGGAGACCTCCAGCTACCAGCTGGCCTCGACGCGCCTGTTCGCGCCGGATGTGGCCGTGGTGCTCAACATCACGCCGGATCATCTTTCCTGGCATGGCAGCCTTGAGGCCTACGCCGCGGCCAAGTGGAAGGTGCTCGCCAATCTGGGCGTCAGCGGCGGTGTGGCCGTGCTCGATGCCTGCGACGACGCCGTGCGCGCGAAGATCCGCGAGCTGCGGGCCCGAGGCGGCGTTCCCTTCCGTTACATCCCTATCGGGGGCGCCTCCGGTCTCGGCGCCGACATGCGCGCCACCTGCGGCACTGGCGCCGCCGCCTTCCGCGGCGACGGCGGTCAGCTCGTCGTGGCGTGGGACGGCCGCGTCTCCGACCTCGTTTTCGTGGACGATCTCCAGATCAAGGGCGGCCACAACCAACAGAACGCCCTGGCCGCCGCCGCATGCGCGCTCGTACTGGGCGCCACGGACACGGCGGTGGCCGAGGGGCTGCTCACCTTCCGCCCCCTGGAGCATCGCATCGAGCCGGCAGGGCTCGTGGACGGCGTGGCCTGCTACAACGATTCGAAGGCCACCAACGTGGACGCCACGCTGGTGGCGCTCACCGCCTTTCTGCCGACGCGCCCCATCGTGCTGCTCGGCGGCCGCGACAAGGGCACCGATTTGGCCCCGCTCGTGGCGGCCTGCGAAGAGAACGCCCGGGCCGTGGTCTGCTTCGGCGAGGCGCGCGAGCGGTTCCTGGCGGCTTTCGCGGGCTCGGCGGTCTCCCCGGTGCTCTCCGCCGGCACGATGGAGGAGGCGCTCGATGCGGCTCTTTCCATCGCCGAGGACGGGGACGTGGTCGTGCTCTCGCCGGCCTGCGCCTCCTTCGACGAGTTTAGCTGCTTCGAGGAGCGGGGCGACGTGTTCAAGCGCCTCGTGGCCGACCGGGCCGGGAAGGCCTAGGCCTTTGAGCCGCTCCTCCCGACATAGCGAGACGTCCGCGGGCCCCTCCAGTCAGGGGCCTCGCGTTCTGCTGCTTCTGTGTGTGCTGGCGCTTGTGCTGGTGGGGCTCGTCATGGTGTATTCCGCCTCCATGGTGAAGGCGCTGGATGCCGGCAAGCCGGCGACGGACTTCTTCACCGACCAGCTCCTATATGTGGCTTTTGGCGCGGCCTGCGCCCTCTTCTTGTGGAAAGTCGTGCCCTACCGCTTCTGGGTGGGGCCGATTGTATGGGCCGTGTGGGCCGTGGCCGTGGCGCTCATCTTCGCCGTGTGGCTCGCTGGCACCGACCATTACGGCGCCCAGCGCTGGCTCTATATCGGGCCTGTCGGGCTGCAGCCCTCGGAGTTCTGCAAGATCGCCTTCATCCTGGTGGCCGTGCGCCTCGTCGTCGATTGGCGGGCGGGGCTCGTGGAGAGCCGGGCCACCATGGTGCGCGCGCTCATCTTCATCATCGCCCCCATCGCGCTCATGTACCGCACCCAGTCCGATTTGGGTACTACGGCCATCTGCTTCGTGGGCATTCTCGCCGTCATGTGGATGGGCGGGGTATCGCGCCGGGTCATCTTCGCCTGTCTGGGCGTGGCCGTGCTCGGCGGTCTCGTGGCCATCTTCGGCACCGGCTACCGTTCCGACCGCCTCGTGTTCATGGATCCATGGAACGACGGGGAGGGCGGCTACGGCACCGGCTACAACATCATCCGCTCCTACTACGCGCTGGCCGAGGGCGGTATCTTCGGCGTGGGGCTCGGCAATTCCCATGAGAAGTTCCAGTACCTGTTCGCCTCGGAGAGCGACTTCATCTTCGCCGTCATCGGCGAGGAGCTGGGGCTTGTGGGGGCGCTCTTCGTCATCGGGCTGTTCTTTTGCGTGCTGTATGCGGGGCTCGCCATCGCCGAGCGGGCGGCCGACGACATCGGTGCCATGATCGCCGGCGGTGCCACGGTGATGCTCGTGTTCCAGGCGTTCCTGAACATCGCCTGCGTCATCGGCGTGTTTCCCACGACGGGAAAGCCGCTGCCCTTCATCTCCTCGGGCGGCACGTCTATGATCGCCTCGTTCATCTTGGTGGGGCTCGTGCTCTCCGTGTCCGCGGCGCCGGCCGCCCCGTCCGTCTACGAGCAGCGCCGGGCCGATCTGCGCCTCGTGCGCCGGGAGCCGGCGCCCCCTGCGCCGTCGGGCCGAACGCGGTCGGGGGAGTCTTTGCGCTCGCGTTCCGCGGGCGCCTCGGGTCGTAGCGGATCCGGTCGCATCGATGCTTCGGCCCGATCCCGCTCCGCGCGCCCATCTAACCGTTCCAATTACAGGAGGTAAGCTCATGCTGGCCGTTCTTTCCGGCGGAGGCACCGCCGGGCATATCAACCCCGCCCTCGCTCTGGCCGACGAGCTGGTAAGCCGCGGCTGGGACGTGCGCTTCGCCGGCACCCCCGGCGGGGTGGAGTCGCGCCTCGTGCCCGCCGCCGGCATCCCGTTCACGGCCTTCGAGGCCTCAGGGTTCGACCGATCGCATCCGGCCTCCCTCGCGAAGGGCGTGGCGAAGATCGCCGCCTCCACGGGCAAGGCGAAAAAGTGGTTTGCCGACATCAAGCCCGACGTCGTCGTGGGTTTTGGCGGGTACGTGTGCATTCCCGTGGCCCGAGCGGCCGAGAAGACCGGCGTGCCCGTGGTGCTGCACGAGCAGAATTCCGTGGCGGGTATGGCAAACAAGTATCTGGCCCGGCGGGCCGACGCCGTCTGCGTGACCTACGAGTGCTCGGCGGAGAGCCTGGGCGCGGCCGCGCCGGTCACCGTGACGGGCAATCCCGTGCGCCGTTCGGTCATCGAGGCCGATCGCGCCGCGGGCCGGGCGATGTTCGACCTTGCCGAGGATGATTTCATGCTGCTCGTCTTCGGCGGCTCGTTGGGCGCGCGCCACATCAACGAGGCCGTTGTCGCCCTGAAAGACGAGCTGCTTGCGCGCCCGAACCTGCACATCGTGCACATCACGGGCCCGAAGGAGCTGGATGCGGTGACCGAGGCGCTGGCGCTCACGGATGACGAGGCGCGCCGCTGGCACCTTCTGGGCTACCAGGACCGCATGGGGGAGACTTTGGCCGCGGCCGACGCCATCGTGTCGCGCGCCGGGGCCACCTCGCTTGCGGAGATTTCCGCGCTGGCCATTCCGGCCCTGCTCGTGCCCTATCCCTTCGCCACGGCGGACCATCAGACCACCAACGCCCGCGCGTGGGTGGAATCGGGCGCCGCGTTCATGATGCCCGACGACGAGCTGGGAAGCGACGAGTTCAAAGCCAAGCTCTTCGCGCTCATCGACGACGCGTCGGTGCGCGAGGGCATGGTCGCGGCGGCCCGGGCCCAGAAGACCGGCGAGGCGGCGGCCGCCTTGGCAGATGTTGTGGTCGGCGTCGCCACGGCGCGCTGATGCTTTACAATAGCGGGATTGCAACGAGGACGAAAGGCGAGGCGACGTGAATAGCGAACAAGAGCAGCTTCACTTTATCGGGGTCGGCGGCGTCGGCATGAGCGGCATCGCCCGGGTCGCCCACGACCAGGGCATGGTCGTGTCGGGCTCGGACATCAAGGAGAGCCGCTACACCAAGCAGCTGCGCGATGCGGGGGTCACGGTGTTCATCGGCCAGGACGGCGCGAACATCCCCGACGGCGATGTGACGGTGGTCGTTTCCACGGCCATCCTGGAGAACAACCCCGAGCTCATCGAGGCGCGGCGGCGCAACCTTCCCATCGTGCACCGCGCCCAGATGCTCGCCCGTCTCGGGCGCGATCTGGACACGCTGGCCGTGGCGGGCACCCACGGGAAGACGACGACCTCTTCCATGCTCGCCAGCACGCTGGACGCCATGGGCTACGATCCCACCTTCCTCATCGGCGGCATCGTGCGGGCCTATGGCACCAACGCCCATTCCGGCGGCGGACGCTACTACGTCGTGGAGGCCGACGAATCCGACAAGTCCTTCACCTACCTCTCCCCGGCGGCGGCCATCGTCACCAACATCGAGGCGGACCATCTGGACCACTACGAGGGGCTCGAGGAGATTTACGCCCAGTTCGCCGCGTTCCTCTCCGGGGTGCGAGAGGGCGGCCCCATCGTCGTGTGCGGCGATGATCCGAAATTGGTGGAAGTGGCTCGCGGCACCGGTCGTGCGGTGACCACCTACGGCTTTTCCGAGGATTGCGACGCTCGTATCCTGGCCACGGAGGCTCAGGGCGTGGGCACCCGCTTCACCCTGCGGTTGCCCGACGGGCGCGTGGTGGCCAGCCGCATCAAGCAGAACCCGGGGCTGCACAACGTCTCCAACGGCGCCGCGGTGCTGACGCTCATCTCGCTTCTGGGCCTCGATGTGGATCTGGCGGCCGAGAAGCTGCAGGAGTTCGCCGGCGTTCGCCGCCGTTTCGACCTTATCGGCGAGGCCGGGGGAGTGACCGTGGTGGACGACTACGCCCATCATCCCACGGAGATCGCCGCCACCATCAAGGCGGCCAAGGCCCTGGATTTCAACCGTGTGCACGTGCTGTTCCAGCCGCACCGCTATTCCCGCGTTGCCCTGTTCACCGACATTATGCGCGACGAGTTCGGCAGCGCCTTCGACGAGGCGGACACCGTCACCTTCATGGACGTGTACTCCGCCGGCGAGGCACCGGTGCCGGGCGTTACCGGCAAGACCTTCTTGAACGTCGTCACCGATCACGGCCATCCCCATGCCGTTTTCGTGCCCCGGCGCATCGACGTGGTGCCCCATATGCTGGAAATGGCTGAGCCCGGCGACCTTGTCATCACCATGGGCGCCGGAGATGTGACCGCCATCGCGCCTCAGCTCGTGGACGAGCTGGGCCGCTAAGGGAGTCCCATGGCCCGCCACGCCTCGCCCGTGCAATCGCTGCTCGTGGACGACCGCTTCGACGGCGACGTCTACGCCCACGAGCCCTTAAGTCGCCACACCACCTACCGCATCGGAGGCCCGGCGCGCTTTTTCGTGCGCGCGAATTCCGTGGGGGCGCTCACGGGGCTGGTCGATGTGTGCGCGGCAGAGGGCACGCCTTGGGTCGTGCTCGGCCGCGGCTCCAACGTGCTCGTGGCCGACGGGGGCTTCCCTGGCGTGGCCATCGCCCTCGGACGTGATTTCCGCACCCTGCGCTTCGATGGGGATCGCTTCGTCGTGGGCGCCGGCGCCTCGCTCTCCTCGGTGGTGCAGGAGGCCTTCAAGCGCGCCATCGGCGGCTTCGAGTTCGCCGTGGGCACCCCGGGCACCATAGGCGGCGCCCTGCGCATGAACGCCGGCACAGCCGACGAGTGGATAGGGCAGCGCGTCGTTTCCGTCACCACCTACCGGCCGGGCCGCGGCCTGGTCCGGCGCCGCGGCGACGAGATCGCATGGGGCTATCGCGTGAGCTCCTTTGCGGCGGACGAGGTGATTCTGGAATGCGAGCTGGCCGCCGAGGCCGCCGATCCCTATCGGGTGCGCGACAAGATGGAGGGCAACCTCGCCCGGCGCAAGGGCTGCCAGCCGCTTTCCGAACCCACCTGCGGCAGCGTGTTCAAGAACCCCGAGGGAGCCTCGGCCGGCCGTCTCATCGAGGCGGCGGGATGCAAGGGCGCCGAGGTGGGGGGCGCTCGCGTGTCCGATGTGCACGGCAACTTCATCGTGAACCGCGGCGGTGCTTCGGCCGCCGACGTGCGCGCGCTCATGGAGCGGGTGCGCGCGGCGGTGCTCGCGAGTGCCGGTATCGAGCTGGCGCCCGAGGTGCGCCTGCTGGGGTTTGAGGAAGATTTTCCGGCTGCTGCACGTGGTGCTGGCGACGTGTCTGCCGATGCAAGCGCCGATGCGGACGTAGACGGCGTGCGCATCGGCGAACGCGGGCGCGCCGTTCCGTCCGAGCCGAATGCTGTCTTTGCGGGCGGCGTCGATGGCACGCTTGCTGGCGAACGCGGGCGCGTCAGCGACGGCGAGGGCCGAGTAGCCTTTGCGAGCGAGGAACACGGCGAGGATGGTCGCCGTGGTTAGAAGATCCGGCAATCGTAATGTTTCGGTGCCCCGGGGGACCACCTCGCGCGGGAGCGCGCGCGGCGGCGTCTCGCCATCGCGGCGCCCTGCGGCGGCGCCGGTGCGCCCGGCCTCCTCCCGCCAGGCCCCATCGTCGCGCCCGGCCTCGCGCTCGGGCCGCAGCGCGGCAAGCCCCGCGACGGTCGGCCGCGCTGCCGGCGGTCGCGCCTCGGGCGCCCGTCCCGCGCCCCGCACGGTGACCACGTCGGTGCGCCTGGGGGATTTGCCCGCGTCGCGCGGCGACCGACGTGCACCGGCGGCCCGGGCCATCGCGCGACCGAAGCGCTCCGGAGCCTTCAAGGCCGCAATCGTGGCGCTCGTGCTCGCCTGCGTGCTGGGCATCGCCTACGCGGCCCTCTATTTCGGCGGGGCCTTCGCCATCACGTCGGTGAAGGTGAACGGTGCCGACCACCTCACCAACGACGAGATGGCCATTCTCGCTGCCGTGCCCCAGGGCACGACGCTTCTGAATGTGGACACCTCCTCGGTGGCCAACAGCGTCGACCGCGACGCCTGGGTCGCCGACGTGTCCGTGAACCGCATTTTCCCCGACACGCTGGAAATCAACGTCACCGAGCGCGAGATCGCCGCCATCGTGGAGGTAGCGGCCGACAACGCGAAGGTCACGCAGATGTGGGCCATCGCTTCCGACGGCATGTGGCTCATGGAGATTCCGGCTCGCGATTCCGAGCTGGGTGCCACCATCTCCCCGCAGATCTACGAGGACGCCGACCGGGTGCTGCACATCACCGGCGTGCCCTTCGGCCTCACGCCCGAGGTGGGCACCTACTGCGCCGACGGCAACGTGAACAACGCCCTGGCCATCCTGGACGGCCTTTCCACGGAACTTGCCGACCAGGTGAAGACGGTGACGGCCACTGATGCCGCCTCCACGTGCCTGACCTTGGACAACGGCATCGAGATCGCCTTCGGCACCGCCGAGGATATCCGCGACAAGGAGCGTATCGTCCTGCAGATCATGGCCGACAACCCTGGCAAAGTCTCCTACATCAACGTCCGCGTCCCCGACCGCCCCACCTGGCGCGCCGTCTAGGAGGTTCTGCTCGCCCTACGGGACGAACGCCCCCGCCGCCGCTGCGCGCCCGACAGGCACCGGTTGGCTTCTCCCTGACTTCCTCGGGCGAAACCGTGAGCGGTCTTTCCCGTAGGGGGCGACCTTGGTCGCCCCTCCCAACCGCGTCTACCGAGCAGGTGTCGCGGTCTTCGGTCGGCGAACACCCCCGTTTTTGCAGCAAATCGCGAGTTGTAAGCGTCTAGGGGGTGCGGAGCTCTTTGAAATCCCCGCAGCCAATGCTCATGACCTGGGGTTTTGCAAATATGGAAACTTCTGCGGGCCTTCTCTCCCGCATCGAGACGCTTATAACTCAAGATTTGCTGCAGAAACGGGGAGGTTCGCCGACCGAGAGTTTTCCCAGGAAGCGAGAAAACGATGCGGTCGCTCGCTTCGGAGCCCTGCGAAGCACGGCGCGGTTGCCCGCTTTGCCGCCCTGCGAAGCGCGATGCGGTGGGTTTCTTGTCGTATTCGTGTATCTGCAGGCTCCTTTGGCGGTGATTTGCGTTGCAAACGAATGGGCATCGTGTACAATGTCCTGCATAAATGCCGCCTTTGGGCGGACCGCAGGGCGCGCCCGAGCAACGGCGCGCGAAAACGAGACAAACGCAGCAGTAAAACGCAACAGGTGTGGAGGACGAAATGCCGAACATTCCAGGCTCTGAACATTTGGCCGTCATCAAGGTCGTCGGTGTCGGCGGCGGCGGCACGAACGCCGTGAACCGCATGGTGGAGGCCGGCGTGCGCGGCGTGGAGTTCATCGCCGTGAACACTGACCGCCAGGCCCTTCTCATGTCCGATGCCGACAAGACCATCCACATCGGCGAGGAGCTGACCCGTGGCCTCGGTGCCGGCGCCAACCCCCAGGTGGGCTGCCAGGCCGCCGAGGAGAGCCGCGCGGAGATCCGCGAGGCTCTGGCCGAGGCCGACATGGTCTTCGTCACCGCTGGCGAGGGCGGCGGCACGGGCACCGGCGCGGCCCCCATCGTGGCCGAGATCGCCCGCGAGGAGATCGGCGCCCTTACCGTGGGCGTCGTCACCAAGCCCTTCTCCTTCGAGGGGCGCCTTCGCCGCAACCAGGCCGACCAGGGCATCGATCTGCTCTCCCAGAAGGTCGACACCCTCATCGTCATCCCCAACGACCGTCTGCTCGAGATCGTCGACAAGAAGACGTCCATGATCGACGCCTTCCGCATCTGCGACGATACCCTGCGCCAGGGCATCCAGGGCGTCACCGACCTCATCACCATCCCCGGCCTCATCAACCTCGACTTCGCGGACATTCGCACGGTCATGAAGGACGCCGGCACGGCCATGATGGGCATTGGCATCTCCACGGGCGAGAACCGTGCGCTCGATGCCGCCCAGCAGGCCACCTCCTCCAGCTTGCTGGAGTCCTCCATCGCCGGGGCCTCCCGCGTGCTGTTCTCCATCGCCGGCGGCCCGGACCTCACGCTGACCGAGGTCTCCGAGGCGGCCCGCACGGTGGAGGCCTGCGCCGACGAGAACGCCAACATCATCTACGGCCAGATCATCGACGAGGAGCTGAAGGACGCCGTGCGCATCACGGTCATCGCCACGGGCTTCAAGGTGGGCGCCTCTCAGTCCTCCATGGACTTCGCCCCCCGCAAGGACCTGTTCGCCTCCACCGAGCCGGCTTCCCAACCGGTCCAGCAGGCGCCGGTCACCTTCTCGGCCCCCGCGCCCACGAGCCGTTTCACGGACGAGGACTACATCCCCGACTTCCTGAAGCGCGCCCGCTAGGGGAGAGGTCGACGTTTTAGTCCCATGGCACTTCCCAAGCCGACATTGCAGGCCCGCCCGTCAGCGGGCCTTTCCTTTTTAACCGATGAGCCTCTGTTCGCGGCCACCGGCGTGCGCCTGGGTTTCTCGCGCCGCCAGGGCGGGGTGAGCGAGCCTCCCTACGACGGTCTCAACTTGGGTGATCACGTGGAAGACGATCCGATGGCCGTGGCTGAGAACCGCGCGCTCCTCTTGGATGCCGCGGGCCTCGGGAGTACTCGGCTGCTGACGCTCAACCAGGTGCACGGCGATGTCGTGCTCACGCTGGAAGACGCCGCGCCCGACGCGTGGGAGGCGATGGCGCGCGCGGCCGTCGCGGAGGCCGACGGCGTGGCCGTGGCCGTGCCGGACGTGACGGCGCTTTTGTGCTTCGCCGACTGTACCCCGGTTATCGTCGTGTCCCCGTCGGGGGCTTACGCCGTGGTCCATGCGGGTTGGCGCGGAGCGCTCGCCGGCATCCCCGCCAAGGCCGTTGAGGCGCTGGCGGCTCTCGACGCTCGTGCGGGGCGAGCCGCCGATCCTTCCGAGTACAACGCCTACATCGGCCCGCATATCGGCGCGGAGTGCTACGAGTGCGCCCCCGACCTCGTCGGCCGCTTCGCCGAGCGCTTCGGGCCCTCGTGCGCCCGCGGCGCCGATCATCTCGATTTGGAAGCCGCCGTGCGCGCCAGCCTCGCTGAGGCCGGTGTCGCGGAGGCGCGCATCGCGTCGTCGGGGGAGTGCACCGCCTGCCGCGACGACCTTTACTTCTCGTATCGCAAAAGCGGAGGCCGCTGCGGACGCCACAGCGCCTTCGCCGGTCGAAAGGAATGAGCTTGTGAGTATTGCCGAGCGCTATCAGAGGGTGGCCGCGGAGGTGGCCGAGGCAGCGATGGCTGCGGGCCGCGCGCCCGAGGACGTGCTCCTCGTGGCCGTGTCGAAGACGGTTGGGCCCGAGGGCGTGGCCGAGGCGATCGAGGGGGGCGCCCGGGATTTCGGCGAGAATCGCCCCGACCAGATCGTGCCCAAGTCCGCCGCGTTCCCCGAGGCCCGCTGGCACTTCATCGGCAACATCCAGTCGCGCCGCATTCCCGAAATCGTCGCCTCTGCAACGCTTATCCACTCCCTGTACCAACGACGCCATGCCGAGAAAATCGATCATGCAGCCGCCGAGCTTTCCAAAGTGCAGGACGTGCTCATCGAGGTGAATGTGTCGGGCGAGGCGTCGAAGAGCGGGGTGGCGCCGGCCGAGGCTGCCGAGCTCGTGCGCGCAGTGGCCGCCCTGCCCCACGTGTCCGTGCGCGGGCTTATGACCATGGCCCCTGCCGGCGACGCGCAGGCGGCCCGCGAGGCCTTCGCGGGACTAGCTGAACTTGCCGCCCAGATTCGCTCCCAGCTTCCCGCTGAGGACGCCGCCGTTTTCACGGAGCTTTCCATGGGCATGAGCGACGACTGGCGCGAGGCGGTGCCTCTGGGGGCCACCATTGTTCGCGTTGGACGGGCCATCTTTAGTGAATCTTATCAGGAGTAGCCTTCAAGCTGGTATGATGATCGAGAACACTGCGGGGCCGCAAGCGCCCCTTTAGACCTTAGAACCACGGCGGGCGGCACCGCCCACACGAAGCAGGAGGCTCCATGGACGGCAAGAGCATGTTCGGCGACATCAAGTCGAAGCTGGGTTTCGGCCGTAAGAACGATTACGAGGAGTTCTACGAGGACTACGAGGAATTCGAAGAGGGCGACGACTACGGCGAGTACGGCTACGACGAGTCCTACGAGCGCACGTCCGGCTCGGCCTACGACCCTTATGACTCGGTGACCACCCGCGAGCCCGGCGAGCGTTCCCGCGGCCGCTCCTCCATGCCCCGTCTCGTCTCCATCGATGATGTGCGCGCCCGCACGGCGGTGCCCACGCTGCCCGACGACGACGCGCCCGCGAGCCGACGCGGCTCCTCCAGCTCGTTCCGCACGATGGTCGATTCCTCGCTGCCGCCGCAGATGACCCCGGAGGGCACGGCCGCCGCCTCGGCCGCCGCCTCGGCGGTGCACCATGCTCGCTCCGAGGGCCTGAACTCGCTGTTCGAGTCTACGACGCCTCCGGCTGACACGCGCCCGACGAGCTCGCGGGGCGCTTCCGCTTCCAGCACGCGCTTCACCCCCTCTCGCACGCTGAAGGTGGTGGCTCCCGGCGCCTACAACGACGCCGAGGCCGTCTCCACGGCGCTGAAGCTCGGCAACGCCGTGGTGCTGAACCTGGCAGCGACCCCCGATGCGCTGGCCAAGCGCATCCTGGACTTCTCCTTCGGTGTGGCCAGCGCTCTGGACGCCAACGTGGAATGCGTGGGCAACAAGGTGTTCGCCCTCACTCGCATCGACGAGCTCACCGAGGCCGAGCGCTCCTACCTGCGCACCCAGGGAATCATCTAGCGCCCGATACATCCTCAAGACCTTCCGACAAAGGAGCCTGCTAACTATGCTGACCTACCTCCTCGTGAGATTGGCCGACGCCTATTCCATGATCATCTTCGTCTATGTGATGATGTCCTGGCTGCCGAACACCCAAAGCGGCATCATCGGCGACATCTACCGCGCCTTGGGCAAGTTGTGCGACCCGTATTTGAACTTGTTCCGAAAATTGATCCCGCCCCTTGGAGGAATGGTGGACGTGACTCCCATCATCGCTCTGCTTGTATTACAATTCGGGGTACGTTTGCTGGTGATGATTTTCTAAATTCAGACGGCCGGCATTCCGACGTGTCAGCGACGTAACATCGTAAGAAACTGAGGTACCTACATGGCAATCACCGCTTCCGACATCCACAATCAGAGCTTCTCCATCGACCGCAAAGGCTACGATGTGGATGAAGTGGACGTGTTCCTCGAGCATGTCGCCGACGAGATCGATATTTTGAACGACACGATCGCGCACCTTCAGGACCAGCTGGAGGCCGATCGCTTCAGCGGCTTCGACGCGCCCGCCGCCTCCACGGTGGCCATCACCGAGGTGGCTGCAGCGACCGTCGACACCTCCGAGTACGACGCTCAGCTCGCCCAGAAGGACGCCATCATCGCCGATCTGGAGCGCCAGCTTTCCGACAAGCGCGCCGACGACAACGCCATCGCCCAGGCCCTCATCATCGCCCAGCGCTCGGCCGACGAGATCCTCGCCAAGGCCAACGCGAACGCCACTGAGACCATCCAGGACGCCCGCGACGAGGCCCAGCGCATCATCGATCGCGCCAACACCGATCGCCAGGACGTCATCGACGCCATCCGCAAGCTGCAGGACGACCGCGAGGATGCTCGCGAGGAGTACGCTGACCTCTTGAAGGACATCATCTCCGACGCTTCCCGCAAGCTGGCCGACATCGGCGCCAACGTGCCGGCCGCCGCGACGGCGCTGGACGGCGAGTACGACGTGGTGCCCGGCCTCACTGGCAACTTCGAGATCGACGAGTACGTGGCGCCCTCCGCCTACGTGACGCCTCAGGCCCCGGCCGCCGTTGTGGCCGCCGCCACCCCGGTTGCCTCTCCCTACGAGAAGGATCTCTCCGGCTTCGGCGACGCCGACGACTTCGAGTTCGAAGAGATCGACTAACCAGCCGAGAGAATCTATCTGGTATGTAAGAACCGCCTTATTGGGCGGTTCTTCTTATTACTTGATCTTTTGTCTTACCCGTTCGCCCAAGGAAGTCAGCGAGGTTCCGACAGGTGCCTGGAATTCGCTTGAAAAGCGGCTGAGCGTACTTTGGTACGCGAAGGAAAGCTTTGAATGCGAAGGCCAGGTGCCTGTCGGAACCGCAGCATCGACGTAGTTCGTGTGCCGTCAGGCAAACGAAACAAAGAGGCGAGCGGGCCGGTAAGCCGGGTTCTGTCGTGGGACGGCCATTTATCTCGAATGCAGGTCGCCCTGCATCTCTAGCACGCAACCCGAGCGCACGGCGGGCCACCGTATGGCGCTCCTATTTGCGCTTGCTCCAGATGGGGTTTGCCAAGCCGCGACGTTGCCGCCGCGCTGGTGCGCTCTTACCGCACCGTTTCAGCTTTTCCCCTGTTTCGCGCGTCGCCTGAGGCGACGTTCCGTGCAGGGGAGTCTTCTTTTCTGTGGCACTTTCCGTCGGGTCGCCCCGCCCAGCCGTTAGCTGGCATCTTGCCCT
>ENA-OUPA01000474-OUPA01000474.1-human-gut-metagenome-genome-assembly--contig:-NODE-474-length-26844-cov-5.1862_pt1 | contig 26844 bp, 33 predicted proteins | sample MGYA00237939_ERZ548770 | MGnify/ENA primary metagenome ERZ548770 (study PRJEB26490, sample SAMN05356877) | human gut metagenome | biome: terrestrial biome; feature: human-associated habitat; material...
CCTCCCCGCTTTCGCCGCTGCACCTTCGCTATCGCTTGGCGCAGCGTCGTTTGTCCCGCGCGGCGCGCGGGACGCTTACCAAAAGACCTGAGTGATTATAACGCGCACGCTTTCTGGCAGCGGCCATTGCCCGCATCGTATCTACACAATCGAAATCGATTGTGTAGATACCGCTCCTAAGGTCGCTCGATGCAGGCACGATGGCGCTGCCAAGCGTGGCGAGTTATGTGGCAGTCATAACGTGAATCACAGATTCACAAAGACAAACCCACGAACGCACAGGAGGTAGCTGAAATGTTGGCCATCAACCTTATCCGCCTCGCATGGAACCTGCTCGTATTCGCCGTTTCACTTGTGATCGGCCTGATCCGCCTTCTGGTACACGCTCTGATCCACGTTGCAGAGACGTGTTCGAAGGAATCGGACGATACCACTCCCCCGACCAAAGGAGGTATGAAATGTCACGCCCAGTAGCAATGATTCGCGTCGATAGCTACACCATCGAGAGAGTCTTTCCGACTATCAAAGACGCCGCAAAGGCATCAGGTTGCAGCTATCAGCGTGTATGGGACAACGCAAAGTATCGCCGCGGATCGAAAGACAGTCGATATGTCTTCCGGTACATTGACGAGACTGATATCAAGGGTTCAAGCCGCTATCAAAAACCCGTAGTCTGCCATGACAAGATCGATGGTTGTGACATGTGCTTCACGTCACCGAAGCACGCCGCTAAGAGCCTTGGCGTTACTGCCGACTACATACGCAACGCGATTTGCAAGCGCATTGCCGTGCTCAACCGCTACGAAGTACGTTATGCAGCTTGAGGATACCGCGCATGAAGCCAACGAGAAAATACCAGCCGCGAATGATCGTCGCCGCTCGGAGCAATGTGAGGATCACCAGAATGATCGATCGCCCGCAACGCGACAAGCCTCTGAGCGCCGATGACATCGACTTGCAGTATGTCGAAATTCAGCGCAAGGAGCGTGCGGCTGCGGCTTGTAAGCGTTCGCGGGAGCGAATGCGCAAAGCTATGGAGGCCGACCCGGAACACCCCAAGCACGGAACAACCACTGGCTACACCTATGGCTGTCGATGCGAAAGATGCACGAGTGCGCATACGGAGGCCGCCAGAAGACGAGTCCATTCCCCGCACAAGAGAAGCGACTACTACGGCAGCCCTAAGTCCAAATATCACTGGAAAGACCATGATTTCGAAATCGGCAAGAATCGCAAGAACGGAGAGGACGAAGACAAATGAACGATGTTATCCAAACCGAGAACACGATCATCGAATGCGCTTTGATTATGACGGCGATTGAGCGCGCAATGCGTTCTCCCAAAGAACAGCAGAGCCCCTACATGCACTCTCTCCTTGTCAACCAAGCTGCCGTAGTCTCGGCTTTCAGCGAAGACTCTCCGTCGCGACTTTTGGCTAGCTCGCAAAAGCTATACGGCACCGTACTCGATTTTGACTTTGAGGAATCCTCGAGGCGCTACGTCATCACCTTCAAAGCCTCCAATGCAGATAACCCCGAGACCGTGCGCACTCTGCGCATAGATTCCCCAGGTTGCGACTACCTGAGAGATTACGTCCCGAGGCTTGTTGGAAAGCGCTGCGTAATTTACAAGGCGAAACAGACAATGGGTGATTCTGCGTCCGGGAAGGGCCGCACTGTCCGCATTGCACCATGCATCATCCCTCTCGGATCGAAGGAGCGATAGGAATGGAGAGATCGAGTTGGGGTCTGCTAATCACTGGTATTCTTCTTATTGCCTTTACGTTTTTTCCCAGCTGTTATCCATTGAACTCCTCCGATAGGCCCTTCCTCATGCAAGTCGATTTCGATGGGGACGGCGTCTGGGATGCTTCCTATCTCGCTGGCAGCTTTGATACAGCAAACGGGATACTCGATATGCGCTTCGGCGACGAGCGGTACAGCATCGAGTATTCGAGCTTCCTAGCCACCAGACTGGACATAGCCCGCAACGACCACGAGCCCGGCCCCCTCAGCGACGAGCAGGCGGAAAAGCTCTTGGAGCTCTCAAAGAACAAGGAGGGGTCAGAATGGTAATCGATCCCAAGCAGACTCGCGACTACACAGGCGAGACCCTGGACATCCGCTCCCGCACCCACGTTCGAAAGGAGCTCGACCGCCGCATGAGCACAGAGCCATGGAGCCGGTGGTGGGTCAAGGGTATGAACTATGTGAGCCGCGCTAAGGTGGCCTACGAGCTCACCGAAGACCTCCATCAATGGTGGTTCGGCCGTAACGGCGAGGAGACGGCGTGCTTCTCGTTCCCGGCGGTGATGGAAGAGGTGGACTACTACCTCCCGAAGTGCTTCTGGAAGCACAAGCGCAAGAAGAGCCGATCGTCCGCCAAGGTCTGCATCGATCCAGACTGGGACACCTTTGCAGACTGGCAAGTCGCCTTCCCGGAAACGATCATGCGGCTTGCCAATGACTACCAGATTGAGCAAGACCGCTGGGCAAACGCGAAACCCGCAAATACCCGAAGTTCGAATCAGCGAGAGGATGAGTGAGAAAAATGAGCGGCAACGAGAAGGCCCTTTCTGTAAAAGATGCCATGGACCGCACTGCAAAGGATTTGGCAAGCGGCGCGCTGTGGACAAGCCAGGCTATAGCCAGCATCGCCGAACTGGCCGGTATCGATAAGCGCGGCACGCATTCGGATGTACTGATCGCCCTTTCCAAATAATTGGATAACGAGAACGCGCTTGCCTACGAGCAGGGCCTTCGCGTTGGTGCAGGCATCACCGCGCTGAAAGCTGCTTGTATTCTGGCGAAGGGCCATGGATGGCCCGGGCCCGACGATGAGGATCAGAGTTTCGGCAGCTGGATCGATCGCTGCTTCGTCCCCCGCCCCTGCCTTGATGGCGTTCCGGTTCAGATGGGCGACGAGTTCACTGCAGACGGCAGCGATGACGTCTATAACTGCAAAGGCTACGTATACCGTGCGGGGGGCTGCATCGACCTCATCAATGATGTTCTCATTCGGATCGATCGCGAGCGATGCGCCCGGCCTGTTCCGAAGTCAGAGGCCATGCTGATCGACATGGCCCTTAAATCGATTGGTTAGCCTATGTGCCCCTTCTGCTAAGACATCGGCCGCCTGCACCGACTTGATCCCGATTCGGAGTGCTCCATGTTCCTGGCCAAGACACATGGACAAGTGTTGCTCGTGGTAGAGCACCATGCTCCCGGGCAGGTGCCGTTCAGGTTCGCGATGCCCATAAACTACTGCCCATTTTGTAAGAGAGATCTGAGAGGAGATAACGATGCCTAGCTCAATTTATCGCATCAACAAAGCAGGTGCATACGCGGTTGGTCATTTCAATTTCATTGGAATGAGGCTCGATCTCGGAAACCCGCAGACTTGCCGCTGCATCGACATCGACAAAAAAGAAGTCACCAGTTTGCTCGAAGTACTGGGCATCGATTGGGAGGATGGCGGCTACGTCTCCGACCTGCTGATTGGTCAATATGTCCAAATCACGGACGATATTGACGGGTACCCGCTGTCCATCGGAGACCCTTACGGTAATCGCAGCATGGAACTCAAGGAGGCCCGCCATGCCTAAGCCGTTCTACATTATCGGGCCGATATCCGACCACAAGGATCGCAACCAACCCGCATTCGAGCAAGCTCGCTTGCGCCTCGAGAAGGCCACCAATTCCATGTGCGATATCCCGCACGACCTCATACCAGAGGAGGCATCTTGGGAGACGGCGATGCTGATAAGCATCAACAAACTCACTGGACGTTCCTTTCCCAGCATGGCACCGACCTTCCGCATTGCCCTTCTTCCGGGCTGGGAAGACTCGCGGGGCGCTTCCTTCGAAAAAAAAGTTGCAGACATCTGCGGCATCCCTTGCAAGACCGTAGACGAGTGGATCGAAGAGGTAGAACGTGCAACTCTCTAGTGAACAAATTGACCAGATGAAGCACTGCATTGGCTTGCATAGACGTAAGCCCTACCGGCGCCATGGGAAGCTCTTCTACAAGCCGTACCGCAATTACTTCGATTGCGGCCGGCATGACGACCCGGATTGGAGCGAATTTGCAGATTGCGGCTATGCCGTGGACTACTACGGGAAAGGGCGGTACGAGCTTACGAAAGCGGGGCTCGAGGTGCTTTCATCCGCCACTGGGATTCATATCTACGACGACATAGCCGCTTTTGTTCCGACTCTCCCTAAGAGACTGTACGTGATCGGCCCAGACATCATCGACTCCGCTGGGGATGAGGCGGTTTTCGTGGAAGCAGCCGAAAAACTTGAGGGAGTGGATCATCTCGTTCGTATTCCGAAGGATCTCGTAGTCGAAAACATTGATGAGCCGACAGCTATACGGAACGGAATTCACGAGCTCACCAACCCCTGGGACTTCTTCGACGGGATAGCCCTTCTTCCCGGCTGGGAATCGTCAGACGGAGTGAAGCTCATGGTCAAAGTGGCCAAGGCCTGCAACATGACCTGCAAGACAGTGGAAGAGTGGCTAAATGAAGGAGCGAACGATGCTGCGTGACATGAAACCTCCTCTACAGGTGCAGCTCCGCCGCTTTGACAGGAAACCCAACTGCAAGCTAGTCCCCATGCGTTGGTGTTATGAACTTATCCGCAACGGGCGATGTGATGGCTGCGGCACTGAGCGTGACGACGAGACTTTCGAATGTTGCAAGCGTTGCCGCTACCACTACGCAAACCAAGAGGAGCAGCATCATGAGCAATGAGACCACGCACACCTGCCTACACTGCGGCTGCGCCCTGCTTACGCCCAACTATCCAGCAGATGGCGCCTGTGCAGCTTACCCGATCGACAACGCCGCGAAAGAAGGACCGTGCTGCGGGTTTGCCGATATCGACATGAGCAACTTTGGCACGGTTGACTGCTGTGACAAGTGGGTGCCTCGCAAGGACGTCCCCGCCACTCAAGTCGTAGACTCTGTTGAGCCCGTGGATACCCTGGAAGACATCGCGCGCGACATGTACGCCCTGATCGGATCAAACCTGGACATTCCCCATGACGTCATGAGAAAACTGAGGCACCGCTTCGACGAAAGAGCAAGGGCTATCGGAGTGGATCTTTCAACTGAGCCATATGCTAAGCGCGCTGCAGAGGGGGTTACAGATGAAAACTGACTCCTCCCCTCTCCCTTGCACATGCGGAGGGGCGCCCCAGATCATGATCAACCAGGCATTCGACGCCTATGCTATGTGCCCGAATTGCGGTGCGAAAGGGCCGTCGATACCTTTCCCGAAAGAAGGAATGCTCAAGGTGGACACATTCGTCGCCCTTTTAGATGGTCAAAGGATCGAGGCGGCGCTCGCTTGGAACGCTTCCCTAATCGCCACCTCCGACCAGCACGATTCGAGAGAAGGTTCTTGATGGCAGCCCTTACACCCAACCAGTTGGACATGATCCGAGCAATAGCATCGAACGATATGCCCCGGGCCCGCAAGGCCGCCCAGGCGGCGCTCGCCGAGGACGAGTCGAAGAAGAACTTTTGGGACGTGGGCGAGCTCAAAAGGATGCTCGATCCCTCGATGAACCCGCGGCTCATTGACGTGCCGCACGAGATCAAGGGACTCATTGAGGTGGAGCGCCCCGCCGAGTCCTTCATCATCGAGCGCTACTATCTCTCCTCTCGAGAGAAAGAGGCATTCGATCACATCGTGACCATGCAGTCGGTGTGCGGGAAGCTCGCCCAGATGCGCGTGTCCTACCCGAACTCCACACTGCTCTATGGTCCGAGCGGCACGGGCAAGACCACTTTCGGGCGCTATGTCGCTTGCAGGCTCGATCTGCCCTTCTACTACATGAACTTCGCGCGCGTCATGGACAGCTACCTGGGAGGCACACAGAGAAACGTCGCCAAGGTGTTCGATTACGCGCGCTCTGCGCCCTGCGTTCTCATGCTGGACGAGATCGACGCCATCTCGACGCGAAGGCGCAATGCCGGCAACGTCGATGGCGAGCTCAACCGCGTGACCATCACGATCATGCAGGAACTCGACAAGTGCAACGGGCACATGGTGCTCATCGGCGCCACCAACCGCCACGACGTGCTCGATGAGGCCATCCTGAGACGGTTCAGCCTGCACCACGAGGTCACGCCGCCCCAAACGGCCGAGGAGGCCACCCTGGTGATAAGGGCGTTTCTGGATGACTTGTCGCACCCTCCATTCAAGGTGGAATACGACACGGATTTCGTGGCGAATCTCTGCAAAGAGAACCCGGGCAAGCCCCAATCGTGGCTCGTGAACAAGGCAATCGAAAGCGTCGCTGTCAGCCTAAAAAACGAAGCTCAGCGCGTCTAAATGAAGCAGAGTCGAAAGGTAGGAGCAAAATGGGACGTTCAATTAGCGAAGCCGGCAGTAAAGGTAAGTTCCCTTCGGGGCCTTGTGTGGCTGCTTTGACAATAATCGCAATTCTGATTGCAGGGGTAGTCGCGACCACAGCGGTGGCTATGGTTGGAGGGTATTCGCCAGACGAAACCCACAACAGAGGAATAGTTGTCGAAATGCTACCGCATGAAACGGTAACCCTGGAGGATGGAGCCACGGCGTCATTTGAACCCGAGGCGTGCACTATTCACGTTCGAGCAAGCTACTTTGATCAAAGGGATGTTACAGCGGAAAAATACAACGACGACAAGATTGCCTTGAGATATGGCAACAACTACGTTTCAATGGTAGATGAGGAAGGATCTTTTGTCAGAGGTTTGAGGATAAGCGATCTTGAGAACCGTTTTATCCTCGTAAGTGACGACTTCGATTCGCGAGGTACCGACACCGTGCTTATTTGCGATAAGGTCACCGGGGTGGGCTACTCCCTCCAGAATCCAGCTCCCTTTAGCAAAGGAGTGAAGAACATCGGTATCGTTTACCCGATAGAAGTCGATCGCCCCTAGGCCGAAACGAACCTCCACACCGCATCGTCAGCCCCGTGCTCGATGTCCTCAGGTGTCAGCAGCGCGGGGCCGCCGTCCGGCACCTTCATCTCCACGTACCATCGGTTCTCATCGCGCCAGAGCAATCTCTCCCGACCTCCCACCATGACGGTGTAGCGGTAGCCCCGGCCCCCGAGCTTCATATTGGCCGCCCAGCGCCCGTCGACCACCTTGTCCACCGGGAACCGGCGCCCGTCGTCCCATACGATCTCGAGCGGGGTCACGCGGCCGTCCTCCGAGAAGTCGGCCACCACCTCCACGTATTTCTTCTCCCTGCGATCCACGCCCTTCATTGCCGCCCGTCCCCTCACCTATGGAAGAAGCTCACTGGATGCACGGTGTTGTCCCGCTTGGCATCGGCGGCGAGAGTGTCGGCACACCAGGCCTTCGGGCCCCAGACGACGCAGTTGTTGCCGAATCGGCGCCTCAGATCGTCCACCGCCGCATCCACGGCCTCAAGGCCGGTCCGCCTTGGCTCCGGATCGAATAGGGGCATTTGCAGAGCATCGTCTGCGGGAACCAGGTTCTCCCCCCTCACGGAAATCCCCCGCGCCGGGAAGTCGTCGGAGAACCGCCAGATCTCGCGAACGAGCGCCCAAGATGCCTGGGCTATCTCCAAGGTTATGTTCGTCGCGCAGGGCATCTTCCGCTGCCGGGAAAACGTCCTGAACGTGCCAGCATCGCGCACGCCTACCGCGATGGTGCGGGCCCGCGCCCTCCCCTCCCTCATTCTCTGGGCCACCGATTCCGCCAGCATCCACGTCACGGCCTTCGCCGTGGCGTCGTCTGCGATGTCGCGCGGGAACGTGATGGAGTTGCCGTAGGACTTCGCCTCGCGCTCCACGTCGCACTTCTCAGCGTTGAGCGCTTTTACTTCACTTGCGTCCTCACCGCGAGCGAAGGCCCTGAGAACCAGCCCCATCTTCCCGAATCTGCGGGAAAGATAGTAGTCGCTGCAATGGGCGAGATCCCCTATAGTGGCCACGCCGGAAGCCTTGAGCTTCCGCTCCGTGGCATCGCCCACGTAGAGCAGGTCGCGCACAGGTGCATTCCAGACGATATCCGCATAGTTCTCCCGCGTGATCTCCGTCACAGCATCGGGCTTCTTATAGTCGCTGCCGAACTTGGCGAACACCTTGTTCCAGGACACGCCCACCGATACCGTGATGCCGAGCTCGGCGCGCATCCTCTCCGATATCTCCCGCGCTATGGCCACGGGGCTCATCGCAAGGCACCTCGTGCTGCCCGTCACGTCCAGCCACGACTCGTCGGGGCCGAAGGGCTCCACGAGATCGGTGTAGTCGTAGTAGATCTTCCGGGCGCGTCCGCACACGTCCATGTAGAGGCGGTAGTCTGCTGGTACGACCACGAGACCCGGGCACTTGCGGCGCGCATCGACCAGTGTATCCGCCGTGGCCACGCCCCAGCGCTTCGCCAAAAGGTTTCGGGCGAGCACGATGCCGTGCCGGGCCTCCTCATCCCCTCCGACGGCGACGGGGCGACCCCGCAGCTCGGGATGCTCCTGGCACTCAATCTGCGCGTAGCAGCAGTTGATGTCGCTGTGCAGTATCGCTCGCTCTCTTGTCATCATCCACCTCTCTTGTCAGGTGAACGATTCTAAAACAAGCGAACAGATGTTTCTATCGAACAAACTGTGTTTTCTCGAGGACGGCCCCCCCTGACGGGTTGCCGCGATCAGACCTTTACCATGCCGCCATTGCAGCCGCACAGCGCCCCTCAGAAAGTCAGCGGAGGTATTTTCGCAATGCGCCCCGAGGCTCTAGGCGGCCCTGGCGCCTAAGACGTACTTACGGCCTCGATGCTTCTCGGTAGAGTTCTCTTTCGGTCGGGCTTGTAAGCAACGCAAGTTTCGTGTGCCCAATTTCAATTGACGCTCCCTCTCGCGTGCTATACTCCAGGAAGTTTCAATTCATGCTCCAACTTGAGAGGACGCGCAATGGGCTCTTTGCACGACGAGATAGCAAAAGCTGGCTACGAGCTGAGAGAGGGCCATGCGTACAGGGGCGTCGGGGATACCGACGTGCGGTTCCTCTCAGTGTGGCGCGACGGCGAAAAGCTGGGCGAGCTCGACATGACGGATCGCCCGGTGAGCTTCGCTTCCGGGCTCTCCACGACGTGTCTGGACATCGTGTCCGACTACTACGATCTCGATGACGAGCAGGACTGCATTTTGCGCAGGGGATATGGTCAGAGGACGGCAGCGTATCTCGATGCCTCGTCGGCCGGAATCGGCCTTCTGTCCATAACCGAGAACGACCGTCCAGCAAAGGGAGAGCTGGACGGGGAGGCGCCCGCGGGCGCCGGGATGGCGGCGATTATCGAATCAGGCAGCACGTGGACTGCCCAGATCGAGCGCGCGGGCATTGAGGAGTGCAGCTACACAAAGCTGGCGTTTGACCACAGGCCGTCGGATCGCGACATCGATACAGCGCTCGCAATCAAGTTCGCTTCCGATTTGTTCTCGCGCCGAAGCGATCATTGCGGTGACGTCCACTGGCTCGACGCCGACGGCGGAATCGCCGACAAGATCGCATCGTTCATCGCCGCCACGGAGGTGTAAGCATGGCCGATGGTCTGCGTCCCTCTACGAATTTCGTCGATCTCACGGGATACAAATGCGGCGCCCTGCGCGCCGTGAGGCCGGTCGGCAAGGACAGGCACGGACACTATCTTTGGGAATGCGTCTGCGAGAAGTGCGGGAAAAAGAAGGTCGTGAACTACGTCCAGTTTCGCGAGGGCAGCATGCGCGACTGCGGCTGCACCCCGGCACGTGGGTACGACATAACCGGGCAGGAGAAGGGCCACCTCACGGCGATCATGCCCGTCGGCCACGACAAGAAGAGGCGTCGCATCTGGGAGGTCAGGTGCGACATCTGCCGCAAGAAGTCGACCATGACGGCTACGAACTTTGTCAAAAACGAACACCCTAGATGCCCGATCTGCGGGTCGTGATATTCTCTGTTTCTGCAATCATTACCGAGCGAATAGCCTCCCACTGCCAAGATGGGAGGAACAAGCTTAGCGCCTTGCCCCGCACTTTCCGCAGAACTGGTAAGCGGCAGACTTCACGCTCGTACGAGAATGGTTACGGTCTCCCTTGGCAACGCACTCGTTTTTGTGCTTTGCGAATTCCTTTTCGTTGGTGAAGGACTTCCCGCAAGAGCAAGCTGGGAGGTATGTGTAGGCGCACTCCCACGCGTGATCGCAGCTAGCCGGATCTTGATGGATAAACATGGGAGCTATTTGACTCGGATCGCGAGCTATGCCACTGTATGCGAAGGTTACGCCGTCGTACGCAAAGCCCGTTTGGGCCATGGGCTTAGATTCAAGGTCGGCACCGGAGCTCGATGAGGGCATCACCGCTAAAGCGAGGGCTGCCACAGCGACGACCGCAGCGACGGAAACAATGGTAAGTGCAATTTGCAGCCGGATTCTTGCAGTGCGCCCCCACGCGCTCGTTTTGTCTTTTGCGTCCATTCAGGCTCCAATCTTTCGCAAGTTGATTCTCAGTTCAGTCTAGCGCCCAAATAACTTCCTGGTGTGCCGTTTACGGGACAGTTGCAGGACAACTTTCCGGAAGGCCGTATTTCAACCTGGCCGAGGCCAATTAACGCACTATCAAGTCAGCATCCTTAGGGCCGCCTCAGCCCGAAACCAAACATATCCTTATGAAGCGGCCCTGCTCAGCAAGCATTCTACCACGAACGGCACCTCTGATAGCCTCCCTCCTGCTGCCGTGTTGATCGCGGACGCATCCCCGCGCGTGAGCCTCCTCCTTCTTCTCTCGGGGCGAATTCGATTCGGCAGGTCTTCCGGTCGAACACAAGCTCGGCCGACTTCCCCTTCTTCCCCTTCCAGGACAGGCCTCCGACCTTGACGCGCTCGCCTGCGAGCAGCCGGCGCACCTGGTTCTCCGTAAGCGTCTTGCCGCAGAACACGGTGAACACCTTGAACCCGCACCCCTCGGCATCGATCCACTCCCCTTCATCGGTGCGTTGGCGCTTGTTCGACTCGCACGAGGCAACTTTCCCGTGATACAAAAGCGACTTGCCGCATACGGGGCACTGGCCGACTTTGGGTCTTCCCTCACCGAGCGATACGCCCCTGTAGGCGTCATCCGCCATGTGCCCCCGCACAGTCTCGGCTACGGCAAGCTGCACCGCGTCGGCGTCCTGGCGGCCCTCGGCCACTTCCTGCTGGATCAGCCACCACTTCGCCGTGAGATCTGGCCCTGAGATGTCCTGGGGCACCGCAGCGTAGAAGCGCCGCCCCATGGGCGTCGATACGATGGACTTGCCCTTCCGAGCGAGAAGCCCATGAGCTATGAGCCCTTCGAGGATCTTCGCACGTGTTGCAACGGTGCCGATACCGCCGTGCTCGCCCTCCTTGCCAGCGTCCTTCGCCTTCAGCGCGTCTTTCAGCACGGGATCCTCCACGTATTTCGCAACGGAGGCCATGTCCGTCACCAAGGTGCCCTCTGTGTAGCGCTTAGGGGACGCGGTCTGCCTGCGATCCCTCAAGGTATCGCAGATCACCCCTTCAGCTGATCCGGGGCGCTCCAGGGGCCGCGCGGGGCCGGTGTCCGCCTCTCCGTCCCCGAACACCGCGGTGTAGCCCGGATCGACCACACTGCGCGTCACGTGGCGCAAGATGCCTTCCTTAAGCTGAGCCGTGGCCACGGACTCGTCGTAGACCACCGCGCCCGTAAACTGCATGGCGTAGCGCCCCACGATCGCCCGGTACACAGCCCGCTCGGCTTCCGTCAGCTGGGCGAGGTCCACGGGCGCATCTTGTGGGATGATCCCATGGTGCGCACCGACTTTCTCGTCGTTGAAGGCGCGCGACTTGATCTGGAAATCAAGCTCCCAGCCCTCCCCCAGGTTGCCCATGGCCCGTGCCAGCACGCGCGGCGCGGCCGCATGGTGCTCGGTTGGGAGGTAGGGACAGTCGCTTCGGTTGTAGGTGATCGCCTTCCACTTGTCGCGCAGCGCCTGGGTGGCTTCCATGGTCTGTTGCAGAGTAAGGCCGAACCTCTTGCTCATCTCGGATTGGAGCACGGTCAGGGTGTAGGGCATCGGCGGCAGCTTGCGCTTTCGTGCCTGCTCGATCGAAAACTCCACCTTCAGACCTTTGAGAGCGTCGGCTACTGCCATGGCCTCGTCTTCGGTGGCGAAGCGCCTTGCCCCTCCGTTTCCATCGTTCGCCCTGAGCTCGATCTCGAATTCGACGCCTCCCACTTCGACGTAGCAGAGCACCGCCCAATACGTCTCGGGGACATGTCCCTCAACCGCAGCATCCCGCCTTACCACCAAGCCGAGCGTCGGCGTCTGCACACGACCCACTGAGACGCGTTTTCCGATGCGCATCGTGGCTAGGCGGGACTCGGACACGCCCAGGCACATATCAGCCATCTGGCGGGCATAGGCGGCCTCAGATAAGCCCTTGAACTCATCGTTGGGACGCAAGTTCTCGAAGGCCCGCCGGATATTCTCAACGATATTGTCGTTGACGAGAACTCGCAAGACCGGACCGTCGTAGCCGATGTAGTCGATGAGCTCATCGACGAGAAGCTGGCCCTCGTCATCCGGATCGCCCGCGTTGACGATGCAGCTGCACCTTTTGGCCAGATTTCGCACTGACTCAACGATGCCCTCCTTGCCCTCGATGGGCTCCTTCGGCCATCTCTGAACGCAAATGGGCAGCATCTCCTCCGAGAACTCGGCGCTCCATTTCCATTCCGATCTGATCTCGGCAGGCTCCATGAGCTTGAGAACGTGGCCCGCCAGCGCGCACACGCACCATCCGTTGCCCTCGATAGGGAGCCGGTCCCGCTCTCCCACCGGCCTCCCGCACAAAGCGCGTGCGATATCTCTGGCGAGCATGGGCTTCTCGGCTATAACGAGCTTCATCTTCGAGACTCCATTCGTTCTAAACGTACGACTGGCCCTGCATCTGCTGGGCCAGTTTCTAGATCTATCATCCTAAAGCCGCACCTTTAGTCGAAAGAGCCATCTCCTTCCTCGTCTGACGCAGATTCCTCAGCGCCATACCCCTCCATGCCGCGAGAAAGATCGCTGTCGACATCATCGGCTTGCAGCTGGGCCGGAGCTTTGCGCTCGTTGCGCTTCGGCTTGGCGATAGGCGCGACATCGAACGCCTCGCCGCCCGTTCCGAACGTGCAGAAGCATTTCATCATGTTCCCAGCGGGATACAATTTCCAAACCGCATCTGCCGCCTTTGCAATGCCGGTAGAGGGGTCCTCAACGCACATGGCGTTGCTCTTCTTGAGCGGAATAACAAGAATGATCGCAGCTTTTTTCGCGTGCCCGATTCGTGAGAGCTCCGTGACATACTGGCTCATCTTCCCACGTCCCTCGATTCCCGCGGCAGTTGAACTCACAACAGCCAGGCACACATCTCGCATATCGTCCAAAGTTTCCTCGATAGCCACGGCAAGCTCTGCTCCAACCTTCGCATCCACACTGCAGAAGTTGATTGAGCCAGCATTTTCACCACAGGCCTCCTTAAGGGTCTTCCGGATACGGGAGGATTTGCCCAAGTTGACCCATAGCACTTCCCCGGCATCGGAAAGACCTCCGCAAACCTCGCCGCAGGTGACGTATTCCGCCATGACAGAGATCAGGGCGCCTTCCAGCTCTTTGGCCGAACAGGTGCGTCCCGCAAGGCCGGTGACCACAGTACACCCGTAGGGCAAACGCCCCTCAGAGAGCCAATCGCCTTCATTGGCTGCAGCGATATCATCGACATCGGCCAAATTAACTACATCGAGATAGAGCATGGAGCGCTCTCCTTCCTTTGTCTTGGACGCCTTCTGTGTGGAAACAGGAAGACGCCGCACTTTGCGCCAAAGCCTAACGGGAGCGTGTGCGAGCTGATAATGAGTCCTGCAACGCCCCTAGCTGCGACTTTCTCGCATTTTCTTTTCACGGCGCAGTCTGCCCTGCAAGCACAAAACATCGCCGCTCGATTCTCAAGCTAGAAATGGTGACATAGCGCCTCAAGAGGGTCTAGAAAGAATGTCATGTCATCTACACATTTCGTCAAGCGCCACCGATTATGAGTTGTTTGCATGGGAAACGCAGGTCGTAAAATGAAAGGAGAGGGGTCCACTCAGCCCCTCTCCTTCCCGGATAGTCGAAAATCTTCAGTATTTAGTTGGCAGTGCCTGCGCCTGCGCCTCCTTCGGTATCGGCGACAGCCTGCGCGGCATCTGCCGGATCGATCACCTTAGTCTGTTCAAGCTGGCGCACCTCCCCGCAGGTGGAGCACTTCTCGGAATTGCTCACGAGCTTGGTCTGCTCGGGCGTCTTGACCACAGTCTCATCCCATGCCGCCACGGTCTCCTTCTCCACCGGCACAGGAACGTTCGTGGAAACGCCGACATGCCCGGTCTCTGCCTGATGGGCCTCGATGGAATCATCGATGACCTCGTAGCAGACGTTGCAGATGGTGTGGTTCTCCATGACCGTCTCAGTCTCCGCATCATGGTGCACGGTTTCCGTCACGGCGGGAATCGTCTGAAGCTGGTACTCAGACACCCACGTATGCTCGTGAACTGGCGTCTTCTCCTCCACGGAGGCTTCGTCCGCCTCCTTGTTCTCGTCCTGCGCAGGCGTGCTCTCGTCGGCCGATGTTTGCTCAGCCGCAGGCCCTGTGTCCGGCATAGGCTGTGCGTCCTCTTGGGCACATCCCACAAGCGCGCCTCCTGACAAGGCCAAGGCCAAAACACAGGGCATCAAGCGATTCATTTTCACTGTTCAGCTCCTTAATCTTGTCCGTTGCTGATCTTCCAAGCATGGGTGCCTAGCAAATGGCCAGGCACCCATGCGGCTTTAATTCCGGTTATTTTCCTTGTCGGCCTCATCCTTTTGCGCCTCGACGTTCTCCTTCTTCAGGAGGGACGCCTTGCGGATGCGCATGGCGCTGTACAGACCAACGCCAGCCGCCACGAGAAGCAGGCCCACGGCGATAAGCGACATCGCATCGACGCCCGTCTTCGCATAGGCTCCAGCCTTTGCAGGAGTGCCAGGATTGCCGGTCTCGGCGAGCGGGGTCACGATCTCCACCGTCTGCGCCGCATCGTTAATATCGGAGTGCGTGGCCACAAGCTTGCCGTCCTTGTAAAGATCCTCGAAAGCCACCACGGTCTTGCCGCCGAGTGCAGCCGCATCAAACGCAAACTCGATGCTCACCGTTCCAGCGGACTTGTTGGGTGTGAAGCGCTTCTCGGCGCGCACCTCGGTATCACCTGCGATAAGGGGCTTACCAGTCTCCTTGTCCATGAGAACGCCCTTGATGACGTATTCCTTGCCGGGGATAAGTCCCGTATAGGAAACTTCGTCAACGATTACTGCATCGTGACCTGCAATGATCTTATGATCGCCATCCGACTTGTCTGTGGCGGTGGTGCCGATCTTCGGTTCTGTCACATGCACTGTCTGCCCCTCATCGGTAGGATCCTCATGAGTAGCAATGATCTTCCCATCGAGAGACAGCTGCTCGTACATAACCAGATCGGTCCCGGCAAGATTGCTGGTGTCGACCGTGATGCTCACGACCTCGACACCATCGGACGCCTCCGGCGTGAACTTGTGCTCGACGGTGTAGACATTCCCGGCCTCATCCGTCAGAGGGGTCGCATTGCCCTTGCCATCACTCTTCATCACAGTAGCAATCAGTATGTGTTCCTTGCCTGCAACCAGGTTCTCGTAGGCCACGGAATCGTTAATGACCGCATCCTCGATAGCTTCGAGCTCCTTGTCGCCGTCGGCACCGTCAGACGCCAATGTGCCGATCTCGGGCCCAGCGACGACAACGGTCTGGGACGGATCGTCGGGATCCTCGTGGCTCGCCACCTCGACGCCTGCGCGCCATGCGTGCTCGTAGGCAACGAGAACCATTCCGTCTTCAATGATCGAGCCAGGGAACTCGAACACAACGTCTACAGTGCCGCTCTCGGATTCGGGCGTGAAGGTGACCGTACCTGTAACAGGTTCTGTCAGAGGAGTGCCGTCCTCGGCCGTGAGTTGGTTGCCCGATTCATCGAAAACGGGCTTCATGAGCGGTGTCAGCTCCGAGCCTTCCTCATTGGCGGTCTTGACCATGAGCGTGCCCTCGATCACGGTTTCCTTGCCGACGGGCATATTGGCAAAGGAGACAGTATCTACGAGCCTCACGGTCTCATCGGCGACGATCTTCTTATCGCCGTCAACAGAATCAGTGAGCGTAGTGCCGATCTTCGGCTCGTAGACCTTAACGGTCTGATAATAGTCATCGATGTCCTCGTGCTTTGCGGCCGGCTCGTCCTGACCGTCCTTGTACAAGGTCTCAAAGACCACCACATCGCCCTCAACGGTTGTCGCGTCGAAGCCCAAGGTCATCTCGACGTAGCCGCGTACATCCTCCGCAACGAAGGTCTTTTCAGCCGTCACGGGGCTGCCGTCGGCATGGTGCACAGGCTCGCCCGTGCCCTTGTCCATGAGCACGCTTACCATGCGGTACAACTCGCCCGCATCCAGATTGGCGTACTCCACGCGATCGACCACAATCGCCTCAGGGTCGGCAACGAGAATACGATCGCCATCGGCTCCGTCGCGCGCGGATGTGCCGATCCAGGGAATCTTCACGTCCGGACGGACATCGGTGATAGTGCCAAGATCGAGGGAGACATTGTTGCGACGCACGGACACATCGAACGAGACAAGCTCGTAAAGATGATTCGCGTTAACGCGAAGTTCTTCAACGGTGTAGTCGCCGTAGGGCAAAGCCGCAAGGGCATCGTTGGGACCGGCGGCCATGTTGCCCTCGGCGTCATGGCCAAACCAGATGCCCGCATAAGCGTCCAGTTTAGACTCATCGACGGCGGCCTTCTCGTCATCGGTGTAAATGCCGTCGCCATTGGCATCAACGGCGGCATCGTTGGCATTGGTCTTCTTCACGTGGGAGTTCCACTCGGAAGAGGTCTTTGCCTGGCCATTCGCGTCGGTGACGATCACGTGGGCCTCCCCTGACGCCTTGTTGGTCACGAGGAAGGGAACCCCGGCCAAACGCTCGGGGTTGCGCTCCGTGATCTTCACGAACTCGAAATCACCGCGCTTGACCTGGTTGTACACAGCGTCATCGCCATCGAGCACGACCATCTGGCCTTGCTCGCGGATTTCAAAGGTTCGCTCGTTGGTGTCGGACATGATATAGGCATCAGAGGTGGCCACCTCGCGAATGCCATAGGTGCCGTACTGAAGCTTGTCGTTTCCCGTGGTGGCAACACCGTTGGATGCACTAGTCTTGATAGTCGTCACAACCCCGCCAACGGGAATCTTCACGCCGTCGTAGGTGACCTCGGCGGCAGAACGGTTGACGATCTCGAAAGCAACGCCATCCCAATCAGTGCCGGGCTGAGGCACATCCTGCTTGGTCTCGGCATCGCGCTTGTAAATAGTCACACCACCACGCGCCACCTGCTCTGCTGCCTTGGTTGCGTCGGTGGCCGTGTTCCCGTCCTGGATGAGCTCGGAGTCGCCCTCGAACTTTGTTTGCCCAGGATTGGCAGGGTCGGGTACGATGCGCACCAGATATGTGCGATCCGAGAGGTTGTAGCCTTCAGGCGCCTTGGTTTCATGAACGCGAACAGAGCCAATAGGAAGGGTCACGCGTCCAGAAAGAGAATAGAAGAACGCGTCACCCGATACTTTGTATTCATATGCCTGACCCTCATATTGAAAGCTGCTATTTCCGCTTGCAAGATTGGTGTATCCGCTCGAGTTGGTGCGCATAACCCAAGTGCGGTTCACCGCTCCTGAAGTCTTAAGCTGATCGAACTGCTCGGTGCTGTAGGCGTAGCCGCCCACATATTCGAAGGTATACTCGGCAAGTGCCAGCTTGGCATCGCCAGAGGGCAAAAACTGCCCGCTGTCCGCATCGTACTTGCGCACGATAAGGCCATCGGGGTCCTCAAGCGGAGCATCGGTCGTGCTTACAGTGGTGGTCGCATTCGAGTTGATCTCCACGGTCTGCACCTCATCGGAAAGGGCATAGGAACCGTTAGTGGAAATCTCCTTTACGTAATACGTCCCGCGCTTTAGACCCTCCGCCTTAGCGTAGCCGCTGGCATCGAGCGTAAGGGTAGCGGCCAGCGAGGTGCAAGCAGCGTCGGCATAGACGCCGTACTTGATACCCTCGAAGGTGTAGCAGGAGTTGTTGGCCGTAAGCGATGTGTTGGCCGAGCTCTTCCGGATCTCGATGTCGCCCTTGGCTGCGTACTTGATCTTGTACACCGCCGCACCTGTCTGGGTATTGATGGTGGGAAGCACGAAGCCTAGAACCAGGTAATCATCCGCCTTGTGGAGAACTCGCATGGTGATGCCGCCGATATAGTCGGAGGAATCACCGTTGTCCACCTTCTCAACCCAACCGTTCTGTCCGACATGAGCGCACATGGCCACGCCCTGCCATCCACGATAATAGGAATCGTTGGTCTTCGGGAAGCCGGTCCAATCCACACCGTTGATGATGTTGTTGCCGGAGTACTCAGGATCCCCGTCCTCATCGTACTGCCCATAGGCTCGCTGAGCATTAGGCCAGTCGAATGTGTTGACGAGGTCGTAGCCGCCGTGGCCGGAGTCCCCGAGCACCGCATCATAGCCCTCATCCTTCGGGCTCCAGACCGAGTCGATGACGCCACCGGCGCCGTCGATCAACTTCTCCTGGATGTCACCCACATAAAGGCTGTCCCAAAGCGTCGTCAGCACTTGGTGGCGTCGCTCTGTCGTGTCGGCGCTGAAATACTGGATGAAGCCGGTGTAGGTGAATGCCTGGCCGACAGACACCTTGTCCGGATCGAGGTTGGTAAGTACCGCCTCCTGGCCGTCCATACCCTTCATTGCGCGCATGGAGTCGGCCGTCACGGCGTAGGCGCGCTCGGGAGCAAGCCAGCTTCGGGGATTGATCTTGATATCGAGCGATGCAACCGTGCTCGCGCTGCACGCAACGGTCAAGATGCCGGTTGTGGTGTCGTAGGAGATGGCATCGCCGCCTTCGGGATCCATCGGGGATTCGTTCCCATTGACGTAGACCTCGATATCGGCACCATCGACCGCGCCTGAGGTCTCGGGAGTTGCGATGGGGATATCCATAGTGACGTCCATGGCATCAACCTCAACAGATGTCGCTGCTGCAACGGCCGTCACATCTGGATTGTTGTTCACGATACGCACATCCACGCTGGACTTCGGTGATGCGAAATCGTATGCGCATAGCAGCTGCAGCTGCACGATGCGCTGCTCGTCCTCGCTGTAGAGCGATTTCGGGATATAGACGATACCGGCCTCGGTGTCGTAAACCACATCGTCGATAAGCTGGCCGAGGATGTTAAATTCTGCGGCCTGCCAATCGATCACCTTGCCCGTTCCGCTCATGCCAACGGTATCGGCGAAAGCCACGTAGTACTCGGATCCATTGCCGGGATCGTAAACAGGTGCTACAGACTCGAACTGGCCCAAGATGGACTTCGCGATGCTGTCTTCTGATGCGTAGACGTTATCGAAGCCATCTCCCTCCCCCACGGCCGACGCATCGGCCATGGTACTTTTGACGATTAATGCCTTGTCGGTCTGGCCAAGGTTGCTGTGGCCCGGATCGACTAGGCCTCGCAAAAACCCGATCAGGCCTCCCTCCGTCTCGACAGGAGCCTTCTGCTCATCGAGGTTCTGCTCGATATACTCCGATAACGGGGCGTTGCGCGTCCCGTCGCCCTCATCGGCGTACGCCTTTTGCGTCCCTCCGAGGGCCGTCGCCGGCAGGAGCCCCGCCGCCAAGGCCGTTGCCATGGTAGCTCGGAGCACCTTTCCGGCGCCGCCATGCTTGTTCCGAAATGCGGGCATAGCTGCACTCCTTCCGTTTGCCCGGACGCCGCGAGTGGAAATGGGACGCCCGTTTTGTAATACCTGGTCAACCCTAAAAAGTTAACCTTCCAATTATGAACCTAGAAATGGTGATATATGCCCGCTAGTAGCGACTATCAATCTTCACATAAAGTTCACATTTGCAATCATGCTCGTTGTTCAAGCCTGCGCGATGCCTACATTCTCGGCGTGTTCTACTCCTGTGCATTGTCCTCTGCCTCAATGTCAGAAGATTCTTCAACGCATACAACAAGGGGGCGGCATTGCTGCCGCCCCCTCGGACAGGAAGGAGATGTCTTGCTTTACTACTTCGTCGCTCCGCAGGAGCACTTGTAGCCGGTGGTCACCGTCTCGTAGTGGCCCTGATCCTCGGTCACTGCATCGTGGTGTTTGCTTCCTGTCTGACGCTTTTCGTCATGGCAATTATGACCACCTATGCCTTGGATCGCATATTCTTCATTATGAGCAACCCAGTCTTGCGGGTCTTCAAACACCTCACCACACTTGCACACAGTGACATACTCGTATATCGGCTCATCATAAGCTTTCTGCACCGTAACGATGTTGGGAACCCACTGCTTGTCTGTCACCGGCTGCCAGTCGTGCTCGTGAGCGGGCTTGGCCGCGGGCTTGGAGGAGCCGCCCGAGGAAGACGAGGAAGAGTTGCCGCTGCTGGAGGAGCTTGAGGACGAGCCCGCATTAGAGGAGCCGGAGCTCGATCCCGTGTTGCCCGACGCATTGTTCCCGGTTGACCCGCTTCCGCCGTTCGCGGCCGTCGCCCCAGCGTTCCCGCTTGCGGCCGCATCTCCCTGCGCATCCGCCTGGTCTGCTTGTTGGGCCGCGTCAGCCCCCGCAGCGTCCGCCTGGGTCGCCGCGTCCTGCGTCGCGTCGTCCCCGGGCTGCGCCTCGGCGCTACCGGCGGCTTCCGCACTCGCGCCCGCGACTCCCCCGGTCTTGGCCGTCTCGGTCTTCTTGCTCACATCGGCAGCCTGGGCCGTCTTTGCGGCCTGGCTTGCCGGCTGTCCGTCGTCAGGGGCGGTCGCGCCAGCGACGCCGATCCCTACGGCGCCGACGACGAGCACCGCCGCCACGCCGGCCGCGAGACCGATCCGCTTACGCGTCCAGAACCCGGCCTTCTTCTTTGGGGACTCGTCCTGCTCGCTATCGGGGCCTTCTGTATCGTTGATCTCGCCGTCTTGAGAGGCCACCGCGAAAAGACATCCCGCACCGACTAGTGCCGGGTTGCCGATAGTGGTTCCGACGGCCACGACGCTTGCCCCCACAGCCTGTTCCGCGTCGGTATCCCCCGAGTCCTCGCCTTGGGCCAAGAAATCCATTTCGCTGGTCTCCCCCGACGCGTCGGCAGATACCGTTTCCATTGCGGCAGTCTCATTGGCGTCCGTCACCATCTCACCATCGATGACGTCGATGCCAGAGGTGTCCGGCGACCCATCGTTGAACATATCCATCTCATCCATTTTGCGCCTCCTGTCAAAACGCTTCTCCTGCATAAGAGCTCCGCCACGGCTCTTTTCGCACTTTGGCTCGGCTCTTGGCTTGATAATAGCACTTAAACGTTAAAGTTGACAGTGAGTCGGGTAACATATCGAGGGCCTCGGATGCCGCAACTGTTAGCGTATGAATCGCCTAAGAAACATTGAAGGGCCTGGCGCGGTGCTTTGCCCTTCGCTAAAATCATCGCTTATCAACTCCGAAATCCATCCGCATCCCTAGCGAAAGGATCGCACAATGCCCAGGGCTAAAGATCTCACCGGCATGCGTTTTGGCGAGCTTACAGCTGTCAAGCCCACCGATAAGCGCGACAGTGGGAGCATCGTTTGGGAGTGCGCCTGCGATTGCGGGCAAACCTGCGATGTTTCTGCAAGGAACCTTGTCAACGGACACACGAAGTCCTGCGGACATCTAGTGGGCCGGCCAGTTGAGAAGGGAGAGGAATTTGGAGCTCTTACGGCCGTGGAACGTGTTGGGTCGAACGATGCAGGACGGGCTCTTTGGCGTTGCGTTTGCGAATGTGGCAAAGAGATCATAATCAAGGGGGCTGAGTTGCGTGCGGGCTCGTACACGTCGTGCGGATGCGGTGCCGAGCATTACCGCCGGGTCAGCGAGACTTTGGGAAGGGTCGAGGGCACTTGTCTTGACGCCCTGACCCGAGGTTTGCAGAAAAACAACAAGAGCGGAGTTCGCGGCGTCTTTTGGAACAAAAGGCGTGGCAAGTGGACGGCAACAATCAAGTTCAAAGGCAAGTTGCATCAGCTCGGTTGCTTCGAAACTTTAGAAGAAGCCGCCGAAGCCCGTAGACTAGCCGAAATTGAGCTATACGATCCTGTTCTTAAACGTCATGGAAAGTCGGTTACGCAAGCCAAGCAGGCTCCCGATCCTCAATAGAGGCATTCTCCAACGCACCGCGAGTCAGCAGTGTCTGCATAACGCGCCTACGATGCGTTTTTCTTTGTACTGGCCAATCGCCGGGTCTTTCAAATCACATCCCTCAAGCCTTGGTCTACCCCTGTTCCTTATAGATCGTAGCAATGATTTCGAAATAACCGCGCATCTCGCGCACCGCATCGCAGGCGACGCAGATGGCAATAAGGCTAATCGACATTGAAACGCATGCAAGGGCAGCCGAGGTGTTTCCTTCCGTGAAATACCACACGGCCAGAACCAACGAAAAGCCAATTACCGCGCCTTCGCAGATCCTCCGCATGCTGCTCGTTCGTTTCGGTACCACGAACTACTCCCTTTCAAATCTCCTCGATTGCGAGGTTAGCCAAAGCCTTGAGCCTTTCGCGTTTAAAGCCGGTGATCCCTCGTACCTGTTCTAAACCACATTCCTGGCAACTCTTTTGGCGTTGTCGATCAGCATACCGATTTCGCGTTTGTTAAGCTTCTCGCCCGCGATCTGCTGGTAAAGCTCTGGGCCTACGGTGTGCTTGAGGTAAACGCGCTGTTTCTGCGTCGCAGGTTCCGCGCCCCATTTTCGCACGTACTGAGTTGCCCACAGATGCTTCTCCCGGATATTCTTCTGGATGAGGACATCTCGTGCGCATCTGAAACAGGAATCTTCCACGACGTCCTTTAGGATCACCTCTGGCTCCCCTTCGGTTGGAATCCACGTGAGGGTGCATTTGCCGAGAGTATCAGGCGCCGTAATTGCATAGATTCCCCTATCCACAGAGACGATCCGCGTCCCGTCATACATCTGGGCCCAAGCGACGCCGTAGTAGGAGTTCCCCGTTTCTGCCGTATCTGCGAAAACATCAACCTTTCGTACCGACATGAGCCAGCCACGCGGGCAGTCGTTGGCCGCTCTGAAAGCCTCGCCCATGCCCGTCAGGAGACCTTCGCCCGGGCTCGTGTCCTCAGGGTGCTCTTCTGGATCGAGGCCTAACAGCGTCGGTGCCGTGCAAAGGCTGTGGTCGGCCGTGACGCCCACGCAATCCAGAAGAACCAGCTTGTCCTTACCCTCTGAAAGTCTCGTTCCCCGCCCGACCATCTGCGTGTAGAGCGCCGTGGATCGAGTTGGGCGCGCGATCACAACCGTGCCCACATTGGGCAAGTCGGCGCCTTCGGTCAGCACCATGCAGTTGACAAGACATTTCACCTCGCCTGCTTTGAAGCGGCGAATGATGTCCCGCCGGATCTCCGGCGGCGTTGTGCCCGTCAACACCTCGGCCTCGGGGATCATTCCGGCTAGAGTCTCAGCGTGCTCAACGTTCACAGCGAACACGAGAACAGGTCCTTGTCCATGCTCCTTGATTGAGTCGCATACGATGCGGTTGTTCACCTGGTTGTTCATTGCGTCAGCAAGCTCGCCCGGAGTAAAATCCCCAGCCCTCATCTTAAGCTTCTTTGTGTCGATGGTGAGCTCCACCCGTCGGGCATCGATGTCGCACAGGTACCCGTTATTGATTCCCCAAAGTAGATCGCGTTCGAAGATGATGTCTTCGTAGACATCATCCAACCTTACTCCGTCGCCGCGCTTAGGTGTTGCGGTAAACCCGATATGCAGTCTCGGCTTGAAATACTCGAAGATCTTCTTATAACTCGGTGCGGCAGCATGATGGGCCTCATCGGTGATGATAGTATCGAATTCCTCAGGATCGAACTCCGCAAGGCGCCGTTTTGATTTCAGGGTCTGTACCGAAGCCGACACGACCTCTTCTCCGCAGGAACGCTCCCCGGCCTTCTCGATGCCAAAGGAGCAATCGTAGTAGCGGGCTGGCTGGCGAACGAGCTCATCGCGATGTGAGATGATCAGAACACGCCCATTGCGGGCGATACGCGAGAAAGTCACCGTCTTGCCGAGTCCCGTCGCCATCTGCACAAGATGGCTCCCCCCCTCAAGGGAATCTATCGCATCGACGCACTCTTTCTGATAATCGCGCAACTTGATCATTCTGAAGCACCTCTACTGGTCTTTTCCTACGCTGGCCTTGTCATCCTTGTTGAGAGAATGCCCCATTACTTGCGTTCGCTTCTGTCGCGCTCGTTGACGCCGATGTACATCCCTGGTCGCTTCTCCCCGCGATTTTGTGTGGTTAAGCTTCGACTTACCGAGCATTATCCGGGCCTTCCTCTTTGGGTTCCGCCTTCCGGAAATCCAAATAGTCGATCTTCTCCTTCGGAATAACGGTGGCTGATCGATCGTCGTAAAACGTTACAGTCGGCTCGCTGGTCTCAAAGCATTCCAGAACCTCGTCGGGGGACTTCACATTAGTCTCCAGCCTCGATTGGCCAACGCCCACTGTCAAATGAATTGGGCCTTTGATATGATCAGGTAGACGGATATGTCGTTTCACTCCGAAAGACCCGTGCTTGGGCGACTTGAAAACCGACACAATCATAAATACGCTGAAGGCGACGATAACGCCTAGGCATAAAAGCTCGAGCGCGATCATAAACCAGAAACCCCCATCTATTGAGCCTGTAATACCTGGGTTACTCAATTCCATTCCCCTTCCCATCCCTTCCCGTCATCTTCCCATTCGCTCCCCCTGCATTCTCATTCGCGTCGTCGAGAAGCTTTCGTGCCTTGTAGAGACACTGCGCCTGCTCTCCCATCATGTGCGCGAACGGAATAACCAAATCGCTCTTAACGGTTTTTCCCTGAGAACACGCTTCGTCAAGCACATAGGCCGCCTGCAGCAATTCGCTTTCTGCATCTGCGAGAGCCATGCGCACTTGGGACAGGGAATTGAGACGCGATTTGCCCTTAAGGTCTTTCTGGGTTTTCACGCCTTCATGCGAGAAAACGCCGCCAAGCATGTGCTGGTCAGCCATTTGCATTCCTTCCGTTGTCGTGCGGACGCCCGTGTGGAAATAGACGTCCTGCCTCACATTAGTGTACCGCTTGTTTGCTCAAGATGACGATGAATTAGGAAACGCTATTCGTGCAGATGGCGCTTTCATGATGGCAGAGGACTTAAGGTTGCGCTTTTGGTTCCCCGCCGTCCACCCTCTGGAAACGCCTGAGTTCTCGATAGTTGCGAAAGCGATAAGGGCGGTCGCCCTCACGTTATATTTAGATCGTTTCCGCTGACTCACGAAAGGAGTACGAGCACTATGGCCTCTCGGGACTATATCAATTTCCAACAATACAAGCATTTCCAAGCCCAAGCGGACCGCTCTTGGGGCAAAGGAGCCAGGCCGATAAGCCGCTGGACGAAAGGAGAGTTCATGAGGGTGATCGAGACAAAGTTCAGCAAAGTGGAGGCAGCTGTTGCGGACGCGTTCCCCCAGTGGTTCCTTCAATGCCATTTCCTGCGGCTATCTTCTGTTGAGCGCCCTGGATACTACTCAAGACCTGTGCAGTATTACGTAATCGATAGAGAAGCCGTTGAAGCGCTAATGGAGAATCCAGAGCACTACAGGGAACTTTATACCCGCGAAGCAAAACAACGAAACATGCAAGGCAAGCTAAAGAATCGTTTCGCCAAGGAATGGGCACGGCGCTATGGCCTCTACCGCAAATACTACGACTACGGCTTCGATGACAACGTGTTCCTTGATGACAAGATATCTTTGGCGGCGCTGTCAAAAAAGCTTTACTCAATGGCTTTTGCCTACCATAGCGCGAAGCGGAAAGAGGAATCCGAATCCTAGACCGCTTCACTTCGGCAAGCCCCATCCAGATAGATGTAGCATTTTGTGTCATCTGTGTTCGGTACTACATGTTGCTTACTACCATTCCCAGTCTTTCATGTGATACCTGCAACTGGTACGTGTGATGTACTCGGTACCATCTACTACGTTCACAAAGCTTTGTATTAATGCTTTTGTTTCATGTTTTCCGCTCACGCTTTATAGCAAGACGCTCTATAATGTTAACTATCATAAATTCGTTTAGAAAGGTATTGCCATGCCCATCATCACCCGTTTGGATCGCGTCATGGCCGATCGCAAGATCGGCGTCAACGAGCTTTCGGAGATCATCGACATCTCCCCTGTCAACATCTCCCGCTTCCGCAAAGGACACATCAAGGCAGTGCGTTTCTCGACCATCGAGGCTATGTGCGAGGCTCTTCGCTGTCAGCCGGGCGATTTGATCGAGTACGTGCCGCCTAAGTCCGAGTAACGTGCTTAGCGTCCTTAAAACTCCACCAACTCCGCCAGATTGACTCCCAGTGCATCAGCGATCTTGATATAGGCCGCAATACCCGTATTGTGCTTTCCCGCTTCCAGGCGCGCTATCACAGCCTGGTCGGTTCCTATCGCCTCCGCCAGGCGCTGTTGTGAGATGCCTTGCGATAGCCTTTCGCGCCTAATGCTCGCACCTAGCATTGCGACCCTTGTCGCTACGCTCGGCGCAACCTGCTCAACGGTGCGCCTGTTCCCAACCAGCTCTTTCATCGTGTTCTCGCTCTCACCTCTACCCGAGCCATTAGCTGCACGGGCAATTCTTGCGCT
>ENA-OUPA01000482-OUPA01000482.1-human-gut-metagenome-genome-assembly--contig:-NODE-482-length-26635-cov-5.69458_pt1 | contig 26635 bp, 24 predicted proteins | sample MGYA00237939_ERZ548770 | MGnify/ENA primary metagenome ERZ548770 (study PRJEB26490, sample SAMN05356877) | human gut metagenome | biome: terrestrial biome; feature: human-associated habitat; material...
GGATAAGCAGAGCGTCATCCGCCGCAACGGCCGCCTGATTGCGCCCGCCGCCTATCCGATCGTCATCGCCAAGAACGTTGTTATCTGATTTTTCAAGCGGGGGTCGTGCGGTTCGGGACGACTCCCGCCTTTTTCGCGGAGCGGCATACACCGCCTGCGTTTCAAAAGCATTTACTCAAATCCACTTGATTTAAAAGGAGGACACATCGCTCATGAAGATTCTTTTTGCAGCTTCCGAGTGCGTACCTTTTATTAAGACCGGCGGTCTTGCCGACGTTGTCGGTGCGCTCACCCCCGTTCTCAAGGCGCAGGGTGCGGATGTCCGCGTGATTCTGCCGCTGTATGCCGCCATCCCGCAGGAGTATGTCAACCAGATGAAGCTCGAATGTGAGTTCGAGGTCGAGCTGTGCTGGCGCCGTCAGTATTGCGGCATCAAGAGCCTTGAGTATCAGGGCGTGACCTTCTACTTTGTCGATAACCAGTATTATTTCGGCCGTTCCTACATCTATGGTCTGGGCGGCGACGAATACGAGCGTTTCGGCTTCTTCGACCGCGCGGTCATCGACGCGCTTGTGCATCTTGATTTCAAGCCCGATGTTGTCCACTGCCACGACTGGCAGACCGGCATGATTCCTGCCCTGCTCAAGATTCAGTATGCGCAGTATCCGTTCTATCAGGATATGAAGACCGTTTACACCATCCACAACCTCCAGTATCAGGGCGTGTTCCCGATTAAGGCGGTTCAGGATACCCTCGGTCTGGGCGACAGCCTGTTCACATCCGATAAGCTGGAGTGCTACGGCTGCGCGAACTACATGAAGGCCGGTCTGGTCTATGCGGACGAGCTGACGACCGTTTCCCCGAGCTATGCGGATGAAATTCAGACCGCGTTCTACGGCGAGCGTCTGGATGGTCTTCTCCGCGCGCGCAAGGACCAGCTCGTCGGCATTCTCAACGGCATTGACGTCAACGATTATGATCCGGCGAAGGATCCTCAGATTTACGCCAACTACGATCCGTATCATCTGGGCGGCAAGGAAATCTGCAAGCAGGAGCTGCAAAAGGAGCTTGGTCTTGAGGTCGACCCGACCGTTCCGCTCGTGGGCATCATCTCCCGCCTGTCCAACCAGAAGGGCTTTGATCTCATCGAGTGCGTCATCCGCGAACTCATGGCGACCGGCATCCAGCTCGTCGTGCTCGGCATGGGCGAGGCGAAGTACACCAACCTGTTCTCCTGGGCGGAGAGCGAGTATCCGGGACGCCTTGCGACGCGCTTTGCGATGAACCATCAGCTTGCGCACCGCATCTATGCCGGCAGCGACATGTTCCTCATGCCCAGCCAGTTCGAGCCGTGCGGTCTGTCCCAGATGATCGCCATGCGCTATGGCTCTGTGCCGATTGCCCGCGAAACCGGCGGTCTGCGCGACACCGTCCTTTCCTACAACAAGTTCACGGACGAAGGCAACGGCTTCACCTTCTTCAACTACAATGCGCATGACATGCTGCATACCGTCCGCCGCGCCGTGCATTATTACAACAATAACCGCGACGTCTGGTATCGCCTGATTGTCCGCGGCATGACCGGTGATTACAGCTGGTATTCTTCTGCCGGCAAGTACATGGCTCTGTACGAGGAAGTGACCAAGCCCGCAACGGACTTCACGCTCGCCCAGCCTGCGGAAACCGAAAACCCTAAGGAAGCCCCGGCTCAGAGTGCCCCGCGTGCGGAGACCGAAGCCAGCGCGGAGGTCGGGGAAACGCCCAAGAAGGCACCTGCAAAACGCGCCCCTCGCAAAAAGGCTGAAGCCAAAGCGGAAGAAGCTCCTGCCAAGCCCAAGCGCGCTCCCCGCAAAAAAGCCGAGGTAAAGGCTGAGGTTAAGGAAGAACCGAAAGCTGAAACTAAGGCTGAGGAAGCTCCTGCCAAGCCCAAGCGCGCTCCCCGCAAAAAAGCCGAGCCGAAAACCGAGGTAAAGACTGAGGTTAAGGAAGAACCCAAGGCTGAGGAAGCCCCCGCCAAGCCCAAGCGCGCTCCCCGCAAGAAAGCTGCTCCGAAAGCCGAAGTGAGCGAAGCGGTCAAGACTGAAGAAAAGCCCGCTGAGTAATACTCACGTCCCCGCCTTTGACGGCGGGGATTTTTTTGTTGACCTTCAAGGCTTATTCCGTTACAATAAAGGGATGATAAGAGACCCTTGTCCAGCCTGCATATATCGCTTTGCAGCAGTCCTAAAATGCTTTTTAATAAAACCGTATCACACACACTAAAGGAGCTTTCCATGTCCTTGATTCGTAAACATGCCGCGCTATGGGCGCTGCTCTCCTGCTTTGCGCTTGCGGCTGCCGCGCCCTATCTCATTCCCGCCAATCCGGACAGCGCAGTCTTTCGTTCCGGTACACTGGGGATGATGCTTGAATTGGCTTGCTTCTACCCCATCTATCAGGCAGCTTTGCATGCGGGCAGACGCCGTTTTGTCAGCGGGCTGGTCTTTGGTTTTCTATTTGCCGCCGCTCTGAGTATCGGCTCAGAGCTGTTTGTCTACGATGGGCTGCTTCGCGGCACGGGCAGTCTGATTCGCCGTCTTGCCGTGCCTGTGCTTGCCGCGCCTGCGCTCGGTTCGCTCGCCGCAAGGCTGCTCTCCGCACGCGAACCGCTGAAAATCGGCAAACCCCTGCGTCTGCCGGTTTGGGGATATGCGCTCTTTCTCCTGCTCTGCTGGCTTCCCGTTTTGCTGGCGTTCTTTCCCGGGGCGTTGAACTACGATTTTCCTTGGCAATACGCTCAGCGTTTGGAGCACAGCTACTCCAATCTCCATCCCCTGCTGCACAGCGCACTGAGCAACGGCTTGGTGGCTCTGGGCGAAGCGTTAGGCAGTCCGACGCTCGGCGTGCTGTTCAATACGCTCATACAGATGACCGCCTTTGCTTTTGCGCTGGCGTATAGCTGTGTATTCGTTCAGCGTCGCGGCGCGCCCGCATGGGTCAGCGTGCTGATGGCTGCCGCATACGCATGGATGCCTGTTTTCTCGGTCATGGCGATTTCCACCTGCAAGGACACGCTGTTCTCCGCCTGCGTACTGGTCATGATGCTTCAGACATGGGAGATGATTGAAGCTCCCCAAGCCTTCTTTTCCCGCCGCCGGAACATCGTGCTTTACATCGTCTGCGGCGTTGGAAGTGCGCTCCTGCGCAACAACGGTCTGTTCGCCTATGTGCTGCTGCTTCCCTCCCTGCTGATTGTTCTGCGCGGCTATCGCAGGCATGCGGCTTTGCTGCTTGCCGCATGCCTGGGCGTAAGTGCCGCCGTCACCGGTGTGCTGACTGCCGTGCTTTCCCCTGAAGCCGCTCCTTCCTTTCAGCTGTACAGCATTCCCGCTCAACAGCTTGTCCGCGCTTACAACAGCGGCAGGATGAGTGAGGAGGAGAAAGCGGAAATTGAGGAATGGTATACCTCTCGTTCGGGTTACAGCACCGTCTATCCGCATCTGGGTGACAGCGCAAAGGGCTATCTGGATCGCGCACGCATCCAGACCGACGGACGCGATTTTCTGAAAATATGGGCAAAAGACGCCAAGGCATATGCCTATGAATATCTGGAAGCGTTCCTGATGCTCAACGTCGGCTCGTGGTACCCCGACGATCTGAGCCATTCGACCATCTATCCCGACGTCACATACAGCGACAAAGGCTATTTGCAGCTTCAGGAATACGACATGACCGAAGCCGGTATACAGAATTACTGCTTTCTGCCCGCCGTTGCCAATCAGCTTGAGCGCATCTGCCGTCTCAATTATTATCAGAAATATCCCATCGTCGCCATCCTTTTCTCGACCGCGACGCCATTCTGGTTGATTGTGTTCGCCTGCGCAAAGCTGATTTCCGATCGGCGCGGACGGTTTTTACCTGCCGCCCTGGGCGTGCTGGGGCTTTGGCTGGGTTACCTGTTCGGACCGTGTACCTTGCCGCGGTATACCCTTCCGCTGTACTGCATCGCGCCTGCACTGCTGGCGGCGGCGTTTTATCAAAAAGAAAGCAGCGAGACTTTGTCCCCTGTTCCTCCAAAAAACTGAAATCGTTCTGCATAGAATCGAGGTCATGCTATGAAACTGCTTCAAAAACACGCAGTGCTTTTCACCCTGTTTTTCACCCTGCTGCTGGCGTTCGCCGCACCGTATCTGATTCCCGCCGATCCGGATGCGTCCGTTTTCCGCTCCGGCTCGTTCGGCGCACTGCTGATTGTATTCGGCGCATTCACCGTTCGCCGCTCGCTGGAAAAATCAGACCTGCGCGCGCTGAAATACGGGCTGTTTTTCGCATTGATTTTCTCGTTCCTGCTCGGTTTAGGCAGCGAATTGACCTATTACGGCAAACTGCTTTCCGGATTCGGCAGTCTTGTGCGCCGCTTCGCCGTTCCGCTGATGGCATCACCGTATCTGGGCGCGCTGTTTGCCCTCGCGCTGAGCTTTGAACCTGAACGCTCCAAGCACAGCCGTCTCCCGTTCCTCTTTTTCTTTCTTCTGTTCGCGGGATGCTACACGCTGATTCTGCTTGCCAAATTCCCGGGCATTCTCAATTACGACTTTGAATTTGAAATTACACAGTATCTGACCGGTGTTTACGAGGTCAAGCATCCGGTCTTTCATTCCATGCTTCTGGGCTGGCTTTACAGCCTCGGCAATGCGCTTTTCGGCTCGATGACCGCAGGCGCGGCGGCATACAGCATCTTCCAGATTCTCTGCCTTGCCGCGGCATACGCGACGGTCTGCCGTTTTGTGCAAAGGCGCGTGCCCCGTTTGGCGACGCTGATTCTCGCCGCCTGCTTCGCCTTCCTCCCTTTTCACGGCGTATTGGCAATCTCCACGGTCAAGGATGCGCTTTTCTCCGCGCTCTGCACCCTGCTGTGCATCCTTCTCTGGCGTATCGCCGAAAATCCCGAGGGCTTTATGGCTTCCCGCAGACTGAAAGCTGCGTTTATCGCGCTCTGCCTGCTGATGGGTTTGATTCGTCTGAATGGTCTTTTCGCCTTTATTCCCGCCTGCATCGCCGTCATCACGCTGTGCAAAAACCATAAAAAGCAGGCTGTCCTGCTCTGCGCCGCCGCGCTCGTCCTCTCTCTCGGCGTGCCGCGTGCGCTCAATCTCGCCGTTCACGCTGAAAAAAGCTCTACCGCCGAGTTGATGAGTATTCCCTGTCAGCAGCTCATGCGCACTGCGGAGCGTGCACCCATCAGCGAGGAGGAATACGCCGAAATCAACACTTGGTTCTCCGACCAGACCCACCGCTACCGGCCGCACAGTGCCGACCCCGCAAAGGGCGGCAATTTCGATTACGCGCGCTATCAAGCCGATCCTTCCGCGTATTGGTCGCTCTATTTCCGCTATCTCAAACGCTATCCCGCCATCTATCTGGAAGCATTTCTGGATAACTGCATGGGGCTGTGGTATCCGGATGATATGAGCCATTCCCATTCGCTCGACAGCGAGGACTGGGATTATGTCTACCTCAAGGGCGGCAACATCGTACCCGAAATTCTGGGCGATATCGACGCAAAGAGCTATATTCCGCGGCTGACCCGCCTGCTTTATCTGTTCACCCAAAGCTCGCGGCATGAGCTGATTCCGCTCGTTTCGCTGCTGTTCCGCCCGTCGCTCTACGTATTCCTGATGCTGTTTATCACGCTGTATATGCGGCTGCATCAAAGGAGAGCGTTCATCTCCGCCGTTGCGCCGCTTTGGGGCATCTTCCTTTCGCTGCTTTTCTCAGCCTGCATCCTTGTGCGCTACGTCTACCCCATTATGGCAGCCCTTCCGCCCATTCTGATGCTGATGCTTTATTCAAAAGATGCGGACTGCCGTGAAACACAGCCAGTCAAACCAGCCGCGCAAGCTGACTGAGCAAAGTTCTTGCCGCTTTGATGCACAAACGGGAGTTTTTCGAATATAATTCGGCAGTCTTAACGTCCTTTCTATCCAAGAATAAAGCGGTTTCAAAGCAAATAAAAGCATGCTGCATGGGAATGAGCTGCACGCCGATGCTCTGTTTCGATCGTTGACAAAAAAAGCGGGCAACAAACCGCTTCAGCTTGTTGGCATCAAGTACCTTGACCTGAATAGCAAAGCCAAGAATTTCAGTGACTCTTCCTATTTGCGAGAAGGGCTATTCTCCCCCCTTCAGGGGGGAAAAATAGCTTTTTGTCTACAGTCTGAAGCGGGCAAAACCCGCTTTTTTTACTGCATGGAAAACTGTCCGCGTAAGCAAAACATCAATGTCTTGCAAGCCGCAGCGGACGAGAAGGCAGATTCAATCCAGTTTTTTTATTTTTCCTCTTGACAACCTCGACCGGTAGTTGTATTATTGTATTAACCGCTTAGTACAACAGTACATGAAAGGAGAAGCCTATGGAATGGCATATTGCCGCCGGACGTCCTGTCTATATCCAGCTCGTCGAGCAGCTCGAACGGGCTGTCGTCACCGGCGTATATCCCCCGGGCGAACGGGTTCCCGCCGTCCGTGATCTCGCCGCGCAGGCGCAGGTCAATCCCAATACCATGCAGCGTGCGCTTGCGGAGATGGAATCGCGTGGTTTGCTCGTCACCCAGCGCACGGCAGGGCGCACCGTCACCTCGGATACCGCCCTGATTGCGAAAACGCGTCAGGCACTCGCCGCTTCGCTTGCTCAGGATTTTCTGGCGCAGGCAAAAGCGCTCGGACTTACCCGCGAGGAAATCCCCGCATTGCTTCAACAGGAGGAATAAAACATGACAGCAATCTATACCGCTCATCATCTGACCAAGAAATACGGCGGGCATACGGCTCTGCGCGATGTCAGCTTTTCGATCGAGCCGGGGCGTCTGGTCGGTCTGCTCGGCCCGAACGGCGCAGGCAAATCGACGCTCATCAAATGCTCGATGGGGCTTCTGACGCCGACGTCGGGCGACATCATCATCGGCGGTGTCAAGCCCGGACCGGCATCCAAAGCCATGACCGCTTATCTTCCCGACCGCATGGCGCTCTCCGAAAGCCTGCGCGTGCGCGATGCCGTGGCGATGTTCGCGGATTTCTTCACCGATTTCGATCGGACGAAAGCGCGTGACATGCTGCTCGATCTGCATCTGGATGACAGCCAGCGCATCGGCGCAATGAGCAAGGGCATGCAGGAGAAGATGCAGCTCTGTCTGGTCATGTCCCGTGCCGCAAGGCTCTATCTGCTTGACGAACCGCTCGGCGGGGTCGATCCCGCGGCGCGTGATTATATTTTGAACACCATCCTGCGCAACTACAACGAAAACGCCGCCGTCGTCCTCTCGACGCATCTCATCGGCGATATCGAAAAGGCGCTGGACGAGGTTCTGATTCTCAAGGACAACACTGTGATGCTGCATCAGAGTGTGGACGAACTGCGCGAGGAAAAAGGCTGCAGCGTAGATGAGTATTTCAGGGAGGTTTTCAAATGCTGAGCAAATTGATTAAATATGAGCTGAAAGATGCTTCTCATTCCCTCTTCCCCATCGGTCTGGGCATGGCGATTCTGAGCGTGATTTCCGCGCTGATGGTCGGCTCTGCCACGAAGGGATTTGACCTTTCACGCCTTCCGTTCTATCCGCTGCTGAGCGGCTTGGTCGGGCTGCTGACGTTCATCTGCGTCATCGCGGTGGTGGTCATCTGCCCGATGTCCAACGTCGGCAGCTTCTACCGCATGCTCGGTCATCGGGGCTATCTGGAAATGTCCCTGCCCGTGACCATCCATCAGCACATCGCGGCGAAGCTGATTTCCGCCGTGCTGACCACCCTGCTGACCCTCATTTTCCTCAACCTGTGCGGCTTTGTCATCGTGCTGCCGAATCAGCCCGCCAACTGGTTCAGCACCATGCTCGGCGAAGGGCTGAACATGCTGCAAAACACCCCGATTAGCTTCACGCTTCTGCTCGTCCTCTTCTTGCTGGCAGGCGTGGCGATGTTCTATCTGCACACCTATCTGTCCTGCGCCATCGGCGGCTTTTTCCCGCAGCAGCGCAAGCTGGCGAGCATCATCACGTTCTTCATTCTGCAATTCGTCGCGCAGGTGCTTTTCCTTCTGGTCGTCTCCTTCGCTTTCTCGCATATGGAATCGCTGGTTGACGCTCTGGGGCGTTTCGCCATCGACATTTTGAACAGCACGGACGGCGAATGGAAGATCTTCTATGGTTCGCTGACCGGCGTTGTGGTGATTGAAGTCCTGATTGACGCGGTACTGTGGTTCGTCACGCGGACGATTCTGGTCAAGAGCCTGAACCTGCCGTAAGGCTGTTCCACGGCTGAAACGGTTTTCCCCGGTAAAGGCGCGTGGGTTCACGTTCTGAATCCGCCCGCTCTTTTCTCCAAGCGCCGATCACGCAGTCGGCTGGGTACAGTTTCCCATACATAAAAGACACATCCTTCGGCTGCAAAGCGAAAAGGATGTGTCTTTGTTTATTCGATTTCCAGCACAGCCTGCACCGCTGTGTCCACACCTTTTTCGAAATCGGAAAGCGTCTGCGGAATCAGGATATCCGGCTCGACAGGCTTGTGCGGCGCACCGTTCGCAAAATCCTTCGTTGAATACATCAGATAGAGCGTATCCTTCAGATTCACCGCATTCAATTCGCCAAAGCCGATCGTCCCGCCGGTCGTTTCCCCGACGAGCGTTGCGCCGATTTCCCGCAGATCCTCCGCATTCATCACCGCGGAAGAGAACGTTCCCGCGCCGATCAGCGCAAAAAGCCGGCTTCCCTGCTCCTCATATTTTTGAAGGAGCTGAATCAGGGGCTGAATGACGCTGCTGTCCCCGCCGCCGTTGTGACGCAAATCGACGATGATCTTTTCCGGCGCAGACGTCAGCTGGGCGTCAAGTGCCTCGGCAAAGTCCTTCATCGGCATGTTCTCGTCGTTCGTGCATTCGTTGTACTGGATGAACAGCGTTCCCGCCTCCGCCAGCGTTGCGCGGTATGTGCCGTGCTGCAAGAGCGTATCCGCCAGCGGAAGGATGGTCGATGTGTCGTAAGCGTATTCGGTCAGGCTCTCAAAGGCGACCGTCTGCTTCTCCCCGTCCAGCGGGCTTTCAAGCGTAACCTTGACGGCGTCCATCGAATCCGTCGCGCCGATTTCCCTGAGCAGAGCGAGCATGCACAAATTTCGCGCAGTCTGCGTCCTGCGGCATCCTTCCGTTTCAAAGCTGATGTAGGCAGAGAGTGCCGTTTCGACTTCTTCAATCGGCATATCTCCGATGGCGGCGATCGTCCATCCCAGATAGGGCTTCGCGCATTTCTGCCCCTGAACGATCACATATTTTCCCTCGACCGCCATCACGACATACGGCGTGCGAACATTGTACCATGCCCCGTCGAACAGCTGCGTATGCTCATCCTTCAAAGACGCAATCCATCGGCACAGCGCAAAGCCCGCTTCTCCCTGTTCCTCCAGCTCGTCCCAATTCTGCGTCAGAGCTTCCGCCTGCGCATCAAACGCCTCTTTCGTGATATTCGTGTAAGGCGCGGGATGATTGGCTCGAAGCGTATCCGCCACAATCTGCGGTATGCCTGTCTGAGCCTTTGCGCCGCCCGACAGCAAAAGCATCGCCGCCATCAGCAGCCCTGCAAATTCATTCGTCTTTTTCATGTTGTTCCTTTCTGACAACTTGCGAATCCAGCCGCGCTTATAAATCGTCGCTGCTCACACCGCCGCCATAGCGTTTGAGGATGTATTCGCCCTGCTCGTTCTTCTCATAGTCAAAGCCGTAGCTGCCCGTTTTTCCATTCAGCTGATAGGTCAGCGTCACGATGACACGGTCTGCGCCCGTCGTTTTGCATGCGACGCCCGTCTCCGTCACGGTCGCATCCGGAAACGCATCGGTGAATGTCTTGACCGCCATCTCCCGCACGACCGGAACAAAGCTCCAATCTCTGCTTGCGCTCCCGCTCTGCGGCGTATCCAGCTGTTCGCTCTTGAGTTTTTCGCCGACCTCGTGCAGCGTGCCTTCGATTTTTGTACATCCCGAAAGCGTGATGACCAGCGCCGCAAGAAGCATCGCGCAAATGATTTTCTTCATATTTTTCTCCTTTTATCCCCACGCCTTTTTCAGTGCTTCCAGCCCCTGACGTATGGCTTCCTCGTCCATGCCGGAAAAGCCCAGCAGAACGACGCGGTTCGCCTCGCCCGTTCCCTGCATCACCGCGTAATCGCACAGCCGCGTCAGGTGGACGCCTGCCCGCTCTGCCAGCGGAATCAGCTCGCCTGCCGCCGCCCGTCCGCCCGCTTTGAGCAGCACGTGAAGCCCTGCGCCGCAGGGCGCGACTTCGCCCAGCTCCAGCTTTTTCGCCGTGTCGGTCAGCGTTTGCAGCCGCGCCCGATAGACGACGCGCATCCGCGCAATATGCCGCTCCAGATAGCCGCCTGCGATAAACTTGCGCAGGGTTTCCTGCTCAAAGCCCGGAACGGTACACGCCGCGTGCATCGCCCGATAGCGCGGCACAAGCTCCATCGGCAAAACCATGAAGCTCAGGCGCAGTCCCGGCGCAAGCGTCCGCGAAAACGTGTTCATATAGACAACCTGACCGCCGCCCTCCATCGCACGGAGAGCCGGCGCGTTGGCTCCGCTGAAGCGGAACTCGCTGTCGTAGTCGTCCTCCAGAATATAGCCACCGGTTTCCCGCGCCCAACGAAGCAGCGCTTCGCGCTGACCGGTCTGCATCTCCTCGCCGGTCGGAAACTGATGGGTCGGGGTGACATACGCCGCGCCCGCGCCGCCCGCATACAGCGACCGGATGTCGATCGCTCCATCGCAAAGCGGCGTCGGCACAATCCGCGCACCGCTGGCGACCAGTATGCGCCGCACGCGGGAATAGCCGGGGTCTTCCACGGCAAAAAGGCGTTCGCGCCCGATGAGCGAAACGAGCGCGGAAACCAGCACCTCCGTTCCCGATCCCAGGACGATGGCGTCCGGAGAGACATCCACGCCGCGCATCCTGTGCAGATATCCGGCAATCTCCCGGCGAAGCGCCGCGTCGCCCTGCGGGTCGCCGGAAAGCAGCAGCGTCGCGCTTTGCTCGCTGAGCACCTCGCGCATCAGCCGCGCCCATGTCGCGTAGGGAAAATGCCCCGCATCTGCCGCGCCCGTTCCGAAATTCCAGCGGGCGGGCGGCTTTTCGGTTTGCTGTGTCTCTGCCGGCGCAAACGGCTGGCTGAGGGCATAGATGCCGCTTCTGGGGCGGCTTTCGCATCGCCCTTCGCTGATGAGCCGCGCATACGCCGCTTCAACCGTCGCCGTGCTGATGTTCAGATGCGCCGCCAGCTCACGCTTGGAGGGCATGCGTTCGCCCGGGCGGATGCTGCCGCGCTCCATGTCCCCGCGCAAGGCGGTATACAGCTGCTCGGTCAGCGTCGTGCGGCTGCTTGGATCCAGATTGCAGGTGAACATCGTTATCCTTCCACCTCACAGTGCGCCCATTCCCGTACATGATCCCACGCGACATAGAAGCCCGCGCCATGGCTGCAAAAAACGCTTCCCGGCGGGTTCTTTGTGTCGGCAAGCGGATCATATCCGCTCTTTTTGACGATTTCCTCTTGATTTCTGCATGGCTCATAACGCCAAAAGCCCGACATGAGCCGACCGTGTCCTCTTGTGGACGCGGCGAACTTCGTCGGATAATCCCAGAACATCGCCGCCGTGCAGCTTCCCGTCAGCGTCACTTCATCTTCTTCCGTTTCCGGTGCATCCAGCTGTGCGCCGATGCGCAGAAGCTCACCCGTCACGCGGCTGAGCGCTTCCAGCGGCATCGCCAACTCAAACCGCACGACCGGTTCGAGCAGCACATTGTCCGCCTGCATCAGCGCGTTGCGAATGGCGCGGCAGGTTGCTTCTCGGAAATCGCCGCCCTCCGTATGCTTGAGGTGGGCGCGTCCCGCAATCAGGCGAATCCGCACATCCGTCAGCGGGCTTCCGGTCAGCACGCCGGGATGCGTCCGCTCAAAGACATGCGTTTCAATCAGCCTCTGCCAGTTGAGGTCGAGCGTATTGGGCGGGCAATCCGCCGAGAACGTGATGCCGCTCCCGCGTTCCCCCGGCTCAAGGCTCAGCCACACCTCCGCATAATGGCGCAGCGGCTCATAATGCCCGATGCCGATGACAGGCGCATCGATCGTCTCCTGATACAGCACATGCGGGGGAAGCACGCGCACCTCGTCGCCAAAACGCGTCTTGAGCAGCGTTTCCAAGATTTCAATCTGTACCGCGCCCATCACGCCGACGGATACGCCGCCTTCTTCCGGCGTGACCGCCAGCAGCGGGTCTTCCTCCTCCAGCTCACGCAAATGGGCGAGCAGCGCCGTGAGATCCAGCGGCGGCACGGGCTCCACCCGTACGCTCATCAGCGGCACAAGCTCCGCGCTGTCTTTTGTCAGCTCTGCGCCGATGCGTTCTCCGGGGCGGGCATCCAGCCCCGCAACCGCCGCCGTCCTTCCGGCAGAAAGCTCGCCGAGCGTCGTCAGCTTGCCGCCCTGCGGCAGCATCAGCGCGGAAACCTTCTGCGTGCCGCGTGCCGTGTTGACCTCGTCCCGCACGCGCAGAACGCCCGCCGTCGCCTTGATATAGGCATAGCGGACGTCGCCGACGCGCCGCACGCGGTAGACCTGACCGGCAAACGGCAGACTTTCCCGGCTTGCCCAATCCGTTTTGCAGAGCGCGGCAATCGCCCGCATCAGTTCATCCACGCCCGTTCCCGTCAGCGCACTGCCTGCCAAAACGGGAAACAGCGCACCCTTTAAAAAAGCACGGCGCGCCCCATCCAGATAATCTTCTCTTTTTGCGCAATCGGAAAAATGCGCTTCCAAAAGCGCTTCATCCCTCGCGGCAAGCTCCTCTCTCAGCGCATCTGCATCCGCGTCGGTCATCAGCACGCAGTCGCCGCTGAGCAGCCGCTGCATCTGCGCCGTCACCCGCGCCGCATCCGCGCCTTCCCGGTCGGTCTTGTTGAGAAAGATGAGCGTGGGAATACGCTTCTTTCTGAGCAGTTTGAAGAGCGTCACCGTGTGGCTCTGCACGCCTTCCACGCAGGACACGACCAGCAGCGCCGCATCCAGCACGGAAAGCGCGCGCTCCATTTCGCCGGAAAAATCGACATGCCCCGGCGTGTCCATCAGCGTGACAAAGAGCGGCTCTCCGCTATCCGTATGCCACTCAAGCGCAGCCTGTTCGGTAAAAACCGTAATGCCTCGTGCGCGTTCCATCGGATCATCATCCATAAACGCGTCGCCGTGGTCTACGCGTCCGCAGGTTCTGATCACGCCCGAGCGACAGAGCATCTGTTCGCAAAGGGTCGTTTTGCCCGCATCAACGTGCGCCGTCACGCCAAGGGTCAGGTTCATGTCGTTTCCTCCGCCGGTTCGCTGTCCTGCTTTGCGTTCTCGTCCTCTTCGCGTATTCTTTCAAGAACCGCGTTCACAACCTTTTGCTCATGGCGGGTGAACTTGCGCCCCTTCAGATACGCCTGCGCCATCTCCGGTCTGCGCCGCAGGGTGATATACAGCGATTCGCTCATCTGCCAATCGACGATATGCGCGTGGTTGCCGTTGAGCAGCGGTTCCGGAACAGTCAGCCCTTCAAACTCACGCGGGCGGGTATACTGCGGATATTCCAGCAGACCGGAGGAAAAGCTCTCCGTCTGTGCGCTTTCCTCGCATCCCAGCACACCGGGAACCAGCCGCGCCACGCAATCCACCAGCACCATCGCCCCCAGCTCGCCGCCGGTCAGCACATAATCGCCGATGGAAATCTCTTCATCGATGCACAAATCGAGCGCCCGCTGATCCACGCCTTCGTAATGTCCGCAGAGCAGAATCAGCTCATCCTCTTTGGCAAGCTCCTCCGCCTTCTTCTGCGTCAGCGTTTCTCCCCGCGGGGAAAGGTAGATGCGGCGCACGTTCTTTTTGTCGCCCTGCACATCGCGCACGGCGTCTACAATCGGCTGCGCCAGCATGACCATGCCCGCGCCGCCGCCAAAGGGCGCGTCGTCCGTGTTGTGATGCTTGTTTTTGGAATAAGCGCGGATATCGACCTCGCGGATCTCCATCAGCCCGGCTTTCTCCGCACGCCCCAATATGCTGGTATGCAGCGGCGTAAACATCTCCGGAAATGTCGTCAGGATGGTGATCTTCATGGTTCCTCCGTCTTGTTCTCCGTCGAAAGGAGCGTCATTTCCTGCTTTGCCATCTCTTCCAGCACGGCATACATCTTCTCTTCCTGCGTCGCGATTTCCAGAATCTCGATTTCGCGCAGTGTAATGGTTTCTTCCTCCGCCTCGCGTCCGAAGAAATCCATCAGGCGCAGCTTGAGTCTCAGTCCGTTCGCCTCCAGCACTCTGCCGGTAATCATATCGTCGCCCATGATGACGGAAACGATATCCCCGCGCTCCTTGCATGCCAGCAACACGCTGAGCATCAAATCGGTATCCTCGGCGGGCGCCTGCGTAAAAAAGCAGCGGTGACGCTGCTTGTGGTACGCCATCAGCATCGCCAGCCGCTGTTCATATTCCTCGCCCGCAAGCACCTGAATGACGTCCTGATTGCGGCGCACGCGCCAGCCGTCAATCTGCCCCCACGGGGACAAGTCGCACATCAGCACATGCTGTCCGTCCACCGCTTCCACAAAGCCCGCGGAGAATCCTTCCGGATCCTCCGGATCGGTATAGACGGACGCCAGCGCGCCCTGCGCCGCCAATATTCTGAGCAAATACACCATATAACCGTTGGTCATAGTCTACCCTTTCAAAACCCTTAATACCTTCTCATCGGCAGATAGAACCTTCTGTTTCCCCAGATATCCACGATCATCACGCAGGGTTCGCCCGCGCAGACGGGCATCTCCAGCGTCGCCGCCAACGCGGGCGTTGCAACGCTCCTCGCGCTCAGAGCGCACCGCCTGTATACATCGCCCTGCACAAAGCCGCAGCTCCACTGATCGATGGCATCCATTCCGTTGATACCCGCCGCCTGCGCCTTTTCGCTTTCAAAGCTGATGAGCCGAACCGTATAGGACGTAATGGCAGGGAAAACCTCCGCTTCCACGCGGCAGTCATCCTCGCCGCACGGCGCTTCAACCTCAAACGCATAATCCAGCGCCTGACCCGCTGTGCCTTGGGAAAGACGCTTGCCCGCCGTCGCAATGGCAAGCGAGCTTTGGTCTACGCAGAGAAAACGCCTGCCCAGATTCGCCGCCGCAACCGCCGACGTTCCGCTTCCCGCAAACAGGTCGCAGATGAGGTCGTCCTCCTGAGAGGAACAGCTGACGATGCGCTCAAGCAGCTTCAGCGGCTTCTGCGTTTCGTATCCGGTGCGCTGAGGATCCTTCTGCTGCAAATGGCTGATATCGTCCCAAACGTCGCCGGGATAGGCGGGCTCATCGTCATAATAGCGATATTCCTTGCCGCCGGATACGATCGAGCGATAACTGCGTCCGTTTTCATCCACGGCGCGGCGCATGTGGTTGCTTCTGGATTCGTTCCGCGCAACCGGCACCGCCTTGAGGTTAAAGTAATAGGACTTCGAGCGCGCATAGAACAAAATCACGTCGTGCTTGCGCGGGAAATAGCTTCTCGCGCGTCCGCCCGTCTGATAGCTCCAAATAATCTCGTTGAGGAAATTATTTTCACCGAAAACCTCATCCATCAGCAGCCGCAGATGAGCATACATCCGGCTGTCAATATGCAGAAAGATGGTGCCTTCTTTTTTGAGCAGCTCCCTTGACAGAATCAGCGTCTCGCGCATCATCGTCAGATAGTGGCTGCGATCCTCCCACCGGTCATCATAGGCGGGCAGGCTCAGGCTTGGCGAACCGGTGCGGTATCCCTTTGCGCCCACGCGCATCTTCATTTCAAACTGCTTGCCCGTGTTAAACGGCGGATCCAGATAAATCGTTTGAACCTGACCTTTGAACCGAGCCAGAAGTTTTTGACCTTCCTCCGGCATTTTCGCCTGTATCAGCGTACCCCTGCTCTCCCGGCAAGCATGCCTTTCTGCGGCGCAATGGATATATGTGCAGGGCATAGCCTCCACCTTCCTTAATCGCGATAACGCGTAGCTTTCTTCTGAATGGTCAATTTCGCGCCTGATTCACAGACACGTTCCCTAATTTAATATTATACTGTGTTTTTCCTTTTTTTACAAGAGGCGGCAATGAATGCCACGCGTGTTTTGTGGACACGAGGCTAACCCTTTTTGACACCAATGTCCCCTTCAAACGCCCATGCCGCATCTTGCGCCGCATCAGGCAGCGTGTTATAATACATTTTTAGGCTCAGGTTGTCATTGTTTTAAAGGTTGACACTCGGAGACCTTGCCCCCGCTCCCGGCAGGGAACCTCTTTTCCTGCACCTTTTTCGCTGTCAGGCGCTGTTTTTTCAATGCACGCCCAAGGAGGTCTTTTCATGTCAAACGCCATTCTCCGCGCCCGCGAGCTGCTGGGCGACCTCACGCCGCTGAAAACCGACTGCGGACGTCTGTGCGGCGGCGCATGCTGTCAGGGCGACGAGCAGACGGGCATGCTGCTCTTTCCCGGTGAAGAGCGCAGCTTTGAAAACTGCGATTTCGGGCATGTGATTCCGGCGAACTTCTCCCTCGCCGGCAGAGACGTGCAGCTCTTTGTCTGCTCCGGGCATTGCCGCCGTGAAAGCCGCCCGCTCGCCTGCCGCCTGTTTCCGCTCTTCCTTCGTTTCCGCAAGGATGGCTCGACGCGCATCCGCATGGATTCCCGCGCTTTCAGCGTCTGTCCCTTGTGCGGTTACGGGATGGATGCGCTGCACGACGCGTTCATTTCTGCCGCACGATGCGCCTACGACGCGCTGCTGGAGGACGCCGACTGTGCGGCGTTTCTCAAAGCGCTGGATGACGAACTGCGGCTTTAATCGCTTATTTACAGCACAACGCTTGCCGTATAGCCGCCCGACGTCCCCAAATAGAGCGTGCCGTTGGCGATGGATGCAGACTCATACGCGGCATTCAGAAGCGTCGTCGCGTTTTCGCCGTTCACATCGCAGGTCATCACGCCTTTGTTCGTCAGCTCAATAACCTTTTGCCCATAAACGAGCAGACAGGTCGCCCCGTCGCGCCGAATGGTCGCGCTCTGCCCGTTCATCACGCGGACGATCGAGCCGCCCGAGCGCACCAACAACGCCTGACCGCACTGAACCGCCTGATCCGCCGCGCCGCTGTAGAGCGTTGTCTGCTGTCCCGTCGTGATGGAGAAGGATACCACGCCGTTCTGTGTGACACAGAGCAGCGCATTCCCCTGCACATCGAGCGAAAAATCGCTGACGCCGGTCATCAGCTCGCTTTCTTCTCCGGAAAGCGTACGCTCCTTGAGTGCCGCGTTTGCATCCAAAATATACATCACGCCGTCATGCAGCGCAAATTTTAAGACGATGCCCGCACGCAGAAGCACTTCGCGGTTTCCGCTCTGCGTGTTCAGCCGAATGACGCAGTCCTCTCCCCCGTCGCTGGCGACATAGTAGAGTTTCCCGTTCGTCAGATGCAGAAAGCGCGGCACATCGCGTGAAAGCAGGCTTGCGGACGCGCCGTTATAGGGGTGCTTGACCAGCATACCGCCCTGCGCGGCGTCCGCACCGTACAGCGCGTTTCTGTCGCTGACAACGATACCGCCGCCCGCAAGACTCGCCTGATACGCACCGTTCAGGCGGTATTCCTCGTTCTGCCGACCGCTGTTGTCCGCAGACTGGTGCGCAACCTGCGCCGTGACCGCACTGCTGGCATACAGTCTGGATTGTGTGCCGCTGCCCGCAGCGCCGTCTGCCGTCAAGCCGTTCGCCTGCTGAAACTGGCGGACGGCTTGTTCTGTTGCGCTGTCATAAACGCCGCTTACAAAAGAGGCGGACAGGTAGCCCAGTGCCGCCAGCCGGCTTTGCACCTGTCTTACCTGTTCGCCGCTCATGCCCGCCGTCAGCACGTCGGATACCACAACGGTATCCGATGCGCTGCTCAGCTTGTCTCCGACGCGCACGCCGTTGGCATCCAGCGCGTCGTTTGAATAGATCAGTTTGAGGGACTGCGGACCTGCCGCGCCATCCACCTTCAGGTTGTTCATTCTCTGGAAAGCCTTGGTCGCGTCAACGGTCGTCTGTCTGAATCTGCCGTTCACCTCTTTGCTGTTCAAATAGCCCAGCTCGGCGAGCCGCGCCTGATATTGGCGGACGTTTGCGCCCTCGCTCTCCCACTGGATGACCGTGGTCGTATCCGGAACGCTGGTCGGCTCGACGTAGTTTCCGCCGGTGCTGCCCGTGCTTTCCGAACCGGATGCGCCGAAATACGCGCTGTAAGAAACCGCGCTGCCGCTGTACAAAACAGAGAGCGTTCCAATGCCCGCAATTCCGTCCGCCGACAAACCGTTCGCCTCCTGAAAGAGCTTGACCGCCCGTTCCGTACCCGAACCGAACTGCCCATCCGGCGTGCTGCTCAGATAGCCCAGCGAAACCAGATACCGCTGCATAATCTGCACCTGATCGCTCTTGTCGCCGCGGCGCAGAACCGTATAGCTTCCGGAAGGAACGCTGCTGTCGTCGTCGTCATCCGGAATCGGCGTGATATCCGGCTCGACATAGCCGCTGTTTCCCGCGGAAACGGCGCCGGAGCTGTTCAGCTTGTTCATCGTGCCCTTGCCCGCGATGCCGTCCGCGCCCAAGCCGTTGGCACGCTGGAACGCCATAACTGCCGTCGTCGTTTCGCTTCCGAATCGTCCGTCGATGCGCCCGCTGTAATAGCCCAGCTCAAAAAGCCGCGCCTGAAGGTTGTATACGCCCTCGCCGCTGTCGCCTTCGCGCAGGGTGCCGTTCGTACTCGGCGCCGCCGTTGCGGTCGCCGCCTTGCAGCTGCCGCTGAGCTTTTTGAGCGTTGTCGCGCCCGCCGTGCCGTCCGCTGTCAGGTTGTTGTTTTTTTGGAACGCCGTCAGCGCGGTCTGCGTTTCCGTTCCGAATACGCCGTCCGCGACGCCGCTGAGATAATTCAGCTCGATCAGCCGTTCCTGCAAAGCGTAAACGTCGTTGCCCGTCATGCCGACGGTCAGCGTGCGCGTCTGATCCGGATTAGCGGTCGTCACGGGGCTGGCGGCATATTTCGCATTGGCGGAATAGAGCTTCGTCTGCGTCGCGCTGCCCGCCTGTCCATCGGCGCTCAGCCCGTTCGCCCGCTGGAATGCCTTAACCGCCGACACCGTCGTCGAGCCGTAAATGCCGTCCACGCCGCCGGAATAGTAGCCCAATTCTGCCAGACATCCCTGCAATTTGCGGACCTCCAGTCCGGACGCGCCGCTCTTGAGCAGCACATAGGCGTTTTCCGTTGTGCTTGCGCTGACCGTTTTGGGCTGTGCGGAGGAAGAATAGAGCTTGTCCTGCGTCTCACGCCCCGCAATGCCGTCCGCCGTCAAACCGTTTCGGCTCTGGAACTCGGTCACGGCACTCTGCGTCGCGGTCGAGTATTTGCCGTCCACCATGCCGGAATAATAGCCCAGCTCGACCAGACGTGCCTGCAAATCGCTGACATCGTTGCCCGTCGAACCGACGCGCAGGACGGGATAACCTGCATTGTAATCCTGCGTAGAGGTCGCCCAGCTCTGCGCACCGGGCGCAGCGGTTGCAGCCGTGCGCGGCGTAGTCGTCGGCAGGCTTCCGCTCGACCAATCCTCCCATGTGCTTTGGTCGCTGGCGCTCCAAGTATCCGGCGTGGGCGTCGGCGTCGCCTTCGGCGCAGGCGTCGGCGTACTCGTCGGCAGGGACTGCACCGTACCGAACGGAACCGTTCCGTTGGAGATTTCAAGCGGATCGAGCGTCGGGTCGGGCTGAATGAAGCAGCCCGTCATCGTCGCCAGCATTCCCGCCAGCATGACGCCAAGCAACGCCTTTTTGACGGATCTTCTCACGTTCAATTCTCCTTTCCCAGCAGAATCGCGTCCACCTCATCCAGTGAGCGAATGTCATAGGCAATCGGCAGACCTTTATCGTTTTTCAAGCCCTTCGGGTTAAACCAGCAGGCATCAACGCCCGCGTTCTTCGCCGCCGCGATATCGCTGGAAAGCGAATCGCCCAGCATCAGCGCGCGGCGTTTATCCGCCACGCCTGCCAGCTCCATCGCCTTCTCCAGCATCAGCGGGGCGGGCTTTGCCGCGCCGACCTCCGAACTGATGACCAGACCGGAAATCAACGGGTTCAGCTCGCTTTTTGCCATGCGGCTGCGCTGAACTTCGCTGATGCCGTTGGTCACGATGATGACCGGAACCTGTTTGCTCCATCGCTCGACCGCCTGCAACACGCCGGGCAGAAGCACGCTCTGCTGTCCCAGCGCGTCAACAAATGTGTCGCACATTTTCTGTGCATCGCCCGTTTTACCGACTGCTCTCAAAAAATCCTCAAACCGGCGCACACGCAGAACACTCTGTTCGATTTTTCCCTGTTCAAGCAGCTTCCAAAGTCCCTCGTTGATTTCCGAGTAAATATGGAGCAGCTCAGGCGTTGCGCTGAACCCCATCCTTTCACAGGCGATGGCGAAAGCATTTTCTTCGGCTTTGGTAAAATCAAAAAGCGTATTATCCGCATCACAGAGCAGCACGTCGTAGCGCATGAATCGTATTCCTCTCCTATCTGTCCATCCAAGATGTGATGGTTTTATTGTATCACATTTTCCGCACAAAGAAAAGCGGCGCAAAAGCCTTTCCGCCTCCGCGCCGCTGGGAATGATTTCTTATTCTTTCTTTTCAAATCCACCATTCAGGAGTCAGCTCGCCAAGCGTAACGATGCGCCCCGATTCATAATCGAGCATAATCTCCACATTGCGATACGTTTTCGGCATGAGCTGGGTCATCATCTCGCGGCACGCGCCGCACGGCGGCATGGCTTTGCCATCCCAGTTTACGGCGATCACGCGGCGAATTTCGCTCTCTCCGTGGGTGATCATATTGAAAATAGCGTTTCTCTCTGCGCAGATGCCCAGCGTACACGCGCTATCCACGCAAACGCCGACATAGATTTTTCCCGAACCCGCTTCAATCGCCGCCGCAACGCCGCCTGCTTCCATCATCTCAGAAACCTTGCGCGGATTCAGCACGGCTTTTGCCGCATGATACAGCTCCGTCCAAACCGCATCCACTTTACGCATCCTCCAGCAGATCGCTTCTGCTTCCGGAAACCAAGTCGATATTCTCATAGCGGTCGGGGTCGTCAATCAGTGAGCTGAGACCGTGCGCCACGCAGAGATCCGGCTCATCGGCAAGCATCGTGCGGATTCTCAGCTGGTCGCTGATAACGCCGTCCAGCCCAAAGAGCTGTGCGCCGCCGCCGCTGAGTGTGATGCCCTCGTCGAAGATATCGCTCGCCAGTTCGGGCGGCGTGCGCTCAATCATCCTGTGAAGCGCATTGATGAGATCGCGGAGCGGCTCGTCAAGTGCCTCAATCATTTCTTCGGAATTGACCGTCACCGCGCGCGGCAGACCGGAAACCAGGCTTCTGCCGCAGGCGTCCATCTCCAGCTTGACGCCGCGCATGCGGGCAGAGCCGATGTCGATTTTCAGTTCCTCCGCCGTCCTCGCGCCGATGAGCAGATTGTGCTTTTTACGCAGATAATCGCTGATAGCGTCATCAAAGCGGTCGCCGCCGACGCTCAGGATATCCCAAACAATCTGATGACCGAATGAAAAGACGGATACATTCGTTCTTCCGCCGCCGATGTCGATATTCATGCGTCCATACGGCTGGTCAATGCGCATACCTGCGCCGATTGCGGAGGCAACGCCCTCATCGACCGGCACAACACTGCGCACGCCCGCATCGACCAGCACATCCACCAGCGTCTGCTGCTCGCTGGGTGCCATGCCGCCGGGCAGAGCCAGGAGCAGCTTCGGGCGGAACGCCGCGCGCTTACCGGTGACCTTGCGCATGCAATACCGCAGCATTTTACTGACCAAGTCAAAGCTGCGGATGCGTCCGTCGCGGAGCGGACGCTCGACGATCAGCCCGGCGGGGGTTCTTCCGTACATACGGCGTGCTTCCTCGCCGACAGCGACCACATTGCGGTTCTGCCTGTCATAAGCGACATAAGCCGGTTCGCTCAGCACGATTCCCTTTCCCCGGACGACAATATGAAGGGTCGATGTGCCCAAATCCATTCCCAGTTCGTCAACGCCAAACATTCGTTGTACTCCTTTTTCTCAATTCAATCGCAGAAACCGGCGAGACCTGTGCCCTTAAAAGATATTCATCCGTCCCGTCGCGGCGCGGCAAGGAGTATTTTGAGCGTATCTCCTTCGCGTAGCCTCTCCGCCGCGCAGGTGGCGTTCCGCTTTATTGCGCGCCAGCACCGCGGAAACCTCTTTATAAAGCGGCGCAGACAAATCCGAGAGCCGCGTTTCCATATCCTTATGCACAGTCGATTTGGAGACACCCAGCACGCTTGCCGTCTTTCTTACCGTAGCCCCAGTCGCGGCGATATATTCCGCCTCCAGCAGCACCCTGCGCTCGATCGCCTGATTCACGCGCATCCCCCCAGACAGTCTTGGCAATCCGGGCTATCCTATGCGGGAGAACGCGCTTCTTGACTTCTTTAACCCTATTATCATATCGCAGGGCAGGAAAATCGTCAAGGGGACGTTTGGGGAAAACGGCTGGGCGAGGTGATTGGGGGACGTTTTTTGGGGCTTTGCCCCAAACCCCAGCAGGGAACTGAGTTCCCTGCACCCTCCACTACGCTGTCGCTTTGCGACAGCTGATAGCTGACGGAATACGACATGGGGCTTTGCCCCATACCCCACCAAGAACCTGAGGTTCTTGGATTTCCCGCTACGCTGTCGCTTCGCGACAGCTGATGGTTATTGGAGGATGCTTGGGTGCTTTACCGAAATCCCCAGCTGGAAACAGAGGTTCTTGATTTTTCCGTTATGCGATTGCTTTGCGGTGCTGATGGCTGACGGAATACGACATGGGGTTTTGCCCCAACCACCACTAAGAACCTGAGGTTCTTGGATTTCCCACTACGCTGTCACTTCGCGACAGCGGGCGGCTGTTCAGGCATCAAAAAACCTCTCCGGCAGTCGGAGAGGTCAGCTTATTCAAAATACCCCAGTGCCTTTTCTTCATCGCCATCGTAAAGCACACGCATCAGCGCCAGACCGCAGGCGGGCGCGGTCTGCCCGAGAGCCAGACGGTCTCCGGTTTCAATGGCTTTTGCAATACAGCCCATCTCACGTTTACCCATACCGACTTCCATCAGCGTGCCGGCGATGATGCGAACCATATTATACAGGAATCCATCGCCCAGCACCGTCAGCACAACATCGTCGCCGCACCGCCTGACCTGTGCGCGGTAAAGGGTGCGCACCGTGCTTTTCGCAACGCTTCCGCTGGCGGCAAACGCCGCAAAATCGTGCTTTCCGCAAAGGCTCTGCGCCTCTGCGTCCATCTTTTCGGCATCCATGAGAACAGGAACATGCGCCTTATACTGTCTGCCGATGGCGCACATCTGCCGCTGATTATAAAACGTATAGCGGTAAACCTTTCCGCAGGCGGAAAAACGGGCATGAAAGCCATCCGATGCTGCCGCGCTCTCCCGAATCCGGATATCGGGCGGGAGCATAGTATTCAGCGCAAAGCTCACCTTATCCGGCGGAATGCGAGTCGCGCTGTCAAAATGAGCGCAAAGCCCGAAGGCATGCACGCCCGCATCCGTTCGGCTCGACCCCGTGACGGCAATTCTCTCCCCTGTCAATCGGAAAAGGGCCTCCTCCAGCGTCTGCTGAACGCTCGGACCGTTCATCTGCCTCTGCCAGCCGCTGTACGCCGTGCCGTCATATTCGACAACGAGCTTAAAACGCCGCTGTCCATCAGGCGGATGATCCGCAGGGCTGGGAATATGATGGCTTTGCAGCTTAAACTCAGCCAAGGAGTCTGCCCTCCGCAAAGATAACGGCAAGGAACGCCGCCATCGCCAGCGCGCCGAACGCATCCAGCTTCGTATACTTCAGCTCGCGCAGGCGCGTGCGGTGGTCGCCGCCGTGGTAGCAGCGGGCTTCCATCGCCATCGCCAGCTCATTAGCGCGGCGGAAAGAGCTGACAAACAGCGGCACAAGCAGCGGAATCATCGCCTTGGCGCGGGCAATGAGGTTGCCGCTCTCAAAATCCGCACCGCGCGCCATCTGCGCCTTCTGAATCTTATCGGTTTCCTCCAACAGCGTCGGGATGAAGCGCAGCGCGATGGTCATCATCATCGCCAGTTCATGCGCCGGAAAATGAACCTTCTCCAGCGGATGCATGATGCGCTCCAAGCCGTCGGTCAGCTGCACCGGACTGGTCGTCAGCGTCAGCACGGACGTGCCCATGACCAGAAACACCAGTCTGAGCGCAAAGAAAACCGCGTTATGCAGCGCTTCCCGCGTCAGGGTGAAAAAGCCGAGCGTAAACAGCGGCGTTTCGCCCTGTACAAAGAACAGGTTCAGCACAAATGTAAAGATGATGATGAACCGAAGGGGCTTGATGCCCTTGAGCAGATAAGAAAACTTGATGCCCGAAATGCGCACCACGATATACAAAAACAGCAGCGCGATGGCATAGCCCGGCAGGTTGCCCACGCAGAACACGCCGACGATATACAAAATCGTCAGGATGAGCTTCATGCGCGGGTCCATGCGATGGATGGCGGAATCTCCGGGGAAATACTGTCCCAGCGTGATATCGTTAAGCATGGCGACCTCCCTTTCCGATGGCGGCTTCAACCGCTGCGCGGATCTCATCCATCCGGTAAATGCCTTCCGGAATGTCGAATCCCTTTTCGCGGAGCTTCTGCGCCAGCTCGACCGCCTGCGGCACATCCAGACCGATGGCACGCAGTTCCTCGCCCTTCGCGAAGACCTCGCGGGGCGTTCCATCCATGACGACGCTGCCGTGATTCATGACGATAACGCGTTCAGCCAATGCCGCCACGTCATCCATCGAGTGGCTCACCATGACGATGGTCGTGCCGGATTCCCGATGCAGGTCGCTGATCAGCCCCAGAATTTCCTCCCTGCCTCGCGGGTCAAGACCTGCGCACGGCTCATCCAGCACAAGCGTCTGCGGCTCCATCGCCAATACGCCCGCAATCGCGACGCGGCGCATCTGTCCGCCGGAAAGCTCAAACACGGAACGCTCGGCAATCTTATCATAATCCAGCGCAACGCGGCGCATCGCCGTGCGCACGCGGCGGTCGATTTCCGCCTCGTCCAGCCCCAGATTCTTCGGTCCGAAGGCGATATCCTTCGCAACCGTTTCTTCAAACAGCTGGTACTCCGGATACTGAAAGACCAGACCGACGCGGCGGCGAATGGCACGCCTGTCCGTATTCTTATCCGCCAGATCCAGCCCATCGACCAGCACGCGCCCGCTCGAAGGCATAATCAACCCGTTCAGATGCTGCACAAGGGTGGATTTTCCGCTGCCGGTATGACCGATCAGACCGATGAACTCTCCGTCGTTGATCGTCAGGGACACGTCATTCAGCGCCTTCGTTTCGTACGGGCCGCCCTGCATGTATACATAGTTCAAATGCTCGATGACAATCGACATACTTCCTCCACCATCTCGTCCACAGTCAACACATCCGCACGCACGTCCACGCCGTCCGCACGCAGCATATGCGCCAGATCCGTCATCGGCGGTACGTCAAGCCCCAGTGCGCGAACCTGATCCACCTTGGTGAAAACCTCACGCGGCGTTCCGCTCATGGCAATCCTGCCCTCGTCCATGACGATCATATAATCGGCGGTCGCGGCCTCGCTCATGTAATGGGTAATGATGACGACGCTGATGCCCTCTTCCCGGTTGAGCCTGTGAACCGTATTCATGACCTCGCGCCGTCCGCTCGGATCAAGCATAGCGGTCGATTCATCCAGAATGATGACATCCGGCTTCATCGCCAGCACGCCCGCGATGGCGACGCGCTGCTTCTGTCCGCCGGAGAGCATGTGCGGCGCTTTCTTGGCGAACTGGCTCATTTGAACCGCGGCAAGCGCTTCATCGATGCGCACGCGAATCTCCTTGGGCGGCACGCCGTTGTTCTCCAGCCCGAACGCGACATCCTCTTCGACGACCGTCGCGACAATCTGGTTATCCGGATTCTGGAAAACCATGCCCGCATGCTGACGGATATCGAAGACGAGATCGTCGTCACGCGTATCCATGCCGACGACCCACACCGTGCCCTCCGAAGGCACATACAGCGCGTTGAAGAGCTTGGCAAGCGTCGATTTGCCGCTTCCGTTATGACCGAGTATCGCGAGGAACTCGCCCTTCTTTACGCGCATGTTCACATGATCCACCGCGTTTTTCTCCGCTTCCGGGTAGGCGTAGCAAAGTTCGCTGGTGATGATGCGGTTATCTTTCAGATTTGACACTGACCATTCCTCCGTGTACTGAAAACAGCGCCCCAAAAACTTCCGTCTTTGGGGCGCTGCAAAAGCATAGCAAATAGATGCCGTCCTCTTCCATCCAGACTATACTGTCGGTTTCGGAATTTCGCCGAATCGAAGGTCACTTGACCCGTCGCGGACTATACCGCCGGTCGGGAATCTCACCCCGCCCTGAAGACTCACTGATTATAGCATAAACA